>VFQU01000142.1_pt1 | contig 90524 bp, 83 predicted proteins | sample 3512311 | NCBI WGS metagenome assembly VFQU01 (sample SAMN10412377, study PRJNA504923) | tailings metagenome | isolation source: Relicate 3 Philex TSF3 active mining site | place: Philippines: Tuba, Benguet | collected 2017-08-29
GCGTGAGGCCGGAGTGGTCGAACTGTGGCGGGTGACGCACGCGAAGACCGCCGACATGCTCGTGGTGAGCATCCACGAGATGTTGCACGATTCGGCGCACGAGCTCGGCATCGACCCTGGACTGCAGAAAGACGGCGTCGAGGCCCACCTGCAGAAGCTGCTGGCCGAGCACATCGAGCTGCTCGGCGAGGGCTTCACCCTCGTGCGCCGCGAGTACATGACGGCCATCGGCCCGGTCGACATCCTGGCGCGCGATGCGAGCGGAGCATCCGTCGCCGTCGAGATCAAGCGCCGGGGCGGCATCGACGGCGTCGAACAGCTGACGCGCTATCTGGAACTCATGAACCGCGACCCGCTGCTCGCTCCGGTTGCCGGGGTCTTCGCGGCGCAAGAGATCACGCCGCAGGCGCGCACCCTCGCCGAAGACCGCGGAATCCGCTGCCTGCTGCTCGACTACGACGCCATGCGCGGCATGGACGACGGGGTTCCGCGCCTGTTCTGAACCCGACGCCTCGGCGACCCGCCTAGGCTCGACACCGTGCGCCCCTACACCGCGATCCTGCTCGACCTCGACGGCACGATCACCGATTCGGCGCCCGGCATCACCGACACGCTCGCTCACACCTTCGCGGCTATGGGGTACCCCGTGCCCGACGCCGACGAGCTGCTGCGCTACGTGGGCCCGCCGATCCTCGACTCGTTCCGCGATCGCGCGGGCATGAGCCTCGACGAACGGATGCGCGCGCTGGCGATCTACCGCGAGCGCTACCTCGACCGGGGTGCGTACGACGCCGTGCTCTACCCCGGAATGGGCGAGCTCGTGCGCGACATCGCCGCGGCGGGCATCCCCCTCAGCCTCGCGACCTCCAAGCCCGAGCTGCCGGCGACGCTCATGCTCGAGCACTTCACCATCGCCCACCACTTCGACATCATCACCGGGGCATCGGCCGACGAGACCCGCAGCGCGAAGGCCGACGTGGTCGCCGAGGCGCTGGTCCGGCTGCGGGCGATGGATGCGGACCTCGCGCGCCCCGTCATGATCGGCGACCGCGTGCACGACATCGAGGGGGCCGCGGCCCACGGCATCCCGACGATCGCGGTGGCCTGGGGCTACGGCGATGAGGCCGAGCGCGCGCACGCCGTCGCGGTCGCCCACGACACCGACGAGCTGCGCGCACTGCTCGGCCTGTAGTCGCTCAGAGTCGCGTCGCGCCGCGTCGCGCCGCGCGACGCCGCGCGGCATTGGCGACCGCGCACAACGATCGCGGGGCATCCGGTCGGCGCGGGTACAGTCGAAGCGTCGCCGTCTCACCGCCGACCGGCCCCGGGAGGAACCACTGTGACCGCCACGATCGACCAGCTCGAGCCCGCGCTCCGCACCCTGCGCGCGGGGGCCGAGCGCTGGGTGCGCATGACGACCCCGGAGCGCCGCGCGCTGCTGCGCCCCATCCGCGCCGCCACCCTCGAGGCCGCGCCCGCGTGGGTCGAGGCCGCGTGCGCCGTCAAGGGCATCGACCCGCGCACGCCCGCGGCCGGCGAGGAGTGGTCGAGCGGACCGTACGCGCTGATCAGCGCGACCGCCGCGATCGAGAAGACCCTGGGCCTGCTCGAGAAGGGCCGCTCGCCCCTCGACGAGGTCGAGCTCGGCACCGCACCGGGCGGCCGCACGACGCTGAAGGTCTTCCCGTACCTGCCGAAAGACGTCGTGCTGCAGGGCTACGAGGCTCGGCTGTGGCTGCGGCCCGGCGTCTCGGTCGACCAGGCGCGCCGCGGCATCGCGCGAGCGCTGCGCGACCCCAACCGTGCCGCCCGCGTCACCCTCGTGCTCGGGGCGGGCAACATCACCGGAATCCCCGCTCTCGACGTGCTCACCGCGCTCTACGGCGAGGCCTCCGCGGTCATCGTGAAGCTGAACCCGGTCAACGCCGCCATCGGCGACGCGCTGCGCGCCTCCTTCGCGCCGCTCATCGAGCTCGGCGTCGTCCACATCGTCGAGGGCGACCACGAGCTGGGCGCGGCGCTCCTCGCGCACGATGCGGTGGATGCGGTGCACATCACCGGCAGCCGCCACAGCCACGACGCCATCGTCTGGGGCTCGGGTGCCGAGGCCGCTAAGCGCAAGAAGGCCGGCACGCCCCTCCTGACGAAGCCGATCACCAGCGAGCTCGGCGGGGTCGGCCCGTCGATCGTGGTCCCCGAAGACGGCTGGTCGAGCGAGAACGTCGACGACATCGCCCGCGCGATCGCCACCGAGCGCCTGCACAACAGCGGCTTTAACTGCGTGGCGACGCAGGTGGTGGTGATCCCCGATGCCTGGCAGCGGGCCGACGAGTTCGTCGCCGCGCTGCGTCGGCACCTCGCCGGGGCGCCCGAGCGTCCGGCCTACTACCCGGGAGCATCCAGCCGCCAGCTCGCCGTCGTCACCGTTCACCCCGACGCCAGCGTGCTCGGCGGCGACCCGGAGGCGCCGCGCACCCTCGTCGACGGTCTCGACCCGGAGAAGGCGGACGAGCACCTGTTCACCGTCGAGGCCTTCGGGCCCGTGCTCGGGGTCGTGCGGCTGCCCGGCTCGCGCGAGCCGGGCGCCTTCCTCGACGCGGCCGTGCGGTTCGCGAACGAGCGGCTGGCGGGCACGCTCGGCGCGGGCATCCACATCCACCCGCGCACGCGCGAGGCGCTCGGCGAGCACTTCGACCGCGCGGTCGCCGAGCTGCGCTACGGCACGATCGGCATCAACGCCTGGACGGGGACCGTGTTCGGCATGCCCGGCGGCAGCTGGGGCGCCTACCCCGGCCACACGCTCGCCGATGTCGGCAGCGGCATCGGCGTCGTGCACAACGCCCTGCTGCTCGACCCCGAGCACGTCGAGCGCACCGTCGGAACCGGCGTCTGGAAGCCCTCGCCGACACCCCTCTGGTTCGTCGACAACCGCACCGCGCACGTCACCGCGCGGCGCCTGACCCGCTTCGCGGGCATCGACTCGTGGGTGATCGCCGCCCCCATCGGCGCCGCCGCCATCGACAGCTATCGAAAGGGATGACGATGCCGGGTGCTGCGGCGCTCAACGGTGACCGCCACTACGACGTGATCGTGATCGGCTCGGGGTTCGGCGGCTCGGTCGCCGCCCTGCGCCTGGTCGAGAAGGGCTACCGCGTCGCGGTGCTCGAGGCGGGTCGCCGCTTCGCGGACGACGAGTTCGCCCGGACCTCGTGGAACCTGCGGAAGTTCTTCTGGGCGCCCGCGCTCGGCCTGTTCGGCATCCAGCGCATCCACCTGCTCAGCGACGTGATGATCCTCGCCGGCGCGGGGGTCGGCGGCGGCTCGCTCGTGTACGCCAACACGCTGTACCGGCCGGCGTCGGACGCGTTCTTCCGCGACCCCCAGTGGGGGCACATCACCGACTGGAAGGCCGAGCTCGACGCTTACTACGACCAGGCGTCGCGCATGCTCGGCGTCACGCTCAACCCGTCGATCACCCCGGCGGACGAGATCATGCAGAAGGTCGCCGCCGACATGGGTGTGGCCGACAGCTTCCACCTCACGCCGGTCGGCGTGCACTTCGGCGAGGGCGCGGGAGTCGAGAGCCCCGACCCGTACTTCGGCGGCGTCGGCCCGGCCCGCCGCGGCTGCCTCGAGTGCGGCGAGTGCATGACGGGCTGCCGGCACAACGCGAAGAACACCCTGGTCAAGAACTACCTGCACCTCGCCGAGGCAGCGGGGGCGGAGGTGCACCCGCTCACGACGGTCACCCGCCTGGAGCCCCTCGCTCCCAGATCTGGGGCTTACGGGCGCTCAGGCGCGCAGGATGCGCCGATTCGCGAAAAATCTGACGCGGCTAGCAGCGGCGGGTATCGCGTCACGACGCGCACCACGGGCAAGGGCCGCCGCACCGAGCGGGTCTGGACGGCCGACCAGGTGGTGGTGGCAGCGGGCGCCTGGGGCACCCAGCAGCTGCTGCACCGCATGAAGGCCGAGGGCCACCTGCCCGGGCTCTCCGACCGGCTGGGCGAGCTGACCCGCACCAACTCCGAATCGCTCGGCGGAGCATCCACCGCCCTGCGCCACGCGCGCGGGGTCGACTTCACGCGGGGCGTCGCCATCACCTCGTCGATCCACCCCGATGAGCACACCCACGTCGAACCGTGCCGCTACGGCCACGGCTCGAACGCGCTCGCCCTGCTCGCCACCCTCGCGGTGCCGGGCGGCGGACGCACGCCGCGCTGGCTGCTCTGGCTCGGGCAGCTGCTGCGCCACCCCGCTCGGGTCGCCTCGATGGTGTTCGGCCTCGGCAGCTGGAGCCGCCGCACGATCGTCGGCCTGGTCATGCAGAACCGCGACAACTCGCTGACCGTGCGCGCGCACCGCGGCGCCTTCGGGCGCATCCGTCTGAAGTCGAGCCAGGGCCACGGCGAGCCGAACCCGACGTTCATCCCGCAGGCGAACGAGGCCTACGCGAGCATGGCCGAGCACATGAACGGCTTCGCCCAGTCGGGCATCAGCGAGGTCTTCGACATCCCGATGACGGCGCACTTCCTCGGCGGCTGCCCGATCGGCGATGCCCCCGAGACCGGCGTCGTCGACCCGTACCACCGCGTGTTCGGGCACGAGGGGCTGCACGTCGTCGACGGCGCGGCGATCTCGGCCAACCTCGGCGTCAACCCCTCGCTGACGATCACCGCGCAGGCGGAGCGCGCCTTCGCGCTGTGGCCGAATCGCGGCGATGCGGATGCCCGCCCCGCGCTCGGCGCCGCCTACGCCCCGGTCGCCCCCGTGCCGCCGCGGTCGCCCGTGGTTCCCGCCGGCGCTCCCGGCGAGCTGCGCCTGCCGGTGTCGCTGGGCATGCCGCGCGTGCGCGCCGCGGCGAAGGGGTAGCCCGGGCCTAGCGGGCGGCGGGGCGGAACGAGCGCAGGCGCAGCGAGTTCGTCACGACGAAGACGCTCGAGAACGCCATCGCGAGCCCGGCGAGCAGCGGGTTGAGCAGGCCCAGCATCGCGACGGGGATCGCGGCCACGTTGTAGCCGAAGGCCCAGAACAGGTTGCCGATGATCGTGCGCAGCGTGCGGCGCGCGAGTCGGATCGCGTCGGCGACGACGAGGAGGTCGCCGCTGACGACGGTGAGGTCGCTGGCCGCCATGGCCGCATCGGTGCCGCCGCCCATGGCGATGCCGAGGTCGGCCGCGGCGAGCGCCGCCGCGTCGTTGACGCCGTCGCCGACCATGGCCACGACATGCCCGTCGGCCTGCAGCTGCCGGATGACGTCGAGCTTGCCGGCCGGCGTCACCGCCGCGTAGACCTCGTCGACGCCGAGCTGCGCGGCGACAGCCGCGGCGGCGCCCTCGTTGTCACCGGTGAGCAGCACCGGATCGAGGCCGAGCGCGCGGAAGCGCGCGATGGCCTCCACCGAGGAGGACTTGAGGGTATCGGCGAGCACGATGACGCCGGCCGCGGCACCGTCGATCGCGACGACCACAGCGGTGCCGCCCTCCGCCTCGTGCCGCGCGACCAGCTCGGCGGCGGGCGTCCCGGCCACGTCGATCGCCCACTCGTCGCGCAGCCAGCTCGCGCGGCCGATCGCGAGCGCGTGGCCCTCGACGACCGCGGTGACGCCGGCGCCCGCGTGGGCGCGGAACTCCTCCGCCGCGGGGAGGGTGGCCGCGCCTATCGCGCGGGCGTGATCGACGATCGCCCGGGCGAGGGGATGCTCCGAGCCGTCTTCGGCGCCGGCAGCCAGAGCGAGCATCCGCGCGCCGTCGACCTGCCCGACCGCCTCGACGGCGGTCACGGCCAGGTGGCCGGTGGTGACCGTGCCGGTCTTGTCGAGCACGATCGTGTCGATGCGGCGGGTGCTCTCGAGCACCTGCGGGCCGCGGATGAGGATGCCCAGCTGCGAGCCGCGGCCGGTGCCGACGAGCAGCGCGGTCGGGGTGGCGAGGCCGAGCGCGCAGGGGCAGGCGATGATCAGCGTCGCGACAGCCGCCGTGAAGGCGAGCTCGATCGAGCCGTCGAGCAGCAGCCAGCCGACCAGGGTCAGCAGCGACAGCACGAACACGATCGGCACGAAGACGCCCGACACGCGGTCGGCGAGCCGCTGCACCTCGGCCTTGCCGGTCTGCGCCTCCTCGACGAGCCGCGCCATGCGGGCGAGCTCGGTGTCGGCGCCGACGCGCGAAGCCTCGACGACGAGGTGCCCTCGACGACGACGCCGTCGGTCGCGATCGTCTCGCCGGGTCGCACGACGAAGCGGTCGTTCGGCTGCAGGGCCGAGACCGGCACGCGCACCTCGACCCCGTCGCGCAGCACGGCGGCGTCGCGCGCCGCGAGGGTCAGCAGGGCATCGAGCGCCTCGCGCGACGAGCGCTTGGCCCGCGCCTCGAGGTAGCGGCCGAGCAGGATGAAGACGGTGACAGCCGCGGCGACTTCGAGGTAGATCTCGTGCGCGCCCTCTTCGGGGCGGCCGAGCAGCTGCAGCGTCATCGTCATGCCCGGCATGCCGGCCTCGCCGAGAAACAGGGCGTACAGGCTCCACAAGTACGCGGCGGTGACGCCGACCGAGATGAGCGTGTCCATCGTCGCCGTCAGGTGGCGCGCGCCGCGCAGAGCCGCGCGGTGGAACGGCCACGCACCCCACACGGCGACGGGCGAGGCCAGGGTGAGGGCGAGCCACTGCCAGTTGGTGAACTGCAGCGCGGGCACCATCGACAGCACGAGCACGGGCACCGTGAGCACCGCGGAGATGATCAGGCGCTGGCGCAGGGGGGCGAGCTCGTCGGCAGGCTGCGGCGCCGCATCCACCCCGGCGACGGCGGCCGGAGCGTCGCTCGGCGGCGTGACGATCGCCGCGCCGTATCCCGCCTTCTCGACGGCCGCGATGAGGGCGTCGACGTCGAGCGCGGCGCCGTCGAGCGGGCCGCCCTCGACCGTGCGCACGGTCGCCTTCTCGGTGGCGTAATTGACCGTGGCCTGGATGCCCTCGACCTTGTTGAGGCTGCGCTCGATGCGGTTCGCGCACGAGGCGCAGGTCATGCCCGTGAGCTCGAGCTGCAGGTCGGGCGCGGGTGCTGTCACGGCGTCAGGCCAGCTGGTAGCCGGCCTCCTCGACGGCGGCGCGCACGGCATCGGCATCGAGGGGGCCGTCGGCGTGCACCGTGACGCGCGAGGCGCCGCCCTTCTTGAGCACGACGTCAACGCTCTGTACGCCGGCGATCGCGCCGACCTCCTCCGTGACGCTCGCGACGCAGTGGCCGCAGGTCATGCCGGTGACGAAGAACTCGGTGCCGGCATCCGTCGCCGGGGCGGCCGCGTGGCCGGAGTCGGTGCCGATCGGGTCGGTGCCGATGGGATCAGTGACGACGCGGTCGTGCGGGATGCGCTCGGTGGCGGAGCCGGAGCTGCACATGCACGCTCCTCCCCCGCCGCAGCAGCCGCCCGCGGCATCCGCAGCGCCGAGGGGCGCGCCGGTGAGAAGGTCGAGTCGGTTCGTGGTCTCCATGGCCACGATGTTACCAAACCCCCGGGGGGTACCGCCTGGGAACCGCTCCGGCCGGACGCCTACCCGCGCTCGCGCGGACGGCGCCCCGGACGGCCGCGGTCGGGCTGGATCTCGATGAGCTTGCCGCTGATGCGCGTGCCGGCCAGCTTCTTGAGCACGGCGGGCGAGAGATCGGCGGGCAGCTCGACGATCGAGAAGTCCGAGAGGATCTGGATGGCGCCGAAGTCGTCGCGGCCGAGCCCACCCTCGTTGGCGATGGCTCCGACGATCTGGCGCGGCTCGACGCGGTGGCGGCGGCCGACCTCGATGCGGTACTTCGCGAACGAGCCGGCGTCGCGGCGCGGGCGACGCTCGCCGCGATCCCCCTCGCCCGAGGCACCGCGGGTCGCACCGCCGTCGCGTCCGTCAGCGCGAGCATCCCGCGCCCGGCGTTCCTCGGCCCGCGCGGCGCGCTCTTCCTCTTCCGACATCAGCAGCGGGGTGTCGCCCTGCGCCACGAGCGCCAGGGCTGCGGCGACGTCGAGCTCGGCGACGTCGTGGTGCTCGACGTAGTGGGCGACGATGTCGCGGAACTCGTTGATGCGCTCGGCCTGCCCGAGGGCGGCGGTGATCGCGTCGTCGAAGCGGGCCAGGCGCGTGGTGTTGATGTCCTCGACGCTCGGCAGGCGCATCTCGGTGAGCGGCTGACGGGTGGCCTTCTCGATGGCGTCGAGCAGGCGGCGCTCGCGCGGCGTGATGAAGCTGATCGCCGCGCCCGAGCGGCCCGCGCGGCCGGTGCGCCCGATGCGGTGCACGTACGACTCGGTGTCGACCGGGATGTCGAAGTTGACGACGTGGCTGATGCGGTCGACATCGAGGCCGCGGGCGGCGACGTCGGTCGCGACGAGGATGTCGAGCTTGCCCGCCTTGAGCTGGTTGACCGTGCGCTCGCGCTGCGCCTGCGCGACATCGCCGCTGATCGCCGCGGCCGAGTAGCCGCGGGCGCGCAGCTTCTCGGCGAGCGTCTCGGTCTCGTTCTTGGTGCGCACGAACACGATGAGGCCGTCGAAGTTCTCGACCTCGAGGATGCGGGTCAGAGCATCGACCTTCTGCGCGTACGACACCACGAGGTAGCGCTGGGTCGTGTTCGCCGAGGTCGTCGTGGTGGTCTTCACCGTGATCTCCTCCGCGTCGCGGAGGTGCTGCTGCGCGATGCGGCGGATCGCCGGCGGCATGGTCGCCGAGAACAGCGCGACCTGCTTGTCGGCGGGGGTGTCGGCGAGGATCGTCTCGACGTCCTCCGCGAAGCCCATCTTGAGCATCTCGTCGGCCTCGTCGAGCACGAGGTACTTCAGCGCGCTGAGGTCGAGGGTGCCCTTCGCCAGGTGGTCCATGATGCGACCGGGCGTGCCCACGACGACGTGCACGCCGCGGCGCAGCGCCGAGAGCTGCACGCCGTAGGCCTGGCCGCCGTACACCGGCAGCACGTGCACGCCGCGCAGGTGGGCGGCGTACTTCTCGAACGCCTCGCACACCTGCAGGGCGAGCTCGCGCGTGGGCGCGAGCACGAGGGCCTGCGGGGTCTTCTGCGCCGCATCCAGTCGATCGACGATGGGCAGGGCGAAGGCCGCGGTCTTGCCCGTGCCCGTCTGGGCGAGGCCCACGACATCGCGGCCGGCGAGCAGAGTCGGGATCGTCGCGGCCTGGATCGCCGAGGGCGTCTCGTAGCCGACATCGCGGAGTGCTTTAAGAACCGCCTCACCGAGCCCGAGGTCGGCGAACGTGAGGGTGGGGGTCGCGTCGGCGTCGGCCGACGGTGCTGCATCGGACGACGTCATGCGTCAACGGTACCGCCGCAACCAATACGCCGCCCCTGCGCCGTCTTCGCACCTTCCCGCCCCTCGGTGATCGAGCACGGCGAGCATGGATGCGGCACCCAGGTTCTCCGCAGGCGATGGGCGGCGGGGCTCCAGGCGGCACGCTTAGCGTCAGCGGGTCGGGGTCCCTCCCCGCCGCCCCCGTCCCCCGCCGTGGAGTCGCCGATGACCGCGCTGCCGCTCGTGACCGACGAGCCGTACGACCTGGTGATCCTCGGCGCGGGCTGCGCGGGGCTCTCGCTCGCGGCGCGGCTGGCGCAGGGCGACGGCGACCTGCGGGTCGCCGTCATCGACCCGCGCACCGAGCACGGTGACGACCGCAGCTGGAGCTTCTGGCACCACGACCACCACGCCCTGCGCGGCATCGTCGCCCACGAGTGGAGCGGCTGGACGTACCGGGACGTCGCCGGCCGGGGCGCCACGCACCGGGTGCCGGGCATCAGCTACCAGTACATCCGCGGTGTCGACTTCTACCGCTGGGCGCTCGACGCGATCGCGGGCGACCCGCGCATCAGCGTGCACCTGGGGGTGGCGGCGCACGAGTTGTCGGCTGTCGTCCTTTCCACCGGTGGCGAGGGGGTGCGCATCGCGACCGACGCCGGGCCGGTGCTCGCCCGCCAGGTGGTCGACACCCGCCCGCAGCGCACCCGGGCTCTCCTGTACCAGTGCTTCAGCGGCGCCGAGGTCGAGCACGGGGGCGCGCTGGCGACCGACCCCGACGCGGTGGGGCTCATGACCGGCATGCGCAGCGGCAGGGAGGGGCTCGGCTTCGTCTACGTGCTCCCCCTCGGTCCGACGCGTGCGCTCGTGGAGTGGACGCGCTTCAGCCCCACTCCCCTGCCGCTCGACCTGGTCGCGGCCGAGCGCGACGCCGAGCTCAGCGCCCTCGGCCTGGGCGACGCGGTCGTCGTGCGCGAAGAGCAGGGCATCCTGCCGATGGGGCGAGTGGATGCTCCCACCGCGCCGCTCCCCGGCGTCGCGCTCGCCGGCAACGCCGGCGGCGCTCTGCGCGACGCCTCGGGCTACGCGTTCCTCCGCATCCAGCGCTGGGCGGTGCGCTGCGCCGCAGCTCTCGCGCGGGGGGAGGCCCCGCCCGCGCACCCGCGCGAGCCCTGGGTGCGGCGGCAGATGGACAGGATCTTCCTGCAGGCGCTGCGCGCGCATCCCGAGCGCTCGGCCGACTACTTCATCGCGATGGCGACGCGCGTGCCGCCGCGGCGTCTGCTGCGCTTCCTCACCGATCGGGCGACGGTCGGCGACCTCGTGGCGATCATCGCGAGCCTGCCGCTGATGCCGTTCCTCGCCCAGCTGCCCGACCGGCGCGAGCGCCTCATCGCCGCGGCGAGCGCCGCGCGGCGGCAGCGGGTCGAGCGATGACGGTCGCGGCCGCGGCGAACCCGACCGCGCCGGCCGGAGCGCCGTCCGACCCCGTCGAGCCGCGGCCGCGCATCCCGTTCGAGACCCGCCTCTTCCTGCCGCTCGCCCTGCTGACGGCTCTCGCCTTCCTGCTCGCCGACCCCGAGCCGCCGCTGGTCGTGCAGATCGCCGCCATCGCGATCCTCGCCGCCGTGCTGGGCATGCCGCACGGCGCGCTCGACCCGCTCATCGCGCGCCGCCTCGGGCTGTGGCGCACGCCCCTGACCTTCGCCGCGTTCAACCTCGCCTACGTCGGCGTCGCGGCGGCGGTCGTGGCCCTCTGGCTGGTCGCGCCGGTGCCGAGCCTCGTCGCCTTCCTGCTCATCTCGGCCGCCCACTTCGGCAGCGATTGGAATCGCGAGCGCCCGCTCGCCCTCCGCTTCCTCACGGGCGCGGCCCTGCTCAGCCTGCCGTCGCTGCGCGATCAGGATGCGGTGGCCGACCTCTACGTCACCCTCGCGGGCGACGGCGCGCGTGCGGTGGCCGCCGCGCAGGCCGCGCTCGGGCCCGTGCTGCTCGTCGGCCTGGCGGTCGCCGCGGTCATCGCCGCCCGCCGCGCGCCGCACGAGGCGTTCGAGCTGCTCGGCGCGGCCGCTCTCGCCCTGCTGGCTCCCCCGCTGATGTTCTTCATCGTCTACTTCTGCGCGCTGCACAGCGCCCGGCACCTGCGCGAGGGCTTTCGGGAGGAGCACGGCCACGGCCGACGCCTGACGATGCTCGTGGTCGCCGCGTACACGCTCGCGCCGCTCGCGCTCGCGGCGGCGTTCCTCGTCGGCACGGCCGGCACCGCCGCCCTCGACGAGCAGCTGCTCCGCGTGGTGTTCATCGGGCTGGCAGCCCTCACCGTTCCCCACATGGCGCTCGTCACTCTGGGCGACCGCGCGCTGCGGCGCGCGACAGCGGAACGAACGGGGTCACCCCACCCGGTGCTCCTGCACCGCTGAGCTCAGCGTCACCCCGTTGAGGTCGAGGTACAGCTGCCCCTCGGTCACCGACACCGTGATGTCGTTGCGCCGCTCGAGCACGGCGACCGCGGCGTCGATGAACCCCGGGTCGAAGCTGTAGAGGGCGAGGTGCTCGGCGCGGTGGATGCGCTTTCCGGCCCAGAGGGCGAGCACCTTGGCGGGGTCGCGGTGCGTGTAGACGACGGTGCGCTCGGCCTGCTTGCTGCCGTGGTGCAGGCGCTCCGCATCCGGTGCCCCGATCTCGACCCAGGCCAGCAGGAGGCCGGTCACATCGCGGACGATGATGGCGGGCTCGTCAGTCGACGACAGGCCCTCGCTGAACGCAATGCCGTCGGTGTACTCGAGGCAGTAGGCGAGCACGCGCGTGAGCATGTAGGCGTCGGTCTCGCTCGGGTGCCGCGCGACGCGCAGGCTCAGCTCGTCGTAGACGCCGCGGTCGACGTCGGCGAGCGACCCCGTGAAGGTGTGCACCACTGCGCCGGCTGCCATGACGCCCGAGCCTAGCCGGGCACCCTGCGTCGCGATCGCGTGCCGACTCCGGCGCACGGCGGCGCCCGTGATGCATCCGCACCAGAAAGAAGATCTGGTGCGCGAGGGGGGAGTTGAACCCCCACGCCCTTTCGGGCACTGGCACCTGAAGCCAGCGCGTCTGCCTATTCCGCCACTCGCGCGCGACGGGCAGGGCCCGTCAACCCAGCGAGATTATCACAGCGCCACCGGGCCCTCGTGCGGAGTCCGTAACCCGAGCCGACTACCATCAGAGGGTCATCGGCCGAGGGAGGACGCAGGTGGGGCTTCTCGACAGCTTCGAGCGCGGCCTCGAGCGCGCCGTCGGCGGCGCCTTCGCGAAGACCTTCAAGAGCGGGGTGCAGCCGCTCGAGATCTCGGCCGCCCTGCGCCGCGAGCTCGACACGAAGGCGGCGGTGGTGTCGCGCGATCGCATCCTCGTGCCGAACGAGCTGCACGTGGCGCTCTCCCCCGCCGACCACGCCCGCATGGAGGCACTCGGCGAGTCGCTCATCGACGAGCTCACCCAGTTGCTGCAGCAGCACGCGACCGCCCAGCGGTACGTGTTCCCCGGCGGCATCCGCATCACCCTCAGCGCCGATGCCGCGCTCGCGGAGGGGGTCGTGGTGGTGTCGTCGCAGAGCGTCAAGGGCGAGGTGGTCTGGAGCCCGGTGCTCGACATCGATGGGGTGCGCCACCCGCTGACGCGCTCGCGCACGGTCATCGGCCGGGGAAGCGACGCCGACATCACCCTCGACGACACCGGCACCAGCCGAAAGCACCTCGAGATTCTCTGGGACGGCGAGCGCGCGCAGGTCACCGACCTCGGCTCGACGAACGGCACGCGGCTCAACGGTGAGCCGGTGACCCGCGCGGTGCTGCCGCCGGATAGCGTGATCGAGCTGGGACGCACGCGCATCCTGTTCCGCGTGCTCGCTCAGCGCGGCGACGTCGCCGACCCCCGCACCCGACGACCCGGAGGAGGCCGATGAGCGAGCTGACGCTCCTGGTGCTCCGCATCGGCTTCCTGATCCTGATGTGGGCGTTCGTGTTCGCGATCGTCTACGCGCTGCGCTCCGACCTGTTCGGCACGAAGGTGCGCCGGCTCCCCACCGCGGGGGCAGCAAGCGCCAGCGCTGCGGCCGCGTTCGCGACGCCGAGCGCGGCCTCCGCGACGAGCGCCGCCCCGACCAGCCCGGTCGCCGCCCCCGACCCCAGCGCCCCCGCCCGCCGGCTCGTCATCACCTCCGGCGCGAAGGAGGGGCTCGAGCTGCCTCTCGACGGCGACCAGCTGACCATTGGCCGTTCCGCCGACTCGGGGCTGATCATCCGCGACGACTACACCTCGACCAACCACGCGCGGCTCACCCTGCGCGACGGGGTCTGGACGATCGACGACCTCGGCTCGACGAACGGCACCTTCGTCAAGGGCAAGAAGATTGCCAAGCCGACCCCGGTCCCGCTCGGCACCCCGGTGAGCATCGGCACGACGACGTTCGAGCTGCGGCGGTAGGCGCATGACGACGCTCTCGGCAGCGGCCTCGCACGTCGGCAAGGTGCGCGCCAACAACCAGGATTCGGGCTACGCCGGAGAGCATCTGTTCGTCGTCGCGGACGGGATGGGCGGCCACGCGGGCGGCGACGTCGCCAGTGCGCTCGCCATCCAGTCGATCGCCCACATCGACCGGCCCTTCGACACGGCCTCCGACGCGGCCGCGGCCCTGCGCGACGCCCTGCTGGAGGCGAACCAGGAGCTCGCCGAGACCGTGTTCGAGCATCCGGAGCTCGCCGGCATGGGCACCACGGTGAGCGGCTTCGTGCGCGTCGGCGACCGCCTCGCCCTCGCGCACATCGGCGACAGCCGGGTCTACCGCTGGCGCGACGGCACGCTCACCCAGATGACGAAGGACCACACCTTCGTGCAGCGGCTCGTCGACAGCGGCCGCATCACCGCCGAGGAAGCCGCCGTGCACCCGCGGCGCTCGGTGCTCATGCGGGTGCTCGGCGACGTCGAGCTCTCGCCCGAGATCGACGTCGAGGTGCTCGAGACGCGACCCGGCGACCGCTGGGTGCTCTGCTCCGACGGCCTGAGCGGCTTCGTCGAGGAGGACCGCATCGGCGAGCTGCTCGACGAGAACCCCGACGCCGGCGCGGCCGTCGAGGCGCTCATCGACGAGAGCCTCGATCACGGCGCGCCCGACAACGTGACGGTCATCGTCGTCGGCGTCGACGACACGCCCTCGAGCAGCGCGGGCCTGCCGCAGACGGTCGGCTCGGCCTCGCGACCGCTCAGCTACGTCTCGCCGACCCAGCGCCGCTCGGCGCGTCTGCCCGCCCTGCTGCTGCACCCGCTCACCCCCGTGACCGATCCGGAGGACGAGTACTTCGAGCCCGAGTCGGAGGAGCTGCTCGCCGAGCTGCTGGCCGAGAACAAGCGCCGCAAGGTGCGGCGGCGCATCACATGGTCGGTCGGGCTCGTGCTCATCGCATCCCTCATCGTCGGTGCGCTCGTCGCCGGATACCAGTGGACGCAGTCGCGCTACTTCGTCGGCGTCTCCAACGGCCAGGTGGCGGTGTTCCAGGGCGTCCAGCAGGGCTTCGGCCCCTTCCCGCTCTCGAGCGTGTACTTCGAGAGCGACATCGACATCGACGACCTCTCGCCGTTCAGCCGCGAGCGGGTCGAGTCGACCATCAACGCCCGCGACCTGCCCGAGGCGCTCTCGATCATCGATCGGCTGCAGGATGAGCTCGACTAGGCCCTCGGACCCCCGCGTGGGTGCGACCGTCGACCTCGGCGCCCCCCGGGCGACGTTCACCGAGTCGATCACCATCACGCTGCGCACCCCCGCCAAGCTGCGCAATCTCGAGCTGGTGCTGCTGCTGTTCGCGATCGGGGTGACCGGCGCCGCCGTCGCCCTCGTGCAGCTCGGCGCCATCGGCGAGCTGGATGGCACGATCATCGGCTACGGGGCGGGTCTCGGGATGCTCGCCCTGGGCATGCATGTGGTGCTGCGCATCACCGCCCCCGACGCCGACCCGTTCATCCTGCCGATCGCCGTGACCCTCAACGGGCTCGGCGTCGCCATGATCTACCGGCTCGACATCGCCGAGGGTCTGACCGGGTGGGAGAGCTACGGGATCCGCCAGATGGCGTGGACGGCGATCGCCATGGCCATCGCCATCGCCACCCTTCTCATCGTGCGCAACCACCGGATCCTGGCCCGCTACCGCTACCTGGCGATGCTCGCCGGCATCGGCCTGCTGCTGCTGCCGATGCTGCCGGGCATCGGGCAGACGATCAATGGGGCCCGGCTGTGGGTCGACCTCGGCATCTTCTCGTTCCAGCCGGGCGAGATCGGCAAGATCGCCCTCGCGGTCTTCTTCGCCGGCTATCTGGTGACCGCGCGCGAGTCGCTGTCGATGGTCGGCCGCACCGTGCTGGGCATGCGGCTGCCGCGCGGGCGCGACCTCGGCCCGATCCTCATCGTGTGGGTGGCGGCCATGGCCGTGCTGGTGTTCCAGCGCGACCTCGGAACCTCGCTGCTCTACTTCGGCCTCTTCCTCGTCATGCTCTACGTCGCGACGGCCCGTCTCAGCTGGGTCGTGCTCGGGCTGTCGCTGTTCGTCGGCGGAGCCCTCATCGCCAGCCAGACCCTCAGCTACGTCGGCGGCCGCTTCGCCGGCTGGCTCGGCGCCTTCGAGCAGGAGAACTACGAGGCCATCGGCGGCAGCTTCCAGCTCGTGCAGGGGATGTTCGGCCTCGCGAACGGCGGCCTCATCGGCACCGGGCTCGGGCAGGGCAGCCCCGACATCGTGCCGCTGGCCGAGAGCGACTTCATCATCGCCAGCCTCGGGGAGGAGCTCGGGCTCGTCGGCCTGTTCGCCATCCTCGGGCTGTACGTGCTGCTGGTCGCCCGCGGGTTCCGCATCGGGTTCAACGGCACCGACGACTTCGGGCGCCTCCTGGCCGTCGGCCTCGCGTTCATCGTCGCGCTGCAGGTCTTCGTCGTCATCGGCGGGGTGACGCGGGTGATCCCGCTCACCGGTCTCACCACCCCGTTCCTCGCCGCGGGGGGCTCGTCGCTCGTCGCCAACTGGATCATCGTCGCGCTCCTGCTGCGCCTCAGCGACACGGTGCGCAACCAGCCCCACCTGGTGGTGGAGGACTGATGAACAAGGAGCTGCGGCGCGTCAGCGTGGTCACCCTCGCCATGTTCCTGGCGCTGTTCGTGTCGACGAGCGTGATCCAGGTGTTCGCCGTCGACGAGCTGCGGGCCGACCCGCGCAACGTGCGCACCCTGTACGCGAGCTACTCCGCCGAGCGCGGGCCGATCCTCGTCGACGGCCGGCCGATCGCCGAATCGGTCGAGGCCCCCGAGTCGGTCTTCGCGTTCCTCCGGGTGTACTCGGAGCCCGCGCTCTACGCACCGGTGACCGGCTACTTCACCCTCAACCAGGGCAACACCGGCATCGAGGGTGCCTACAACGACTTCCTGACCGGCACCGCCAACGAGCAGTTCCTCGACCAGCTCGGCGCCCTCGTCACCGGCCAGCGCCCGCGCGGCGCCGCCGTCGAGCTGACCATCGACCCCGTCGTGCAGCAGGCCGCGCGCGAGGCGATGGGCGACCTGAAGGGCGCGGTCGTCGCCATCGAACCCGCCACCGGCCGCATCCTGGCGATGGTCTCCACGCCGTCGTTCGACCCGAACCGGCTGTCGGCGCACGACACCGCGAGCGTCATCGAGGCCTACGAGCAGCTGCTCAACGACCCCGATGACCCGCTCATCAATCGCACGATCAGCGGTGACCAGTACTTCCCCGGCTCGACGTTCAAGGTGCTCGTCGCCGCCGCCGCGATCGACTCGGGCCGGTTCACCGCCGAGTCCACGTTCCCGAACCCCGCCACCCTCGAGCTGCCCCTCAGCGAATCGGTCGTCCGCAACTCGACGCTCGGCCCCTGTGGCTCGGGCAGCACCGTGACCATCGCCACGGCCCTGCGGCTCAGCTGCAACATCCCGTTCGCCGAGCTCGGCCGGGCGCTGGGCGAGGAGACCCTCGCCGACTACGCTGAGCGGTTCGGCTTCGGTGCCGAGCTGGAGGTGCCGATGGCGGTGACGCCCTCGCGGTTCCCGCGCGGTCTCGACGACGCCCAGCTGATGCTCTCGTCGTTCGGACAGTTCGACGTGCGCGTGACCCCGCTGCAGATGGCCATGGTCAACGCCGCGATCGCCAATGGAGGCAACCTGATGCAGCCCACCCTGCTCGACCGGATCATCGCGCCCGACCTGTCGATCATCCAGCAGCCGGAACCGACCCTGCTCGGCCAGCCGGTATCGCGCACGACGGCCGAGACCGTCACCCGACTGATGGTCGACGCGGTCGCCAACGGCGTCGCGGGGAATGCCAGAATAGAAGGCGTCGACGTGGCCGGGAAGACCGGCACGGCCGAGAACGGCGGTGACGCGCCGTTCACGCTGTGGTTCACGGGTTTCGCTCCGGCCGACAACCCGCGGGTCGCCGTGGCGGTGGTCATCGAAGACGGAGGAGGGCTCGGCCAATCCGGGTCGAGCAACCAGATCGCGGCCCCCATCGGCAAGCGAGTACTTGAGGCGGTGCTGAGCAGATGAGACCGACCAGCGGGCTCACCTTCGGTGGGCGCTACCAGCTGCTCTCCCGGATCGCCATCGGCGGCATGGGTGAGGTGTGGCAGGCGACCGACCTCGTCATCGGCCGCACCGTCGCCATCAAGATCCTCAAGGACGAGTACATGGGCGACCCCGGGTTCCTCGAGCGCTTCCGCGCCGAGGCTCGGCATGCCGCCCTCGTCAACCACGAGGGCATCGCCAACGTCTACGACTACGGCGAGGAGGAGGGCAGTGCCTACCTCGTCATGGAGCTCGTCCCCGGTGAAGCCCTCTCCACCATCCTCGAGCGCGAGCGCGTGCTGCCCGCCGACCAGGTGCTCGACATCGTCGCGCAGACCGCGTCGGCGCTGCACGCGGCCCACCAGGCAGGTCTCGTCCACCGCGACATCAAGCCCGGCAACCTGCTGATCACGCCCGACCGCCGCGTGAAGATCACCGACTTCGGCATCGCCCGCATCGCCGACCAGGTGCCCCTGACCGCGACCGGCCAGGTGATGGGGACGGTGCAGTACCTCTCGCCGGAGCAGGCGAGCGGGCATCCGGCCTCGCCGTCGACCGACATCTACTCGCTCGGCATCGTCGCCTACGAGGCGCTCGCCGGGCGCCGACCGTTCACGGGCGAGTCGCAGGTCGCGATCGCGATGGCGCAGATCAACGAGGCGCCGCCCGAGCTCCCGGTGACGGTGGCCGAGCCGGTCCGCAACCTGGTGTTCGCCGCCATCGCGAAGAAGCCCGCAGAACGGCCCGCCTCTGCGCAGGCCTTCGCCCGCGCCGCGCAGGCGCTGCGTCGCGGAGACGTCGGCGGTGCTGCCGCGATCGTCCCCGCCATCCTGACCGGCGGCGCGACGGCCGCGACCGCGGTGCTGCCCGGCAGCGAGGACACCACGCGCGTGCTGCCGAGCGTGGGCCCGGTCCCGACGCCGGCGATGCCCACCGAGACCCGCCGCAGTCCGTGGACGTGGCCGCTCGTGGCCCTCATCGGCATCCTGGTGGTGCTCCTCATCGGCGCCCTCATCGCCGTGTTCGCCCAGCCGAACCCCGGGCCCGACCCCGAGCCGAGCGACACCCCGACGGTCGAGCCGACGGAGAGCGATACCCCATCACCGACCCCGACGGTCGAGACGGTCGCGATCGTGGAGTCGGAGTGGATCGGCAAGACCCGCACCGCCATCGAGGCCCTCGCGGCCGAGCTCGGCCTGCGGCTCGACCCGGTCGTGCGCAACATCGCTCCGTCGAAGGAGCAGGAGGGTCTCTCCTACGAGATCAACCCGCGCGGCGGCAGCACGGTGCTGCCCAACGCCGTCATCACGGTGTTCTTCTACGCGCCGATCCCGGTGCCCGAACGACCGTCGAACCTCGCGATCGACCCGGGCACCGGACCGTACCCCGGCTCCAGCGATGTCGTGCTGAGCTGGCCGGCGTACACCTCCTGCCCGGCCGGCTTCCCGTTGACCGGCTACGACTTCACGATCGTCGGCGGATCGCCCGGCTCGTCGCTGCCGCTCGCGGCCTCCGCGACCGAGCTGCCCGTGACCCTCGCCGCGAGCGGGCAGCTGCGCGTCACCTACGTGGCGATCTGCTCCACGCTGCGGTCCGAGCGGTCGAACGAGCTCGCCATCCCGATCGGCTAGAACCGAATCGAGCACCCCTCACCCGCCTAGACTGACCACCACAGCAGAGCACCACGGCTGCACGGCACCACCGCAGCGCAGCATCCCTTCACCGAGGAGACCGAGGCACCGATGGACGAGGTCGCGCACGGCGCACGACTCATCGCCGGACGATACGAACTGGGCCGTCTGATCGGCACCGGCGGGATGTCTGACGTCCACCTCGCGACCGACGCCAAGCTCGGTCGCCGCGTGGCGGTGAAGCTGCTGCGCTCGAGCCTGGCGTCCGAGCCCGTGTTCCGCACCCGCTTCCGGCAGGAGGCGCAGGCCGCCGCCCGCATGGCGCACCCCACGATCGTGCGGGTCTTCGACGCCGGCGAGGAGGTCACGACCGGGGCCGATGGCACCGAGACGATCGTCCCGTACATCGTCATGGAGTACATCGAGGGTCGTCTGCTGAAGGACATGATCGCCGACGGCCCGCTGCCCGTGGACGAGGCGATCCGCATCACGGAGGGCATCCTGACCGCCCTCGAGTACTCGCACCGGGCGGGCGTCGTGCACCGCGACATCAAGCCCGGCAACGTCATGGTGACGTCGTCGGGCCAGGTGAAGGTCATGGACTTCGGCATCGCGCGGGCCCTCTCCGACTCCGCCGCGACCGTCGCCCAGACCAGCACGATCCTCGGAACGGCGCAGTACTTCTCGCCCGAGCAGGCGCGCGGCGAGACGGTGGATGCGCGCACCGACCTCTACGCCGCCGGCGTGGTGCTCTTCGAGCTGCTCACCGGCCGCCCGCCGTTCCAGGGCGAGTCAGCCGTCGCGGTCGCCTACCAGCACGTCAGCGAGCAGCCGACCGCACCCAGCACCCTGAACCCCGCGCTGAGCCCGGCCCTCGACGCCGTCGTGCTGCGCGCCCTGACGAAGGACCGCTTCGCGCGGTTCCAGACGGCGAGCGAGTTCCACACCGCGCTCCGGGCCGCGGCCGCCGGTGAGGCTCCCCCGCCGCCGGCCGACCCCACTTCCGACTTCACCTCCACCCTGTTCGGTGTCGACCCGCGGGCGACCGCCGACACCGAGGCGGCGATGCGGCAGTTGAGCGTCGACGACGATGAGCGCCGCAGCCGTACCCAGTCGCGCCCGCCGGTCGCCTGGATCTGGGCCGGCATCGCCGTGGTCGGCGTGGTCATCGCCGCCGTGCTGTTCTGGGCCGTCAATCTCGAGAGCACGCCGATCGCCCAGGGCACCGCCGTCGCCGTGCCCGACATCGTCGGGCTCGACTACGAGGAGGGCGCGCAGATCCTCATCGACGCCGAGCTGCAGCCGCAGCCCTCGACCGAGGTCAGCGCGACCGTGCCCGAGGGGCAGATCATCAGCACCGATCCGCGCGCGGGCATCACGGTCGCGCCCGGTCAGGTGATCGGTGTCGTCGTCTCGGCCGGCCCGCAGCGCATCAGCGTGCCCAGCCTCACCCTGCTCACCCTCGAGGAGGCGGAGCAGGCGCTCCTCGAGCGTGGCCTCACCCTCGGCACGGTCACCGCCGAGAACTCGGCCTCCGTCGCGCGCGATGTCGTGATCCGCTCCGATCCGGATACGGGGACCGAGCTGCGCGAGGGCGACACGGTGAACCTCGTGATCTCGACGGGCCGCGTGACGGTTCCCGACGTGCGCAACCTGTCGATCGGCGAAGCCTCGTCGCAGCTGACCGCGCTCGGCCTGCAGATCACCGTGGAGGGCGACACCTCGTGCAGCGGCCAGAACGTCACCGCGCAGTCGCTGCCGCCGGGCGACCAGCCGCAGGGCTCGGCCGTCACGCTGCGCTACTGCAGCGGGCTCGACGGCTCACCCGGCGAGGGGTAGTCCGACGCCGCGCGGCAGGGGTGCTGTGACGCGGCGGCGGGTCGGCATCGCCGAGCCCCGCCGCGGGATCAGTCGCGCGGCGTGATGGCGACGAGCGGGCTGAGCCCGACGGCCGTCTCCGCCGCGCTGGGCAGGCCGGCCTCGGCCAGCCAGTTGCCGAGCATCCGGTAGCCGCCCTCGGTCAGCACCGATTCGGGGTGGAACTGCACGCCGTGCATCGGCGCCGAGCGGTGCCGCACCCCCATGATGATGCCGCCCTCGGTGCGCGCGGTGACGACGAGCTCGTCGGGCACCGTTCCATCGACGATGGCGAGGCTGTGGTACCGCGTGGCGCGGAAGCTCTCGGGCACACCGTCGAAGAAGGCGCTGCCGTCGTGCTGCACCTGCGAGGTCTTGCCGTGCATGAGCTCATCCGCGTGGCTCACCGTCGCGCCGAGGGCCTCGGCGATGGCCTGGTGGCCGAGGCACACCCCGAGCAGCGGCTTCTGCGCGGCGAGCGCCGCCTGCACCACGGCGATCGAGATGCCGGCCGCCGCCGGATTCCCGGGACCGGGCGAGACGAGCACTGCGTCATAATCGGCGATGAGCGCGGCCGCCTCTGCCTCCGGCACGGCATCGTTGCGGATCACCGTGGTCTCGGCACCGAGCTGCTGCAGGTAGCCGTCGAGGGTGTAGACGAAGCTGTCGTAGTTGTCGATCACGAGCACGCGCACGTCACGGTCCTCCGACGGAAGAGTCCTGCGGCAGCAGGAGATCGGCCGCCCAGGGGAACACCCACTGGACGAGGGCCGCGATGACCACCGCGGCGAGCAGGATCAGGATCAGCACCCGCACCCAGGCGGGGCCGGGGAGGATGCGCCATAGCGCTGCGTACATCAGACCGCCCTTCCGCGGCCCGCAGGGCTCATCGCCCGGCCTCGACGAGCGACGAGATCTCGGGCGGCGGACCGCCGGCGCGCGGGTACCACGTCTCGTAGGCGGCGTAGGCGATGATGCGCTCGGCCGTCGACCAGGGCGGGTTGCAGCTGGTGAGGGTCAGCACCCGATCGGTCGGGGCGACGCCGGGAGCCGCGGGAACCGGCTCGAGCACGTCGACCCCCGAGGGCCAGACGTACTCCAGACCGCGGAAACCGTACTGGTACCAGCCGTCGACCGTCTCGACGTAGATCTTGTCGCCGAGCCGGAACGAGTCGATGTCGCCGAAGGCGCTCCCGTACGTCCAGCGGTGCCCGGCGAGGGCGAAGTTGCCGACCTCGCCCGGCATCTGCGTGCCGATGTAGTGACCGACGCCGACGGTCCAGCTGTTGAGCACCGTCTCGACGTCGACGCCCGAGGCGATCGAGCGCTTCCACTCCGCACCGAAGCGCGGAACGATGAGGGCCCCGAAGACCTCTCCCTCGCGGGTCGGTTCGGGGGTCACGACGGGCTCCCCCGGATCAGCCGGGCGCCCAGCCGTTCCCTCTCCGCGCTCCCAGCGCGCCTGCAGCTCCTCCTGCACCTCCTCGGCAGCCACCTGCTGGCCGGAGCCGACGACGATGTCGTTCAGCCAGAGGTACCAGCCGAGGAAGAGCATGACGACGACGCCGGCGGTGATAAGGAGCTCGCCGAGCACCCCGGTCACCGTGATGCGCGCGGGCGGGCGCGGCGCCGCAGCCGCGCGACCGCCGCGGCGCGGCTCCGGCGCGGCCTGCTCGGCCGTCGCGGGGGCGGCGCTCGCCTCGGCGGAGGGCTCGTGCTCGGTCACGGCTCGATTCTAGGCGCAGGTTCCGGGGGGCCCTGCGGTTAGACTGCTTCGCATGGCCCGTACGACGACGCGCAACGCCGAGAACCCCGAGACGCCGCGGGGTGCTGACGCTCCCAATCCGGTCTGGTTCAAGCCGATCATGTTCGGCTTCATGCTCGTCGGCCTGATCTGGATCCTCGTGTACTACATCAGCCAGGCGTCCTGGCCGGTGCCGAGCCTCGGGCCGTGGAACATCATGGTCGGCTTCGGGATCATGTTCATCGGCTTCCTGATGACGACCCGGTGGCGCTGACCCGCGTCGCAGTGCCCGACGATTCGTCGAATTACACCGGTGTGATTATCCCCACTGTGGACACCCCTGTGGATAAGTCGTGGAGAGCGCCGTCGGCTATCAGCCGATGACGAGGCGCAGCACGGTCGCTGCCACGAGCAGCGCACCGACGCCCGCGAGCAGCCAAGCCTGCTTTCGCTGTTGATCCGCGCGCCGGGTCCGGAGCATGATGGCGGCGCACGCCGCCCCGGCGAGCAGGCCCCCCACGTGCGACTGCCACGAGACGCCCGGGATCAAGAATCCGAGCGCCAGGTTGATCGCGATGATCACGACCAGTTGGATGTTCCGGCCGCCCAGCCGACGCTGGATCACGAAGAAGGCGCCGAGAAGACCGAAGATCGCGCCGGATGCTCCCACCACGATGCTCAGCGGAGCGAGCCACAGCACCGCGACCGAGCCGCCGAGGGCGGAGAGCACGTATACGGCCGCGAACCGCGAGCGCCCGATCAGGCTCTCGAGCAGCGGACCGAGCACCCACAGCGAGTACATGTTGAACACGATGTGGAAGATCGAGCTGTCACTGTGCACGAGCGCGACGGTGAGCATCCGCCACGGTTCGATCGCGGTGAGCGGCGGGAAGTAGGCGAGCGCCGCAGTGACGGCGCCCTGCGTCACCCACTGCAGCACGAAGACCGCGAGGGTGACCGCCAGGATGCTGTAGCTGACCACCGGAGCACTGCTGCCCGGCCGGAAGGCCCGCACGACGGCCGGAGCCCGGCGCGGCATCGCTGCACGCGCGGCGGCGACGCACTCCGGGCACTGGACGCCGACAGCCGCCGGCGTCCAGCACTCGGGGCAGACGGATCGGTCGCAGCGCTGGCAGCGCACGCCGCTCGCCCGATCAGGGTGGCGGTAGCAGGTGCCCGCGCCTGTCCCGGATCGGGGCTCGCCCGCCGCCGGATCGGTCACGCGACCTCGACGACCTCGATGCTCGAGATGACGACGTCCTGCAGCGGCTTGTCGTTCGTGTTCGTCGGCACCGCCTCAATCGCCTTCACGACGGCCTTCGAGTCCTCGTCGGCGACGGCGCCGAAGATGGTGTGGTTGCCGTTCAGCCACGGGGTCGCCACGGTCGTGATGAAGAACTGCGAGCCGTTCGTGCCGCGCCCGCCGCGCTTGCCGGCGTTGGCCATGGCGAGCAGGAAGGGCTCGCTGAACTGCAGCTCGGGGTGGATCTCATCGTCGAATTCGTAGCCGGGGCCGCCGATGCCCTGTCCGAGCGGGTCGCCGCCCTGGAGCATGAAGTCCTTGATGATGCGGTGGAAGATCACACCGTCGTACAGCGGCTCGGTGGTCGCCTGCCCGGTGCGCGGGTGCGTCCACTCCTGCGTGCCGGTGGCGAGACCGACGAAGTTGCGCACGGTCTTGGGGGCGTGGTTGCCGTAGAGGTTGACGACGATGTCGCCGTGGTTGGTGTGGATGGTGGCGACAGCGGTGTGAATCGACATGCCGCCCATTCTGGCATGGAGGCTCCTGGCGGCTGGCTGAGCATCGGCGGCGCATCTGTTGGGTGCGGGGTCGGGGAGTGCCAGGATGGGGGTGTCGACCACTGACGATGCAGGAGGGTCACCATGGAACTGTCACGCAAGCGCCAGCGCGAGCTCAAGAAGCTCCGCCGCGAGGCCGAGAACGTCTGGGACGAGCAGCGCGAGGTTCTCGAGCGCGCGGCGGGGATCCTGCGCGATGCGAGTCGGCAGGCTGCCTCGGTCGCCCGGGACGACGTCGCCCCGCGCGTCCGGCAGACCTATGAGAAGCGCATCGTCCCCGGCGTGGAGGCCGGCGTCGACTCGGTGCGGCACGCCGCCTCCGCGACGCGCGACCGTTTCGTCGACGATATCCTTCCCGCGGTCACCGGTGCGATCGGCTCCGCGATCGCGGTGCTCGATGTCGCGCGCGACAAGCGCATCCGGGATGCCCTCCGCCAGGTCTCAGCGACCGGCCGCGAGCTCGCCACGCGCGCGGGTCAGCGCGTGGGCATCGTCGAGGTCAAGCCCCAGCCCGGACCGGGACGGTACATCCTGATCGGCCTCGGTGTTGTGGCGACCGCCGCGATCGCCTACGCCGCCTGGCAGACGCTGCGCACCGACGACGACCTCTGGGTCGAGGAGGAGATCGCCGCGCCCGAGCCGTGAGCCGCGACCGTCACAGGTCGAGCACGAGCTCGGGAGTTCGCGCCCGCGAGACGCAGGGGTAGAAGACCCCGACCTCGTCCTTGTCGACATCCGGCATGACCGAGTCGAGGTGGAGCGGCGTGCCGCGGAGCACCCGGGTCTCGCAGGTGCCGCACACGCCGGTGCCGCACGAGGTCGCGACCGGCAGGCCCGCCCCCTGCAGGGCGGCCAGGATGCTCTCCTCCGCCGCGACCTCGACGCGCTTCCCCGACCGCTGAGCGACGACCGTGACGGCCGCCCGTTCGACGCCGGCGGAGCGGTCGGTGGCGATGAAGCGCTCCGTGTGGCACCGGTCGCGCGGCGTCGCCTGCTCGACAGCATCGAGCAGGGTGCCGCTGCCGCAGGAGTAGACCGCGGTCTCGGGGCCGGTGGCCGCGATGACCCGTGCGAGGTCGACACGCTCGGTGCGTTCATCGCCCGTGACGACCTGCACGCGATCGCCGTACTCCTGCTCGAGCTCGGCGGCGAAGGCGAGCTGGCTGCGGGTGCGACCCAGGTAGAGCAGGCGCCAGGTGCGCGTCGGCGGCAGGGCCTCGATCATCGCCCGGATCGGCGTGATGCCGATGCCACCCGCGATGAAGAGGTAGTCGTGCGCCGCCTCCAGGGGGAAGTGGTTGCGCGGCCCGATCACGTCGAGCTCGTCGCCGAGCTGGGCGATGTCGTGCAGCCAGGCGCTGCCGGCACCCGCCGGCTCGGCCCGCAGCACGGCGATGTCCACGTGGTTGCGATCAGCGGGATCGCTGCACAGGGAGTACTGCCGCTCGATGCCGATCGGCAGGCGGAGCGTGATGTGGGCCCCGGCGTACCAGGGCTCGATCGGCCGGCCGTCGACCCGGGCGAACCGCAGGCGCACGACGCCGTCCGCGACCGGGTGCTTCGCGATGATGCGCATCCTGGTGACCGCCAGCGGGTCGCCAGGGTTCGCCTCGGCGAGGGAGGGGACGACTCCGGCTCCCCCTGGTCCCGAAGTCGAGCTCGATGCGGCCGCGGCGCGCGACCGACGTGCCATGACCACGCGGACCGCCAGTGCGAGCAGGCTCGCCGTGACGATGACGGTCGCCACCAGCTGGTACCAGACGGCCCCGGCATCGGTGCCGGCGAGCGCGCCATGCACCGCGACGGCGAGCACCGCGACATAGCTGAGGTAGTGCACGCCCTTCCAGAAGCGTCGGGGCAGCCGGTTCATCACCAGGGAGGTGAGCTGCACGGCGAGCAGGACGTAGAACGACAGGATGCCCAGCGCGACGGGAACGGGCCGGTACTCCGCGACCAAAGGGATCAGCAGCTGGTCGAGCGGCATCGCGAGCCAGGGGTCGAGCATGAGCGAGACCATGTGGATGCCCGTGAGCACGAGAGCCATCCCGCCGAGATAGCGGTGGAGGTCCTGCAGCCATGCCGGGTTGTCCGCCCCGCGGAAGACGCGGGTCGAGAGCAGGATTCCCCAGAGGACGGCGACCGTCATGACGATCCAGGCGAGCACTGCGCTCGCGCGGGTGACGTACCACCAGAAGTGCGGGTCGTTCATGCGTAGTCGCTCCAGTTCGGGGTCGTGCGCTCGACGCCGTCGGCATCGATGGTCAGGGCAGCCGCACCACGGGTGGGCAGCCAGGCGAGGTAGTCGTCGAGGGGACGCAGGAATCCGGGCTTCGTCAGGGCCTCCGCGCGCGCCGCCGTGTCGGCGATGACCGTGACGGTCTGGATGCTCGTGCGGGCGCTGCGCAGAGTGGCCGGGTCGATGAGGTGGTGGGCGTCCTCGCCATCCACCCCGAGCCAGCGGCGCTTGCGCTGGCTGGAAGTCGCGACACCGCCGTCGCCGAGGCGCACGATCGCGCGCGTGCTCGCGAGATTGAACGGGTCCTCGACGCGGACCCGCCAGGCGATGCCGTCGGGTGCGGTGCCGCGCACCCGCACATCGCCGCCGACCTCGATCAGGCAGCCGGCGACCCCCAGCGCCATCAGCTCGTCCGCGATCAGGTCGGCAGCCAGCCCCTTGCCGATGCCGCCGGAGTCGAGAGCGCTGCCGACCGGGAGGGTGACGGTCTGACCGTCGAGCCGCATGGCGTCGAGATCGGCGCGGTCGCGGGCGGAGGGAGGTAGGGCGGTGATCCGGCTTCCGTCGATGAGCGATCGGCCGTAGCCCCCGGCGACGAGCGCGGGCAGGAGGCCCGGGTCGAAGTCGCGATCCGTCTCACGCCAGGCGGCCCGCATCGCGTCGAGCAGCATGATCGTGTCGGCGTGCACCGTGGTCGGCCGGCCTTCGGCGGTATTGACGCGGGTGAGGTCGCTGTCCGGCAGGAAGCGGCTCCAGCGCTGCTCGAGCTCGGCGAGGCGGCGCTCGGCGAGGGCGACCGCGTCGACGCCGAGGCCCTCGTCCGCATCCGCGCCCTCGGGAGCGAGGACGATGCGGATGCGCGCACCGCCACCCATCGCGCGGACCGCGCGATCGATGATGCGCGACGGCGCCTCGGTGGTCGGCATGAGGAGGATCAGCCTCCGGAGCCGGCGGTCGTGCCGTCGGCGGGAGGTGCCGGCGCGGGTGCCGGGGCCGCCGGGGCGGGCGCCGGAGCCGGGCGGGCGGGCGCGGCCGGCGCGGGTGCCGCCGTGCCGCCGCCCGAACGGGAGCTCGTGCTGCCACTCGACGTGCTGCTCGGTGCAGCGGGCGCCGCCACCGGCTCGGGAAGCAGGCTGGCATCGAGAACCCGCACGGCCAGCGCGCGGGCGGGCGCGCTCGCGGGCGCCGCCTCGACGACAGCGGCCGCGGCCGCCTGCTGCTCGGCGAGCGCCGCGGAGACCTGGAAGCCGGTCACCATGCCGATGAGAGCGATGGCGGTCCCGGCTCCCGTGAGGGAGCGCGCCACCGCGGCCGGGTGGGCGTTAGTCGTCATCGTCCGTCTCGTCCTCGGACTCGTGGCTCTCGTCCTCCGAGTCGTGGTCCTCGGACTCCTGGCTCTCGTCCTCGTACTCGTCGTCATCGTCATCGTCGTACGAACCGGCGGAGCTGCCCCCGGTCGGCGGAGCGGGCTGGACCGGGACCGCAGGGGTCTCGTCGCCCTGACCGGGAATGGTGCCGTTCTCGGCGTCGGCGAGACGCTGCCGGTACTCCTCCGGGATGTCGCTGCCCTTCGGTGCGACAGGGACGAGGACCGGGGTGGCCGTCCCGATCACGGAGGGCTCGCTCGACGCCGAGCTGAGCACGGACTGGTTCGCGGCGTACGCGCCGCTCGCGGCGCCGAGAACGGCGACGATGGACAGGGCCGTGATGATCTGGTTCTTCATGCTTCGACCGTACGGAGCCGTCGTTTCAGGAGCGCCCGCCGGATATCCAAGATTCATCCAAGATTGCGATCGACCCGGAGGGATCCGTGCGAGCCGGACGGGACGGGTGCAGGATGAGCGCATGCATGTACTCGTGATCGAGGACGACGACGCGGTCGCTGACGGCATCGTCGATGGTCTCTCCGACCGCTCGATCACCGCGACGCGGGTCGCGACCGGCACCGAGGGCATCGCCCTCGTCGCGAGCCTCGAGCCCGACCTCGTCGTGCTCGACCTCGGGCTGCCCGACATGGACGGCACCGAGGTCTGCCGCCGGCTGCGCGCGACCAGCGCGGTGCCCATCATCATCGTCAGCGCCCGCGACGAGGAGGTCGACCGCGTGGTCGCTCTCGAGATCGGTGCCGACGACTATGTGGTGAAGCCGTTCGGGATGCGCGAGCTCGTGGCCCGCATCCATGCCGTCACCCGCCGGACGGGCCAGGATGCAGCGGCGTCGAGTCCGCCCTCCGCGGAGTCGGCGAGTCGGCTCGTGGTCGACAGCCGGGCGCGACGCGTGCTGCTCGACGACGTCGAGGTGCATCTGACGCCCCGCGAGTTCGACGTGCTCGAGTACCTCGACAGCGACCGCGGCGCCGTCTTCCGGCGGGCGGACATCCTGCGCGACGTGTGGGACACGACCTGGTTCGGCACGGCGAAGACGCTGGATGCGCACATCGCGGCGATCCGCAAGAAGCTCGGCGACCCCGGGTGGATCGAGGCGGTCCGCGGCGTGGGCTTCCGTCTGGTCGAGGCCTGATGCGCTGGCGTTTCATGGGCATGGTGATGGTGATCACCGCGCTCGTGCTGATCGTGCAGACCGTGCCCCTCGCCCAGTACCTGCGCACGGTCGAGACGGATCGCCTCATCACCGGCCTCGAACGGGATGCGTTCGTGCTGGCGGGTCGCGCGGAGGAGGCGCTGGAGGAGCTCGACCCGACCGAGGTGGCCAGCATCGCCGCGATCGCGCAGGAGTACCGCGCCTCGGGTGGGGGTCGCGTCGTCATCACGGATATCGACGGCACCGCCGTCGTGACGAGCGATGACGACCAGTCGGCGGTCGGCGGTGACTACTCGACCCGACCGGAGATCGAGCAGGCCCTCGCCGGCACGATCGCGACCGGATCGCGCTTCTCGACGACCCTCGACGAGCAGCTGGTCTACGTCGCCGTGCCCGTGATCAGCGGTGAAGACATCGTGGGCGCCGTGCGGCTGACGTACCCCGCAGCCGTCGTCGACGAGGAGGTCGCCGAGCGGCTCAGCGTGATCGGCATCGTGGCCCTGCTGACGCTCGTGATGGCCGGCATCGCGGGGGTGATCTTCTCGGGCACGGTGACGCGACCGCTGCGCGTGCTCACGGCGGCGAGCGAACGGCTGGCCGGGGGCGATCTGGATGCGCGCGCCGACACGGGCCGGGGGGCCCCCGAGCTCATGCAGCTGTCATCGACCTTCAACCGGATGGCTGACCGACTCTCCGCGCTGATCGACGAGCAGCGGGCCTTCGCCGCCGACGCCTCGCACCAGCTTCGGACACCGCTCACCGCCCTGCGCCTCAAGCTGGAGCGCGCCCACGACCTGCTCGAGTCCGACCCGGCGGGTGCCGCCGAGCGGCTGGCCGCGGCCGAGCGCGAGACCGACCGGCTGGTCACCATCGTCGAGGGGCTGCTGGCCCTCGGGCGCGCCGGCGCCCCGACCGTGCGGCCGGCACCGACCGACCTTGGCGCGGCGGCCCGCACGCGCGTCGAGCAGTGGGAGGCCCTCGCCGCCGAGTCGGGTGTCGAGGTCCGGGTCGAAGGCGCAGGAAGCGCCGGCGTGCTCGCGATCCCGACCGCCGTCGAGCAGATCATCGACAACCTGCTCGACAACGCCCTCGCCGTCTCGGCCGAGGGCACCGTCGTGCGAGTTCTGGTGACGGGCGGCGAGCGGCCCGCCGTCAGCATCATCGACGAGGGGCCCGGGATGTCCGACGAGGAGCTCGCCCGCGCCTTCGACCGCTTCTGGCGGGGGTCGACGACGACCCCCGGCACGGGGCTCGGCCTCGCCATCGTCGCCGAGCTCGCGCGCGCGAGCGGCGCCGAGGTGACCCTGCGGCGCGGCGACCCGCGCGGCCTCGTCGCGACCGTCGAGTTCGCCGGAACCCGCCTCGACCCCTGACGCAGCAACGCGGCGGCATCGCGCCGCAGGAGCAGATCCGCTGAACACGAGCCGAGACGCGAAGCGTCGCGACCACGCTCGCGACGCGGAAGCGGCATCGCGCCGCAGAAGCAGGTCCGTGGAACGCCAGCTGAGACGCGAAGTGAGACGACCACGTTCGTCTCGCGGAAGCGGGGTCACGCCGCAGAAGCGGCGGCGTGACAATCAATACCGTGGAGCCTAGGGGAATCGAACCCCTGACCTCCTGCTTGCAAAGCAGGCGCTCTACCAATTGAGCTAAGGCCCCGCATCCCCCAGTCTACCGACCGGCGATGCCCGTCACGCCGCAGAAGCGAGTTCGGGCAGCGTGAGCCGACACGCGAAGCGTCACGACCACGCTCCTGACGCGGGAGCGCCGTCACGCCGCAGAAGCGGCGGCGTGACCATCAACAGAGTGGGGATACCAGGACTTGAACCTGGGACCTCTTCGTTATCAGCGAAGCGCTCTAACCGCCTGAGCTATATCCCCGTGAGACCGGATGCCACTGTACTGCATCCGGTCAGGCTCTCCCAATTCGGCCGGGCCGGCCACCGGGAGGTCGGATCAGTTGTTGGTGAAGCCGACCAGCAGACCGCCCGTCATGCGCACCATGAGGTTGTAGAGCAGTGCGCTGATGGCGCCGATGGCGGTGCCAACGACGATGTTCAGGATGGCGACGATGGTCGCGAACAGCATCACCTGCCCGAGCGAGAAGAGGCTGACGAGCCCGGCGTCCTCCCCGAGGATGTCGCTGAAGACCGAGTCGATCTGCGCGATCACGCCCTGGGCGTTGAGCACGATCCACACGAAGAGCGTGGCGACGAGCAGGAGGATCGCGCCGCAGATGGCGACGAGGAACGACAGCTTCACGGCTGACCAGAAGTCGATGTAGACCAGCTTGAGGCGAACCTGCTTGGTCGGGACCTGCCGCTGCGATTTCCGCTGCAGCTTCTCGGCGACTGTGCTCACGGGTTCTCGTCCTTTCCGCCCTCCGCGGCGCCGGATGCCGCGGGGGTGTCGTCGGTGGTGGCCTGCTGGCCCTCTGTCTGCTGGTCTGCACCGCCAGCGGTGTCGTCATCGTCGAGGTTGCGCTCGCTGTTGCGGGCGATCGCGATGATGCGGTCGTCGTCATCGGGACGGGCGAACACGACCCCCATGGTGTCGCGGCCCTTGGCCGGGACCTCGGCCACGGAGGAGCGTACCACCTTGCCGTTTTGCATCACCACGAGCACCTCGTCGTCGTCGCCGACGATGAGCCCGCCGGCGAGCGCTCCGCGGTCGTCGCTGAGCTTGGCGACCTTGATGCCGAGACCGCCACGCTGCTGCACCCGGTACTGGTCGGCGGCGGTGCGCTTGGCGTATCCGCCCTCGGTGACGACGAAGACGTAGCCGCCGTCGGTGACGACGTCGGCCGAGAGCAGCTGATCGCCGTCACGGAACTTCATGCCGGTGACGCCGGAGGTCGAGCGGCCCATCGGGCGGAGGGCGGCGTCGTCGGCGGTGAACCGCAGCGACATCCCGTTCCGCGAGATCAGGAGGAGGTCGTCGGAATCGTCGGCGAGCATCGCCGACACGAGCTCGTCGCCCTCGCGCAGGTTGATGGCGATGATGCCGCCGGTGCGGTTGGTGTCGTACTCGGTCAGGGCGGTCTTCTTCACGAGACCGTTGCGCGTCGCGAGCACGAGGTGCTGCGCCACCGAGTAGTCCCGGATGTCGAGGATCTGCGCGATCTCCTCCCCCGGCTGGAGGGCCAGCAGGTTCGCCACGTGCTGACCCTTCGCATCGCGGCCGGCCTCCTGCACCTCGTAGGCCTTGAGCCGGTACACGCGTCCGGTGGTGGTGAAGAACAGCAGCCAGTGGTGCGTGGTGGTCACGAAGAAGTGCTCGACGAGGTCGTCGGCCCGCAGCTGCGCCCCCTTGACGCCCTTGCCGCCGCGATGCTGCGACCGGTAGTTGTCGCTGCGGGTGCGCTTGATGTACCCGCCCCGCGTGACGGTGACCACCATCTCCTCCTCGGGGATGAGGTCCTCCATGCTCATGTCGCCGTCGAAGCCGAACATGATCTCGGTACGGCGGTCGTCGCCATACTTGTCGACGATCTCGGTGAGCTCGTCCGCGACGATCGACCGCTGGCGCTCCGGGCTGGCGAGAATCTGCTGGTAGTCGGCGATGAGGCGCTCGAGCTCGTCCGCCTGCTCCTGGATCTTCTGCCGCTCGAGGGCGGCGAGGCGGCGCAGCTGCAGGTTGAGGATGGCGGTGGCCTGCAGCTCGTCGACGTCGAGCAGCTGCATCAGGCCGTCGCGAGCCTCCTCCGTGGTCTGCGAGCGACGGATCAGGGCGATGACCTCGTCGAGAGCATCCAGGGCCTTCAGGTACCCGCGCAGGATGTGGGCGTCGGCCTCCGCCTTCTTCAGTCGGAAGGCGGTGCGCCGAACGATCACCTCGATCTGGTGGGCCGTCCAGTAGGTGATGAACCCGTCGATCGGCAGGGTGCGCGGCACGCCGTCGACGATCGCGAGCATGTTCGCGCCGAAGTTGTCCTGCAGCTGGGTGTGCTTGTAGAGGTTGTTGAGCACGACCTTCGCGACCGCATCGCGCTTGAGCACGATGACGAGGCGCTGACCGGTGCGGCCCGACGACTCGTCGCGGATGTCGGCGATGCCGCCGAGCTTGCCCTCCTTGACGAGGTCAGCGATCTTGATCGCCAGGTTGTCGGGATTGACCTGGTACGGCAGCTCGGTGATGACCAGGCAGGTACGGTTCTGGATCTCTTCGACCGTGACGACCGCGCGCATCGTGATCGACCCGCGGCCGGTGCGGTACGCATCCTGGATGCCCTTGATGCCGAGGATCTGCGCGCCGGTCGGGAAGTCGGGCCCCTTCACCCGCTGCAGGATCGCCTCGAGGAGCTCCTCGCGATCGGCCTCCGGGTGCTCGAGGTGCCAGAGCGCGGCCGAGGCCACCTCGCGCAGGTTGTGCGGCGGGATGTTCGTGGCCATGCCGACCGCGATGCCGACCGAGCCGTTGACGAGGAGGTTCGGGAACCGCGAGGGCAGGATGCTGGGCTCCTGGGTGCGGCCGTCGTAGTTGTCCTGGAAGTCGACGGTGTCTTCCTCGATGTCGCGCACCATCTCCATGGCGAGCGGGGCCATCTTGGTCTCGGTGTACCGCGGAGCCGCAGCGCCGTCGTTGCCGGGCGAGCCGAAGTTGCCCTGCCCGGCGGCGAGGGGGTAGCGCATCGACCACGGCTGAACGAGGCGAACGAGCGCGTCGTAGATCGCCGAGTCGCCGTGCGGGTGGAACTGCCCCATGACGTCGCCGACGACGCGCGAGCACTTCGAGTACGCCTTGTCGGGGCGGTAGCCGCCGTCGAACATCGCGTAGATGACGCGACGGTGCACGGGCTTGAGGCCGTCGCGCACGTCAGGTAGGGCGCGCCCGACGATGACGCTCATGGCGTAGTCGAGGTACGACCGCTGCATCTCGAGCTGCAGGTCGACCTGGCTCACCTTGCCGCCCGGGCCGGGCTCGATCGTGTCGGCTCCGGTCATGTCGTCAGCCATCGGGATTCCTTCGGTGGTTGTTCGGGGAGTGCGATGTCGATGTCGCCATCGGCGCCCTAGATGTCGAGGAAGCGCACGTCTTTCGCGTTCTGCTGGATGAAGCTGCGGCGCAGCTCGACGTCGTCACCCATGAGGGTGGAGAACACGCTGTCGGCCATGGCCGCATCATCGAGCGTGACCTGCAGCAGGGTGCGGGTCTCGGGGTTCATCGTGGTGTCCCAGAGTTCCTGGTGGTTCATCTCGCCGAGCCCCTTGTAGCGCTGGATGCCGTTCTCCTTCGGGATGCGCTTGCCCGCGGCGAGCCCCGCTTCGAGCAGGGCGTCGCGCTCGCGGTCGCTGTACACGTACTCGTGGTCGGCGTTCGACCACTTCAGCCGGTAGAGCGGAGGCTGCGCGAGGTACACGTAGCCGAGATCGATGAGCGGACGCATGTACCGGAAGAGGAGCGTGAGGAGGAGCGTCGTGATGTGCTGACCGTCGACGTCGGCATCGGCCATGAGCACGATCTTGTGGTACCGCACCTTGTCGGGGTCGAAGTCCTCCCCGATGCCGGCACCGAAGGCGGTGATCATGGCCTGCACCTCGGCGTTGCCGAGCGCGCGATCGAGCCGCGCCTTCTCGACGTTGAGGATCTTGCCGCGCAGCGGCAGGATCGCCTGCGTCTCGGGGTTGCGACCCTGCACGGCCGAGCCGCCGGCCGAGTCGCCCTCGACGATGAAGATCTCGCTGAGCGACGGGTCCTTCGACTGGCAGTCCTTGAGCTTGCCGGGCATACCCCCCGACTCCAGCAGGCCCTTGCGACGGGTCTGCTCGCGCGCCTTGCGCGCGGCGATGCGCGCGGCCGAGGCCTGCAGCGCCTTGCGGATAACATCCTTCGCCTGCGCGGGGTTGCGGTCGAACCAGTCGGCGAGGTGCTCGCCCGCGACCTTCTGCACGAACGACTTCGCCTCGGTGTTGCCGAGCTTGGTCTTGGTCTGGCCCTCGAACTGCGGCTCGCCCAGCTTGATCGAGATCACCGCGGTGAGGCCCTCGCGCACGTCGTCGCCGGAGAGGTTCTCGTCCTTCTCCTTGAGGATGCCCTTGTCGCGCGCGTACTTGTTGACCAGTGTGGTCAGCGCGGCGCGGAAGCCCTCCTCGTGGGTGCCGCCTTCATGCGTGTTGATGGTATTGGCGTAGGTGTGCACCGACTCGGAGTACGCGGTCGTCCATTGCATGGCGACCTCGAGCGCGATGCGGCGCTCCGTGTCCTCCGACTCGAACGAGATGATCTCGGGATGCACGACCTCGATCTTCTTCGCGGAGTTCAGGTACTCGACGTAGTCCACGAGGCCCTTCTCGTAGAGGAACTCCTCGTGCCGGGCGCCGTCCTCGGTGAGAGCATCGGGGCGCTCATCCGTGATGGTGATGCGCAGACCCTTGTTGAGGAAGGCCATCTGCTGGAAGCGCGTGCGCAGCGTCTCGTAGTCGAACTCGACGGTCTCGAAGATCTCGCCGTTCGGCCAGAACGCGATGGTCGTGCCGGTCTCGGTGGTGGGCTCGCCCTTCGCGAGAGGCGCATCCGGAACACCGTGGCGGTAGCTCTGCGTGTAGACATTGCCCTGCCGACGAACCGCGACTTCCAGCCGCTCGGAGAGCGCGTTGACGACGGAGCTGCCGACACCGTGGAGACCGCCCGAGACGGCGTACCCGCCACCGCCGAACTTGCCGCCCGCGTGGAGGATCGTGAGCACGACCTCGACCGTCGACTTCTTCTCGACGGGGTGCTCGTCGACGGGGATACCGCGGCCGTTGTCGATGACCCGCACGCCGCCATCGGCGAGGAGGGTGACATGGATGGTGTCGCAGTGCCCGGCGAGCGCCTCATCGACGGAGTTGTCGACGATCTCGTAGACGAGGTGGTGGAGACCACGCGGACCGGTCGACCCGATGTACATGCCGGGCCGCTTGCGCACGGCCTCGAGGCCCTCGAGAACCTGGATGTCTCCGGCCCCGTAGGAGGCCTCGTTCTTCGCAGGCGTGCCGTCGGGGGTGGAGGAGGACATGGTCATTGGATGGGCGCTCCCGCCGGGTCGATCGTTGGTGGCCGATCGGGGGGCTGAACAATGCCCCGAGCTGGCGGGTCCATCCTAGCAACGGAATGCCTTCAGGAGCCTTCAGAATGGCCCTCTGGGGAGATTTCTGGGCGGCGGTGGACTGATTTGCGGTTGTGGGGCCGCTCGTTCAGCCGTAGGTATCTCGAGGGCCTCGGCCGGGTACCGATCGCGGGCCGCGTTTCCAGCTCGGCGCACCCGGCCCGATGAACCGCACGGAGGTCACTTCCGCGTCGGGGAACCGCCGCAGGATGGTCGTCAGGATCTCGGCGCGCATCAGCCGCAGCTGGGTGGCCCATGCGGTCGAGTCGCACTGCACGAGGAGCACGCCCTCCTCGATGCCGACGGGTTCGCTGTGCGCCGCCGTGTCGGTGCCGACGAGCTCCGGCCAGGCCACGAGCAGCTCGCCGCGGGCGAGCGGAGAGCTCCAGCCGAGCGAGCGGGTGACCGCATCGATGACATCCCCGAGCCCCGCCGGGTCGCGGCCGTTCTCGAAGGGGGCGGTGCCGTCGATGGACCGTGCGGCACGACGGCGGCCATCCTTCGAGCGCAGCGAAGGGTCCCCGAAGAGACGACGCAGGCGTCGATAGACGGCGCTCGACTCAGACTCCGTCGCCGACTCCGCGGGCGGAGTCGCGTCATCAGCCCCGGTCACGTCCCCTCCTCCACGATCTCGCCGGCGCGGATCCCGACTCGTGACGCGGCGAGACGCTCGGGGACATCCGCCCCGACCGCGGCCGTGATCAGCACCTGCTCGTACCCGCCCACCGCGTCGGCGAGACGCTCGCGCCGACCGTGGTCGAGCTCGGCGAACACGTCGTCGAGGATCACCACCGGGTCGCCCGCAATCTCGTCGGCGCGCAGCACCTCGGCCGTGGCGAGCTTGAGCGCGAGCGCGTAGGACCAGCTCTCCCCATGACTGGCGTAGCCCCGTGCCGGCAGGCCGTTGAGCTCGAGCACGAGGTCATCGCGATGCGGGCCCACGAGGGTGACCGCCCGGTCGAGCTCGTCCCGTCGCCGTGAGACGACCGCGGAGCGGAACGCCTCCGCCAGGGAGGCCGGATCGTCTACCTCCTCGGGCGGGAACTCGTCGTCGGTCGATCCATGGATGCTGAGCCGCAGCGCGATCCGCGTGCGGTGCTCGTCGCCCGCAACGGCGGAGTACGCCGCACCCACGTGCGGCCGCAACTGCGCGACAGCGTCGGCCCGCGCGGTGATGACCTGCGTGCCGAGGTCGACGAGCCGCTCATCCCAGACATCGAGGGTCGTGAGCTGCTCGGGCCGGAGCCGCGAGGCGCGCGCCGACTTCAGAAGCGAGTTGCGCTGCCGGACGACGCGCTCGTAGTCGGACATGACGCCGGCCATGCGGGGTGACCGTTGTGCGACGAGGGTGTCGAGGAACACGCGGCGCACACCAGGATCGCCACGGACGATCGCGAGATCCTCCGGTGCGAACAGCACGCTGCGCAGATATCGCGGAAGATCACGCATACGGATCGCGGATCCGTTTACCTGCGCACGATTGGGTGCACCGCGGTTGAGCTGCAGCTCGATTACGAGCGCCCGCTCATCATGCTGGACCCGCACCCGGACGACCGCCGACTCGGCACCGAAGCGGATCAGGGGCTGGTCACCGGAGACCCGGTGCGACGACGCCGACCCGGCATAGGCGATCGCCTCGACGAGATTCGTCTTGCCCTGCCCGTTTCGACCGATGAAGAGCACCGGTCCGGCCCGCAGCGCGAGGTCGACCTGGGCGTAGTTCCGGAAGTCGACGAGCTGCAGGTGCGTGACGTGCACGCCCGTCAGCGCAGCAGCAGGTTCGGCTGCAGCAGATAGCGGTAGTTGTCGGAACCCGGCTGGTCCTTCGACGACTGGCTCGTGATGAGGACGGGGCCCGGCTTGTTCGGGTTGTCCGTCTTCGTGAAACCGATCCGCACGAACTCGCTGTGCACCGCCGAGAGCCCGTCGATGAGGAACTGCGGCTTGAGCGAGACCGTCGTGTCGCCGCCGGTGAGGTGGGCGTCGATGGTCTCGGAGGCCTGAGCGTTCTCGGAACCGATCGCCTCGAGCGTGAGACCGTCGTCGCTGAAGCTGTAGCGCAGCGCCGCATCCCGCTCGAGGACGAGCTGCACGCGCCGCGTCGACTCGACGAGCTCGGCCGTGTTCATCACCGCGTAGTTCTCGACCGACTCGGGGAAGAGGCGCTTCACCGGCGGGAAGTTGCCCTTGATGAGGAGAGAGGTCACCGTCTTCTGATCGGCCGAGAAGGCGATGAGCTCCCGGTCCCCTCCGCTGACGATCGTCACCGAGACGGTCGCGGCGTGAGCGAAGATCTTGCCGATCTCAGAGAGCGTGCGGGCCGGCACGAGCGCGGTGACACCGTCGACCGAGCCGGTCGACTCCCAGTCGATCTCGCGGACTGCGACGCGGTAGCGATCGGTGGCGACGAGGGAGAGGCGGTTGCCTGTGATCTCGAGCTGCACGCCGGTGATGACCGGGGTCACATCGTCACGAGAGGCGGCAACGGCGACCTGCGCAACGGCATCCGCGAAGGCATCGCCCGGCAGCACTCCGCTCGATCCGTCGACGACCGGAAGGCTCGGGTACTCCTCGACCGGCATGCTGGACAGGGTGAACCGCGCCGACCCGCAGCGCACGGCGATCTTGCCCTCATCGGTCGTGAACTCCACCGGTGCGTTCGGAAGGCGCGAGGCGATGTCGGCGAGGAGCCGGCCGGAGACGAGGACCGTGCCGTCCTCAGTGACATCGGCCGTGATCGAGGTCTGCGCCGAGACCTCGTAGTCGAAGCTCGAGAGGGTGACCGTCGACCCCTCGGCCCGCAGCAGCACACCGCTGAGGATCGGCAGCGTCGTGCGCTGGGGAAGAAGCTTGACGGCGAACGACACCGCTTCGCTGAAGACGTCGCGATTCACCTGGAACTTCACGCTGGTCCCTCTCATCGACACGGCCCCGGGCGGGGCCTTCCATACTGGCACAGCGCCGTTGCGGGGGCGATGGCGCGGTCGTCTCCTCAGGTTATCGACCGGATGTCTAATCAAGAGAGAAGAAGAACACCATCATTAACCGCTGTTCACACTGTGGAGAACTGCTCGGCACCCGCAGGATCGTGCGGAACTACAGCGGTGGAAGATGTGCAGTCGCTGCGGGGAGATCGGGTCGAGGTTCGGGAGCGCCGAGAGGGAGCATCCGTCGTCGCTCACATCGAGCGGATGCTCGTCAACATGTCATCCCCACCGTCGATGGAAGTTATCCACAGGCTGTCCCCAGTGTGCGAAACGTGCAGTGAAACTGGACGAAACCTGTGCGCGACCGGAATCGGAGTGCCGGCGGCTCAGCTGTAGCGCTGGTTCTGCTTGATGCGGCTGGTGAGCTCGGTCACCTGGTTGTAGATCGAGCGGCGCTCCTTCATGAGCTCGCTGATCTTCTTGTTCGCGTACATCACCGTCGTGTGATCGCGGTTGCCGAACAGCTTGCCGATCTGCGGCAGCGACATGTTCGTCAGCTCGCGGCACAGGTACATCGCGATCTGGCGCGCGGTCGCGATCGCCTGCGACCGCGAGGAGCCGTACAGATCGTCGACCGTGAACTTGAAGTAGGCCGCGGTGTGATTGATGATGTCGACCGGCTCGATTACATTGTCGCCGTCGAGGCTGATGAGGTCCTTCATCACCGTCTGCACGAGCTGCAGATCGATCGGCGTGCGGTTCAGGTTCGCGAACGCGGTGACGCGGATGAGCGCACCCTCGAGCTCGCGGATGTTGCTCGACACCTTCGAGGCGATGTACTCGAGCACGTCATCCCGTACCTGCAGCTTGTCGTTTTGCGCCTTCTTGCGGAGGATCGCGATACGGGTCTCGAGGTCGGGCGCCTGGACATCGGTGATCAGGCCCCACTCGAAGCGGCTGCGCATGCGGTCCTCGAAGCCGGTGAGGTGCTTCGGCGGGAGGTCGCTCGTGATGACCACCTGCTTGTTGTGGTCGTGAAGCGTGTTGAAGGTGTGGAAGAACGCCTCCTGCGTCGAGTCCTTGCCCTGCAGGAACTGGATGTCGTCGATCAGCAGGATGTCGATCTCGCGGTAGCGCGACTGGAACAGGCTCGCGCGGTTGTTGGCGATCGAGTTGATGAAGTCGTTCGTGAACTCCTCCGAGCTCACGTACCGGACGCGGATTCCCGGGTAGAGGCTCTCGGCGTAGTGACCGATCGCGTGCAGGAGGTGGGTCTTGCCCAGCCCCGACTCGCCGTAGATGAAGAGCGGGTTGTACGCCTTCGCCGGCGCCTCAGCCACGGCGACGGCAGCCGCGTGGGCGAAGCGGTTCGAGCCACCGATGACGAAGTTGTCGAAGCTGTACTTCTCGTTGAGCCGGCTGTCGCTGCGCCGGCCCGGGGTCTCGAGCGTCGGGGTCGCTACCGGCTGCTCGATGTACGAGGGGCTCTGCTCGGTGACGTCCGGGCTCGCGTCGAGCACCTCGTTCTGGATCTCCGGATTCACCACGATCGCGAAGCTCGTCACCGCGTCCTCGGCCACGGTCGAGAGCGCGCTGAGCAGGGGCAGACGGATGCGCTGCTCCAGCATCCCTCGCGTCAACTCGTTCGGCACCTCCAGGTAGAAGGTGCCCGCCATGACGCCGCGCGGCTCGACCAGGTTGATGAAGCCGTGTAGCTGCGGGGTGATGCGCTCGTCCGCGGTGAGCACCGCCCGGACCGACTCCCAGAGCTCCTGCGGGGACTCGATCTCGATGGACATGCGGACTCCTCGGACGTCAGTGGACAGTGGTGTGGATAACTGTAATCCGACCACGGCGCGTCGTTGCCGACGGGCTCTCCCCAGCATGTGGATAATGCGGTCGGTCATGGTGCGGTTTGACCGGGGTGCGGCCGGAGCCTATTGTTAACCGGTTGACTTCTGTCTGCGCCATTCCTGGCGGTCGGGCAGTCCCTTTCGTCGTCGCAGGCCCGCAGGGTCGAGGAGAGAACCATGAGCAAGCGCACCTTCCAGCCGAACAACCGCCGCCGCGCGAAGGTCCACGGCTTCCGTCTGCGCATGCGCACCCGTGCCGGTCGCGCGATCCTCGCCGCGCGTCGCCGCAAGGGTCGCACCGAACTCTCCGCCTGAGCCCCGCGGTGCTCCCGCGAGCACATCGCCTCACTCGGGCCGATGACTTCCGTCGGGCTGTCCGCCGGGGGCGCCGTTCCGCCACTCCGCACGCTGTCTGCTACCGCCTCGACGCCGACGTCGCTGGCCCGCTCTTCGGCGTGATCGTCTCCAAGCAGGTGGGCGGCGCGGTGGTGCGCAATCGCGTGCGGCGCCGCATCCAGGCGATCTGCGCCCAGACCGGCCTGGACGGCCAGGCGGGCCGGATCATCGTGGTGCGTGCTCTGCCGGGTTCGCGCGAAGCAGAGTGGGATACCCTGCGCTCGGAGATCGGCGGGGCAGTGCGACAGGCGGTGATGGCACCATGAGCGACACCCTGGTGACGGTCGCGCGCACGATCGGTCTCATCCCCCGCAATGTGGTGATCATCCTGCTCCGCGCGTACCGCGCCGTGATCTCCCCCCTGTACGGTGACGTGTGCCGCTACTACCCGAGCTGCTCCGCTTACGGGCTCGGGTCGGTGCAGGAGCACGGGGTGATCCGCGGTGGGTGGCTCACCGCGAAGAGGCTCGCACGCTGCCACCCCTGGGCCGACGGCGGCATCGATGACTGGCCCGTCAACGAGGTTTCCCCCTACCGGCGCACCCGGTGGGGTCTGATCGTGCTCGATAGAAAGGCGTAGCCCCTTCCATGGACTTCTTCGGTCTCATCCTCTGGCCCATCAAGTGGGTCATCGAGGCGATCCTGGTCGGCTTCCACTCGCTCTTTATCTGGCTCGGTCTCGAGAGCGCCGCTGGTCTCACCTGGGTGCTCTCCATCGCCGGGCTCGTGGTGGTGGTGCGAGCGGCCCTGATCCCGCTGTTCGTGCGTCAGATCAAGAGCCAGCGCAAGATGCTCGAGATCGCGCCCGACCTCAAGAAGATCCAGGACAAGTACAAGGGCAAGCGCGACCAGTTCTCCCGCGAGGCGATGTCGCGCGAGACCATGGCGCTCTATGGCAAGCACAAGACGAGCCCCTTCGCCTCCTGCCTGCCGATCCTCGTGCAGATGCCGATCTTCTTCGGGCTCTTCTCGGTGCTGAACAACTCGTTCGCCGGGCTCACCGGGGTGGGCCTGCTCAACGAGGAGCTCTCGGCCGAGTTCGGTCGTGCGACGCTCTTTGGCATTGCCCCTCTGGGCAAGACGATGCTCACTTCCGATGGCGACGTGTGGGTCATCGTTATCGCGGCGATCTTGGTCGTGCTCATGACCGCGTCGCAGTTCATCACGCAGCTGCAGATCATGTCGAAGAACCAGAGCGCCGAGATGAAGGCGTCGCCGATGTACCGGCAGCAGCGCATCCTGCTCTACGTCCTCCCCCTGGTCTTCCTCTTCTCGGGCGTGGCCTTCCCGCTCGGCGTGATGTTCTACTGGTTCGTCTCGAACATCTGGACGATGGTGCAGCAGTTCATCGTGATCCGGAACATGCCCACGCCGGGCAGCGAGGCCGCTCTGGCCCGCGAGGCGCGTCTGGCCAAGAAGCGCCAGAAGAAGGGCCTCGTCGATGACGAGATCGAGGGCACGGTCATCGAGGAGCCCAAGAAGACGCAGCGTCAGCAGCCGGTGAGCAAGAACCGCGCGAAGAAGAAGGGCGGCCGATAGAGCATGACCACCACCCCTGAGACCGCCGCCCCCGAGGTCGGCATCGACGAGCCGACCGGCACGGCAGCCGTGTCGTCGTCCACGGCCGACGAGGGCGACATCGCCGCGGACTACCTCGAGGAGCTTCTCGACCTCGCCGACCTCGACGGAGACATCGAGATCACCACGACGGCGGGTCGCGTCTACCTCTCGATCGAGGCCGATGAGGCGGATGCCCTCCGCACCCTCTCGAAGCCCGACACCGTCGCCGCTCTCCAGGAGCTGACCCGGCTCGCGGTGCACGCGCGCACCGGCGAGTTCTCGCGCCTGATCCTGGATATCGCCGGCTCGCGCGATGCCCGGGCGGACGAGCTCCAGCGCCTCGTCGATCGCGCGGTCGAGCGCATCGAGGCCGGTGCCGCTTCCGCCGCCCTGCCTCCGATGTCGAGCTACGAGCGCAAGCTCGTGCACGACCTGGTTGCCGAGCGCGGCTTCACCTCCGAGTCCGAGGGCGAGGGTGCCGACCGACACACGGTCATCCGCCGTGGGTGATCCCACCGCTGATGTTTCACGTGAAACACCCGTGACCGTCGAGCCGGAGCCCGCTGCCGCGGTGCAGATCCTCGGCGATGCGCTCGCGTTGGGGCGCCGATTCACTGCTGATCTCGTCGAGCACGGTGAGCGGCTGGGGCTGATCGGCCCGCTCGAGGTCGGCCGGGTGTGGACCCGGCACGTCCTCAACAGTGCCGTGGTCGCACCGTTCCTGCAGCCGGGCGGCCGCGTCGCAGACGTCGGCAGCGGAGCCGGTCTGCCCGGTCTGGTTCTGGCGTTGGCGCGGCCGGACGTGGAGGTCACGCTCATCGAGCCGATGGAGCGCCGCACCGAATGGCTGCGGGACGAGTCGGCCCGCCTCGGCCTGATGAATGTCGTCGTGCTCCGGGCGCGAGCGGAGGAGGCGCGAGACGCCGGCCCCTTCGATCAGGTGACCGCGAGGGCGGTCAGTGCGCTGCGCACCCTGGTGCCGATCACCGCTCCCCTGCTCCGCGCGGGGGGAGAGCTTCTCTTCCTGAAGGGCGCGCGCGTCGCGGAGGAGATCGCGGCGGCCGCGAAGGCGCTGCAGAAGCACCGGGTGCGCGACGTCGAGGTGCTCGAGCTCGGCGTCGACCTGCTGCCCGAGGCGACCCGGCTGTTTCGGGCTACAGTAGGCGGGGCATCCTGAGCCGACGCCATGGGCGTCGCGAGCCGCAGGGCCCGCGCGGGCGTCGTCGATCGGCGCCCGTTTCACGTGAAACATTCGAGCAGGAGGCTCACTGGTGACGACCGAGGGCGTGTACGACGAGAGCACCCCGCTGGCCCGCGAGGTCGCGGAGATCACCCGTCGGCGGCTGGCGCTCGAGGGCACCTCGCTCCCCCTGCCCGCCACCACCCGGGTGTTCACGGTGTCGAACCAGAAGGGCGGCGTCGGCAAGACCACGACGACCGTCAACCTGGCGGCGGCACTGGCGCGCTCGGGTGCGCGCGTGCTGGTCATCGATCTCGACCCGCAGGGCAACGCCTCGACGGCTCTCGGTGTCGAGCACCGCGCCGAGACCCCGAGCGTCTACGACGTGGTCGTCGGCGACTCCCCCCTCGCGGACGTCGTGCAGAAGAGCCCCGAGTTCGAGACCCTGTTCTGCGTCCCTGCGACCATCCACCTCGCCGGTGCGGAGATCGAGCTGGTCTCGCTCGTCGCGCGCGAGCAACGCCTCCGCACGGCGCTGGACGCCTTCCTCGCGGCCAGCACCGAGCCCTTCCACTACGTCTTCATCGACTGCCCGCCGTCACTGGGCCTGCTCACCATCAACGCGTTCGTCGCCGCGCGCGAGGTGCTCATCCCCATCCAGTGCGAGTACTATGCGCTCGAGGGCCTCAGCCAGCTGCTCAACAGCATCCAGCTCATCGAGCGGCACCTGAACCCGCAGCTGCGGGTGTCGACGATCCTGCTGACCATGTACGACGCCCGCACCAACCTCGCGAACCAGGTCGTGAGCGACGTGCGCGAGCACTTCCCGCAGCAGGTGCTCGAGACGGTGATCCCGCGCTCGGTGCGCATCAGCGAGGCGCCGAGCTACGGGCAGAGCGTGATCAGCTACGACGAGGGCTCCCCCGGCTCGCTCTCCTACCTGGAGGCGGCGGCGGAGATCGCTCGACGCGGAGAGGGGGCCTGATGGCGCAGAAGCGCACCGGACTCGGGCGCGGCATCGGCGCGCTCATCCCGACCGGCGACGGCGAGAGGCCCGTCGACGTCTTCTTCCCGGCCCCCGCGCCGACCGAGGGCGAGCAGCTCGCGGCGGTGCCGGGTGCCCGTCTGGCGGCGATCGCGCCGAGCGACATCGTCCCCAACCCGCAGCAGCCGCGCACCGAGTTCCGCGAGGAGGAGCTGCAGGAGCTCGTGCACTCCGTGCGTGAGTTCGGGGTGCTGCAGCCCATCGTCGTGCGCGAGCGGGCCGGGGCCCAGCCCGGTGAGCCCGCCTACGAGCTCATCATGGGCGAGCGCCGGCTCCGCGCATCCACGATCGCCGGTCTCGAGGCGATCCCCGCGATCGTCCGCAGCACGGCCGACGAGAACATGCTGCGGGATGCTCTGCTGGAGAACCTCCACCGGGCGCAGCTGAACCCGCTCGAGGAGGCCAGCGCCTATCAGCAGCTGCTCGAGGACTTCGGCATCACGCAGGAGCAGCTCGCCGAGCGGCTCGGGCGTTCGCGGCCGCAGATCACGAACACCCTCCGCCTGCTCAAGCTGCCCGAGCCGGTGCAGGCGCGCGTCGCGGCGGGCGTGCTGACCGCGGGCCACGCCCGTGCCGTGCTCGCCGCCGGGTCGGCGGCCGCGATGCTCAAGCTCGCCGACAAGATCGTCAACGAGGAGCTCTCGGTGCGGCAGGCCGAGGCGGCCGCGGCGCAGCTCGCTGGCACGACGACCAGGGCGAAGACCACGAAGCCGTCGGCGGGTTCCCGGCAGGGTCAGTTGAACGAGATCGCCGAGCGCCTCGGCGACCGGCTCGACACCCGCGTCACCATCAGCCTGGGGCAGAAGAAGGGGTCGATCGTGATCGACTTCGCCACGGTGGGCGACCTGAACCGGATCCTCGGCGAGCTCGGGGTCGACGGCTTCCGCTGACCCGCGCCCGTCGCCCCGTCGCCGGTGCGTCAGCGCGCGGCGTCCCGCACGGCCGTCTGGGCCAGCTCGGCGTACACCCACCCGACGTCGTAGCCGGCCGCCTCGAGCGCAAGGGCGAAGGTCGAGGTCTCGGTGAGCCCGGGCATGACGCTCGCCTCCAGGAACCATGGGGTTCCCGCGCCGTCGATGATGAGGTCGATGCGGCTGATGTGCCGGAGCCCGAGGGCGTCGTGCGCCGCGAGGGCCACCTCGGTCGCCCGGGCGGCGACATCCGCCGCCATGCGGGCCGGAGCGTAGAACCGCGTCTCCCCCGCGTTGTACCGCGCTTCGAAGCCGTACACGCCCGAGAGCGGTTCGATCTCGACGGCGGGCAGCGCCCGCGGGCCGTCTCCCGTGTCGATGATGCCGATGGCCACCTCGGTGCCGGTGATGCGCTGCTCGATGAGCGCCACGTCGCAGTAGGTGAAGGCCAGCACCATGGCGCGCCGCAGCTCGTCATCCGAGTCGACCAGCGTCACCCCCTGCGCTGAGCCGCCCTGCGCCGGCTTCACGGCCACGGGCGGCGGCAGCTCGCCCCGCACCACGCTGAGCACGCTCTCCGCCCCCAGCTCGCGGAACGCGTCGCGGGTGAGCGCGATCGAGTGCGGCGTGGGCACGCCTGCCCGCTCGACGATGGTTTTCGCGCGGGGCTTGTCCCAGGCCAGCCGGGTCGCTCCGGCGGTCGAGCCGACGTAGGGCACCCCCAGGAACTCCAGCAGGCTCCGCAGCGCGCCGTCCTCCCCGCTCGCCCCGTGCAGCGTCGGCCAGACGACGTCGGGCCGATCGGCGAGGAGGGCGGGTAGCAGGGCGGCGTCGGGGTCGAGCAGCCGCACCTCGACGCCGTGGGCGGCGAGGCCGTCGGCCACCCGTCGGCCCGACTTCAGCGAGATGTCGCGCTCGTGGGAGATGCCGCCGGCGAGCACGGCGACGCGCGATGCCAGCGGAGGGGGTGTGGTGGGCACGGGTTCCTCGGGGTCGGGTCAGCCGATGTTGGGCGGCGGTGCGGCGACGTGCGGGTCGTAGGCGACCGCCGGGATCGGCCCGGTGGCCGAGAAGGTCTCCAGGAGTTCCTGCTCGCCGCGCACGACCGTGGCCAGGCGGCGGATGCCCTCCCGGATCTCGGCCGGCTGCGGGTAGCAGAACGCGAGGCGCAGGTGCTGCCGGCCCTGGCCGTCGGCGTAGAAGCCGGTGCCCGGTGTGTAGGCGACGAGCTCCTTCACGGCGCGGGGCAGCATCGCCTTCGAGTCGAGCCCCTCGGTCAGGCCGACCCAGACGTAGAAGCCGCCGTTCGGCACCTCCCACGTGAGGTCGGGGAGGTGCTGCTCGAGGGCCTCGAGCATCGCATCCCGCCGCTCGCGGTACAGGCCGCGGAAGACGTCGATCTGGCCCTTCCAGTCGGCGTGCGCGAGGTAGTCGCTGATGATCATCTGGTTCAGCGAGCTCGGGCTGAGGATCGAGGCCTCCGCGGCAAGAACGAGCTTCTCTCGGATTCCGTGCGGCGCCAGCGCCCATCCGACGCGGAATCCGGGGGCGAGCGTCTTGGAGAACGACCCCAGGTACACGATGCCGTCGTCCTCGACGCTGCGCATCGCGGCGGGGGCCGGCCGGTCGAACCACAGCAGACCGTACGGGTTGTCCTCGATGATGAGGATGCCCTCCGACCGCGCGATGTCGATGATGGCGAGGCGGCGCTCGCTCGAGAGCGTCACCCCCGCGGGGTTCTGGAAGTTGGGGATCAGGTAGAGCATCTTGATGCTGCGTCCGGCCGCCCGGAGGCTCGCGATGCGCTCGCTGAGAGCGGTCGGGATCATCCCGTCGGCATCCATGGGGATGTGCGCCACCTCGGCCTGGTACGACCGGAAGATGCCCATCGCCCCGACGTACGACGGGGATTCGGCCAGCACGACGTCACCGGGGTCGAGGAAGAGCTTGGCGACGAGGTCGAGCGCCTGCTGCGACCCGGTGGTCACGACGACGTCATCGACGCCGGCCCGGATGCCCTCCAGCGCCATGACCTCGAGGATCTGCTCGCGGAGCTCGGGGGTTCCCTGTCCGGAGCCGTACTGCAGCGCGGCGGGACCGCGCTCGCTCATGACGCGCTCCATCGAGGCGGCGATGACCGGCAGGGGCAGCGCCGAGACGGCGGGCATTCCGCCGGCGAGCGAGACCACCTCCGGCCGCGAGGCCACGGCGAACAGGGCGCGCACCTCCGAAGCGCTCAGCCCCGCCGTGCGCGAGGCGTACTGCTCGTACCAGGGGTCGAGGGTCGTTCCCTCGGAGGAGATCGTCATGCTGCCGCCTGCGCTCGCTCGTCGGCACAAGGGCCTCGTGCCGCTGCCTCAGTCGGCAGTGGCACTCAGAATACGCGCTCTCAGGCCAGGAACTCGGCGAGGTCGGCCTCGAGGGCCGGCTTGGGCTTCGCACCGATCACGGTCTTGACGACCTCGCCGCCGCGGAACACCTTCATCGCGGGGATCGAGGTGATCTGGTACTTCATCGCGGTCTCGGGGTTGTCATCGACGTTGAGCTTGACGATCTCGAGCTTGTCGGGGTGCTCGGCCGCGATCGCGTCGAGGATCGGCGAGACGGCACGGCACGGGCCGCACCACTCGGCCCAGAAGTCGACCATGATCGTCTTCTCGTTCTTCAGGACCTCGTCCTCGAAGGTGGCGTCGGTGACGTCGCGCGTGCTCATGGGTTCTCCTCGTGTGTGGATGGTCGGTGGGTCAGACGGTCGCGCTGCTGGCGCGGGCCGAGTCGGCGATGGTCTCGAGGTAGTGCTGGGCGTCGAGCGCGGCGACGGTGCCGCTGCCGGCGGCGGTGATCGCCTGCTTGTAGGTCGGGTCGACCACGTCGCCCGCGGCGAAGACGCCCGGCACGCTCGTGCGCGAGGAGCGGCCATCCACGGCGATGGTGCCCTGCTCGGTGAGCTCGAGCACGCCGTGCACCAGGTGGGTGCGCGGGTCTGCGCCGATGGCGACGAACACGCCCTGGACGTCGAGCGTGCGCTCCTCGCCCGTGACGGTGTCGACGATGCCGATGCCGGTCACGAGCTCGGCGCCGTAGATGTGCTCCACGCGCGCGTTCATGATGAACTCGATCTTCTCGTCGGCGCGGGCGCGGTCGAGCATGGCGGCGGAGGCCCGGAAGCTCTCGCTGCGGTGGATGACGTAGACCGTGTCGGCGAAGCGGGTGAGGAAGGTCGCCTCCTCCATGGCCGAGTCGCCGCCGCCGATGACGGCGACCGTCTTCTGGCGGAAGAAGGCGCCGTCGCACGTGGCGCACCACGAGACGCCGTAGCCGCTCAGGCGCTCCTCATCGGGCAGGCCGAGCTTGCGGTACGCCGACCCAGTCGCGTAGATGATCGCGTGCGCCTCGTGGCGGTCGCCGTTGCCGAGGGTGACGGCCTTGACCGGGCCGTCGAGCTCGAGCGCGACGACATCGTCGTAGATGATCTCGGCGCCGAACCGCTCGGCCTGCTGCTGCATGCGGGTCATGAGGTCGGGGCCCATGATCCCCTCGGGGAACCCGGGGAAGTTCTCGACCTCGGTGGTCTTCATGAGCTCGCCGCCGAACTCGACCGAGCTCGCGATGACGAGCGGCGCCAGGTTGGCGCGTGCGGCGTAGATGGCGGCCGTGTACCCGGCCGGGCCGGAGCCGATGATGATGACGTGGCGCATGATGCTCCTCGGTCTGTCGACGCGCTCATCCGCGTCGCACGGGGTCGGTTTCCCGACGCTAGGGCCAACCCAGCATAGGCGGCGGGTATTCCACCCCGGTTAACGGCGGCGGAACCGGCTGAGAAGCTCGAGCGCCCGCGTGAGCTCGGGCGACCGGGTGAGCCACAGCACGCCGACGAACACGGCGACCAGGGGAAGCCCGATGAGCAGGATGCTGATGCCGGCGGTCACGATGGTGTCGCGCGCGAATCCCCCCGCCGTGAAGGCGCCGAGGCCGGCGGCCACCCCGAGGCCGACCGCGAGGGCCGCCGCGCCGGCCAGCAGCGCGATGCCGACCTGCAGCGCGATGCCGCGGGCGTCGAGCCCGCCGAGACGCCGCCGCAGGGCGATGCCTCCGAGGATCATCTGGAAGAACGAGCCGGCGGAGGTGACGAGGGCGATCGCCGGGACGATCCACGCGGTCGGCAGCAGCGATGCCGCGAGCGCCCCGATGACGAAGAAGATCGTGTACGCCACCTGCAGCCAGAACACCGTGCGGGTGTCGTCCAGAGCGTAGAACACCCGCATCATCACGAAGTACACGCTGAACGGCGCGAGCCCGATGACGAAGCACACGAGCACGATCGCGATGGGGTCGACCGCGGCGGCATCGAAGATGCGCCCGAACGGCACCGCCACGGCGATGAGTCCGGCGGTGGCGAGCGTCATGAAGAGGGCCGTGATGCGGATCGAGGTCTCGGTATCGGCACGCACGGCCGCCGTGTCGCCGTCCCGCGCGTGGGTGCTCATCTGGGTGAGGTACGCGGTGACGAGCGAGACGACGATCACCGAGTGGGGCAGCATGAACAGCAGCCAGGCGGTGCGCATCACCATGAGCGACGCGGTGTCCTCCGTGGCGGCGATCGAGGCGACGTAGGTCTGCACGAGCCCGCCGACCTGCATCACGAGGATCATCGCGAACACCCAGCCCGCCGCGCGACCGGTCGCCCGCAGGCCGGCCCCGCGCCAGCGGAAGTCCGGCCGGTACCGCAGACCCGCACGCCGCCAGAACAGGACGAGCACGAAGGCTTGCGCGGCGACACCCAGCGTCGCCGAGCCGCCGAGCACGGCGACCATCTCCGGGCTCCAGGCCTCGGCAACGGCCGTATCGGCGTCGAACATCAGCCGGAACGCGATCAGGCCGGCGATGGCGACGATGTTGTTGATCGCCGGCGCCCACGTGAACGGACCGAACACCCGGCGGGCGTTGAGCACCTCGCCGAACAACGTGTACAGCGCGTAGAACAGCACCTGCGGCATGCACCAGTAGGCGAACGCGATCGCGAGCTCGATCTCGGCGGGCGAGAAGCCCCGCTGCCCGGTCTCGTCGGCTGCCGTGTACAGGTCGACGAGCAGCGGGGCGGCGAGGGTCGCCAGGGCACCGGCGATGAGGAAGACGACGACGCCGATCGTGACGAGCCGGTTGATGAACAGCTGCCCGCCGTCGTCGTTGACGCTCGCGCGCACGATCTGCGGAACCAGCACCGCGCTGAGGATGCCGCCGGCGACGACCGCGTAGATCGCGTTGGGCAGCGAGTTCGCGAGCGCGAAGGCGTTGGCGCCCGCGCCGAGGGCGCCGATGGTCGACGTCAGCAGCACCGCCGAGATGAATCCCAGGATGCGCGACACCACGGTCCCGGAGGCGAGGACGACGCTCGCCCGCCCGATGCTGCCGCCCTCGCTCATCGGTCCGTCCCATTCGCCTCGCCCGCGCTCGTCTCCGCCGTGCTCTGCCGGCGGCGCTTGCGGATGTCCCGGCTGATCCCGACGACGAGCAGCAGCACGACGGCGGCGCCGACGGTGATCGTGCCGGCGGTCTCCCACCCGGCGAGCAGGTTCAGGGATACCCGCGTCGGCTCGCTGATCCGCGTGCCGGAGCCGTCCTGCACGGTCACGGTGATGTCGACCCGCCCGTTGGTGAGCGACTCCACCGGCACCACGGCCCGTGTCTGCGACCGCGGCTCGACGAGCACCTCGACGCGCGGGTCGAGCACCCGCAGCTGCGTGGTGTCGGGCTCGACCCGCACGTACACCCGGACGGGGACGTCGAGATCGTTCTGCACGGTCACCGGCAGCGAGGCGCGGTCGGCCAGGAGCGTGATCGCGCTGCTCTCGGCGACCCGGATGCCCGAGCGCAGCCGCGCGGAGGCGTCCACGAACGCGGTGAGCGCGTCGACCGACCGGTCGCCCCAGCCTTGCGACAGGGCGGCGAGCAGCTCGAGCCGCCGCACGTCGGTGATCGCGGTCGGCTCGACGGCGACCGCCGCGAAGGATCGGTCGGCGGCTTCCGCCGCGAGGGCGGCCTCGATCGCGTCCGCGCGGGCACCGCTCACCGCCGTTCCGGTGATCGCGCCATCGGCCGATGGCTCCGCGATCGCCTCCGACAGCGTTCCGGCGGTCGACCAGGGCAGCGACACCGTGCGACCGATGGTGTCGATCAGACGGTCGCTCGACGGCAGAGCATCGCGACCGAGCGGGATCACGGCGACGCTCTGCGGGTCGGCAGCGGCCTGCGCGGCGAGCAGCGCCGACACCTGCGCCACGGCGCGATCGAACCGCTGCTGCGACACCGCCGTGCTCGCCTCGCGGGCGGCCACCCCGAGGGCGGCATCGGCCCGGATCAGGCGCAGCCCGGCCGCGGCCTGGGAGACCTCGCGACCCTCGAGGGCGGTGCTCGGGATGATCACGGTGCGCGCGCCCGCATCCGCGATGCCGGGCAGGAGGTCGGCGCTCAGGCCGTCACCGGCCCAGAGCAGCCCGTCGAAGGTCGTCGGCCATTCCGCTGCCGTGGCGAGATCGAGCGCCGAGGGCGAGGGCTGTGGGTCATCGGTCGCTCCGTCGCCGTCGGCCGGCGCGACCGCTCCAGCCCCCTCGGGCTCGGGCACGCTGCCGCCGACGGCGAGCACCCCGAGGGGGTCCGCGTCGGCCCAGGGCAGCAGGGTCGTCTCGTTGGGCATGGCGGCGAGCCGGTCGAGGAACGTCAGGGCGCTCGCGGGGGCGTCCGCGCCCAGCAGCCGGATCGAGGCGATCACCCGCGGGTCGATCGCGACCAGCACGGGTCGGCCGGCGACGGCGTCGAGCTGCCGGTGCAGGTCGCCGGTGTCCGCCGTCAGTGCGGCGAGGGTCTCGGCGTCGAGCAGTCCGTCGGCGATGCCGGGCGTGCTGATCGGTGCGATGAACACGGTGCGGGCGCTGGGCGGCGTGGAGCCCGTCGGTACCCAGACCACGGCGGTGCGGTCGACCGCGACGAGCTCGTCGCCGGCGCTCGCCCGCACGACGGCCAGCCGTGCTCCGAAGGCGCCGGTCGCGGCGGGGCGGGATGCGGGAACGATCAGGTCGAGCACCGCGCTCGCACCGGGCTCGATCGGCGAGAGCGTCGCCGTGCTCGCGGTCCGGGCATCCGACTCGAGGGTGGCGCCCGCCAGCCACTGCTCGACCCGCTCTGGCGCGGAGGGCCGCGCGCCATCGATGTCGAGGGCGAGCGCGAGCTCGGGCGTGGCCTCCTGCCCCGTGTTGGTCACCGTGACCCGCACGCTGAGAGGCTCACCGGGTCGGGCGATCCCGCTCGCGCCGGGGGCGGCGAGCAGGGTGATCCGCGTCTCCGCCGTCGCCGTCGTGGAGGCCGCGGCCACGCCCGCCGTGGCCAGCAGGGGAGCCGAGGTGAGACCCGCGCTCAGCGCCAGGAGCGCGACCAGGAGGGACCCGCGCACTCCGCGTCGCCCGCGAGGCTGCCGATGGCCGGTGCCGTGGTCGAGCGTGCCGGGCGCGCGACGACCCCCTCGTACCCGCTCGGCCGACATACCGGGAAGTCTAGACTCTGGTGACTATGGAGAGCGTGGCTGCGGCCGTCACCAGCCTGCGCGAGCTCGCCTCCGCCGAGCCTCTCGCCACCCTCGCCGCGCGCTTCGCCGCCGCCGGGCATGAGCTCGCGCTCGTCGGCGGCCCAGTGCGCGACGCCTTCCTCGGCCGACCCCTGAACGACCTCGACCTCACCACGTCGGCGCGGCCCGACGACATCGTGCGCATCGTGCGGCCCGTCGCCGACGCGCACTGGGACATCGGGCGTGCCTTCGGCACGATCGGAGCGCGGCTCGGCGACCACACGGTCGAGATCACCACCTACCGCTCCGACGCATACTCGCCCGACTCGCGCAAGCCCGAGGTCGCGTTCGGCGACACCCTCGAGGGCGATCTGGTACGGCGCGACTTCACGATGAACGCCCTCGCCCTCCGGCTGCCGTCGCTCACCCTGGTCGACCCCTCGGGTGGCCTCGACGACCTCTTCGCCCGCCGGCTGATGACGCCCACGCGGCCCGAGCAGTCGTTCGGCGACGACCCGCTGCGCATGCTGCGGGCCGTCCGGTTCGCGGCGCAGCTCGGGGTCGACGTCGACCCGGCCGTGCTCGAGGCGATGGTCGGGATGCGCGACCGCCTGTCGATCGTCTCCGCCGAGCGCATCCGCGACGAGCTCGTGAAGCTGCTCCTGACCCCGGCTCCGCGGCGCGGGCTCGAGCTGCTCGTCCAGACGGGGCTCGCCGAGCACGTGCTGCCCGAGCTGCCGGCCCTGCGGCTCGAGATCGACGAGCACGCGCACCACAAGGACGTCTACGAGCACTCGCTCACCGTGCTCGATCAGGCCATCGCCCTCGAGGGCGAGCGCAACCCCGATGCCGCCCCCGACGCGGTGCTCCGGCTCGCCGCCCTGCTGCACGACATCGGCAAGCCCACGACGAAGAAGGTCGAGGCGAACGGCGCGGTCACCTTCCACCACCACGACCTCGTCGGCGCGAAGCTCGCCCGCAAGCGCCTCACGGCCCTGCGGTTCGACAAGGAGACCATCGGCGCGGTCAGCCGCCTCATCGAGCTGCATCTGCGCTTCTTCGGCTACGCGGATGCTCCCTGGACGGACTCGGGGGTGCGACGCTACGTGCGCGATGCCGATGAGCTGCTCGAGCGCCTGCACATCCTCACCCGGGCCGACGTCACCACCCGCAACCGTCGCAAGGAGGCGCGGCTGCGCGGTGCCTACGACGAGCTCGAGCAGCGCATCGCGGTGCTCGCCGAGCAGGAGGAGCTGGCGGCGATCCGCCCCGACCTCGACGGCGAGCAGATCATGGCGATCCTCGGGCTCCGACCGGGACCGCTCGTCGGCGAGGCCTACCGCTTCCTGCTCGAGGCGCGTCTCGACGAGGGCCCGCTCGGTGCGGAGGAGGCCGAGCGCCGGCTGCGCGCCTGGTACGCCGAGCGGGGATGACCGGACCGATGGTTTGAGTCGGCCTCCGCATCCGACTAGACTCTGCAGGTTGCCCCGCCTCGCGCGGCGGCGACCGATGCCATAACCCTCCTGCTGCAGACCGTCTGCAGCCGTTCGAGTCCGAAGGAGGTGGGTGAGTCATGCATCAGTACGAATTGATGGTCATCCTCGACCCCGAGATCGATGAGCGCACTGTCGCTCCGAGCCTGGACAAGTTCCTCGGCGTGATCCGGAACGACGGCGGCACCATCGAGAACGTCGACATCTGGGGCCGTCGTCGGCTCGCGTACGAGATCAACAAGAAGAGCGAGGGCATCTACGCCGTCGTCAACTTCACGGCGACCTCGGCCGCGACCCAGGAGCTCGACCGCCAGCTGAAGCTCAGCGAGGCCGTCATGCGCACCAAGGTGCTCCGCACCGAGGAGGCCGTGGCCCGTGCCGCGTCGATCGAGGCCGAGAACACGGCGCGCGCCGAGGCGAAGGCCGCTCGCGCGTCGAAGGCCGCCGCGAACGCCAAGGCCGCGGAGTAGTCGTGGCCGGCGAGACCATCATCACCGTTGTCGGCAACCTGACCGCCGACCCCGAGCTGCGGTACACGCAGAGCGGACTCGCCGTCGCGAACTTCACGATCGCCTCGACCCCGCGCTCGTTCGACCGCGCGTCGAACGAGTGGAAGGACGGCGAGGCGCTGTTCCTGCGCGCGAGCGTCTGGCGCGAGTTCGCCGAGCACGTCGCGTCGTCGTTGACCAAGGGGTCGCGCGTCATCGCGCAGGGCCGACTGAAGCAGCGCTCGTACGAGACGAAGGAAGGCGAGAAGCGCACCACCATCGAGCTCGAGGTCGACGAGATCGGCCCGAGCCTGCGGTACGCGACCGCCCAGGTGACCCGCAGCGCGAGCAGCGGCGGCGCCATGGGCGGCGGCCGCGGTGGCGCTCCGATCGCCGACGAGCCCTGGGGCGCCCCGGCGGCCCCGGCGGCCTCGGGCGGCGACGTCTGGAACACGCCCGGCTCGTTCTCGGACGACACCCCGTTCTGATCCGGTGAGCCCCCGCAGAGGGGCGCTCCCGGATCGATTCCGCATCACATCACGTAAAGGACAACCACATGGCTGGCAAGAGCAGCGGCGACCGCCGCAAGCCGCGCGGCGGGAAGGGCGCGAAGAACGCCGCCCCCGCGAAGGCGATCCGCGTCGGCGTCATCGACTACAAGGACGTCGCGACGCTTCGCAAGTTCATCTCGGAGCGCGGGAAGATCCGCGCCCGTCGCATCACCGGTGTCTCCGTGCAGGAGCAGCGCCTCATCGCCCGCGCCGTGAAGAACGCGCGCGAGATGGCCCTGCTGCCGTACGCCGGCGCAGGACGATAGGGGAAGCGCATCATGTCGAAGGTGATCCTCACGCAGGACGTCACGGGGCTCGGTGCTCCGGGTGATGTCGTCGAGGTCAAGAACGGGTACGCCCGCAACTACCTCATCCCCCAGGGCTTCGCGGTGTCGTGGACCCGCGGCGGCGAGAAGCAGGTCGAGTCGATCAAGGCCGCCCGCGCCGCGCGCGAGCACGCCACGATCGAGGAGGCCATGGACCTCAAGGCCCGCCTGGAGGCCAACCCCGTCACGCTGGCCGTCAAGGCCGGCGCCGAGGGTCGGCTGTTCGGCTCGGTCAAGACCGGCGACATCGCCGACGCGGTTGCGGCCGCGGGTCTCGGCTCCGTCGACAAGCGCCTGATCGAGCTCGTCGCACCGGTCAAGTCGGTCGGCAAGCACGAGGCCATCCTGAAGCTGCGCGACGGCATCGTCGCGACCATCACGGTCTCGGTCGTCGCGGCCAAGTAGCCCTCGCGACACCCGGAGAAGGGGTATCCGCGCCTCGGCGCGGATACCCCTTTCTGCTTCCGTCTGTCAAGGGGTAGACCGTCCATCCGTCCACATCCCCGTCCCCAGCGAGGGAAGCTTCACCCTCCACTTGAAGCCTGTTTCTCCACACACCGTGTGAAAAGAGAAATCCCTGATCAGAATGGACATCTGGGCAGAACTCAGGCGGAATCCCACAGCGGTCTCCACAGCTTCCCCACACCGCCCCCGGCGTTTCTCCGCAAGATTCCACAGCGCTGTCCACAGGCTCGACTTGAGCGCTCACGGCACCGCTTCCTAGGGTGGGGCGTCGCCCAGCGGCGGGTGGCCCCGAGACCCGGGAGCCCCGTCGTCGGAGGTCGGCGGTAGACCGGTGGGAGCATCCACTGGCGGCATCGGAGAAGGGAGTCGATCATGTCCATCGCGCACATCTCGGCCGCCCCGTCCCCGGCCGGCGAGGGTCGCGGCGCCGAGCGCGTCCCGCCCCACGACCTGCTCGCCGAGCAGAGCGCCCTCGGCGGCATGCTGCTCAGCAAGGACGCCGTCGCCGACGTCGTGGAGACCGTCCGCGGCGTCGACTTCTACATCCCGAAGCACGAGGTGATCTTCGACGCGATCCTCACGCTCTACTCGCACGGCGAGCCGACCGACGTCATCGCCGTCACCGACGAGCTGACGAAGTCGGGCTCGCTCTCGCGAGCCGGCGGCGCCGACTACCTGCACACGCTGACCGCCATCGTGCCCACGGCCGCCAACGCCGGCTACTACGCCTCGCTCGTCGCCGAGAAGGCCGTGCTGCGCCGCCTGGTCGAGGCGGGCACCCGCATCGTGCAGATGGGCTACGCCTCCGAGGGCGAGGTCACCGACCTCGTCAACAACGCCCAGCGCGAGATCTACGACGTCGCGGGCGGTGTCGAGTCCGAGGACTACATCCCCCTGACCGAGGCGGTCACGGTCGCGATCGACGAGATCGAGGCCGCGAAGGGCCGTGACGGCTCGATGACCGGCGTGCCCACCGGCTTCGCCGACCTCGACGAGCTCACCAACGGCCTCCACGCCGGCCAGCTGATCCTCGTGGCCGCGCGCCCCGCGCTCGGCAAGTCGACGCTCGCGCTCGACTTCGCGCGCGGCGCCGCCATCAAGCACGATCTTCCGACGATCATCTTCTCGCTCGAGATGGGCCGCAGCGAGATCGCGATGCGCCTGCTCTCCGCCGAGGCCTCCGTCCCCCTCCAGGCGATGCGCAAGGGCACGGTCGACCAGCGCGACTGGACCACCATCGCGGCCACCCGGGGGCGCATCAATGATGCGCCGCTGTACATCGACGACAGCCCCAACATGACCCTCGTGGAGATCCGTGCGAAGTGCCGCCGGCTCAAGCAGAAGGTCGGGCTGAAGATGGTCATCATCGACTACCTCCAGCTCATGACCAGCGGCAAGCGCGTCGAGAGCCGGCAACAGGAGGTCAGCGAGTTCTCGCGGGCGCTGAAGCTCATGGCCAAGGAGCTCCAGGTGCCGGTCGTCGCCCTCTCGCAGCTCAACCGCGGTCCGGAGCAGCGTGCCGACAAGATGCCCGCCCTCAGCGACCTGCGCGAGTCGGGCTCGCTGGAGCAGGACGCCGACATGGTGATCCTGCTGCACCGCGACAGCGCGTACGAGAAGGAGAGCGCCCGCCCCGGCGAGGCCGACCTCATCGTGGCCAAGCACCGCAACGGTCCGACCAAGACCATCACGGTCGCCTTCCAGGGCCACCTGTCGCGCTTCGCCGACATGCCCCGCATGTAGGCGCGCCCCTCGGGGTCGCGCGACCGATCGGGGTCGCAGGAGGCTCACACCCGCGCGCCCGTACGATGGGGTCGTGACATCCACCGCCTCCGAGGCGCCCACGCTGAGCGGCCTCTGGCTCGCCCCTGTGCTCCGCGCTCTGCCCGCCGCGGCAGCCGGCCTCGCCATCACGTTCACCGCCGACCACTCCCCCGCGGTCGGCCTGGTCATGCTGAGCGTGTTCGGCCTCGGGTCCGCGCTCATCCTGCTCGGCACCGGGCTCCGCCTGCCGCGCACCCAGGCGCTCGGTGGCCTGCACCGCGCGCTCGCGGTCATCGCGGCGGTGGTCGGCGCTCTCGCCGTGGTCGTGCTGCTGACCGGCACGGCGGGGCTGCCGTTGTTCCTCCTGCTCGTCGGCGGCTACGCGGTGCTGGCCGGGGCGCTCGAGCTGGTCTGGGGCCTGCGCCACCGCGGTCGCGACGGGTTCGCCCGCGACGCGCTCGTCATCGGCACCGGAACCCTCGCGCTCGCGCTCGTGCTCGCCTTCGTCGGCGACGCGGTCAGCGCGGTCGGCTTCTTCGGTGCCTACGCCGTCATCATCGGCGTCTACCTCGTCATCGCCGGCTTCAGCCTGAAGTGGTCGGCGCCCGTCTCAGAGAGCCCCTCGTCATGACCGAACCCTCCGCCCGCATCACCCTGCGCCCCTCCGAGCTCGTCGCGCTCGCGGCACTGGTCGCGGTCTTCATCGGCCTGATCACGCTCATGGTCACGCGCGATCTCCTGATCGCGCTGATCGCCTTCGGTGGCGCCTTCGTGCTCGACCTGGTCGTGCTGGCGATGCTGATGCTCGCCATCACGCCGAACAAGCCGGCCGACGGCGAGCGGCAGCCCGACACCCTGAACGACTGAGCCGCTCGGCTGCTCCCGCGCTCGGCGGCAGGGCTCAGTCGCCCTCGATGAACGCCACGAGGCGTGATGCGGCGCCGATGTACGCCGCGGGCGTCAGGGCGAGCAGCCGCTGCTTGGCGTCGTCGCCGATGTCGAGCCCCTCGACGAACGCCCGGAGGGCATCCGGCCCCACGCGGTGACCCCGGGTGAGCTCCTTGAGCATCGCGTAGGGGTCGGCGATCGAACTGCGCCCCGCCGTGATCTCGGCCCGCACCACCGTCTGGATCGCCTCGCCGAGGACCTCCCAGTTGGCGTCGAGATCGCGGGCCAGCGCCTCGGGGTCGACCGCGATCTCGCCGAGCCCCTTCTCGATGTTGTCGAGGGCGAGCAGCGAGTGCCCGAGGGCGACGCCCACGTTGCGCTGCGTCGTCGAGTCGGTGAGGTCGCGCTGCAGGCGGGACGTCACGAGGGTCGCCGCGAGGGAGTCGAGCAGCGCGCTCGCGAGCTCGAGGTTGGCCTCGGCGTTCTCGAAGCGGATCGGGTTGATCTTGTGCGGCATGGTCGATGACCCGGTCGCCCCCGGCTGCGGGATCTGCCGGAAGTAGCCCATCGAGATGTAGGTCCAGACGTCGGTGCAGAGATTGTGCAGCACCCGGCCCACGTGGCTGATGCGCTGGTAGAGCTGCGCCTGCCAGTCGTGCGACTCGATCTGGGTGGTCAGGGGGTTCCAGGTGAGCCCCAGCCCGGTGACGAAGTCGCGCGACGCTGCGATCCAGTCGTGATCGGGGTCAGCGGCGAGGTGCGCCGAGAACGTGCCCGTCGCCCCCGAGAACTTGCCGCGGTACTCGACCTCGTCGACGGTCGCGAGCAGCAGCTCGAGCCGGTGCACCGTGACGGCCAGCTCCTTGCCCATGGTCGTGGGGGTGGCGGGCTGGCCGTGGGTGTGCGCGAGCATCGGCACGTCGCGCAGGCTGACGGCCAGGCCGCGCAGCGTCTCGATCACCGAGCGCGCGCGCGGCATCCAGACATCGCGCACCGCCGCGCGGATCGTGATGGCGTACGCGAGGTTGTTGATGTCCTCGCTCGTGCAGGCGAAGTGGGTGAGCTCGGCGAGCTCGGTGAGCCCGAGGCCGGCGAGCTTGTCGCGGACGAAGTACTCGACCGCCTTGACGTCGTGGCGGGTGACGGCTTCGCGCCGCGCGAGGTCGGCGATGTCGTCGTCGCTGAAGTCGGTGACGACCGCCCGTAGCTGCCGGGTCTCCTCCGCGGTGAGGCGGCGCGCACCGAACAGCTCGTGCTCGGTGAGGTGGATCAGCCATTCGACCTCGACCTGGATGCGCGCGCGATTGAGCCCGGCCTCGCTGAGGTGCTCGCCGAGCGCCGCCACCTGATGCTGGTAACGGCCGTCGAGCGGACTGAGGGGCTGCGTGCTGAGCGGGCTCATGGGGTGACTCCCTGTCGGATACCGGGTTCGAGCTGACGGAACAGAGCGGTGCACGATCGTTCGATCATGGCGAGCACGCCGTCGAACATCGCGGTGTCGGAGTAGTACGGGTCGGGCACGTCGAGGGCGCCGCCGGCGTCGGGGTCGAAGCTCAGCAGCAGGTGCACCTTCGCGCGCGCATCCTCGTCGGGGGCCCACGACTTCAGGATGCGCTCGTGGGTGCGGTCGAAGGCGATGACGAGGTCGAGGTTCTCGAACCACGAGACATCGAACTGCCGCGCACGATGCCCGCCGCCGCTGTAGCCGCGCGCCCGGAGGGCGGCGGTGGTGCGCGGGTCGCTGCTCTCGCCCACGTGCCACTCGCCGGTTCCGGCCGACTGGACGCTGACGTACTTCTCCCAGCCGCGGGCACGGATCAGCGCGCGGAACACGACCTCGGCCATCGGGGAGCGGCAGATGTTGCCGGTGCACACGAAGCAGATGCGGAAGACGCCGGGCTCGGAGCGCTCCCGGTCGAAGGTCATGCCCCCATTGTGGCCCAGGAGCACCTCCTCCACAGCCCGGGCCTCCCCCGGTCGCCTCCCCGTGCACGTGCGGCCGACCGGCCTCGCGCGTTCGTCGCGTGACGATGCGGGGCGCCGGATGCCCGGCCGCTGCCGAGAGGACCCCGCTGTGACTCATCCCCCGCCCTCGGCGCCGCCCGCATCGGGCGGAGCCGCCGCTGACGTCGCGGCCGCTCTGGCGCAGCAGGCGGAGACCGTGCGCGGATTCATCCGGTCGCTCGATGAGGTCGTCGCGGCGCTGCGCGGTGCTCGGGTGGCGGACACGTGGTGGGGGCCGGCCCGGGAGGCGCTCCAGGCGGCGCTGGACCTGGAGCGCGAACGCCTGCAGCGGGAGGGGTGGCGGCTCGAGAGCGTCGAGATCCAGCTGCGCCACGAGCAGAGGCTGCTGGAGGAGAGCGTGCCGGCCGGGCTCCTGCCGTGAGTGCTCGTGCGCACGGCGACGCCGGGAGCGGTCTCTCCGTCGGCGTGGGCGTCGGCATCGCGATCGAGGAGCTCGAGCGGCTCGCCCGTCTCGCGGAGGGGAGCGCGGAGGGGGCGGCGCACATCGCCCTCCGGCTGCCGCCGCTGCGCACCGGATCGAGCCCGGGCCGGGACGCCGATCTCTGGCAGGCGCAGAGCTCGTTGCAGCGCTCGGCCGATCGGCTCAGCGATCTCGCCCGCGCGCTGCGCACGGCGGCCGTGCTCTACGACGGCGCCGACCGCGAGGCCGCCCGGGCCATCGAGCTCGTTGCCTCCCACGCGGCCGCCGGGGCCGGGCTCGTGCTCGCCCGACTGGGCATCCTCGTCGCCCCCGCCCTGCTCACCGCGACCGCCGCGGTCGCGGCGGGTGCGGCACTGCTCACGCCGGAGGCGCGGGTGCTCCTCGCCGATCGCGCGACCGTCCTCCTCAGCGATCCCCGGGTGGTCGAGCTGCTCCGGGCGGGGCTGAGCCTCGTCGACGACGCTCTGCTCGGTGCCCTCGGCATTCCCCCCGCGGCCGTCGCGGCGCTCGGCGAGGGCGGCCTGGGCGTCGCGCGGCTCGACGGCGCGGCGGCCCTCGTGGGCATCGCGGCCGCCATCGCGGGCGCGCGCGGCACGGCACCCGTGCTCATCGACCGCGTCGGCGGCGACCGTCGGCGCGGCGGCGAGTCCGCGCCCGTCGCCCCACCCGGGTCGCTCGCCGACCGCATCGGCCGCCTGCCCGACGCGGAGGCGCCGATCGTCATCGAGCGCTACACCCTGCCCGACGGGGCACCCCACGTGGAGGTCTACATCGCCGGCACCGACGCGCACGCACCCCTCGGCGGCGAGCAGCCCTGGGACATGGCCAGCAACATCGCCCTCGTCGCCGAGCAGGAGGCCTCCTCGCTCCAGGCCGTCCGGGCGGCGCTCGCCGCCGAGGGGGTCACGGCGGGCACCTCGATCGTCTTCACCGGCTACTCGCAGGGCGGCGCGATCGCCACCCTGCTCGCCGAGTCGGGGGACTACGCCACGGCGGGGCTCGTCACGATCGGGGCGCCGACCGGGGGCATCCCGGTCACGGGCGCGTACCCGGCGATCGTCATCGAGCACCGCGACGATCTCGTCCCCGTGCTCTCGGGGCTCCGACGCGAGACGACCGCGGTCATCGTGCGAGCGGATGCGCTGCCGGACGCCGTGCCGACCGGCGAGACCCTGCCCGCCCATGACCGCGAGCGCTACCGCGCCACCGCCGCGCGCGCCGACCGCCTCGACGCGCCCTTGCTGACCGACGCGATCGCGCGGCTTCCCCTGCCCGAGGGCGAGGGGGTGCGCGTGGCCTACACCGCGCGCCGGATCATCGCCGACTGACGCGAGGCACCGCTCGGCTCTGCGGGCGGGAGCTCAGCGGGCGGGAGCTCAGACCCGCTTGCGCCCGACGACGGGGCGCAGCAGCACGCCGATCAGCCAGTTGAACAGGCCGAGCACGATGGCGCCCAGCACGCCCCACCAGAAGCCGTCGACCGTGAGGCCGAAGCCGAGCAGGCTCGAGATCCAGGCCACGAGCAGCAGCAGCAGCCCGTTGACGACGAGGGCGATGAGGCCGAGCGTCAGCAGGTAGATCGGGAACGCCACGATGCGGATCGCGTTGCCGATCACCGAGTTCACGATGCCGAAGATGGCCGCCACGATCAGGTAGGTCAGGGCGAGCGCCACCTGGTCGTCCGCCGAGCCGTACGAGACGACCTTCACCCCCTCGACGATGATCGTCGTGAGCCAGAGCGCGATGCTGGTGATGATCACGCGGATCAGGAAGCGTCCCATGGCTCCACTATGCCCAGCGGGAGGGGCCCGCGGCAATCCGAGCACCGCCGGGCGGCGGCGCTCGCCGACGTAGGCTGAGCGGGTGACCGACACCGCGCCCCCCGTCCGGCTGCGCCCCGAGATCGTCTCGCTGCCGGCCTATAAGCAGGGTCGCCCGGCCGCGCCCGATGCGTTCAAGCTCTCGAGCAACGAGAACCCCTTCCCCCCGCATCCGGCCGTGCTGGCCGCCATTCGCGACCTCGACATCAACCGCTACCCGGATGCCACGGCGCTGGCCGTCCGCGAGCGCCTGGCCGCGCGGCACGGCGTCACGCCCGACGAGATCATCGTGGGCGCCGGGTCGGTCGCGCTGCTCGCCCAGCTCATCAGCGCCGCCGCCGGGTCGGGCGACGAGGTCGTCTACGCCTGGCGCAGCTTCGAGGCCTACCCCGGCCTGGTCACTGTCGCCGGCGCGACGAGCGTGCGCGTCCCGCTGACCCCGGATGCCCGCCACGACCTGCCCGCGATGGCCGCCGCCGTGACCGACCGCACCCGTGCGCTCATCGTCTGCACGCCCAACAACCCGACCGGCCCGATCGTCACCGCCGCGGAGCTCGCCGCGTTCATGGCCGCGGTGCCCGCCGACCGCCTGGTCATCCTCGATGAGGCCTACGCGGAGTTCGTCGTCGACCCGGCCGCCGTCGACGGCGCGACGCTCGTGCGCCGCTACCCCAACCTGGTGATCCTGCGCACCTTCTCGAAGGCGTACGGCCTCGCCGGCCTGCGCGTCGGCTACGCGATCGGCCCGGTCGCGGTGCTCGATGCCGCGCGCAGCACGGCGATCCCGCTCGCCGTGACCGCCGCCGCACAGCACGCCGTGCTCGCCGCGATGGAGGTCGAGGACGAGCTGCTGGCCCGCGTGCGCGAGCTGGCCGCGCGGCGCGACGTCGTCCAGGCCGCGCTGCGCGAGCAGGGCTGGGTGCTACCGGTGTCGCAGGGCAACTTCGTCTGGCTGCCGACCGGGCCGGCCACGGCCGCCGCGGGCGAGGCCTTCGCCGCCGCCGGAATCGTCGGGCGCGTCTTTGCCCCGGAGGGCATCCGCCTCTCGATCGGCGAAGCCGAATCTGTCGAGACCCTGGTGCGGGTCGCGGGCGAGGTTGTCCGAACCCTCTGACCAGGGCCCCCAGGCCCGGCCCTAGAGTGGAACGCATGTCGTACACCCCGGAGACGCTGCAGCTGCTCGCGCCCGACGGAACCCGGGTCGTCAGCGATGCCACCGAGGCCTACCTGCCGTACGTGGATGCTCTCACCGAGCAGCAGCTGCGCGAGTTCTACCGCACGATGCGCGTGATCCGCCGCTTCGACATCGAGGCCGGCAACCTGCAGCGTCAGGGTCAGCTCGCCCTCTGGATCCCGAGCATCGGCCAGGAGGCGGCACAGGTCGGCTCCGGCTTCGCCGCCAAGGCGCAGGACCACATCTTCCCCGCCTACCGCGAGCACGCGGTCGGGCACATCCGCGGCCTCGACGTGGTGCAGATCATCAAGATGCTCCGCGGCCTCACGCACGGCGGCTGGAACCCGGCCGAGACGGGCAACTTCCACATCTACACGCTGGTCATCGGCTCGCAGGCGCTGCACGCGACCGGCTACGCGATGGGCGTGCGCTTCGATGGGCTCGTCGGCACGGGCGACCCGCAGAAGGACACGGCGGTGCTCGTCTACTTCGGCGACGGCGCGACCAGCCAGGGCGACGTCAACGAGGCCTTCGTCTTCGCGCAGAGCTACCAGACTCCGCAGGTGTTCTTCCTGCAGAACAACCACTGGGCGATCTCGGTGCCGGTGCGCGTGCAGTCGCGCACGCCGCTGTTCCACCGCCCGCGCGGCTTCGGCATCCCGAGTCAGCAGATCGACGGCAACGACGTGCTCATCAGCTATGCCGTGACGGCGGCGAGCCTCGATGCGGCCAGGGCGGGCGAGGGCCCGCAGTTCATCGAGGCGCTCACCTACCGCATGGGCGCCCACACGACGAGCGACGACCCGACCAAGTACCGCGACGACGACGAGCTGCACTACTGGCAGGAGCGCGACCCGATCGCGCGCTTCGAGGCCTACCTGCGCGGTCTCGGCGAGAGCGAGGCCTTCTTCACCGAGGTGCACGACGAGGCCGAGCAGTTCGCCGCGGAGGCCCGCGCCCGCACGCTCGCCCTCGAGCCGCCGCCCGCGGAGTCGATGTTCGCGCACGTCTACAGCGAGCCGCATCCGATGATGGATGCTCAGCGCCAGGCCCTGGCCGACTTCGAGGCCTCGTTCGAGGGGGGCGCCGAGTGACCATCGAGACGATGACGATGGCGAAGGCCCTGAACGCCGGGCTGGCCGCCGCGATGACGCACGACCCGAAGGTCGTGCTCATGGGTGAGGACATCGGCCCGCTCGGCGGCGTCTTCCGCGTCACCGAGGGCCTGCAGAAGCAGTTCGGCGCGCACCGGGTGCTCGACACCCCGCTCGCCGAGTCGGGCATCGTCGGCACGGCGATCGGCCTCGCGATGCGCGGCTACCGGCCCGTCGTCGAGATCCAGTTCGACGGCTTCATCTTCCCGGCCTTCGACCAGATCACGACCCAGCTGGCGAAGCTCACCGCTCGCCACGAGGGCGCCCTGCAGCTGCCGGTCGTCATCCGGGTTCCCTACGGCGGGCACATCGGCGCGGTCGAGCACCACCAGGAGAGCCCGGAGGCGTACTTCGCCCACACCGGCGGGCTTCGGCTGGTCAGCCCGGCGACGCCGCACGATGCCTACTGGATGATCCAGCAGGCGATCGCGAGCACCGACCCGGTCATGGTGTTCGAGCCGAAGAGCCGCTACTGGCCGAAGGGGGAGGTCGATCTCGGAGGAGCGGGCATCGACCTGCACACCTCCCGCATCGTGCGGGCCGGCACCGACGTCACCGTCGTCGGCCACGGGGCCATGGTGAGCATGCTGCTCGACGCCGCCGAGCTCGCGGCCGAGGAGGGCACGAGCCTGGAGGTCGTCGACCTGCGCTCGCTGTCCCCCATCGACTACGGGCCGCTGCTCGATTCGGTGCGCCGCACCGGCCGCCTCGTCGTCGCCCAGGAGGCGCCCGGCTCGGTCAGCATCGGCTCGGAGATCGCGGCGACCGTGACCGAGCGCGCCTTCTACTCGCTCGAAGCGCCGGTGCTGCGCGTCTCGGGCTACGACACCCCCTTCCCGCCCGCGAAGCTCGAGGGCGCCTACCTGCCCGACGTCGACCGCATCCTGCACACCGTCGACCGCGCGCTGGCATACTGACCGCACCCGACCCTGGAGGAATCGTGAGCATCTCCGAGTTCCCGCTCCCCGACGTCGGGGAGGGCCTGACCGAGGCCGAGATCGTGTCGTGGCGCGTCAAGCCCGGCGACGCCGTGGCCATCAACCAGGTGATCGTCGAGATCGAGACCGCCAAGTCGCTCGTCGAGCTGCCCTCGCCGTTCGCCGGCACCGTCGACGCCCTGCTGGTCGACGAGGGGCAGACCGTCGAGGTCGGCACCCCCATCATCACGGTGCGCGGCGAGGGGCCGGATGCGGGGGCCGACGACCCCGTCGCCTCCAGCGCGGCCGACACCGCCACGACGATCGCGCACGAGTCGGAGCAGCCGGCGTCGAACGCCGTGCTCGTCGGCTACGGCGCGAAGGGTCACGTCGCCTCCCGCCGCACCCGCGGTCGCGGAGCCGCGGCCGCGCCGTCGCCCGCCGCGAGCCCCGCATCCGCCGCCCCCGCCGCATCGTCGGTCGCGGCGGCGCCGCGCCCGACCTCGGTGCCCGTCGCGCAGTCGGTGCCCGTGATCGCGAAGCCGCCGATCCGCAAGCTGGCGAAGGACCTCGACGTCGACCTCGCGCAGGTGACCGCCACGGGCCTCGCCGGCGAGATCACCCGCGACGATGTGATCCGGCACGCGCAGCAGGCGAGCGTGTTCCGCAACATCCAGACGCCGGCCTGGCCGAGCGAGCGCGAGGACCGCATCCCGGTCAAGGGCGTGCGCAAGGCGATCGCCGCGGGCATGGTGAAGAGCGCGTTCAGCGCCCCGCACGTGAGCGTGTTCGTCGACGTCGACGCGACGCGCACGATGGAGTTCGTCAAGCGCCTCAAGGCGAGCCCCGACTTCGCCGGCATCAAGGTGTCGCCGCTGCTCATCATGGCCAAGGCGATGATGTGGGCGGTGCGCCGCAACCCGACGGTGAACTCGACCTGGACCGATACCGAGATCATCGTGCACCACTACGTGAACTTCGGATTCGCCGCGGCGACCCCGCGCGGGCTCGTCGTGCCGAACATCAAGAACGCGCAAGACCTGAGCCTGCGCGAGCTCGCCCAGGCGATCGAGGCGATGACGATCACCGCGCGCGACGGCAAGCTGCAGCCCGCCGACATGGCCGACGGCACGATCACGATCACCAACATCGGCGTCTTCGGCATGGACACCGGCACGCCGATCCTCAACCCCGGCGAGGTGGCGATCGTGGCCCTCGGCACGATCAAGCAGAAGCCGTGGGTGGTCGACGGCGAGGTGCGTCCGCGCTTCGTGACGACGCTCGGCGGCTCGTTCGACCACCGCGTGGTCGACGGCGACGTCGCCAGCCGCTTCCTCGCCGACGTCGCGTCGGTGATCGAGGAGCCGGCGCTGCTGCTCGACTAGTCCGCGCGCTCCGGCTCGAGAATGACGACCGGGATCTCGCGCTCGGTCTTGCGCTGGTAGGCGGCATAGCCGCGGTAGGCCCGAACGGCGAGCGGCCACAGCCGTGCACGCTCGTCCGGGTCGGCGGTGCGGGCTCGGTAGGGGCGTGGATGCTCGCCCGGTGCCGCGACGAGCACGCGCGGCTCGGCCACGAGGTTGAGGTACCACGCGGGCTGCAGGTCGTCGCCGCCGCGACTCGCGATCACGATCAGACGCTCGCCGCTCTGCCCGCCGGGCAGGGGCTCGCGGGCCGGCACAGTGAGCAGCGCGGTGCGGGGAAGCCCCGAGCTGCGTCCGGTCGTGGTCAGCTCGATCACGGGCATGGTGCCGAGCCGGCGGCCGAGGCGGTTGCCGGTCAGGCGCAGCACGGCGCGGTGCAGCGCCGTCATGGTGAGCATCGTGCGGCGGTTCGACATGCGGGCGACGGTAGCGGAGCATCCTGAATCGGGATGCCGAAGCGCGGCGGGCGGACGACGACAGTGCTTATTGAGAACCGTTTTGACAATCGTTCTCGATAAGACGTACGATCGCTGCCGTGACTTCGACCCGCCGCGCCCTTCCCGCCCTGCTCGTCGCCTCTGCCGCCGGCCTCGCCCTCACCGGGTGCGCCGCGCCCGCACCCGCCGACGAGGCCACGGGCCTCTCCGTCGTCGCCTCGACCAACGTCTACGGCGATATCGCCGCCGCGATCGCCGGTGACGCCGCGACCGTCACGAGCATCATCGACTCCCCGACGATCGACCCCCACAGCTACGAGGCGAGCGCGCAGGATCAGCTCGTCATCTCGACCGCCGACCTCGTCATCGAGAACGGCGGCGGGTACGACCCGTTCATCGACGTGCTCGTCGAGGGCTCGGGCACCGAGGCCGTCGTGATCAGCGCCGTCGTCGTCGGCGGCCTGCTCGAGGAGGGCGAGGACGCCCACAGCCACAGCGAGGACGATGCGCACTCGGAGGAGGACGCCCACTCGGAGGGCGAGGCGCACTCCGAGGGTGACGCCCACAGCGAGGACGACGGCCACGGCCACCTCGAGGGCACCAACGAGCACGTCTGGTACGACATTCACGTGATGGAGGACGTCGCGGCGGCGATCGCGGCCGAGCTGGCCGCGCTCGACCCGGAGAACGCGACGGTCTTCGAGCAGAACCTCGCCGCGTTCCAGGAGCGGCTCGAGGAGCTCGAGGCCCTGCTCGAGGAGACCGCGGCCGTGCTCGGCGGCGGCGTCGTCGCCACGACCGAGCCGGTGCCCGCCTACCTGCTGGCCGAGCTCGGCTTCGAGGACGAGACCCCGGAGGAGTTCACCGAGGCCATCGAGGAGGGTGCCGACGTGCCCCCGCTCGCGCTGCAGCAGGTGCTCGACCTCATCGCCTCGGGCGAGGTGCGGCTGCTCGCCTACAACGAGCAGACCGCGAGCCCCGAGACCGAGCGGGTGCGCGCCGCGGCCGAGGAGGCCGGGATTCCGGTGGTCTCGTTCGTCGAAACCCTGCCGGACGGGGAAGACTACATCTCGTGGATGCGCCTGAACATCGAAGCGGTCGCCGCGGCGCTCGCCGCGTGACGAGCGACCCGACGGCGAGCGGCCCCGCCGCGGATGCCCAGCCCGTGCTGAGCATCCGCGACGGGGCCCTCCGCGTGCGCGACCGCGTGCTCTGGAGCGGCCTCGACCTCGATGTTCGCCCCGGCGAGTTCATCGCCGTGCTCGGCGGCAATGGAACCGGCAAGACCAGCCTCCTGCGGGCCATGCTCGGTGAGCGGCGGCTCGACGAGGGCACGGTGCTCGTCGACGGTCACGCCGCGCACCGCGGCCATCGCCGCATCGGGTACATCCCGCAGCAGAAGATCGCCGCGCCCGGCACGCCCCTGCGCGGGCGCGACCTCGTGGCGCTCGGCGTCAACGGCACCCGCTGGGGCCCGCCGATCTCGACGCGGGCCGATCGCCAACGAGTGGATGCTCTGCTCGAGGCGGTCGGGGCGCAGGCGTACGCCGACCGTCCGCTCGGCAGCCTCTCGGGCGGCGAGCAGCAGCGCCTGCGGGTCGCGCAGTCTCTCGCCGATGACCCGACCCTGCTGCTGTGCGACGAGCCGCTGATGAGCCTCGACCTCAACCACCAGCGGGCCGTGAGCGAGCTCATCGACGCGCGTCGGCGCGAGCACGGCACGGCGGTCGTCTTCGTGACCCACGACATCAACCCCGTGCTCGGCATGGTCGATCGCGTGCTGTACCTCGCCCAGGGGCGATTCACCGTCGGCACGCCCGACGAGGTGCTGCGCGACGACGTGCTCTCGCGCCTCTACGGCACTCCCGTCGAGGTGTTCCGCTCGCGCGGCCGCGTGATCGTCGTGGGCGTGCCCGAGACCGAGCACCACCACGAGGTGATCGCGTGATCACCGTCGACCCCGGTACCTATGTGCAGCTGCTCGCGCTCGTGCAGAACTCGATCATCGCCGCCGCGGTGCTCGGCATCGTCGGGGGCCTCATCGGGGTGTTCGTCATGCAGCGCGACATGGCGTTCGCCGTGCACGGCATCAGCGAGCTGTCGTTCGCCGGGGCAGCCGCCGCGCTGCTGCTCGGACTCAACGTCGTGGGCGGCTCGATCGTCGGCTCGCTCGTCGCCGCCGCGCTCATCGGGGTGCTCGGCGCGAAGGCCCGCGACCGCAACTCGATCATCGGGGTGCTCATGCCCTTCGGGCTCGGGCTGGGCATCCTCTTCCTCGCCCTCTACCCGGGGCGCAGCGGCAACAAGTTCGGCCTCCTCACCGGGCAGATCATCAGCGTCGACCTGCCGCAGCTCGGGCTGCTGATCGGCATCAGCATCGTGGTGCTCGCCGCGCTGCTCGTCGTCTGGCGGCCGCTGACCTTCGACAGCCTCGACCCCGAGGTCGCGAGCGCGCGCGGCGTGCCCAGCCGGGCGCTGAGCATCGTGTTCATGACCCTGCTCGGGCTGACCGTCGCCGTCTCGGTGCAGATCATCGGCGCGCTGCTCGTCATGGCCCTCCTCGTCACACCGGCCGCCGCCGCCCTGCGGGTCTCGAGCTCGCCCGTGCTCGTGCCCGTGCTCAGCATGGTGTTCGGCTTCGTCTCCGCCGTCGGGGGCATCCTGCTCGCGATCGGCGGCTCGCTGCCGATCAGCCCGTACATCACCACCATCTCGTTCGCGATCTACCTGGTCTGCCGCCTCATCGGCCGTCGCGCGGGAGCCCTGCGATGAAGCGCAATACCTGGCAGCGCGAGGCGGTGCGCGCCGCCCTGGCCGACAACGACGGATTCGTTAGCGCGCAGGCGCTGCACGCGAGCCTCCGCGAGGGCGGGTCGAGCATCGGGCTCGCCACCGTCTACCGCGCGCTCGCCGACCTGGCCGAGGAGGGGGAGGCCGACTCGCTGCAGCAGGACGGCGAGGCGCTCTACCGCGCCTGCACCCCCGGCAGCCACCATCACCACCTCATCTGCCGCAGCTGCGGCCTCACCGTCGAGATCGAGGCCGACGCCGTCGAGCAGTGGGCGCGCGATGTCGCCGCGGCCCACGGGTTCACCCGCCCCGAGCACGTCGTCGACGTGTTCGGGCTGTGCGCCGCTTGCGCCGAATTGCAGGCAACCCCCTCGCCGTCGTAGGCTAGGGGTTTGTGTGAGCGGCCATCCGCTCTTCTTGTGCGCTCGTCCGGGCCCGCAGCCTCACCGTGGGAACCACCGGATGTCAGCGTGCCGACAAGTGACCTTGGGTACGGCGATCGCCGTACGGTAGCTGAAATTGGAGGAACCATGGCAGCCGTCTGCCAGGTGACCGGAGCCACTCCCGGCTTTGGGCACAACATCTCGCACTCGCACCGGCGCACCAAGCGCCGGTTCGACCCGAACATCCAGAAGAAGACGTACTACGTGCCGTCGCTTCGCCGTAACGTCACGCTGACCCTGTCGGCGAAGGGCATCAAGGTCATCGACGCCCGCGGCATCGAGTCCGTGGTCAAGGACCTCCTGGCCCGTGGGGAGAAGATCTAATGGCCAAGCAGCAGGACATCCGTCCGATCATCAAGCTGAAGTCGACGGCGGGCACCGGGTACACCTACGTGACCCGCAAGAACCGCCGCAACGACCCCGACCGCCTCGTGCTGAAGAAGTACGACCCGGTGATCCGCAAGCACGTCGAATTCCGCGAGGAGCGCTAAGTCATGGCGAAGAAGAGCAAGATCGCGCGCAACGAGCAGCGCAAGGTTGTCGTCGAGCGGTACGCCGCGAAGCGGCTCGAGCTGAAGAAGGCGCTCGTCGACCCGAACGGCACCGACGAGTCGCGCGAGGCCGCGCGCAAGGGCCTGCAGAAGCTGCCCCGCAACGCTTCCCCGGTGCGCGTCCGCTCGCGCGACGCCGTCGACGGCCGCCCCCGCGGTGTGCTGACCAAGTACGGCATCTCGCGTGTGCGGTTCCGCGACATGGCGCACCGCGGCGAGCTGCCCGGCATCACGAAGTCGAGCTGGTAGCTACCAGTCACCGCGGAGGGGCATCCTGATCATTCAGGATGCCCCTCCGGCGTTTCGCCACCACCTCTCCTGCACTTCCGCGCGTTTCGGGCGCACCGGGCCTCCTTGCCCGGAATCCCGCGGATCTGCTGGTACCGTCGAGGCGGCTCGGAGTCAGACGACCCCGCGCTTCACCACCCACGCAGACGTCCGAGGAGGACACCATGAACCGTTCCGAGCTTGTCGCGGCCATCGCCGCTGAGTCGGGTCTGAGCCAGGCCGACGTCAACCGGGCCATCGACGGCCTCTTCTCGGTCGTCTCGGGCGCCGTCAAGGGCGGCACGAAGGTCGCGATCCCCGGCTGGATCTCCTTCGAGCGCACCCACCGCGACGCGCGCACCGGCCGCAACCCGCAGACCGGCGAGGCCATCCAGATCGCGGCGTCGTACGGCGTCAAGGTCAGCGCCGGCAGCAAGCTGAAGGCCGCCGCCAAGTAGGCAGCCTTCCCCCACGCTCGAGGGCGGCACCCCGGTGACGGGGGGCCGCCCTCTGCGATTTCCGCGCGGGTGCGGAGGCCCGGTGGGTCGGTATCGGAGCCCGTGCACAGCACTCTCGCCTAGCCTGGAGACGTGACCACGACCACCGCGCCCCGGCTGCGCACCGAGCCCCTGCCCTGGGGCGTGATCGGCGTCACCGCGCTCATCGCGACGGCCTTCCTCGCCACGCTCGTCGGTCTCGTCATCGGAGGCGGCGCCGAGGCCCCCCTCCTCTCCGACCCGGGCGCGGCCGTGCGCTACGGCCTCCCGATCGCCAAGCTCCTCGGTACGCTCGGTGCGGCCGGCGCGATCGGCGGGCTGCTGCTCGCCCTGCTGGCCCTCGCGCCGGAGCGCGCCGAGTTCGGGCGGGCGCTCGACGTGGCCGCCGCATCCGCCGCTCTCTGGACTCTCGCGTCGGCCGCCTCCGGCTTCCTCACCTTCCTCGCCGCGTACGTCGAGCCCGTGTCGCTCGACCCGCGCTTCGGCACGCTGCTCTCCGGCTTCCTCAGCTCTACCGAGCTCGGGCAGGCCTGGCTGGCCACCACGCTCATGGCCGCCGTCGTGACGGTGCTGTGCTTCGCCCTGCGCTCCCCCGCCCTGCTGGCCGGAGTGCTCGTCGTCGCGGTCGCCGCGCTCTGGCCCGTCGCGCAGACCGGACACACCGGCGGCACCGCCGACCATGACGCCGCGGTCACCGCCGTCTACCTGCACAGCGTGTTCGCGGCGGTCTGGGTCGGCGGGCTCGTCACCATCGTGCTCACCCGCCGCGCGCTCGCCGATCGGCTGCCGGTGGTGCTCGCCCGCTACTCGACCATCGCGCTCGTCGCCTACATCGTCGTCGCGGCGTCCGGCCTGGTGAGCGCCCAGTTGCGCATGGGCGGCCTCGAGGCGCTCGCGACCCCGTACGGTCTGCTCGTCGCGGCCAAGGTGCTCGCGCTGCTCGGTCTGGGCGCCTTCGGTGCCGCCTACCGCGCGTCGATCATCCGTCGCCTCGAGAGCTCGATGGCCGACGGCGCCGCTGCGCCGCGCAGCGCCTTCTGGATCATCGTCACCGCCGAGCTCGCCCTCATGGGTGCCGCGTCGGGGCTCGCTGCAGCGCTCGCCCGCACGGCGACCCCGGTGCCGCAGGTTCCCGTCGAGCAGCTCGCCGACCCGACGCCGGCCGAGATCCTCACCGGCGCGCCGCTGCCGCCGGCCTACGAGCCGTGGCGGCTGTTCACCGAGTGGGATCTCAACCTGCTGTGGGTGCTCATCGCCGGGTTCGGAGCGTTCTTCTACGTCGCGGGGGCAATCCGGCTGCAGCGGCGCGGCGACCACTGGCCCATCGGCCGCACGATCATGTTCGTCGTCGCGATGGCCCTGCTCGTGTTCGTCACCAGCAGCGGCCTTGCCGTGTACGAGACGTACCTGTTCAGCGTGCACATGCTCGGGCACATGATCCTCAGCATGGGCATTCCGGTGTTCATCGTGCTGGCCGCGCCCGTGACGCTGGCGGCCCGCGCCATCCACGCCCGCAAGGACGGCTCACGCGGGCCTCGCGAGTGGATCCTCGCCATCGTGCACTCGCGTTTCGCGGGTCTCGTCGGCCACCCGCTCGTCGCATCGGTGGTCTTCGCCATCTCGCTGCTGGTCTTCTACTACACGTCGATCTTCGCCTGGGCGGTCAGCGACCACATCGGCCACCAGTGGATGGTGCTGCACTTCCTGCTCAGCGGCTACCTGTTCGTGAACGCGCTGATCGGGCTCGATCCGGCGCCGTATCGGCCGCCCTACGCGATCCGGCTCATCATCCTGCTCGCGACGATGGCGTTCCACGCCTTCTTCGGGCTCTCGCTGATCACCGGTACCGGGTTGCTGCTGCCCGAATGGTACGGGGCGATGGGTCGCGAGTGGGGTGAGTCGCCCCTGCAAGACCAGCAGACCGGCGGGGGAATCGCGTGGAGCGTCGGCGAGATCCCGACCCTCATGCTCGCCCTGCTCGTGATGTGGAGCTGGAGCCGGGCCGACCGCCGCGAGTCGACGCGGCTCGACCGCAAGGCCGACCGCGACGGCGACGCCGACCTCGAGGCGTGGAACGCCATGCTGGCCGAGCGCGCCGCCGCGAGCGAGCGGGCGACCGCTCAGGGCCGCGCCGGGTCCAGCTGAAGTTCGGGCTGACCGCCCGACAGCCGCACCGTGCCGACGGCCGTGAACGCGACCGACTCCTCGCGCTCCGACACCCGCCCGTCGAACAGCCGCTGCACGGTGAGGGCCACCGTCGCGACGCCATCGGCCTGCAGGCGCCACTCGCCGACAGCGGAGCCCGGCTCGAGCACGACCTCCCCGCGCTCGTCGATCCGCCAGACCGGCGGCGCCGTCACACGATTCCGGACCGCGACGCCGAACGGGCAGGCCGCCGGCTTCAGCACCGGCTGCGCGGCGCACCCGGCGAGCAGCTCGTCGAGCAGCCGGCCGACCTCGCGCTCGAGCACTCTGGAGGGGGTGGCGCGCAGCACCACGGGCGAACCCTCCGACCCCGGAGCGTCGGGCGGCCCCGTGGCACGCACCGTCACCGGCTCGGCGACGAGCAGCGGCTCGGCCAGCCGCACCGTCACGTGCGCCGGCACCAGCACCGCGACGCGGGCGACCTCGCCCGGGCCGGGAGCGGTCACCGCGACCGGACCGACGACGAGAGCATCGTGCTGGTCGACCCCGACCACGAGCGCGGTCACCGGGGGGTCGACGAAGCGCCAGGCGGGGATCACCCCGGCGGTGGGCGGTGCGGGTTCGAGCAGGAAGGTCGTGCGCGCGGCATCCCGCTCATCGCCGTACTCGGCGGTGACTGCGACGCGTCCGTCGTCGCGCGGCGCGGTCGCGATGATGCGTCGGATGCTCGCCGAGCCCTCATCGCCGAGCGGCAGCGGTGCACCCTCCTCGAGTCCGGCCAGCCGCGCGGCGGCGACGAGATCATCGCGCGCGAGGGCATCGAGGTACCGCTCGACGTGGTGCTCCGGGCCCGCCGTCATCGCGAGGGCGGCTCCGATGCCGATCGCGCCGACCGCCAGGAGGGCGGCGGCACCCCCTCCCCACGCGAGTCGAGCCCGGGACATGCTCTCAGCCTACGCGCGGGGCATCCGCGCCCCGCGGCACCGGTGCGAACCTGGCCGGGCCCGCGGCTAGGGTGGAGCACGGCCGAGCGAGCGGAGGGTGGTGCGCGTGGCTAGACGCACGGGCGACCGGGCCGCCGCCGAGGGCACGCCCCGCACCGCCCCTGACGGCACCCCGCTCAGCGCCGAGCAGAGCGCGGTGCTCGACCTCATCGACTCCACCCGCGAGCACGTCTTCGTCACCGGGCGCGCCGGCACCGGCAAGTCGACGCTGCTGGAGACCTTCATCGCCTCGACCGATCGATCGGTGGTGGTGTGCGCGCCGACCGGGGTCGCCGCGCTGAACGTCGGCGGCCAGACGATCCACTCGCTGTTCCGGCTGCCGATCGGGCTCATCGCTGACCATGACCTCGATGACCCGCCGGCCGAGCTGAAGCGCCTGCTGGCCTCGCTCGACACCATCGTCATCGACGAGGTCTCGATGGTGAGCGCCGACCTCATGGACGCCATCGACCGCCGACTGCGGCGAGCCCGCTCCCGCCCGGCCGAGCCGTTCGGCGGCGCTCAGCTGGTCATGTTCGGCGACCCGTACCAGCTCGCACCGGTGCCGGGCCGCGACGAGGGCGAGCGGGCGTACTACGCCGACCACTACCGCTCGATCTGGTTCTTCGACGCCCGGGTCTGGCAGCAGGCCGACCTGCGCATCGTCGAGCTCCAGGCGATCCACCGTCAGCACGACGCCGACTTCCGGGCGATGCTCACCGCGGTGCGCCACGGCACGGTGACGCCCGAGATCGGCTGGGCCCTCAACGAGGCCGGGCAGCGCCCCGCCCCCGACGGCACCCTCACCCTCGCGACCACCAACGCCACCGTGACGCGCATCAACGCGGATGCCCTCCGCCGCCTCCCCGGCGACCCGAAGACCGCCCGTGCCGACATCGCCGGCGAGTTCGGACCCCGCGGCGGCTACCCGGCCGACGAGGAGCTGCAGCTCAAGATCGGCGCGCGCGTGATGTTCCTGCGCAACGACACCGGCGGTGACGGAACCCCCCGCTGGGTCAACGGCAGCCTCGGCACCGTCGAGCGCATCGGGCGCACGGTGCATGTGGAGGTCGACGGCGAGAGCCACGAGGTGCTGCCCGCCACGTGGGAGAAGTACCGCTACACCTACTCCACCGCCACGAAGCGGCTGTCGAAGGATGTCGTGGCCGAGTTCACGCAGTTCCCGTTGCGCCTCGCGTGGGCGGTGACCATCCACAAGTCGCAGGGCTCCACCTACGACCGGGCGATCGTCGATCTCGGGCCGCGCGCCTTCGCGCCCGGGCAGACCTATGTGGCGCTCAGCCGGCTGCGCTCGCTCGACGGGCTGCACCTTGTGCGCCCTCTGCGACCGAGCGATGTGATCGTCGACGAGGATGTCCGCCGCTTCATGGCCGAGGCCGAGCCGGGAATCGGTCGGGCGATCCCTCAGTCGGAGTGACCGTCGTGGCCGCTCATGTCGTGCCCGTCGTGCGAGCCGAACTCGATCGTGCGCTCCGGCGCGGGGGTCTCCCCGTCGACCGCGGCGCTCGCCGGTGACGGCGGCAGGGCGGCGGCGACGGCGGGCGCCGCGACCGTCAGGGTGACGGCGACGGCAGCGGCGAGAGCCACCGCGCCGCGGGCCGGGCGCACGCGGGCCCCCACCCGCGTGCGCCGAGCATCCGCCCCCGCGGATGCGGCCGCGATCAGCCCCAGCAGCGATGCGCCGGCGAGCGGCACGGTGACGAGAGCACCGGCCAGCGCGGGCGCGTCGGCGGTCACGGCGACGAGCAGCAGCGTCGCCCAGAGCAGCACCGGGGTAACGAGAGCGAGGGAGAGCAGCGGAGGGGCGGGCAGCCGCCGAGCGCGCATCGCGACCCCCACCGCGATCGCGAGCTCGGCGGCTGCCACCAGCCCGAGGGCAGCACCGACGCCCCCGTCGGTCGCCGACGCGGCCGCGGCACCATGGATGCTGGCGGCCCCCGCCGCCGGCACCGCCACGAACCACCGGCTCATCGCTGCTCCTGTCTCCCCCCCTGCCATGCCCCTTCTTCGGAGCCGGGTGAAGAGCGGTTTGGAGCAACGGTGAGAAGAAGCGCCGAAGGCGGGCGGTCACGTCGCGCGGCTGTGGTCGAGACACGAAGCGCGGCGACCGCGCTCGTCGCGCGGAAGCGCCGCGACGCCGCAGGAGCGGCGGCGTGGCAATAAGTGGAGGGGATGACGGTGGTGCACCTGATGAAGGTTTACTCGAACCCCGCACCCGAGGCCATCGCACCTCGGGAGCTACTCTTCCGATCGACCACTAGAGAACCGCAGCAAGCCAGCCATGCTCCACGTCGGCGAGCTCGACAGCTGCGAGCGGGAGAAGTCGACCTCGTCGTCGCTCGCTACCTCGACGTCCGCAACATCCGAACTGTCGCCCGAGAGTTCCAGGTCTCCCGCACGACGGTCACACGCATCCTTACCGGGCGTGGCATTGGCACGTCACGCCGGATGACCGACACCCAGGTATCCGCCGCTGCCGAGTTCTATCTACAAGGGCTTTCGAGCGCCGCGATAGGGCAACAATTGGGGTTTGACAATCACACGATCCTGAAGGCACTGCGACGGCGCGGAGTCGCGATCAGGTCATCGGCCAGACGGAGGCGATGATTGTAGAAGGATGGGCTCACAGGAATCGTTGGCACTCCCATCAGCCTTGAGCCGACAAACGCCGGAATGACGTCAAGACTCTTGAGAACAGCTCCCTTATCTCTGGCCGGGCAGTTCGGCTTCCTTAGTACCTTGTAATCAAGTTCCAGAGCATGCTTTCTTGCGTTGCGTCAGTCGGGACAATCAACCCGGCCGAGGCACGACGTGCGCGCTCGTTGGTCCTTACGAGATTGGCCAACCAATCCAAACGAGAGCCTTCCGCCTTCTCGATCCATGGCTGCAGATATCCCTGTCCGAACAAGTGCAGACGGTCGAAGTCGTACCTCTCCAGGATCGGCAGAATGAGTGCATCGGACAGAGTCGTGCAGGCCACAAACTCCAGAACGACTTCCGTCCAGAGATCCTCTTGTTCTGACCCTAAGTTCTGAAGCCTCGACGCTCGATCTGGCCTAGACCACAGAAATCTCTCTTGCTCGACGAATGCAAGCGCCAAACGATCTATGTCCACGACATGATCCATCTCGTCCATCAGTACTTCAACCGCATTCCTCCACCGCCGCCGAGCCTGGGTGGGCGTGCCGGCAGGACAGGAGATGTTCCGATTCCAGGTCCACCGGTGATTCCACCTTGACCAGGAGCCACTCGGACGGTGCCACCCCGCGGATACGCAAGGATATTCCACGGAAGCCTAATCGGCGCAGTTGTGGCCCGCCACACGCGGTCATTCACAAACCGTAGACTGCAGCCTCGCTCACCCGCCTGAACGATCGCTCTCCTCAGTGCCGCTTGCTTCTGCTGGTACTGAATGACATGGGACTCGACAGAGTTGCGCTGCCCGTACAACGGGAGGTTGCCGATGTTCGCGTAGTTCTCATTGCTCCTGCGCTCGAGCTCCACGACAAGCCCCCAGATCTTCGCAGCCAATGCGCACAAGCCTGAGAGATCGAGGACATTGCAGGGGTCGAGTGGGTAAACGTAGGAGTTCTCGACCCCCCCTTCAACGGGGTCGACGCTCAAGAAGCGGCCCAGAGCCGGCACGAACACCCGCGCGCCCATCTCGATGACCGCCACCGAGCCCTGGTGTTCATATAGCTTTCGGTGTCCGCCGACGAACGCGTAGTCAGCATCTCCTTCGGCGTTGTCAATCACCGCATCATCAGCTGTGCTCGTGCCTATGCGGCCCGTGTCCGGGTCGATCGGTTGCCCCCACGGGTCATACCGGACCACCGTCGCGCTGCGCACACCATCGCCATCAGCTTCGAGAATGACACTGCCGAGCATGTTCGGATACGTCCACTGCTCTTGAGGTTCAGCTCCAATCACGAACCGCACCGCGGCACCACCGGGAAGGGACACCGTGTACTCACGAACAGCCCCGGTCGCAGCATCCACCACCAAACCCGACACATCAGCGGTCGCCGTGTGCGCGTACCGGGTCGTGCCATCGTTCTGCGTGCCGGGGGCATCCACCGTGCGGGAGATGATGCGGTTAGTCGCATCCCGCAGGTAGCTGACCGTCGTCGCACCGTCCGCCGTGGTGACCGTGGTCGACACGTGCCGGTTGCTGAGGTCGAACACGAGCGACTGATCAGCCAACTTCGTGGTGTTACCACGAGCGTCGTACTGCACCTCGGCCGGCGTCGCTCCCACAGCAGGGCTCAAACCATCAGCGACCGGGTTCGCCTCTGGAATCAGATCTCCCGACACCACCGAACCCAACAGCCGATCGGCCGCGTCGTAGCAGTACGTCGTCGACGACGTCGACACGGTGGAGACTCCCTCCACCACCGTGGTGTGAGCATCACTGAACGTAGTGCACCTGCTGCAGGTTTACTCGAACCCCGCAGCCGGGTTCGTCGCACCCCAGGAGCTACTCTTCCGATCGAACACTAGAGAACCGCAGCAAGCCAGCCATGCTCCGCGTCGGCGAGCTCGACAGCTGCGAGCGGGAGAAGTCGACCTCGTCGTTGCTCGCTATCTCGACGTCCGCAACATCCGAACTGTCGCCAGAGAGTTCCAGGTCTCCCGCAATACCGTGGCCCGAATCCTCACCGAACAGGGGATCGACGCATCCCGAAGGATGACTGACGCGCAGGTCACGAAGGCTACCGGACACTACGAACAGGGACTCTCGAGCGCTGCCATCGGACGGCGGCTGGGGTTTGACAATCACACAATCCTGAGGGCACTACGAGGTCGCGGAGTCGCGATCAGGACGACGATCTCCCGGGAGAGATGAATGACCACCGCTAGCTAACGACATGAGCGGCTCCGTTGAAGTCCGGGCAGGTCACTCTCGCGACTGGCGCGCGACAGCCGCAAGAGTACGCGCGAGGTCCTGCGCTAGGGAAGCGGGCGAGAAAGCAGACGGCAACCAGATGATCTCAGGCCGAACCACGAATCCTGAATCTCCCCTTAGCCTTAGCCGAACAGCTCGACCACGAACCGTCCGGGAGCGGAAGTCTTCGATTCCCACGCCCACTATCTGACTAGTCTCCACGCGCCAAGCGGGCTCCCGGCGTCGCGGTAGGTAAAGCTCGAGCCTCTCAGCCCGAGCCACCAGAAGCATGCGGCGAGCGTAACCTATGGTCATCCCCGTTTGCTCACGAAACCAGCCTTGGAAGGATGCGTCACCCCTGACCCACGCCCGGTCACCTCCTTGCTCCACTTTGCGTTCGAAACTGGAGTCTCGAATTGCTGACACGAACACAATCAGGGCCAAGATCGGCACACCAAGCATGATGCCGAGGAGAAAGCTTTCAAATGCCAAAGGCTGCCCTTTCCGACGAGAGCGCCCGGACACGCCGGGGCAACTTCAAACTAGCTTCTACTGAGGATCACTCCATCAGAAATGAAGGCCCCCACACAATGACGTCCCAGATGGCCCCCTCTTGAGGGGTCCCTCCAAGTTTGGCGACTCTCGAGGCGAACCCAGCACCAATAGCCGTGAAAGCAGCTTCCAGGCCGCAACTACCTCCGAACCCCTGATGTGCGCACGAAACGTAAAGCGAACCCATCCCCAGGAGCGCAGCTGTCGGCAGCGCGACCGGCGCCAGTGGAGAGAAACCAAGCAGCAAAGATAGGCCAGACCCCACCGCTAGGACGTCTGCCAGGCCTTGCACTTCGGAGTCGCTCCACTCGCGCGGGCCTTCAGATCTCGACGGGGGCTTAACGCGAATAGTAGTTGAATCCAAGACCGGACCAACCCGCTGAGAGGGGGGGCCTATTACCGTGTGCAATCTGTTCGGCTGTCCTCTGTGCCAGAGGGCGCGGGGATTGAAGCGAGGCACGTTCTTGGCTTTGGGTAACCAGGCCATGTAGGAATCCGCGGTGAACTTGCCCGTCAGGTCGAGCTTGTTCACCGGATCCGTCGGATACACATACGAGTTATCCACGCCGCCCTCGACCGGATCCACGGACAGGAACCGGCCCAGAGCTGGCACGAACACCCGCGCCCCCATCTGCACAATCGCGACCGACCCCTGATGCTCATACAACTTCCGATGAGCCCCGACGAACGCGTAGTCAGCATCTCCTTCGGCGTTGTCAATCACCGCATCATCAGCTGTGCTCGTGCCTATGCGGCCCGTGTCCGGGTCGATCGGTTGCCCCCACGGGTCATACCGGACCACCGTCGCGCTGCGCACACCATCGCCATCAGCTTCGAGAATGACACTGCCGAGCATGTTCGGATACGTCCACTGCTCTTGAGGTTCAGCTCCAATCACGAACCGCACCGCGGCACCACCGGGAAGGGACACCGTGTACTCACGAACAGCCCCGGTCGCAGCATCCACCACCAAACCCGACACATCAGCGGTCGCCGTGTGCGCGTACCGGGTCGTGCCATCGTTCTGCGTGCCGGGGGCATCCACCGTGCGGGCGATGATGCGGTTAGTCGCATCCCGCAAGTAGCTGACCGTCGTTGCACCCTCCGCCGTGGTGACCGTGGTCGACACGTGCCGGTTGCTGAGGTCAAACACGAGCGACTGATCAGCTAACTTCGTCGTGTTGCCGCGCGCGTCATACTGCACCTCGGCCGGTGTGCCACCCGCAGCAGGGCTCAGACCATCAGCGACCGGGTTCGCCTCCGGAATCAGATCTCCCGACACCACCGAACCCAACAGCCGATCGGCCGCGTCGTAGCAGTACGTCGTCGACGACGTCGACACAGTGGAGACTCCCTCCACCACCGTGGTGTGAGCATCACTGAATGTGGTGCGGTTACCGTTCGCCCCCGCATTCGCTACCGCGCCCGTGAAGCCGGCACAGGCTGTGCCCGTCGTACCGAACCCGTAGTTGAGCACGTGATCGACGGCGCCATTCAGCGACAGGGTCGCCTGCGTCATCCGGGATGCTCCATCGAACCGATACCACGAGCTGTAGCTCTGCGAACCCGAAGTGAGGGTGTTGGCGATGATGCGACCCGCACGGGTGCGCTCAACCTGCTCCACCACCGACGCCTGCGGCTGACCGGCTGCCTGTGGGAATGCCCACTCCATCGCCAGCGGCGCCCCCGACGGGGAACGTTGCAGGCCCGTCAACGACGACCCGTTGCCATATGTCACACTCGTCAACTCACCCGTTGTGGGGTTGTAGGTAACCGTTGCGAGCGGGACCGAGTGGGCAGGAGTGGAAACAGTCAGCACCTTGCCGTCGACGTCGTAGGTGTAGTTGTAGACGATCGCTGCCCCGGAGGTGGGTGTGATCGTCGTTGCGAGCACGCGACCTGTCTGGGCTTCGAACGTCGGAGTCGTCACCACCCCCCACACGTCGGTGTAAGCGACAGTGCGACCGAGCAGGTCGACCCTGACCGTGATCGTGCCCGCTGAATCTGTGACGGACGACACCAAGGGGTCACCGGCGACGGCGTGGTTGTTCGTCACCGTGCGCAGGTTCGGCGAAGCAACACCGACGGTGCTTGTGACGGTGCGCCCGCGCACGTCGAAGGTGACGCACGACCACGGATCAGACCCGGTCTTGCTGCCGACGACGCGACCCAATTTGTCATAGATGAACCGGGTCGACACTGCTAGCCCCGAGGCAGGCAGGGGACCCGTGATCTGCTTCAGCATGCCGAACTGCGGTGTGGTGGCGGGCAGACCGCAGTCGTTTGCCCCTGCCTGTTCGGTGTCGTCGTAGTACACCGAGGTGGTACGCGACGCAGTCCCGGACGGGAGGTCACGCGTGAGCCGCCGCAACCACAAGTTCGCCGCCGTCGTGGGCGCCTCATAACCCGTCGTGGTGGTGAGTGCCAACCCGCCCGGGTCAACCGTGGTCGCAGTCGGCGCGCCCAACCACGGTCGGCTGCCGTAGGAGGTTGCCGTGGTCAGGTTGGTGACAGCAGTCGGATCGATGGCGCTACCGGGCAGCACTTGGTCTCGCGTGAGGGTGGAGGTCACCAGGCCGAAGTCGGGTCGTAGGGCCGAGTCGGGCACGTTTACCCAAGTTGAGTCGGTGTCTTTCTTCCATTGCAGCGTGAGCTTTGCGTTATCGGTTTGTTCGTAGAAGTCCACCCGAATGCGCCGTTGTTCGTTCGCCGTGATGCCCGTCAGTATCTGACTGTTGACTGTCGACGCGATCGTGTCGACGGGGAAGTCGTTGATGATCAAGTTGTCATCGAGGTAGAGGCGGCCGCCGCCGTCCATGGTTGTGCGGAACTGCCAGTTACCGGCGCTGGGGAAGGTCACTACCCCGTGCATGCGCAGGGAGAAGTTGTCCGCCGGCAAGCCCGTCACGGGCGAGCCGGTGCCCCAGTCTCTCGAGGCCAAGTTTCCGGTGCCGCCAGAGAGCCCGAGTCCGAAGTCGAAGGGTCTGCCCGACAGGGAGTTGGTGGCGAAGTACGTCACCTGCAGACCCTGCAGGCCTTCGTCGTAATCGGTCGTCGAGTGCGGCATCGTCGCACACCCTGCATCCGAGGTCGGCGTGCGTTGATCGGTGAAGCACGCCACCGGCGCCGGCCCGTACGAATCGGTGGGCAGGTCCGTGTAGGAGTCGTAGATCGTGGTCGACATCCGCCCAGCTGCGTCCGTGCTGGACAGCAACTGGTCTTCAACACTCCACGTTTGGGAAGACGTCAACCCCGAAGCCGACGTCGCCGATGCCGCTCGCCACCCGGAGTCGTAGGTGACTTCACGCGCGTTCGTTCCTGGCGGACGGGAGCTCAAATCCAGCCCTGCCACGTTCACCGCTGTCGTGCCTTCGGTGTAGGTGTAGGTCGTCTGCGGGCGAAGGCTGGCGGTAGCCCCGTCGGGCGCGGGAAGGGTCACCGACGCAACCTTGGTGTTGTCGTACTCGATCGTGGTCGAAACGATGTTCTCCAAGGCAGTCCGCGTTGCGGGGTCTGCCGCGATCCAGTCGTTCACGAGCGGATCAATGATGGTCGTCAAGCGTCCATTGGTGTAGCCGAAGCGGACCCGTTCTCCTCCCGGGTCGCGAATTTCCGCAAGCTGACCGTGTTCGTTGTAGAACAACTGGGTCGAGTTGTCGACCAACTGGCCGTTGCCCACATCGACGCCACCAATCACATGATCCGGGTACACGATCCGACACAAGAACCCGTCAGGCGGCGCAGCCAGCCCAGCAGCGTCAGGGTCTTCACAGGCAGAGTTTCCGGTGCCCGCGTCGGCCGGTCCGAGCCCTGGAATGTCGGAGATGACGTCCCCCTGATACACGAATCGCACCGCACGGTTCGTTCCACCGGCGACCGGGTCGCTAATCACACTGGGAACACCGCTAGCCCGATAAGTGATGGATGCGGTAGCCGGCTTTTTCGCATCCGCGACCGTCGTCACCGACGTCACCTTCCCCGAGGCATCGAACTGATAGACGGTGCCGCCCTCGGTCAGGGTGATGAGACCTGCCGCATCCAAAGCCACCACACCGTACTGACCTGCCGGTGCCTGGAAGCCTCCGTCGGACTTTCGCGTGTACGTGTGCACGCCACCGGTGACATCAGTCAGGGTGACGGTCGAGGAAGTCTTCAGTGCCGAGACGTAGGAGCCGCCGGCGCCCGCAATCGGGCCCGAGTTCGACCACCCCCCGGGCAGATACTGAATACGTTTGGTGAACCAGTCCGCCGGCACCGGAACACCACCAGCGGGGAGGCCCGGCCCCTTCACGCGAAGTTGCAGAACCGCAGGACCCGTCTTCTCGTAGTACTCAATCTTGATCTGCGTCGCCGTGCCTTGCTGCAAGGTCACGGGCGTGCCGAACTGCTCAGTGGCAGGGGCGGCGTTCCACTGATCTAACACATTCGGTGTGGTCGCATTCGAGTCAACCCAGATACGGACGCCGTCATCTCGGAAGGCACCGAATGTGTACTGGCCAGTGGTGGGGACGGTAACAAAGCCTTCCCATCGGGCTAGCCAGTAGTCCTCGGGCAGGCCGGGAGCGAGCTCGTCCAGCGTGGAGAAGTCCACAACCGGGTCTGTCCGCGTCAAGATCGGAGTTCTTGAGCCGATCGAGAACGTGGTTGTCGAGGTCTGCCCTTGGTTGAGCGCGTTGTAGTACGAGCCGATCAGTCCACGGTTCGCGGTCGGGTCGGCCTGGGAGTTGTAGCTGAACGCCAACCCCATCGGCCCACCCACCGACGCCACCGTCGTCGACGAGAACGACAATGCGAGGTTTCCGTTCGCCAAGTTCACCGTCGCCGGTCCGGCCGTGTCGAACGGCGACGGACCGGTCGTGCCAAGTCGCATGTTGACGGTGAAGCGTCCCACCCACGGCTGCTCGGCCTCATCGACACCGTCGGATGCCCACACACGCCAGGTGTAGGTCACACCGTCTTGCAGTGACCCGGCCGGCGGGGTCCACGTGACCGGACTGCCGGGCGCCGTGTTCGGGGCATCCAGCCAGCCCGAATTCACCACCGTACCCAAGCGCCCGTCCGCACCGGTTGCCACGACGAACCGATACCGTACGGGCGTTGCGCTGTCCGGGTCCGGAACATAGTCGACCCGGAACTGCGGACTCGTCGTCGTCACAACCGTCTCATCAGCCGGCAGCGCAGTCGACTGAGAGATCTCCGGCGTGGCCTGCGTCACGAAATGCCACGCCGTGTTTGTCATCGGGTCACTTTGGGTGTCATTGCCAAGGTGACCGTCATTGCCATCCTTCACCAACACCCGATAGCGGTATGCGGTGCCCGACTCCAACGCGTTCGAAGGAATCTGGAAGACCCCAGAGTTCACCCATCCCGTGTCGTAGTCGATCGTGGTGAACGTGCCCGCACCCGCGCCATTCCCGACCCCGCCGGTCTTCTCGAACTGGTAGCGGTACTGCAACGGCGTACCGCTGTTCGTGCTGCCGGTGGCTTGCATTTCCGGAGCTCGAGGAGCAACCACACCGCCGGTAGGAGTAGGTGAGGTGACACCGGTGACCGTGGGGTAGTTCGCGTAGATGACCACCAGGGAGGTGTCAGCACCCTTGTAGCTGTACCCCGTGTTCGCCTCGGCGCTGCTTCGGAAACCAAGCCAGCGAGTATAGGTACCGTTGCGCACCCAAGCGGCGATCGTGGAGTCAAGACTGTCGGTCTTGCTGCCACTGGCCGAGGCAGTTCCCCCACACAGTGTGAATGACGAGATGTTCGACCCGTAGCTGGAAACACTCGTCGGGTTGGAGGAGCCAGAACCGAGATAGCCAACCTGGCACGTCGTCGTACCAGTGGTGTAGTTCAGGCTTAAGGCCGTGTCGACGACATACTTGCCCGCAATGTTGCTTAGCGGATACTGGGCCCACCCCCGCCAGTACAGAGCCTGATTCGCTTGCCACGGGTTGCCGAACCACGTCGCACCAGACTGCACGACTCCATCAGACTTGTACGAGCGACGGTTGCTGGGCCCCCACGACGTCGTCGGGTCAACGTTCACCGGATACACCCGGTCGGGATCGGTCAACCATGCCTGATCCGGTTCAAGCGTGAACAGCCAGTCATCCCCCAACCGCTCCACAGTGGCGTCCACGACGGCCATCGCGGGCTCTCGCACCCCGTTGATGCCGGCCGAATCCCACATCACCGGCGTCGGAATCGAGAACCGCACCTCGCCCGCGTCATCACGCAGCACAAACCCGCCGGCGCCGTCCCCCTCGACAGTGAGCCCCGGAGCGGTCAACAACCACTCATATGCCGGAGCATCCACCGGAGGCTCCTGCACGACCATGACTTCCTTCACCGCCGTCGGCTCAATGTCGTAAACGAGGTCAACCCCGTCTAGCACATCCTGGAAGCGGACCGGGCCTTGCTCACCATCGGCCGATACGCCCACGGCGCCCTTCTTGGTCGCCGCCCCGATCAGCCGCCACGACACCTCGAACTCGCCGTCCGAAACCGACAACACGTCACCGTTGGAAAACGATGCGACCTCCGGGGTGAGCGGGTGCAACTCCGCCTCCCACCCCGTCGCGGTCTTCTGAAGGGCCTCGTCGATCGGCACCCACTCGCCGTCAACCTCAACGTTCTGCGGCACCTCACCGATCGACACGATCGAGGTGCCGCGAGGGCCGTCGTACGTAGTCGTGAACTGATCGCGACTGACCACCTCAAGACTCTCAAGGTCGATTTTGTCGAGGTCGAGGACGGTGGGGCGGTTCATCGACCGCTGCGGCACCTCCAAAGCCTCGGGGGCACGATCGAGACTGAAGTCACCCTGGGGAATGGTCGGGGTCACCTCTTCGGCCGGAGTGGACTCCAATGCCGGCAATTCAACGTTCAGGTCCAACTGCGGATCAGGTTGCGGCGCGGCCGTCGCGACGTCCTCCGTGCCCGGCATCACGGCCAAGGTGACAACGAGAGAGAACCCGGTGACCAGTCCGAGAGCACGAACCGTCGACGACCATGCAACCATCACAAGCTCCAGCGCAAAGGGGGTGGCGCGCAACCTCGAGGAGGTGAGGGTGCATCACTCCGCAATGTACGCATCGGTGAGCGATCGTCGCTGTCGGCACTTCGGGGGACACGAGGATCCCTATGAAGCTGCGTGCGACTTCCCTCGCGGGTCGTCGCAGCTACCCGCGTCTACGAGGCGAGCGAGCACTGACCGAGCGGAACATCCGATCGGAATAGCAGTGCCCCTGGAGGTGTCTGGTTTCAGCACATCGTGGACACCTGTCTCACGACATCGTGGACAGTCAGGGCGGTGAGTGCGTGATGTCTCACGACATCGTGGACACCCTTCCAGCCGCAGTGTCTTCAGGTGAGCAAACAGGAAGTGCTGATCCTCGCCGTCACCGTGCAGGGCCTGTCCTACCGCGAAGCCGCCCGCATCCACGGGGTGTCGAAATCGCTGGTCCATAAGCTGCATCAGCGGTGGCTCACCGAGGGGGAGGCCGCGTTCACTGCTCGCTCGAGGGCACCGCGGTCGCAGCCTGCCCGCACACCCGACGCGATCCGCGCTCGCGTGCTGCAGTTGCGTGCGCAGCTCACTGCCGACGGCCTGGATGCCGGCGCCGACACAATCTGCTCACTCCTGGCCGCCGAGCAGGTGACCCTGTCGAGATCCACGGTCTGGCGCATCCTGCGCGCGGAGGGCACGATCACTCCGCAACCGCAGAAACGACCCCGCTCCTCCTGGCAACGCTTCACAGCAGAGCAACCCAACGAGCTTTGGCAATCCGACACCACCCACTGGCGCCTCACCGACGGAAGCGAGGTCGAGATCATTGGCTGGAT
>VFQU01000143.1_pt1 | contig 90160 bp, 88 predicted proteins | sample 3512311 | NCBI WGS metagenome assembly VFQU01 (sample SAMN10412377, study PRJNA504923) | tailings metagenome | isolation source: Relicate 3 Philex TSF3 active mining site | place: Philippines: Tuba, Benguet | collected 2017-08-29
AACACCTCCACTATGGCACATCGATGCCGTCGGGGGGCGTCCACCCCATCACCCACCAGCTGCCATGCGCCGGACCTGTGAGCGATTCCGAAAGCGGCTTGGCAGCTTCGCGGCCCTGCTGGAAAACTTCTGCCAATCTGAAACTGATCCATTGTGGACAGTGCATGTGCAAGGCAATCTGCACCAGTGATCATTCGAGCAACCCTGCTGTCCCTCGCCTATGCTGCCTCGCCGCACCAACCGGCGGGATTGCCGACGTCGAGCGATGCTGCGGCCGCAGTTTACGCCTATGAGGAGAACATATGTCGGGCGTTGATCGATGTCTGTGACGTCGAACCGCACGTGGATCCCAACAGCGTGACCAAGCTACGGTGTCGCTTGGATGATCGGTCGACCGCTCGGTGTAGGTTCGAAATAGAGAGCCGTACGTGCTTCGCGCGGTTCATCCGATCCAAGGTCGCCACGAACAGCTGGACAATTGCGTTTCGGGACCGCGTGCCCAAAGGTCCAGATGTACGATGCCGCTGACGGCATCGCTTCTCGGCGTACCTCAAGCTTCCGGATCGTCTTGGCCGAAGCTCGGCTGCTCAATCATCACCGGCCGTGCGTTGCTTGATCAGCAGGCTGCGTGCACGGTGGATCGACAGCGCCGCCTGTTGCTCGCGCGACTTGATGGGCACGAACCGCATCGTCTGGCGCGTCACTGCTTCGCAGACCGCCTCGGCATCGGCAGCATCGTTCTTGCCGCGCTTCACGTAGGGCTTCACGTAAGACGCGGCATCAGCCGAACTTCGTGCCCGAGCTTCGTCAGCTCGCGAGCCCAGTGATGCGACGTTCCGCAGGCCTCGGCGCCCACCAGGCCCGGCGGTAACTTTGCGAAGAACGGCAGCATCTGCATTCGCCGGTGCGCCTTGCGAATGACGACCTCGCCGGTCGCGCTGATACCGTGCACCTGAAAAACGTTCTTGGCCAAATCGAGGCCGATTGTGCTAATCCCCATATCGGGTGGCTCCTTTGCTCGGGTTTGCATGACAGCGATCCATTTTGGCACCGAGATGCCGTGAGCGGGAGCCATCCACCTCATCGGCTTTCGGCGGAAGCAGACGTTGCCATTGATGATCGTTAACGGTGACTTCTGGGGCAATAGCCGACGAGCATTGGCCGGATACTGATATGGTGCTAGTCAGTCAGAGCAGGGGCCAATGCACATCTGACCCAAAGGGCCGCCAAGGTGATGCGTGAGCTGCCATCAGCCTGCTGGCTCGATAACTGCATTTGCCGGACGTTCTGCAGACCGCTCGATTTCAAGGCTTCCCCCCGAAACGAAGAACCGAACGGCGGTTAGATTTTCGATTATGTGGGGGAGAGTGTGGGGGCGGTTTTTTGCCGACACCAATAAGGGGATTGGAATCAGACCGTTATTTTGATGGTTCGATTTTAGCCCTGCCACCACTTCCCGAATGTTCCACGTGAAACACCGCCGCAAACCCGTGCTGGTGCGTATCTGGCGGGGGTCTAGGCCGGGTCTGGAGCCCTCGGCGGGGGGTCTGGAGCGGCGCAGGGCGGGGACTAGGACCACGTGCCGCCCGCGCCCGCCTTGCGCCGGAGGCGGTCGGCTGTCACCTTGCGGCGCCGGACAGAAGCCGGCGACAAGGGGGAGGGACGCTCATGACCGATGCGAAGGACGGTCTCAGGACGGCGCTGCTCACGGCGTTCGTCGCGCTCTATTTCTACCGCTTCGGGGTCACCGTGCTGGAGGGGTTCTTCAACTACCCATTCTGGCGCGACATGGGCACGATGATGAGCAACGCGGACTTCATCCGGCTGCGCGCGGATCATGTCTGGAAGGTGTTCCTCATCCTGCTCGCCCCGGCGCTGGTGCTGGTGGCGGTGACCCTCGCGCTGACCATCCTCGGCGCGCGGCCCGTGCCGCGCTGGGTGTTCGGCGGGGCGCTGGCATGCCAGCTCGCCGCGCTCGGCGCGACCTTCGCGGTGCAGCTGCCGATCCAGCGCCAGCTCGACACCACCGGCTTCGACGCGGCGGCGATCGAGCGGCTGATCGCGACCGATCTCCTGATGCGCAAGCTGCCGAGCGCGATCGAGGGCCTGTTCGTCCTCGCCGCGCTGTGGACGCTCATTGCCGCCGCGCGGCGGGCGGAGCGGGCCGCCTCGTTGCAGCCCGGCGGCTGATCGCCCCGGAGCGAGGGCGCGCTCCCGCAGCATGGCCGCCGCCCGCCCGCTTATCCCCGCCCGTGTGCGGCAGGTTGCGACCCTTGAGCGGGCGGCGGCCCCGACGTTGCGACCCGTCAGGCAGCGAGCGTGGCAGGTGCGCCGGTGTCGGCCCAGGAAAGGCCGGGGAGGTAGCGCGCGTCGACCCTCCCGTCCTTCATCGCGAAAAGGTGCAGCCAGCCGTTGTCGAACAGCGCGCGCACCGAGGGGTGCTTCTCGAGGATCGCGAGCATTGCCTCGCGCGGGGCCTCGATCATCACGCTGAGGCGCAGCGGCTCGTGCTGGAGCGCCACGCCGTCGTGGACCGCCTGCCAGGGAAGCCCGGCGCGCAGGCGCCCGCCATTGCCCTCGATCACCCCGATCCCGCCGACGACGTTGTGGATGAGCTTGTTGCCGCCGCCGAACATCTCGGGCGCGACGGACGAGCCGTAGTATTGGAGGCTGATCCAGCTCGCCACCACCACGGGCGCGGTGATGATGAGCTCGAGCGTGCCGAAGCCCTCGTCGGCCTGCCAGTCGTAGGAGTGGAGGAAGGCGCGGCCCCCGAGGTCGCGGCCCGCGGTCGCCTCGCGCGGGGCGGCGATGAAGGCCGCGCAGCCCGCAAGGCCCCACTCGGGGCGGATCTCGGCCCAGTTCTGCGCGCGCGCCGGGATGCTGTCGCCGCTCGCGCCGGGGATGCGCAGGGCGCGCTCGGCGCGGGCGACCTTCGCGGCCTGGGTGAGCCAGCCGCGCACCTTCGCGAGGTCGGCGGCGCGGGCGGCGGGAAGCCCGTCCTCGTAGATGGTGATCGCATCGGTGGTGGTGTCGTGGAGCCCGGCGACGAACAGCGTGTCGGCGGGTACCTCGACACCCCGCGCGGGCAGGCCCGCACGCGTTTCGGGATCGTTGAGCAGGATCGCCAGCAGGCGGGCCGAGACCTCGCCGGTGTAGCCCCCGCAGGCGCCGCAGTGGTAGGCGCTCTCGTGCGGGTTGTTGGTGACGTTGCCGCCGTGGCCGAGCAGCAGGACGATCTCGCCGTGGCCCTTGGTGAGGCTCATCGCCTTGAGGACGGCGGCGCCGGTGTCGGCCTTGGCCTCGGCGCTCATGCCGCCGACCACCTCGGGCGCGGGTTCGGCCTTGGCCCCGGGGGTGAACCCGAGCGCCGACTTCACCAGCTTCACCGCATAGACCGGCCCCATCGCCTCGACGAAGGCGAAGGAGGAGACCGCGGCCTGGCGGAAGCGGCCCCAGGCGCGGGCGCCCCGGGCGGCGATGCGGTCGGCCTGGTCCTTGGCCGGGTCGCCCGCGCTGGTGGTCTTGACCGCCGGGTTGAGCAGCACCGGCAGGCGCGCCTCGAGGATATCCGAGCCGTGGGCGTGGTGCGCGAGCGGCAGGCCGAAGAAGCCCGCGAAGCCGATCGTGGCGATGCCCGGGTCGATCCCCTCGAGCGCGCGGCGGAACACCTCCGAGCGCACGTCGATGCAGAAGGCGGCCTGGAGGAAGGGGCGGGTGGCGGTGGGCGCGGCGTTGCCCTCCAGCGCGGCGGCGAGGCGGCGCTGGTGCCCGCGGTCGGCGGCGTCCTGGAGGATGGCGAGCGCGACCGTCTCGGGCGTGGCGGTGACCGGCGCGGCGTGGGCGGCGACGGTCGCGGCCCAGGTCTCGGCGATCGAGGGATACTGCATCAGCAGCGCCTCGTCCCAGATCAGGCGGATCGCGAGGAGGTCCATCAGCGTGCGGTCGCTCTCGCCGACCAGCTCGGCCTGCCAGAGCAGCCAGCGCGCGTGCTGCGCCCAGCCGCCGAGGCTCATCGCGAGGCGGTGGAAGGCGGTCGGCGCGGCGGCCTCGGAAAGGCCCAGCGTCTCGGCGGCGGAGAGGATCGCGCGCTCGGTGGTGTCGGGGGCGCTGGCGACATGGGCGCAGAAGCCCTCGAGCCCGGCGATCTCCGGGGTGAGGTCGTGCATCGCCCAGCCGCGCCAGGCGGCGAAGGTGTCGGCGCCGGGGGCGGGGGACCACAGAGCCTGCCCGCGGTCGAAGTGGCCCGCGGCCCACAGCCCGATGCACTTGTCGATCAGCGCCGGCCAGTCGATGCCGCTCCGCTCCGCCGCGAGGTCGGCGACGGTGGGGAGCGCCTGCGGGGCGGGGCCGTCACCGATGCGCGCGGCAAGCGCGCGCAGGGCGGCGGTGTCGGCGGGCTTGAGGGGCGAGGGGCTGGCGGCGAGCGCCTCGGCGAGGTCGTCCTCCCCGATCCGGCCTTCCGCGATGGCGGCGGCATATTCGGTGCCGGTGCGGGTCGCGCGCACCCCGGCGACCCGGGCGAGCCGGGCGGCGGCGGTGGCGAGGTCCTCGCCGGTCTGGCCGAGGAAGGGGTTGACCGCCACGGTCGCATCAAGCGGGAAGGCGGGCGGGATGGCGCGGCCGGCGGCCTCGGCCGCCTCGAGCACCGCCGAGAAGCGGACCGGGGCGATGTTGGCGTGGTTCATCAGCATGGCAGGTCTCCGTGTCTCTGGCGGGGGTCAGCGGGCGGGCGTGCGGGTGGTGCGGAAGCCGCCGATGGCGCGGTCGAGGAGGGCGTTGAGGTAAAGGCCGTTGGCGAGGTGGACCCTCAGGCCCGCGGTCGCCGGGTGGTGCGCCCACAGCGGGAAGAGCGCCTGGGCGAAGGCGACGAGGCCGAAGCTCGCCACCGCGACCACGATCAGCGCCCATTCGAGCGAACCGGGGACGGGGGCGGCGGGCAGCATCGGTCCCCACACCTTTTGGGCGATCGCCTGGAAGGAGAAGTAGCCCACCGCAGCGGCCAGCGCCGCGCCAACGGTGCGCTTGGTGAGCTGCGCCGGGGCGCGGTCGGCGAGACCCTGGGCGACGAGGTAGGCGACGCCGAAGATCAGGATCGCGCCTAGCGCCAGCGCCTGCGGGGTCTTGGGGCCGAGGACCGCGGTGAAGGCGGCGGCGATAGCGGCGAAGATCGCGAGGGCGAGGGCGAAGCTCTTGAGCACCGCGGCGACGCTCGGGACGGCGACGGGGCCGGGGCGGCGGATGTTCGAGACCTCGGTGACGGCCGTGCCGGAGGACAGGAAGGCGTGGGCCTTGTAGAGCGAGTGGGCGATAATGTGGAGGAGCGCGAGGGTCCACAGGCCCAGGCCGCACTGGAGCAGCATGAAACCCATCTGCGAGACCGTCGACCAGGCAAGCGCGGTCTTGATCGCGCTCTGGGTGAGCATCACGGCGGCGCCGAACAGCGCGGTGAAGCCGCCGATCATGACCAGCGCGGCCATCGCCCCGGCGCTCTGCTGGACGAGGCCCGCGGCGGTGATGAGCAGCACGCCGCCCGAGTTGATGATCCCGGCGTGGAGCAGGGCGGAGACGGGGGTGGGGGCCTCCATCACCTCGGTCAGCCAGCCGTGCAGGGGGAAGGCGGCGGTCTTGAGGGCGGCGGCAGCGACGATCGCGGCAATGGCGAGCGTGCCGGCGAGGCCGAGGCCCATGGCGGCCGCGGCGGCGGGGAGCGCGGTCAGGTCGAGCGTGCCGAAGCGGGCGAGGAGCAGCCCCGCGGCCACCGCCAGCATGGCATCGCCGGTGTGCCACACGAGCGCGAACTTGGTCGCCGCCCGCTGCGCCTCGGCGCGCTGGGGGTAGAAGAGCAGCAGGCGCTTGAGGGTCAGGCCGACCGCGAAGCTCGCGATCAGGAGGGTCGGGAGCGTTCCCGCCTGGACGAAGACCAGCACCGCGGCGAGCGTCGTCAGCATCAGCCCGTGGAAGGCGCCCTCGCGCGCCTCGCCGTCGAGATAGGTGCGGCTGTAGCGCATCACGATCCAGCCGATGAAGCCGACCAGCGCGCCCATGCTCGCGGCGACGAGATCGCTGCGCAAGCCGAGCGCCAGCGGACCCTCGATCAGAACGGGACCCGGGGAGGAGACGAGCGCGGCCTGCACCAGCCCGGCGAGGGTCACGGCGAAGGCGGCGAGGGCCGAGCCTTCCGACAGCACCGGCAGGGCGCCGGGCCGCTGGCCCGGGCGGGCGAGGGTGAGCAGGATGACCGGCACCAGCGCGAGCGGCGCGAGCATGGTGAGGGCGATGGTCTCGGGCATGATCGATACTCCGTCGGCAGGCGGGATGGCGCGGAGACGCCACTCGGCAGCGGATAGGGGCTGGACGAAATTTAAGAAAATACATATTTTGCGGCCAATCGTTCATCTCAGCCGAACGATCATCGGGACATTCCACGCATGGCCAGCCTCAACCTGCACCACCTGCGCCTCTTCCGCGCCGTCGCGCGCGAAGGCACGCTGACCGCGGCGGCCAAGGCGCTCCACATCTCGCAGAGCGCGGTCTCGACCCAGATCAAGGCGCTCGAGGCCGATCTCGGCCACGACCTTTTCGAGCGGCGCGGGCGCAATCTCGTGCTGACCGAGGCGGGTCGCATCGCGCTCGACTATGCCGAGCAGATCTTCCGCGCCTCCGAACAGCTCGCCGCGACCTTCCGGGCGGTCGGCGGGCAGAGGAAGGTGCTGCGGATCGGCGCGCTCGCGACCCTTTCGCGCAACTTCCAGATGGGCTTTCTCGCCCCGCTGCTGGGCCGCGACGATGTCGAGGTGGTGCTGCGCTCGGGCACGCTGGGCGAGCTGCTGCGCGCGCTCGATGCCCTCAGGATCGACGTGCTGCTCACCAACCAGGTGCCCGCGCGCGATGCGGCCAGCCCCTATCTGGTGCGCCGCCTCGCCGAGCAGCCGGTGAGCCTCGTCGGCGCGCGTTCGCGCCTGGCGCTGGCGGCCCAGGGCCTGCCGGTGCTGCTCACGCAGGCCCCTCTGATCCTGCCCACCCCCGAGACGCAGCTGCGCGCCGGCTTCGACGCGCTGGTCGAGAGCCTCGGGATCGTGCCGCGCATCGCCGCCGAGGCCGACGACATGGCGATGCTGCGCCTCCTCGCCCGCTCGGATGCAGGGGTCGCGGCGATCCCGCCGATCGTGGTGCGCGACGAGCTTGCCAACGGCACGCTCTATGAGCTCGCCCGGCTGCCCGGCATCACCGAGGAGTTCCACGCCGTCACCATCGCGCGCACCTTCCCCAACCCGCTGCTGCGCGAGGTGCTGGAGGTGAACGAGGGCGCAGCGGGCGAGCCTGTGGGGCTCGCCGCAGCGGGGCTTGCGGCGGGGCAGGGCGGACAGTAAGGCGCGGCTCCCAGCTCACGCGACGCAGGACCAGCACCCTCCCATGACCGCCCCGCTCACCGGCCGCCCCGTCATTGCCGCCACCGGCCTGTTCACGCCGCCCGAGAGCATCACCAACGCCGAGCTGGTCGAAAGCTTCAACGCCTTCGTCGACCGCCACAACGCCGCGCACCCCGACGCCGAGCCGCTCGCCTATTCCTCGGTCGAGTTCATCGAGAAGGCGAGCGGGATCAAGGCGCGCCACGTGATGAGCAAGGCGGCGATCCTCGATCCCGACACGATGTGCCCGCGCCTGCCGGAACGCGCCAACGAGGAGCTGTCGGTGATGGCCGAGATCGGCGTCGCCGCGGCGCGCGAGGCGCTGGAGCGCGCGGGGCGCTCGCCCGCGGACGTCGATGCGGTGCTGTGCGCGGCCTCCAACATGCAGCGCGCCTATCCGGCGATGGCGATCGAGATCCAGCAGGCGCTCGGCATCGAGGGCTTCGGCTTCGACATGAACGTCGCCTGCTCCTCGGCGACCTTCGGCATCCAGACTGCGGCCGACTACATCCGCGCCGGCAACGCCAAGTCGGTGCTGGTGGTGAGCCCCGAGATCACCTCGGGCCACCTCAACTGGCGCGACCGCGACAGCCACTTCATCTTCGGCGACGTGGCGACCGCGGTGCTGGTGGAGGATGCCGCGATCGCGCCGGCCGCGCATTGGGAGATCCTCGGCACGAAGCTGAAGACCGTTTTCTCGAACAACATCCGCAACAATTTCGGCTTCCTCAACCGCGCCGCGCCGGAAGGGCAGGGCACCCCCGACAAGCTCTTCGTCCAGGAGGGGCGGAAGGTCTTCAAGGAGGTCGTGCCGATGGTCGCGCAGATGATCTGCGACGAGGCGACGCGCCTCGGCATCGCCCCCGAGAGCCTGCGGCGACTGTGGCTCCACCAGGCCAATGCCGGCATGAACCGCCTGATCGCCCACAAGGTGCTCGGCCACGAGGCGTCCGAGGACGAGAGCCCGACCGTGCTCGACACCTACGGCAACACCTCGAGCGCGGGCTCGATCATCGCCTTCCACAAGCATTCCGCCGATCTGGCCGCGGGCGACACGGGGCTCATCTGCTCCTTCGGGGCGGGCTATTCGGCCGGGACGGTGTTCGTCCGCAAGGTCGCCTGACGGGGTAACCCGCCTTGCGGCCACGCGCCGCACTCCCTAGAAGCGGACCGATGGCAGGCGAAATCCTCGACAACAAGGGCCGCGGCGAGGCCGGCTGGGACTGGCCGGCGATCCATCCGGAGGGCCGCCGCTTCGGCCTGATCGCGGCGGCGGCGAGCCTCTTCGTCCTGCTCGTGCTCGACTGGGAGATCATCGGCTGGCCGATGCTGCTGCTCTCGGTCGGGGTCTTCGCCTTCTTCCGCGATCCCGAGCGCGTGGTGCCGCAGGGCGACGAGGCAATCATCTCGCCCGCCGACGGAATCGTGACGCTGATCGCCGAGGTCGAGCCGCCGCTCGAGCTGCAGATCGACGACGGATCGGGCCACCCGGGCCTGCCCGCCGGGCCGGTCACCCGCGTTTCCATCTTCATGAGCGTCTTCGACGTCCACATCAACCGAACTCCCGTGGGCGGGACGGTGCGGCGGGTGGTCTACATCCCCGGCCGCTTCATCAATGCCGAGCTCGACAAGGCGAGCGAGGAGAACGAGCGCCAGCACATCCTCGTCGAGCGTTCGGACGGGGTGCGGGTCGGCTTCACCCAGATAGCCGGGCTGCTCGCGCGGCGCATCGTGCCCTTCGTCAAGCCGGGCGACATCCTCGCCAAGGGGCAGCGCGTCGGGCTGATCCGCTTCGGCAGCCGGGTCGATGTCTACCTGCCCGCGGGCACCGACCCCGCGGTGATGATCGGCCAGACAGTGATCGCAGGGGAGACGGTGATCGCGGTGCTCGGCCAGCGCGGGCTCATCGAAGGCATTGCGCAATGAGCCGGCCGCCGCGGCGCACGGCCCAGGGAGTGCGCGGCCCGCGCCGCCTGCCCGGCGCGCGCTTCCTGCCCGCGCGGCTCGGGCCCAAGGCGGCCGAGGATGAGGACGAACGCCCGCCGCGCGCCGCGCATGGCGGGGGGCTGACGCTGCGCGCGATGCTTCCCAACGCGGTGACCGCCGCGGCGCTGTGCTCGGGCCTGACCGGCATCCGCTTCGCGATCGAGGGGCAGTGGACCTTCGCGGTCGGCCTCGTGGTGCTGGCGGGGGTGCTCGACGGGATCGACGGGCGGGTCGCGCGGCTGCTCAACGCCCAGTCGCGCTTCGGCGCCGAGCTCGACAGTCTCGCCGATTCGCTGTCCTTCGGCGTCGCGCCCGCGCTGATCCTGTTCCTGTGGTCGCTCACCGACCTCGCCAACCTCGGCTGGCTCGCGGCGCTCGCCTTCGCGATCTGCTGCGCGCTGCGCCTCGCGCGCTTCAACGCGCGCATCGACGTCGACGACCAGCCGCACAAGTCCGCGGGCTTCCTCACCGGCGTGCCGGCCCCGGTCGGGGCGGGGCTCGCCTTCCTGCCCTTCTACCTGTGGCACCAGACGGGCATCGCCTGGCTGCGCGATCCGGTGCTGATGACCGCCTGGCTGACGCTCATTGCCGGGCTGATGATCTCCAACCTGCCGACGCTCAGCTGGGCCTCGCTGCGCCCGCGCCGAGCGATCCGGCTGCCGCTGATCGGCTTCACCGGCCTCGCCTTCGCCGCGCTGCTGCTCGAGCCGTGGTGGACCCTTGCGGCGATCTGCACGGGCTATCTCGCGCTGATGCCCTACGGCCTCGTCAAATATGCCGGGATCAAGCGGCGGCGCAGGCAGGAAGCGGCAGCGGCCGCAGCATCCCCGGACGCCGCGTAGCCACCGCGCGCGGGCGCGCCGCGGCCAGCGCCGCCGAACGCAGCCGCATCTCCCCCGCCGCGCGGGCCTGCAGGGCGAGGCCGGCCTGCATCACCTCACCCTCGCGCATCAGCCGCGCCCAGGCGGCGCGCGCCGCGAGCAGGCTGTGGGCGATGCTGGCGAGGGCGAGCATTCCCGCAAGGGCGAACAAGATGGTGATGGCGGCGCTGAGCATGGCAGGTCCCCTGAATCGGCTGCGTTCGTTCTTTGTTCCAACGCTCTTGTTCCCTACATGTTCCCGGCTGTCAAGCGCCCTCGCCTCCGATCCCGCGCAACTTTCCGATCGGCCCCTTGCAATCGGGGCTGGATTTCCGGCGCGGGCGCGGGTAAGGGCGCGCTCGCTCCGGCCCGGGCACGAGGTCCGCCAGCAGGGGCAAATTCGCATGGAAGGCGCACATACCGGTGCCGTTGGCGGGAGCTCCGCCTCAGGTTCCAGCCTTCCAGAGGAACAACCGGAAAGGAAAGACCTATGGCGGCTCCCGTCGTCACCATGCAAGCTTTGATCGAGGCCGGCGCTCACTTCGGCCACCAGACCCACCGCTGGAACCCGCGGATGAAGCCGTACATCTTCGGCGCGCGCAACGGTGTCCACATCATCGACCTGTCGCAGACCGTGCCGCTCTTCGCGCGCGCGCTCGACTTCGTGGAGCAGACCGTCCGCTCGGGCGGCAAGGTGCTGTTCGTCGGCACCAAGCGCCAGGCGCAGGAGCCGATCGCCGAGGCCGCGCGCATGTCGGGCCAGCACTTCGTCAACCACCGCTGGCTGGGCGGGATGCTCACCAACTGGAAGACCATCTCGGGTTCGATCCGCCGCCTCAAGAGCCTCGAGGAAATGCTCTCGGGCGACACCTCGGGCTTCACCAAGAAGGAAGTGCTCCAGCTCACCCGCGAGCGCGAGAAGCTGGAAATGTCGCTCGGCGGCATCCGCGACATGGGCGGCATCCCGGACGTGATGTTCGTGATCGACGCCAACAAGGAAGACCTCGCCATCAAGGAAGCGGGCGTCCTCGGCATCCCGGTGATCGCGATCCTCGACACCAACGTCGATCCCAACGGCATCGCCTTCCCGGTCCCCGGCAATGACGACGCGAGCCGCGCGGTGCGCCTCTACTGCCAGGCGGTCGGTGAAGCTGCGCTCGCCGGCAAGGGCAAGTTCCAGGCGGACGTCTCGAGCGACTTCGGCGCGATGGCCGAGCCCCCGGCCGAGGACGTCGTGGTCGAGGAACCGGCTGCGGAAGACGCCGAAGCCTGATCCGTTCCACGCCGGAGCGGCGGGCCTCCCGTCGCTTTCGCGTCACAATCCCCCTCTAGCGCGCCCGGCATTGCCCTCCATCCGGAAGAGGCAGGGCCGGGCGCCCGACCAACACATGAAAAGGAATTCCCCATGGCCGATATTTCCGTCGCCGATGTGAAGAAGCTGCGCGAGCGCACCGGCGCTGGCATGATGGACGCCAAGAAGGCGCTGACCGAGGCGAATGGCGACATCGAGGCCGCGGTCGACGCGCTGCGCGCCAAGGGCCTCGCCACCGCCCAGAAGAAGTCGAGCCGCACTGCCGCCGAAGGTCTGGTCGGCGTCCTCGTCGAGGGCACCCGCGGCGTCGCCGTCGAGATCAACTCGGAAACCGATTTCGTCGCCAAGAACGACAAGTTCCAGGACTTCGTGCGCAAGGCGACCGCGGTCGCGCTCTCGCTGGGCAACGATGACGTCGAGGCCCTGAAGGCCGCGGCCTATCCCGATGGCGGCACCGTCGGCGAGAAGCTGACCGACAACGTCGCGACCATCGGCGAGAACCAGCAGATCCGCCGCATCAAGTCGGTGAGCGTGACGCAGGGCGCGATCGTGCCCTACATCCACAACGCCGCCGCTGAGGGCCTCGGCAAGATCGGCGTGCTCGTCGCGCTGGAATCCGATGCCGATGCCGAGACGCTGAATGCGCTGGGCAAGGACATCGCCCAGCACGCCGCGGCGATGTTCCCGCAGGCGCTCGACGCCGACGGCCTCGACCCCGAAGTGATCGAGCGCGAGCGCAAGATCGCCGCCGAGAAGGCTGCAGAAAGCGGCAAGCCCGCCGAGGTGCAGGCCAAGATGGTCGACGGCGCGGTCAAGAAGTTCGCCAAGGAGAACGCGCTCCTCAGCCAGATCTTCGTCAAGGACGGCAAGGCCACGGTCGAGGAGTACATCGCCAAGGCCGCGAAGGACGCCGGCAAGTCGATCAAGCTGGTCGACTACGTGCGCTACCAGCTCGGCGAAGGCATCGAGAAGGAAGAGGTCGATTTCGCCGCGGAAGTGGCGGCGGCCGTCAAGGGCTGATCCCGCCTCACGCAACACGGCGGCCGCCGCAGCGCAGTGCTGCGGCGGCCGTTTGCGTGAAGGGGCTTGCTTACCCTTTGCGCATTGGCCCATTGCCCGTTAAACGCGCCCCACCCGCCATCGACCAGGAAACCGTCGCACCCATGTCCCTTCCCCAGATCAAGCGCGTCCTCCTGAAGCTTTCGGGCGAGGTCTTGATGGGGAACCAGCAGTTCGGGATCGATCCCGAATTCGTCGCCGAGCTCGCCCGCGAGGTGAAGGCGGCGAAGGAGACGGGGCTCGAGATCTGCCTCGTGATCGGCGGGGGCAACATCTTCCGCGGGATGGCAGGCGCGGCCAAGGGGATGGACCGCGCGCAGGCCGACTACATGGGGATGCTCGCGACCGTGATGAACGCGCTCGCGATGCAGAACGCATTGGAACAGCTCGGCGTCCAGACCCGCGTGCAATCCGCGATCGAGATGGACAAGGTGTGCGAGCCGGTGATCCGCCGCCGCGCCGAGCGGCACCTCGAAAAGGGCCGCGTGGTGATCTTCGCGGCCGGCGTCGGCGCCCCCTATTTCACCACCGACAGCGGCGCGGCCTTGCGCGCGGCGGAAATGAAATGCGACGCGCTCCTGAAGGGCACCAGCGTCGACGGGGTCTATGACAGCGACCCCAAGCAGAACCCCGAGGCGACCCGGTTCGAGACCGTCACCTACGACCGGGTGCTCGCCGACAATCTCAAGGTGATGGACGCCTCCGCCGTGGCGCTGTGCCGCGACAACAAGATCCCGATCGTGGTCTTCTCGATCCGCGAGAAGGGCAACCTCGCGCGCGTGCTGGCGGGCGAGGGCGTCCAGACCATCGTCCAAGACAACTGAACAGCCAAGGAGCCCCAGCCATGCCGCAATATGACAAGGCCGATGTCGAGCGCCGGATGAAGGGCGCGGTGGAATCGCTGAAGAGCGATCTCCAGGGCCTGCGCACCGGCCGCGCCAATGCGAGCCTGCTCGATCCCGTGGTGGTCGAGGTCTACGGCGCGATGATGCCGCTCAATCAGGTCGCGACCGTCTCGGCGCCCGAGCCGCGGATGCTCAGCGTGCAGGTGTGGGACAAGTCGAACCTCATCGCGGTCGAGAAGGGCATCGCTCACGCCAACCTCGGCCTCAACCCGATCATCGACGGCCAGACCCTGCGCCTGCCGATCCCCGATCTCACCCAGGAGCGCCGCAAGGAGCTCGCCAAGCTCGCCGACCAGTATGGCGAGAAGGGCAAGATCGCGATCCGCAACGTGCGCCGCGACGCGATGGAAAGCCTCAAGACCGACGAGAAGAAGAAGGACATCTCCGAGGACGACCGCAAGCGCGCCGAGGACGAGGTCCAGAAGCTGACCGACGCCAACGTCAAGGAGGTCGACGAGGCGGTGGCGAAGAAGAAGCAGGAAATCCTGACGCAGTAGGCGCCGGCTTTCGGACGATGGGAACAGGCTTGGACCAGTCGCGCGCCAGACATGTCGCCATCATCATGGATGGCAATGGCCGCTGGGCCAAGAAGCGGGGACTGCCGCGCGCGGTCGGCCACCAGCGCGGGGTCGAGGCGGTGCGTCGGCTGGTGCGCGCGCTGGAGCCGACCGGGCTCGAGTGCCTGACGCTCTACGCCTTCTCCTCGGAGAACTGGAAGCGCCCCGACGAGGAGGTCGACGACCTCATGAACCTGATGCGCCGGTTCATCAAATCGGACCTACCCGAGTTTGTCGCAAACAAGGTCAAGCTCAAGATCATCGGCGACTGGCAGAGCCTTGCGCCTGATATCGTCGCGATGCTGGAGGAAGCGTTGGCGCAGACCGCGCACGGCAACCAGACCCTCGCGGTGGCGCTCAACTATGGCGGGCAGCACGAGATCGCGCGCGCCGCGGCCAAGGCGGCGGCGGGCGGCGAGGTCAGCATCGAGACCATCGCCGCGCACCTCGACACCCACGACCTGCCGCCGCTCGACCTGCTGATCCGCACCAGCGGCGAGATCCGGCTGTCGAACTTCCTGCTGTGGCAGGCGGCCTATGCCGAGATGCTGTTCGTGGACACCCTGTGGCCCGATTTCGAGCCCGCGCACCTGATGCAGGCGCTGGGCGACTTCGAGCGGAGGGAGCGGCGCTATGGCGGACGGTAAGGTGCGGGTGCGCGACCCGAAGGCGGGGGTCTCGGACCTCCCCGTGCGGCTTGCCTCCGCGGTCGTCATGCTGGTGCTGGCGGGCGGGGCGCTGTGGCTCGGCGGATGGTTCTGGACCGCCTTCGTGGCGCTGATCGCCTGCGGGGTGATCTGGGAGTGGAACCGCCTGATCGAGCGCTTCGGCCTCACGGGACTGGGCGAGACGCTGTGGTTCTTCGCCGGGGTGCTCTATGTCGGCGGGGCAGCCTATGCGATGCTGGCGGTGCGGAACGGGCGGCAGGTGCTGCCGCTCGATCCTTCGCAGTCGGGCTATGGCCCGCTCGCGGTGCTGGCGATCTTCATCCTCCCGATCGTCGCCGTGGACGTGGGCGCCTATTTCGCGGGCCGCGCGATCGGCGGGCCCAAGATCGCGCCGCGGATCAGCCCGGCCAAGACCTGGGCGGGCCTGTTCGGCGGCGCCTGCCTTGCCTCGCTCGTCGGGGTGGTCACCGAGCTTTCCGACATCGGCCCGGCGGCCGCGCCCGGCACCAGCACCCTCGCGCTGACGATGGCGGTGGTGGGCGGCGTGCTGATCGCGGTGATCGCGCAGGCCGGCGACTTCTTCGAGAGCTGGATGAAACGGCGCGCGGGGGTGAAGGACTCGGGCGCGCTCATTCCGGGGCATGGCGGGCTGTTCGACCGGCTCGACGGGTTCATCGCCGTGTTCTTCGTGCTGTTTGTGATTGAACAGATCACCCTTCTGCTGAGATGATGCCACGATGACGCGGACGCTCACCCTGCTCGGCGCGACCGGCTCGATCGGTGCCTCGACACTCGACCTGGTGCGGCGCAACCGCGACGCGTGGGCGGTCGAGGCGCTCACCGCCCAGTGCAGCGCGGCCGAGCTGGCGGCGCTCGCCATCGAGTTCGACGCGAAGCTTGCGGTGGTCGGCGACGAGACCTGCCTGCCCGAACTGCGGGCGGCGCTGGGGTCTAGCGGCATCGCGGCCGCCGGCGGCCGGCAGGCGCTGATCGAGGCGGCCGCGCGGCCCGTGGACATGACCGTTGCGGCGATCGTCGGCTGCGCCGGGCTCGCGCCCGTCATGGCCGCGGTGGAGCGCGGCGGCACCATCGCGCTCGCCAACAAGGAGGCGCTGGTCTCGGCGGGCGAGGTGCTGATGCAGGCGGTCGCCCGGCACGGCGCGACGCTGCTGCCCACGGACTCGGAGCACAACGCGATCTTCCAGTGCCTCGCCGGCAACCGCATCGAGGATGTGGCGAAGATCACCCTCACCGCGAGCGGCGGCCCCTTGCGCACCTGGCCGATGGAGCGCCTCCACGCGGCGTCCCCGGCCGAGGCGGTCGCGCATCCCAACTGGTCGATGGGCGCCAAGATCAGCGTCGATTCCGCGACGATGATGAACAAGGGCCTCGAGTATATCGAGGCCTATCACCTCTTCCCGGTGGGGCTCGACCGCCTCGCCATCGTCGTCCACCCGCAGAGCGTGATCCATTCGATGGTCGAGTTCCGCGACCGCTCGACCCTGGCGCAGCTCGGCCCCTCGGACATGCGCGTTCCGATCGCTTCGTGCCTCGCCTGGCCGCAGCGCATGGCGACGCCGCTCGGCCCGCTCGATCTTGCCGCGATCGGCGAGCTCAGCTTCCATGCGCCGGACGAGGAGCGCTTCCCCGCCACCCGGCTCGCGCGCGAGGCGATCCGGGCGGGGGGCTCGGCCCCGGCGGTGCTCAACGCCGCCAACGAGGTCGCGGTCGCCGCCTTCCTCGCCGGTCAGTTGAGGTTCACACGCATTGCGGCACTGGTCGAGGAAACCCTCGCCCGGAGCAACGATGCCCCGCGCCCGGAGAGCCTCGAGGAAGTGCTCGCCGTCGATCAATCGGCTCGCAGGCAAGCCCGTAGCCTGCTGGAGACCAGCGCCCTTGTTTGAATCGCCTCCTTTCTGGATGTACGTGGCGGGCTTCCTGCTGCTGCTCGGTCCGCTCATCACGCTGCACGAACTGGGGCACCTGCTCGTCGGGCGCCTGTTCGGGGTCAAGGCCGAGGCCTTCTCGGTCGGCTTCGGCAAGGAGCTGGTCGGCTTCACCGACCGCCGGGGCACCCGCTGGAAGCTCTCCGCGCTGCCGCTCGGCGGCTATGTGCAGTTCAAGGGCGACATGAACCCCGCAAGCGTGCCCGATCCGGGAGCGCCGGTGGAGGAGGGCAGCTTCCAGCACGCGGCCCTGTGGAAACGCGCGCTGATCGTCGCGGCGGGGCCGGTGACGAACATCCTCGTCGCGCTCGCGATCTTCTTCGCGTTCAACATCTCCTTCGGCAAGCCGATGCCCGTCACGCCCGACGAGGTCGGCACCATCGCCGAGTTCACCGAGAACTCGCGCGCGCAGGCGGCGGGCTTCGCGGTGGGCGACCGGATCGTGGCGATCGACGGGGTGGCGAAGGCCGACTGGCGCGACATCCAGCAGACCATCATGCTGCGGCCCAACCACCGCTTCGTCATCACCGTGGTGCGGGGCGACGAGCGGCTCGACCTGCCGGTGACGACCGCCTCGGAGACGATCGAGGACGGGTTCGGCAATGCCCAGACAGTCGGCCTGATCGGCATCCGCACGCTCGAGACCGCGGAACGCTTCGCGCCGCTCTCGGTGGACGAGGCGGCGGCGATGGCGGTGCGGCAATGCGTCGACACGGCGCGCATGATGGTCACCGGCATCGCCCAGATCATCCGCGGCGACCGCTCCTTCGACGAGATGGGCGGGCCGATCAAGATCGCCAAATTCTCGGGCGAGCAGCTCAGCCTGGGGCCGCTCAACTTCATAAGTTTGGCGGCGCTGATCTCGCTTAATTTGGCATTCATCAACTTCTTGCCAATTCCCGCGCTCGATGGTGGGCACCTGATGTTCTACCTGGCCGAGGCGATCCGCCGCAAGCCGGTGGGGCCCCAGGCGACGGAGTGGGCCTATCGCACCGGTATCGTCCTGGTGCTGATGCTGATGGCGGTGGTGACGGTGAACGATATTGTCTCGCTACCGATCTTCGGCAGCTGACATTTTGGGGTCGTGGAAACGGGCGCGGCACGGGGCGCTCGCGGCTTGATTGCGGATGGGACATCGGGCAGAGGCGTCCACGGGGACGGCAGGGCGCGCGGCCTGCGCGCGCAAGGTATCCGACAGGTTGGCACGTCGATCGTGGCGCACAAGGTTGAAAACGGGATTTTAGCTGCATGAACCGAATGAGCGAGACCAGCGCGATGCCGGTCAACTGCACTCCCGCATCCGCGCGCAGGCCCCTGCGCCTGGCGAGTCTGCTCGCCTGCGGCTCGATCCTCGCCGGCGTGCCGAGCCTCGCCGCCGCGCAGGAAGCCCAGCCCGCGCCCGCCGCACAGGGAGAGCCCGCCCCCGCACCGGTCACCGCCCCGCGCGGCAACGTGATCCGCTCCATCAGCGTGGTGGGCGCCGAGCGGCTCGAGCCGACCACCATCCTCAGCTACATCCGCCTGCGCGTCGGCCAGGAATACACCGCCGCCGCCGCCGACGAGGCGATCAAGGACCTCGGCCTCACCGAGCTTTTCGCCAACTCCTCGATCCGCAATGACGGCGGCAACGTCGTCATCACCGTCACCGAGAACCCGGTCATCAACCGCATCGTGCTCGAGGGCAACAAGCGGCTGAAGAACGACAAGATCCTGCCCGAGATCAAGCTCGCGCCGCGCCAGATCTTCACCCGCTCCAAGGTCCGCGCCGACGTCGCGCGCATCATCGAGCTCTACAAGCGCCAAGGCCGCTTCGCCGCGCAGGTCGAGCCCAAACTCGTCCAGCTGCCGCAGAACCGCGTCGACATCGTCTTCGAGATCAGCGAGGGTCCCAAGTCCAAGGTCCGCCAGATCAACATCCTCGGCAACGAGAAGTTCAAGGATGGCGAACTGCGCGGCGAGATGGTGACCAAGCAGGCGCGCCTCACCAGCTTCTTCAGCTCGAACACCAGCTACGACCCCGACCGCCTCGCCTTCGACCAGCAGAAGCTCAGGCAGTTCTACCTGACCCAGGGCTATGCCGATTTCCGCGTCGTCTCGGCCGTGGCCGAGCTGACCCCCGACCAGCGCGACTTCATCATCACCTACGTGGTCGAGGAGGGCGAGCGCTACACCTTCGGCGAGGTCGCGGTCGACAGCCAGCTGCGCGACTTCGACAGCGATGCCATGAGCCGCAACCTCCCGATGAAGGACGGCGACTGGTACAACGCCAAGACCATCGAGGACACGGTCGAGCAGATCACCGAGCTTGCCGGCCGCTTCGGCTACGCCTTCGCCGACGTGCAGCCGCGCATCCGCCGCGATCCCGAAAACCGCAAGATGAACGTGACCTTCGTGCTGCGCGAGGCGCCGCGCGTCTATGTCGAGCGGGTCGACATCAACGGCAACACGCTTACCCAGGACAAGGTGATCCGCCGCGAGTTCCGCCTTGCCGAGGGCGATGCCTTCAACTCGCTGGGCGTGCAGCGCACCACCGCGCGCATCAACTCGCTGGGCTATTTCCAGGAGAACTTCGAGGTCAAGCAGACCGAGGGCAGCGCGGTCGACCGCATCGTCCTCGAGGCCAACGTCGAGGAACGCCCCACCGGAGAGCTCCAGTTCTCGGCTGGCTTCTCCTCGATCGAGCAGTTCATCCTTGCCGGCTCCATCCGCCAGCGCAATTTCCGCGGGCGCGGGCAGACCATCGGTCTCAGCCTCAACTATTCCCAGTTCTCCCGCTCGGCGCAGGTGAGCTTCAGCGATCCCTACATCTTCGATCGCAACATCTCCGGCGGCATCGACATCTACCGCCGCGACTTCAACAGCTTCAACTTCACCGGCAACAACCGCAACACGACCTTCCAGCAGGCCACCACCGGCTTCTCGATGCGCGCGGGCGTGCCGTTGACCGAGTACATGGCGCTGGTCGGCAGCTACACCCTCAACTATGACGACGTGACGCTCGACGAGAACCTGTTCTTCTCCGACCTCGACGGCGACGGCACGCGCGAATGCGATCCGCTGCGCGCAGGCCGCTTCCTGTGCGACGCGATCGGCCAGCGGCTGAGCTCGATCGTCGGGCTCAGCCTCAACTACAACTCGCTGAACTCGCGCATCCGGCCCTCGCGGGGCAAGACCATCTCGCTGACCGGCGAGTTTGCGGGGCTGGGCGGCGACGTGCGCTACGCACGCTTCCGGGGCCGGGCGCAGCAGTTCTGGCGCGTCGGCAATTCGGGCTTCATCTTTTCGGTTCTCGCCGAGGGCGGCACGATCATCCCGCTCCAGGAGCGCGCCGGCCCCGGGGTCGACGACGTGTTCCTGACCGACCGCTTCTTCCTCGGCGAGCCGCAGATCCGCGGCTTCGCGATCCGCGGGGTGGGGCCGCGCGTGCTGCGCCGGTTCTCGATCCTCGACCCGGTCACCGGCCGTCCGGTGCTCGACGGCAATGGCAACCCGACCTACTTCGAGGACCGCAACCGGGTGCAGGACGACGCGATCGGCGGACGCAATTACTACCTGGGTCGCGCCGAACTCGAGATCCCGCTGGGCAGCGGCGCGCGGGAGCTCGGCCTCAGGCCCTCGATCTGGGCCGACGTCGGCGCGCTATGGGGCGTCGAGCAGCCAGTCCTGAACATCAATCCTGAAGGCACGCCTTTGCGCGATGACCAGGGCCGTCCGCTCTTCCAGATTCCGGGGTCCTCGGTGATCACGACCGACCCGGTTCAGGCCGACGGATCGCCAAACACTCGCCTCATCCAGCAGAACTCGAACATTGGGGAAATCTTCCTCGGCAACTCTCCCAGCCCGCGCGTCACGGCGGGGATCGGGGTCAACTGGAACTCGCCCTTCGGACCTTTCCGCATCGACTTCGCCCAGACCATCCGCAAGGTCGAAGGCGACGACGAGCGGCGCTTCACCTTCAACGTAGGAACCCAATTCTGATGACACGTCTTTCCAAGCTTCTCGCCCCTGTCGGCCTGATCCTCGCCGCGACCGCTGCGCTGCCCGCGCAGGCGCAGGTGCAGGGCAACATCGCGACGGTCGACATCTCGCGCACCATCATCGGCACCACCGCCTTCCAGACCGCCTACGAGCAGGTCAACACGACCTACGCCCAGCAGAACGAGCTGCGCCGCACCAAGGCGCAGGAGCGCCAGACCCTGCTCGCCAAGTTCGACAAGAATGGCGACAAGCAGGTCGACGACAGCGAGCAGGCGGCGCTGCAGAAGTCGCCCGACTTCGCCAAGCTCCAGACCCTCGAGCAGGAAATCCAGGGCCTCAACAACCAGATCGACGGCGCGCGGGTGTTCGCGGTCGAGCAGATCATCATGCAGTACCCCGCGGCGCTCCAGGAAGTGACCACCCGCGACCGGATCCAGCTGGTGATCGACCCCTCCTCGCTGCTGTTCGCTCCGCCCGAGGCCGACATCACCGCGAAGGTGACCACCGCGCTCAACACCAAGGTTCCCGCTGTCGGCGTGGTCCCGCCGGCCGGCTGGCAGCCGAGCCGCGAGGGCGTGCAGATCTACCAGGAGATCCAGCAGCGCCTCATGGCCGCGCAGTTCGCGCAGCAGCAGCAGCAGGCGCAGGCCCAGCAGGGCAATGCCGCTGCGCCGGTCGGCCGCTGATCCTCGACGGAGCTGAACCATGAGCGAAGCGGGTAGCGCACCGGCCGAGGTGCTGGATTACGACATCGTCAAGATCCTCAAGGCCTTGCCGCATCGCTACCCGCTGCTGCTCGTCGACCGGGTGAAGGCGCTTGAGCTGGGCGAGCGCATCCACGCGGTCAAGGCCGTGAGCATGAACGAGCAGTTCTTCCAGGGGCACTTCCCCGGGGCGCCGATCATGCCCGGCGTGCTCCAGATCGAGGCGCTGGCGCAGGCCGCGGGCATCCTCGGGATCGAGACGATGGAGCTGGCCGGCACCGGCAAGCTCGTCATCTTCATGGGCATCGAGAACGCCAAGTTCCGCGCCCCCGTGACCCCCGGCTGCCTGCTCGATCTCAACGTCGAGTTCACCCAGAAGCGCAGCCGCGTCTACAAGTTCAAGGGCGTGGCGAGCGTCGAGGGCAAGACCACCTGCGAGGTCGAGTTCACCGCCATGATGACCGATCCGCCCGCCTGAGGCGCTCGGCGACATCCGAGGTTGCATTCCGGCGCGTTCCCAACTAAGCGCGCCGCTTCTGTTTCATAGCACCGCCGGTCGGCACCGGCGAAACGCTCCGAAGGAATAACGTCATGAAGGCCGAAGGGCACCCCGAGTATCACATGATCACGGTCAAGATGACCGATGGCACCGAGTTCCAGACCCGTTCGACCTGGGGCAAGGAAGGCGACGTGCTCGCGCTCGACATCGATCCGCTGAGCCACCCCGCCTGGACCGGCGGTCGCCAGCAGGTGCAGGAAGGTGGCCGCGTGGCCGCGTTCAACAAGCGCTTCGGCGGGCTCAGCCTCAAGAAGTAAGCCTTCACAAGCTGCGCGGGCTCCGGCCCGCAACGAGGAGGGCGGCCCGACGGGGTCGCCTTTTTCGTGTCCGGCGCTCAACCCTGCCAGGGCTGCTCGCGATACCACTTGGTGATCACGTATTTGACGCCCATCCTGACCTTCATCCCGTGGTGGAGCGTCGCGTGGTTGACGCCGCCATCGGCGAGGCGATTGTTCCAGCACAGGAGCTTGCCCGCTTCGGGCTGGAAGGTCTTGTCCAGCAGCTTGAACCGCGTCGCGCCGCCCGCGGCGACAGCGTTCAGGTAGATCATGAAGGTCCAGGTGCGGTTGCCCGACAGCGCGCAGTAGCGCTGGAAGTCGCGCCCGTCGGGGGCGAAGTAGTCGGTGTGGGGCTTGAACTCCTGCCCCTCGGCATAGCGCTGGCCCTGGAGCGGCTCGCCATAGGCCGGGTCGAGCCCCGAAAGCTGCGTCAGCATCGCCTCGATCCGCAGCACCGCCGGCAGGTGGGCGGCGAGGTCGCAGGTCTCGCTGGTGCGGAAATAGGCATCGCCATTGTCGTCGGCGAGGGTCGAGGGCCGGCGGTCGGCGTCGATCAGCGCGATCAGGGTCGCGGCGAGATCGGGATCGACGAATCGCCGGCGCTGGAAGAGTTCGGCCTTGGGGGTGGGCACCCGCTGCACGCCGGGCTGGGCGGCGATCTGCGCGGCGATGGAGTCGCTGGGGGTCGTCATGCCGGCGGAAGGATAGAAGCGCCGCCCGGCAAGGCAACGATTATGCGGTCGCGTAACAATCTTGCGCCAGACGATGCGGCGCGCAGTTTTCGCTTCCCTTCCACAGGGGTTTGTGCAAGAGGCGCGCCTCCCGCCCGCACGCACTTGACGGTGCCCGTGCCTTGCGCAATCCCGCCCGTCTTCGCGCGGGGTCCGCAGGCCGGAAAGCAGGCGGACAGGGGCGTGTGGCGACCATAGCTCAGTTGGTTAGAGCGCCGGTTTGTGGTACCGGAGGTCACGGGTTCGAACCCCGTTGGTCGCCCCATCTCTCCCCGTCCTCGTGGCTTGCAGGTCCGCGCCGGACAGGGGAGACAACATGACCGCATTCTGGGCCGAGCCCGATTTCGACGCGCACGAGCAGGTGACGCTGGTCCATGACCGGGCGAGCGGGCTTACGGCGATCATTGCGGTCCATTCCACCCATCTCGGCCCCGGCGCGGGCGGCACCCGCTTCTGGCACTACGCCGATCCCGCGGGCGCGATGCGCGATGCACTGCGCCTGTCGCGGGGCATGAGCTACAAGAACGCGATGGCGGGCCTCCCGATGGGCGGCGGCAAGGCGGTGATCCTCGCGGATGCGCAGCGCACCAAGACGCCCGAGATGCTCGCGGCCTTCGGTGACGCCGTCGAGGCGCTCGGCGGGCGCTATGTCACCGCCGAGGACGTCGGCATCTCCGAGGCCGACATGGTCGCCGTCTCGCAGCGCACCGCGCATGTCTCGGGCCTGCCGGTGAGCGGCGAGGGCAGCGCGGGCGGCGATCCGGGGCCGTTCACCGCCCATGGCATCTATCTCGGCATCAAGGCCGCCGTCCGGCACAAGCTGGGGCGCGACAGCCTCGCGGGCGTCCACGTGGCGGTGCAGGGCACCGGCAGCGTCGGCGGCGGCGTCGCGCGGCTGCTGGCGCGGGACGGGGCCAAGCTGACCCTTGCCGACATCCATGCCGATCGCGCCGCGGCGCTGGCGGCGGAGCTCGGCGGCACGGCGGTCGCCACCGAGGCGATCATGGCGACGCCCTGCGACGTCTTCAGCCCCAACGCTCTCGGCGCGATCCTCGACGACGCCGGGATCGCCGCGCTCGACTGCGCGATCGTCGCGGGCGGGGCGAACAACCAGCTCGCCCGGCGCGAGCACGGGGCGGTGCTGGCGGAGCGCGGCATCCTCTACGCGCCCGACTACGTCATCAACGCGGGCGGCATCATCTCGGTCGCGACCGAATACCTCGCCCGCCGCGAGGGCCGCGTCGGCGCGGTCGCCGAGGTCGATGCGCTCATCGCGCAGATCCCGGGGCGGCTCGAGTCGATCTGGGCGGAGAGCGAGAGCAGCGGCGCGAGCGCCGACGTGGTCGCCGACCGGATGGCCCAGAAGCTTATCGGCCGCGGCTGAACGGTCGCGAGGAACCCGCAAAAGCGGGCGGCGCTGGAACATTTCCGCGCACGCCCCATTTGCGCTCTTGTCGGGATCGGGTGTAAGGCTACAAGCCCGGCCCTGACGCGACCATCATGCACATCTACGCCAACCCCACCCGTTTCCTCGGCCTCGCGAAGTGGCTGACGCCGCTCCTGTTCTGGAGCGGGCTGGTGCTGTCGCTCGGCGCCGTGGCGTGGGGGCTTGTCGTGGTCCCGCCCGACCGGCTGATGGGCGAGACGGTGCGCATCCTCTTCATCCACGTGCCCGCCGCCTGGCTCGGCATGGGTGGCTGGGCGGGGATCGCGATCTCCTCGGCGATGCTGCTGATCTGGAAGCACCCGCTCGCCGCGGTCGCCGCGCGCGCCATCGCGGTGCCGGGGATGGTGTTCTGCGCGGTGTGCCTTGCCACCGGCTCGATCTGGGGCCGCCCGACCTGGGGCACCTGGTGGGAGTGGGACGGGCGGCTCACCTCGATGCTGGTGCTGCTGTTCCTCTATGCCGGCTACATTGCGCTCACCGAGGCGACCGAGAAGGAGGGCTCTTCCTCCAAGATCGCTGCGATCTTCGGCCTCGTCGGCGCGGTTAACGTGCCGATCATCAACCGCTCCGTGGTGTGGTGGAACTCGCTCCACCAGCCTCCGAGCATCACCGCGGGCCGAAGCGCGATCGAGGCGACCTTCCTCGTGCCGCTGCTCGTCGCGGTAATCGGCTTCTCGCTGCTGTTCGGCGCCGTCGTGCTGATGCGGATGCGCGCGCTGATCGCCGAGGCGCAGGTCGAGGCGCGCCTGCGCCGCCGCGCGCTCGACGAGGATGCGCCCGTCGGCGCGGTCCCGGCGATGGAGCAGGCCTGATGCGCGAGGACCTCAACCAGTGGGATTTCGTGTGGCTCGCTTTCGGCGTCGCGGCTGTTGCATTGATTGCGCTCGTCATCTGGGCGTGGCGCTCTATGGCGAAGGCCGAAGCGCGGCGCGATGCGACGCGGCGGCGATGACCGCGAGGGACACGGCATGAAGGCCAAGCATCAACGTCTGGTTCTGGTGGTGATCGCCCTTGCGGCGATCATCGGCGCGGGGCTGCTCGCGGCCTGGAGCCTGCGCAACCAGGCGAACTATTTCTACCTCCCCGAACAGATGGCCGAAGCGCCGCCCGAGGTCGGTCAGGCGGTGCGGCTTGGCGGGATGGTGCAGGCAGGCTCGATCCGCACCGAAGCCGACGGGGTGACGGTCAACTTCATGGTCACCGGCAACACCGCCGATGCCATCCCCGTGCGCTACAGCGGCATTCTGCCCGACCTGTTCGTCGAGGGTTCAGGCGTGGTGGCCGAAGGCAGCCTCGGCCCCGACGGCGTGTTCAAGGCGACCAACCTCCTCGCCAAGCATGACGAGAACTACGTGCCGAGGGAGCTCGAGGGCATGGGCACCCAGCAGGCCGCGCAGCAGGTGGCCGACACGACGGTGGGGTTGAACTAGGCGTGCGATGCGGGTGAGGGCCAAGCGATGATTGCCGAGATTGGCCTTGCCGCCCTGTGGCTCGCCGCGGCGCTGGCGGTGCTCCAGATGGTGTCGGGCGCGGCCGCCCTGCGCGCCGGCGAGGGCGAGGCGGGTCCTCTCGCCATCTTCGCTCGGCCGGCGGCGGTGGTGCAGGCGTTCCTCGCGGTGCTGGCCTTCGCCATGCTGCTCTGGGCCTTCGCGATCACCGACCTGTCTATCAAGCTCGTCGCGACGAACTCGCACTCGATGAAGCCGCTGGTCTACAAGCTCACCGGCACCTGGGGGAACCATGAGGGCTCGATGCTGCTGTGGGTGGGCGTGCTGGCGCTGTCGGGCGGGCTGCTGGCGGGTTTCGAAAGGCGCCTTCCGGATCGCACCATGGGCGCGACGCTCGCCGTGCAGGGCTTCGTGGCGCTCGGCTTCTACGCCTTTCTGCTCCTCTCCTCCAATCCCTTCGAGCGCCTGCCGGTGCCCGCGGCCGAGGGCACGGGGTTGAACCCGCTGCTCCAGGACATTGGCCTCGCGATCCACCCGCCGACGCTATATGCGGGCTATGTCGGCCTGTCGGTCGCCTTCAGCCTCGCGATGGGCGCGCTCCTGACCCGCGAGGTGAACCCGTCCTTCGCCCGCGTCCTGCGGCCCTGGGTGCTGGGCGCCTGGGTGCTGCTGACGCTGGGCATCACCGCAGGATCCTACTGGGCCTACTACGAGCTCGGCTGGGGCGGCTGGTGGTTCTGGGACCCGGTAGAGAACGCCTCGCTCATGCCCTGGCTCGCCGCGACCGCACTGCTGCACTCGGTGAGCGTGCTCGCCGCGCGCGACGCCCTGCGCACCTGGACGATCATGCTCGGGGTGCTTGCGTTCTCGATGTCGATGCTCGGCACGTTCCTCGTGCGCTCGGGTGTGCTGACAAGCGTCCACGCCTTCGCCGTCGACCCGGAGCGCGGGGCCTTCATCCTCGCGCTCCTGGGGCTCTACATCGGCGGGGCCTTCACCATCTTCGCCCTGCGCGCGGGCGCCGTCGCGGAGGGCAAGCGCTTTGCCGCCATGAGCCGCGAGGGCGCGCTGGTGTTCAACAACGTGATGCTCTCGGCGATCCTCGCGATCGTGCTGCTGGGCACGCTCTACCCGCTGCTGACCGAGGCCTTCGACGTGCGCGTCAGCGTCGGCCCGCCCTATTTCAACCCGGCCGGCGCGATCTTCGCCATTCCCATGCTGCTCGTCATGGCGGTCGGCCCGCTGCTGCGCTGGAAGAGCGACAAGCCTGCCCGGCTCCAGTTCGAGCTGGCGCTGATTGCGGCGCTGGTGATCGGGACGATCGCGCTCGTCAGCTTCTTCGGCCGGTTCCCGCTCCTGCCGCTGCTCGGCCTCGGCCTTGCCGCCGCGCTGGCGGTGGCCGCCTTCCTGCCCCTCAAGGGCCGCAAGCTTGCCCGCGTCCCGGTCGCCACCTGGGGCATGGTGATCGCCCATTTCGGCGTCGCGGTCGCGCTGTTCGGGATGGCCTGCGAAGGCGCATTCTCGCAGGAGCGCCTCGCCGCGGTCGCGCCCGGCGGGACCGAACAGATCGGCGATTTCGCGGTGACGCTCGAGAGCGTGACTCCGGTGGCCGGCCCCAACTGGACGGCGATCGAGGCGCGCCTCGCGGTGCGCCGCGCGGGCGGGGAGCCGGTGATCCTTACCCCCCAGGCGCGAAGCTTCTGGTCACCGCCGCAGTCCACCTCCGAAAGCGCGCTGCTGACCCGCTGGGACGGCCAGCTCTACGCCGTGATCGGCAACCAGGCCGAGGGCGGGCGCTGGCAGCTGCGGGTGTGGTGGAAGCCGTTCGTGACCTTCATCTGGTATGGCGGCCTGCTGATCGCGCTCGGGGGGGTGCTGGCGATCGCCGGGCGGGTGCGCGTCGACGTCCGGCGCCGCAAGGCTACCGCCAAGGGCGACCAGCGCCGTGCCGACATCGAGGCGCTGGGCGTGCCCGCGCCCGTGCCGGCGGAGTAGAGGCCATTGCGCTCGCGCCTCTTCCTCTGGGTGCCACTCGCCCTCTTCGCCTTCTTCGCGGGGCTTGCGGCCTACATGCTGACCCAGCCCAAGAACCAGTTCGTCGAGAGCACGATGATCGGCCAGCCGCTGCCGGCCTTCGCGCTGGAGCCCGCCTTCGAGGGACTGCCGGGTGCTAGCAAGGCGGACCTGAGCGGCGGCCAGCCGCGCCTCCTCAACTTCTGGGCGAGCTGGTGCCTGCCCTGCATCGCCGAGGCCCCGCAGCTCGAGGCTCTGAAGGCGCAGGGGGTGGAGATCGTCGGCATTGCGATCCGTGACCGGCCGGAGGACGTCGCCAACTTCCTTGCCCGCTACGGCAACCCCTATACCCGCATCGGCAGCGATCCCATTTCCGAGGTGCAGCTCGCGGTCGGCTCCTCGGGCGTGCCCGAGACCTTCGTGATCGATGCACAGGGGGTGATCCGCTACCAGCACATCGGCGATATCCGGGCGGGCGACGTGCCCCGCCTGCTCGAAGAATTGGAGAAGGCGCGATGATCCGCCTCGCACTCGCCGCGCTGCTGGCCCTGCTCACGCTGCCCGCCCACGCACAGGACACCATGCCGCCCGCGCCCTATGCCTACACCCAGCTCGAGGACCCGCGGCTCGAGGCCGAGGCCAGCGCGCTGATGCACACGCTGCGCTGCCTGAAGTGCCAGTCGCAGTCGATCGCGGACTCCGACGCGCCGATGGCGGGCGACATGCGCCACCAGGTGCGCAGCCGCATCCTCGCCGGCGAGAGCCCGGCCGAGATCCGCCGCTGGCTGATCGCCCGTTACGGCGATTACGTCAGCTACGAGCCCGAGGTCAGCGCGACCACTTGGCCGCTCTTCGCCGTGCCCGTGCTGGTGATCCTGATCGTCGCCGGCGTGCTGCTGCGGCGGCTCGGCAAGCGGCGCGCGGACGGGGGGCAGGGCGCGTAGCGATGGCTCACTGGCTCGCCATCGGTGCGCTCGCGCTCGCCGCCTTCGCCTTCGCGGTACTGGTGCTGAAGCTCCCGCGTGAAGGGCTGACGCTGTTCGGTGCGGCGCTGGTGTTCGGGCTTGCGGGCTATGCCTGGCAGGGCTCGCCGGGCCAGCCGGCCGCACCCAAGCCGGCGCGCGCCGAGGCGGGCGAGCAGGGCGCAGCGATGGTCGAGGGCCGTGCCGCCCTGTTCGACCGCACCCTGCCGCCGCCCAACTACCTCCTCACCTCCGATGCCTTCGCCCGGCGCGGGCAGTTCGCCGATGCGGCTGCGCTGCTCCAGCGCGGTCTCAGGGAAAACCCGCGCGACCTCGAAAGCTGGCTGGCGCTCGGCATGGCGCTTGTCGGCCATGCCGACGGCTTCGTCACCCCGGCGGCGGTGCAGGCCTTCGCCCGCGCCGAGGCGATCGACCCGCGCCATCCGGGCGCGGCCTACTTTCTCGGCAACGCCTATCTCCAGAGCGGCGAGATCGTCGCGGCGCGCAACGTGTGGGCCGGGCTCGTCGAGCGCTCCCCCGCCGATGCGCCATGGCGCGAGGGTCTTGCCGAGCAGGTCGCGCGGCTCGACGACATGATCGCCCGCGCGCCGATGCTGCAAGGGCAGTGAGCCCGGCCGTGTCAGCCGCGTGTCAAAAGCTACGCTGATATTGCAGGTGCGAATGCGCGGTGCTAGGCGCGCCGCCTTACCGGCCGCAAGCCTGTCGCGCCGGGTGGGCAGTACCGGGGGGATACGGGAAATCCGATTGTCATGAGCACCGCACCAGCCTCTTCCGACACGAGCCCCGCTGGCGGGCCCGTTCATGGGCACGCCCATGGCGGCTCGACCGCGGCGCTCGCGATCGGCGCGATCGGCGTGGTGTTCGGCGACATCGGCACGAGCCCGCTCTACGCCTTTCGCGAGACCTTCGCTTCGCATGGCGGTGCGCCGGGCATCTCGCCCGATGCCGCGCACATCCACGGGGTGCTGAGCCTCGTCTTCTGGTCGATGATGATGGTGGTGACGGTCAAGTACGTCCTAACCATCATGCGCGCCGACAACCGCGGCGAGGGCGGAAGCCTGGCGCTGATCGCGCTCATCAAGCGCCGCGGCTCGACCGCCGGGTGGACGGCGCCGCTGGTGCTGCTCGGCGTCTTCGCGACTGCGCTCTTCTACGGCGACAGCATGATTACGCCGGCCATCTCGGTGCTCTCCGCGACCGAGGGCCTGCAATACATCGTCCCCGGCTTCGAGCCGTGGATCGTGCCGACGGCGGTGGCGATCCTGTTCGGCCTCTTCGCGATCCAGTCGCGCGGCACGGACCGGGTGGGCAAGCTGTTCGGGCCGATCATGGTCACCTATTTTACCATGCTCGCGACTCTCGGGGTCATGCACCTCAGCGCCAATCCCGGCATCATCCTCGAGACGCTGAACCCGCTCAACGCGCTCAACTTCTTCATCACCGACGGCTTCGTCGCTTTCATCGCGCTCGGGAGCGTGGTGCTGGCGGTGACCGGGGCCGAGGCGCTCTATGCCGACATGGGGCACTTCGGCAGGCGGCCGATCGGGATCTCGTGGCTGACCTTCGTCTACCCCGCGCTGATGCTCAACTACATGGGGCAGGGCGCGATGATCCTGTCGCAGACCTCCCCTGCGGCCGCGGCGGAGCTGATCCAGGATCCGTTCTTCCTGATGATCCCCGACCTCGTGCGCGTGCCGGTCATCATCCTCGCGCTGCTCGCCACGATCATCGCCAGCCAGGCGGTGATCTCGGGCGCGTTCAGCCTCACCCAGCAGGCGATCCAGTTGGGCTTCATCCCGCGCATGGAGATTCGCCACACCAGCGCTTCGGCGGCGGGGCAGATCTATATCCCGGCGATCAACTGGGGCCTGATGGTCATGGTGATCCTGCTGGTGCTGTTCTTCCAGTCCTCGAGCAACCTCGCCGCGGCCTACGGGATCGCGGTGACGGGGGCGATGTTCATCGACACCCTGCTGCTCGCCGCGGTGCTGTTCAGCCTGTGGCGCTGGCCCTGGTGGAAGGCCCTGCCGCTGGTCACCGTCTTCCTGATCGTCGACATCGCCTATTTTGGCGCCAACCTCATCAAGGTGCCGAGCGGGGGGTGGGTGCCGCTGCTGATCGGCTTCGTGATCTTCACCCTGCTCACCACCTGGTCGCGCGGGCGCGAGCTGATGCGCGCGAGCATGGCGGAGGGCTCGCTTCCGATCGAGATCTTCGCCAAAAGCGCGCAGAACTCCGCCACCCGCGTGCCCGGCACTTCGGTCTTCATGGCCTCGACCAACTCGGGCGTGCCCTCCGCGCTGCTGCACAACATCAAGCACAACAAGGTGCTGCACGAACGCGTGCTGATCCTCACCGTCGCGGTGCAAGGGATGCCCTATGTCGACGAGGCCGAGCGTTACGAGTGCAAGGACCTCGGCAACGGCTTCTACCGGGTGACGATCAATTGCGGCTTCCTTGAGGAGACGGACGTGCCTAAGCTGCTCGGCACGCTCGACCTGTGCGGCGGCAAGTTCGACATGATGCACACGAGCTTCTTCCTCTCCCGCCAGACGCTGCTCCCCTCGTCGAAGCCCGGCATGGCGATCTGGCGCGAGAAGCTGTTTGCGTGGATGCTGCGCAACGCGGCGAGCGCGATGGCTTTCTTCCGCCTGCCGACCAACCGCGTGGTGGAGCTCGGGAGCCAGGTGGAGATCTGAGGCTTGCGCGCCCTTGCTCCCGCTCTGCTGCTGGTCGGGCTCCCCCTGACGGGCTGCGCGCCGGCCGCGGGCGGCGCAGACCCGGCACCACAGCCCAGCGAGGCAGCCATGGCCAATCCCGTGTTCCACTTCGAGATCCCGGTCACCGATCTCGACCGTGCCGTCGCCTTCTACGAGGCGGTGTTCGGCTATCGCCTGACCCGCGAGACGGTCGACGGCTACGAGATGGCCTTCTTCCCGCGAGCGGAGGGGCAGCCGGGGGCAAGCGGGGCGCTGGCCCGGGGCGACGTCTATCGCCCCTCGCACGATGGGCCGGTGATCTATTTCGACGTGCCCGACATCGATGCCGTGCTGGCCCGTGCGGCGGCACGGGGCGGCCGCGTGCTTTATCCGAGGAAGGACATTGGGGCCGCGGGCTTCGTCGCCGAGATCGAGGACAGCGAGGGCAATCGCATCGCGCTCACCCAGCCGAAGGGCTGATCAGCTCCCCGTCGGCGGCTCGTCCTTGAAGGGCTCGTCGCGATCCTCGAAGTTCAGCCCGTGCTTCAGCAGCATCGGGATCTGGCTGAAGGTGAAAAGGAAGGTCAGCGGCAGGAACACCCAGAGCTTGGCCCATAGCCAGCCCTCGAAATCGAGCTGGGCGCGCAGCACCTCGTTGAGGCCGGCGAGGGCGAGGAAGAACACGCCCCAGTTGCGCGACAGCTTGAGCCAACCTTCGTCGGAGAGCCCCTCGAAGGCGGCCTCGAGCAGAATCTTGAGCAGCGCCTTGCCCGCGTAGAACCCGGCGAGCAGCGCCACGCCGAAGGTCGCGTAGATGATCGTCGGCTTCAACTGCACGAAGACGGGGTCGCCGAAGAAGATCGTGAGGCTCCCGAAGCCGACGATCAGCGCGGTCGAGAACCACAGCATCGGCGAAACCTTGCCGAGCCGCCACTTCGACACCAGCAGCGCGGCGACGGCGGCGACCATGAAGGCGACCGTGCCGGCGATGATCGCGGAGAGCTCGCTCACCGGGTCGGGATCGGCGGGCGACTGCCAGCGGTAGACGCCGAGGAATACCAGCAGCGGGCCATAGTCGACCGCGACATTGAGCCAGCTCGAGGCGGCTTTCTTCCCCTCGGTCTCGCTCATCAGGCCACCCCCGCGATCACGCGCGCCACAAGATCGGGGTCGAAGGGCCTCAGGTCCTCCATCTTCTCGCCGACGCCAATCGCGTGGATGGGCAGGCCATATTGCTCCGCCGCCGCGACCAGCACGCCGCCCCGCGCGGTGCCGTCCAGTTTGGTCATGATGAGGCCGGTGACGCCCGCGACCTCCTTGAAGACGTCGATCTGCGAGAGTGCGTTCTGGCCGTTGGTCGCATCGAGCACCAGCACCACATCGTGGGGCGCCTCGGGATTGAGGCGGCCGAGCACGCGGCGGATCTTGGCGAGTTCCTCCATCAGTTCCTTCTTGTTCTGGAGCCGTCCGGCGGTGTCGACGATGAGGGCATCGATCCCGGTGTCGGTCGCCTGCTTCACCGCGTCGAAGACGATCGCCGCCGGGTCGCCGCCCTCGGGGCCGCGCACGAGGTCGACGCCGATCCGGCCCGCCCAGGTCGCCAGCTGCCCGATCGCCGCCGCGCGGAACGTGTCGCCCGCGGCCAGCAGCACGCCGTAGTCGTCCTCCTGGAAGAGGTGCGCGAGCTTGGCGATGGTGGTGGTCTTGCCGCTCCCGTTGACGCCGATCACGAGGATCACTTGCGGCCGCGGGAAGGCGGTGATCTCGAGGGGCTTGGCCACCGGGCGCAGGATCGCGGCGATCTCCTCGGCGACCGCTTCCTTGAGTTCGCGCGTGGTGATCTCGAGTCCGAAGCGCTTGTCCGACAGGCGCGCGCGGATGCGGGCGGCGGCGGCGGGGCCGAGGTCGGACATGATGAGCGCGTCCTCGATGTCGTCGAGGGTCGCATCGTCGAGCTTCGCCGTCCCCCCGCTGCCGGGCAGGTTCGCGGCGAGCCGCTCGGAGGTCTTGGCGAAGCCGCCGAACAGGCGCTCCCTCCAGCTTGGTTCACTCATGCGAGCAGGCCCTCCCTGAGGCCGCTTGGGGTCACGTCGATGATCGTGCCGGGCACCGTGCCGGGGGGCAGGGCGACACGCGCGTAATTGGGGGCATAGCCCGTCCCGTCGCGTTCGGCGAGGACGGGGAGCGTTGTGCCGACGAGGCCCTCCAGCCATGCCGCCCGGCGCAAGGCGGCGCGCTGGCGCAGCTCGGCGGCGCGGGCGCGGATCACCTCGCGGGGCAGTTGCGGCATCCGCGCGGCCGGGGTGCCGGGGCGGGGGGAATAGGGGAAGACGTGGGCGTGGACGATGTCGAGTTCGTCGATGATCGCGAGGTTCGCCTGGTGGTGCGCCTCGGTTTCGGTCGGAAAGCCGGCGATGAGGTCGGCGCCGACGGCGATCTCCGGCCGCAGCGCCTTCAGGCGCGCGACGAGCGCCACCGCGTCGCTCCTCAGGTGCCGGCGCTTCATGCGCTTCAGGATGAGGTCCGCCCCGTGCTGGAGCGAGAGGTGGAGGTGCGGCATCACCCGCGCTTCGTGCGCGAGAAGCTCGAAAAGCAGCGGATCGATCTCCACCCCGTCGACGGAGGACAGGCGTAGGCGCGCAAGTTGACGAAGTTCATCCAGGATCGACTGAACGAGCGTGCCGAGACGCGGCGAGTTGGAAAGATCGTGTCCCCAGCTCGTCAGATCGACACCGGTCAGCACAATTTCCTTAGCGCCCGCCGCACAATGCGAGTCGATCTGCTGTAGGACTTCGGCGACCGTCAACGAACGGCTCGCGCCCCGGCCTTGCGGGATGACGCAGAAGGTGCAGGCGTGGTCGCAGCCGTTCTGCACCGCGACGAAGGCGCGGGTGCGCGCGGGCGCGAGGGGCGGCGCCTCGCCGGGGACGTTCCAGGCGCGCGGGTCGAGCTTCGCGGCGTTCGCCACCAGCGCGTCGACCTCGTCCATCGCGCCGATCGCCGCGCGGTCGATCTCGGCCGCACAGCCCGTCACCACCAGCCTCGCCGCCGGATGATCGCGGCGCGCGCGGCGGATCGCCTGGCGGGTCTGGCGCAGCGCCTCGCCCGTCACCGCGCAGGAATTGACCACCACCAGATCCCGCTCCCCCGCCAGCATCGCCCGCATCCGCTCGCTTTCGGCGATGTTCATGCGGCAGCCGAGGCTGATGATCTGCGGGGCGTTCAAGCGGCCTCTCCGCCGGCGTAGGCGTCCCAGTCGAAGGTGCCGCGGAAGCTCTCCGCCGCCGGGCCGCGCATCAGGATCGTGCCGCCCGGCTGCCACTCGACCTCGAGGTCGCCGCCCGGGAGCGAGACGCGCACCGGGCTTGCGACGAGGCCGCGCCGGATCGCGGCGACGGCGGTGGCGCAGGCGCCGGTCCCGCAGGCCCGCGTGAGGCCCGCGCCGCGCTCCCAGACGCGCAAGGTCAGGTGATCCGGCCCGGCGAGGCTCGCGACGTTGACGTTGACGCGCTCGGGGAAGATCGGGTCGTGCTCGATCAGCGGCCCGAGCCGCTCGAGGTCCACCGCATCGGCGTCCGCGACGAGGAAGATCGCATGCGGGTTGCCGACATTGACCGCCGCCGGGCTCTCCAGCGCCTCCCAGCCGACCGGCATCGCGAAGGTGTCCATCGCGTAGGCGAGGGGGATCGCGTCCCAGTCGAAGCGCGGCGCGCCCATGTCGACCTGCGCGCCGCCCGCCAGCGGCTCGAGGGCGATCGGCCCGCCGCCGGTCTCGATCGTGGCCGCCTCGCCGTGGAGCAGCGCCGCCGCGCGCGCGGCATTGCCGCAGGCGCCGACCTCGCCGCCGTCGCTGTTGAAGATCCGCATCCGGAAGGCGTGGGCCTCGCTCGGCTCCAGCAGCACCAGCTGGTCGCAGCCGATGCCGGTGCGCCGGTCGGCCAGCGCGCGGGCGACGGGCGCCGTCATCGGCTCGGGCAGCGCCTCGGCACGCGCGTCGAGCACGACGAAGTCGTTGCCGAGCCCGTGCATCTTGATGAAGGGGATGAAGCGCGTCACGCCCGCGCATCTATGCACCGCGCGGCCCCGCGTCCAGCCCTGCCGCGGCAGGAGGTCAGGGGCGGGCGGTGCGGTAGCGCGTCTGCCTGTCCATGGTCGGGGCGAGCGGCTCCGCAGGGGCCGGGGCAGGGGCGCCGGTCAGCTTGCCCGCGGCCCTGAGCCGCGCACGCACGGCGTCTGCATCCTCCGGCTGGCCGTAGAAATAGCCCTGCGCCTTGAGCCGACCCATGGATTTCAGCGCCTTGAGGATGTCCTCGTCCTCCACGCCCTCCGCGGTGATCGGCAGATCGAGGCCCCGCCCGAGCGAGACGATTGCCTCCACGATCCCCGACTGGCGGCCGGGCTCGCGCAGTTCGCTCACGAAGCTGCGGTCGATCTTGATGCGGTCGAAGGGCAGGTTGCGCAGCTGTTCGAAGCTCGAATAGCCGGTGCCGAAATCGTCGAGGCTGATCTGCACGCCCTGGTTGCGCAGCGACATGACCATCGACCGCACGAGGCCGATGTTCTCGTGCAGGCAGCTTTCGGTGATCTCGATCTCGAGCCGCTGCGGGGGGAACCCGGCCGCGACCAGCTTCTTGAGCAGGCGCTGGGCGAACCACGGGTCGCGCAGCTGCACCGGCGAGATGTTGATCGAGAGCGTCAGGCTGTCGTCCCATTCGCGCGCGTCGGCGAAGGCCTGCTCCACGAGGCGCTCGGACAGCTCGTTGATGAGCCCGATCTCCTCGGCGATGGGCACGAAGATGTCGGGGCTGACAAGGCCGAGCTGCGGCGAGCGCCAGCGGGCGAGCATCTCGAAGCCGACCAGCGCGCCGGTGTCGAGATCGACCTGCTGTTCGTAATAGGGCACGAATTCGCCGCGCATCAGGCCGCGCCGGATGCCGGTCTCGAGCTGGTTGCGGAAGCGCAGCTCGCTCTCCATGGTGGGCTCGAACCAGAAGTAGCGGTTCCGGCCCTGCTTCTTGGCATGGTAGAGCGCCATGTCCGCGCGGTGCATCAGCGTCGCGGCATCGACGACGAGGCCGATGGTCCCGTCGGCATCGTGATCGGCGGCAAGCCCGATCGACATGGTCAGCTCGACGGTCAGCTCGGGCAAGCGGAAGGGCTGGGCCATGCTCTCGAACAGGCGGATGACGAGATCGTCGACCCGCTCGGGATGGCCCGCCGCATAGGGCATGACGAAGGCGAACTCGTCGCCCCCCAGCCGCGCCAGCCGCGCCTCGCGCGGGAGCAGGGCGCGGATTCGCTCGCACAGCAAGACCAGCACCGCGTCGCCTGCGGCATGGCCGTGCATGTCGTTGATCTGCTTGAAGTTGTCGAGGTCGATCATGCAATAGGCAACCGCCTCGCCGCGGGCCGCGGCGGCGGTGCGCTGTTCCTCGGTCGCGCCGAGCATGGCGCGGCGGTTGAGGCACTGGGTGAGCGGATCGGTGGCGGCGAGTTTCTGCGCGAGGGCCTCGGCGCGGCGGCGTTCCTCGATCTCGCGGGTGAGCTCGCGGTAGCGCCGCCACCCGAGGATGATCAGCGCGATGTTGAGCAGCAGGGCGTTGACGAGCAGCACGTCGGGCGCCGGGCCCCTGCCGAGCAGAGCGGCGACGGCCTGCGGCAGCACGGCGCCCCCCGTCCCCACCAGCAGGATGATCGACGCCGCGGCGATCCCGAGCGCCACGATGTCGGCTTCTGCCGGCTTCTGGGGGTTGTCTGGCCTGTGCTCGGTCAAGTCCGCTGCCTCATCGAATCGGAGCTCGCCGTTTCGGTCTTCCGCCTCTGCGCCCCGTTGCGGGGTTCATCGCAGAGTGACCTAAAGATCGGGTTAATCGCGCCGTCCCGCCGGGGGGCTTGGCGAAGCGCCGGCGGGCGGTCTATCGGGGCGCGATACGAGCATCTTTCCCGCAGGAGCGCACGCTGCATGGCCTACTGGCTGATGAAATCCGAACCCTTCAAGTACAGCTGGGACGATCTCGTCGCCGAGGGCGAGGGGACCTGGGACGGCGTGCGCAACTATCTGGCGCGCAACAATCTCATGGCGATGCGGGTGGGGGACGAGGCGTTCTTCTACCACTCGCGCGAGGGGCTGGAGATCGTCGGCATCTGCACCATCAGCGTCGCGGGGATCGGCGATCCCACCGACGAGACGGGCAAGTGGGCGGCGGTGAAGGTCACGCCCAAGGAGCGTTTTGCCCGGTCCGTCACCTTGGCCGCCATCAAGGCCGAGCCGCGGCTCGCGGAGATGCAGCTCATCCGCTTGTCGCGCCTGTCGGTCTCGGCGGTCACGCCGGAGGAGTGGCAGGTGATCCGCGAAATGGCCGGCGCCTGACCTGCACGAGGGCGATGTTTCACGTGAAACACGCCGGCAAACCGTGGTCCAGAGCCGGGCTAGGAGGGTCTAGAGACGCGCTAACGGCGGTCTGGAGCGCTCTGGAGAGCCGCAAGACCCCCTCTGCCCGCACGACCCGCCCCGGCCCTGCCACACCCCGTCCCGCCCGGCGGAACGTGTCGCGCAGGCAGGGCGTTTCCTCCTCAGAAAAGCCAATCAATCCATTGGTTTAACACAGGAGGTTAAGATGGGTGAATTCACCGACAAGGCCAAGGGTCATATCAAGGAAGCAGTCGGCGAGGCCAAGCAGGCTTCCAGCAAGCCCGATGTCCGCGCCGACGGCAAGGCCCAGAAGGTCGAAGGCAAGGTCGACAAGGCCAAGGGTTCAGTCAAGGGCGCGCTCGGCGACCGTATCTGACGGGACGCGAACGCTACCGGAAAGGCCGCTTCCACGTAGGGAGCGGCCTTTCTCGCGTCCGGGCCCCACGTCAGGTCGCCGTCGCCAGCGCGCGCAGGCCGGTGATGGTCGCGCCGCTCGCCGCGATGCGCTCGAGGTCGGTGAGGGCGTGGATCAGGCGCAGGCCGGTGCGCCCCTTCGCCTCGTTGAGCGCTGCGACGAAGGCGTCGGTCGTCTCCACCCGCGCGGCCCAGCCGCCGAAGGCCTCGGCCAGCCGGGCGAAGTCGGGATTGGCAAGGCTCGTGGCCGAGACCCGCCCCGGATATTCCCGCTCCTGGTGCATCCGGATCGTGCCGTAGGCGCCGTTGTCGACCACCACCACGATCAGCGAGGCGCCGTGCTGGGCCGCGGTCGCAAGCTCCTGCCCGTTCATCAGGAAATCCCCGTCCCCCGCCACCGCGACGACCGTGTGCTCGGGGAAGCGCAGCGCGGCGGCGACCGCGGCAGGCACGCCGTAGCCCATCGCCCCGCAGGTCGGGGCGAGCTGGCCGGGATAGGCCTCGTAGCGCCAGTAGCGGTGCCACCACCCGGCGAAATTGCCCGCGCCGTTGGCGATGATCGTGTCCTCGGGCAGGGCCTTGCGCATCGCCGCCACGCAGGCGGCAAGATCGAGCTTCGCGTCGGAGGGCTGCGGCGTCGCCCATTCCTCCCACTCGGCATGGGCCTCGGCCCCCGCATCGAAGGGGATCACGCCCTCGTCCACCCACAGCATCGCGCATTCGGCGAACTCGTCGACCGAGGAGCACAGCGCGAGGTCGGTGCGATAGACCCGGCCGAGCTCCTCGGGATCGGGGTGGACGTGGACGAGGGTCTGCCCCGGATGCTCGAGCGTCGGGAGCGTGTAGCCGTCGGTCGTCGCCTCCCCCAGCCGCGCGCCCACCGCAAGGATCAGGTCGGCGTTGCGCACCCGCTCGACCAGCTTCGGGTTGGGGCCGTAGCCGAGGTTCCCGGCATAGACGGGCGAGGAGGGCGCAATGGCGTCCTGCCGCCGGAAGGCGGTCGCCACCGGCAGGCCGATGCTTTCCGCGAAGGCCTGGAAGTGCTCGCGCGCCTTGCGGTTCCAGCCCGCGCCGCCGATGATGGCGATGGGGCTCGCGGCATCGGCGAGCATCGCCATGAGCGCGCCCATCGCGTCCGGGCACACGGCCTGCGCGGGGCGGAGCGCTTGCGGGCGCGGCTCGAGCGCGGCGGGAACCTCCTCGACCAGCATATCCTCGGGCAAAGCGAGCACCACCGGGCCGGGCCGCCCGCCGATCGCGGTGGCATAGGCGCGGGCGATGTATTCGGGGATGCGCTGCGGATCGTCGATCCGCGCGGCCCACTTGCAGATGGGGGCGAAGAAGGCCGGGAAATCGACCTCCTGGAACCCCTCGCGCCCCTGCGCGGAGCGGGCGACGTCGCCGACGAAGAGGATCATCGGCTGCGAATCCTGGTGCGCGACATGGACGCCGATCGAGGCATTGGTGGCGCCCGGCCCGCGTGTGACGAAGGCGATGCCGGGGCGGCCCGTCAGCGCCCCGTCGGCGCAGGCCATGAAGGCCGCGCCCCCCTCCTGGCGGCAGGTGACGACGTCGATGCCCGGCCGATCGGGCAGCGCGTCGAGCACCGCGAGGAAGCTTTCGCCCGGCACGGTGAAGATCCGCGTCGCCCCCTGCACGGCAAGGCAATCGACCAGCAGGGCGGCGGCGCTGCGCGTGGAATCAGGCATGGACACTCTCTCCCGTCGTCTTGCGGGGAGGCTCTACAGCCGCGCCCCGGGCGGCGCAAATCCGCCTGTCGGGCGGCTGGTGCGGTGCATCCTGTCTCACCCTGCGACAACTTGACCGCCGAGTGTTCCCAAAGGTTAAAAATGTCTTAACACGGACATTCCTGCCGAGGGAGAATCGCGCAATGCGCCGCAGCCTGGTCCTGACCGACGAGACCGCCCGCCACTGGTTCCGGGCGAGCCTGCCCCCGCATGTGACGCGCGATCTCATCCCGATCCCGGCGGAGAGCCTGTGGCGGCTCACGATGGAGGACGTGCGCGGCGTCGCGAGCACCTATGTCGCCATGACGCTCGCGGTCTTCGCCTTCATCGTCTAGGCGGCCTCGGGCGCGCGCAGCCCCTCGACGCGGTGGAGCTTGCGGGCGAGCTGCGCCGACAGCAGGCACAGCACGAGGCTGAGCAGGAGCTGTTCCTCGAGCGGGATGCCGAGCAGGCCGAGCGCCCCCGCGACGCCTGCGCCCACCACCATGAACACCGAGGAGACGAAGTTGTTGGCCGCCACCGAGCGCGACGCTTCCGACTTGGCGACGCGGGTGGTGAGGAAGGCGTAGAGCGGCACCACGAACATCCCCCCCGCGATCGCGATCAGCAGCAGGTTGAGGATCAGCAGCAGCGCGAGCGGCTGGGCGAGGAACTCGCCGACCGAGAACAGCTCGCCCGTGACCGGCGCGAGGTTCCAGCTTCGGCAGATGAGGTAGAAGCTGATCAGCAGCGCGCCGAGCACCAGCACCGAAGGCGCCGAATAGCGCGCGGAGATGTCGCCCTTGAGCAGCGTGTTGATCGACACCGATCCGATCGCGATCCCGGCGGAGAAGGCGACCAGCATGACCGCCGCGACCTGCTTGTCGGCGAGCAGCACGTTCTTGGCGAGCGGGATGAACTGCACCGAGAGGATCGCCGCGATCGCCCAGAAATAGCTGATCGCCAGCACCGCGTAGCGCAGCTCGAGATGGCGCATGGAGAAGGCGATCAGCGCGCGCGAGGCGCGGATCGGGTGCCAGTCGACCGCGTTCTCCTCGCCCTGCGCCGGGGCGGGGGGGACGAAGCGGCAGGTCGCATAGCCGACCAGCGCGATGACGATCACCGCGACGATGCTGGCGTTGATGTGCAGCGCCCCGCCGAGCATCATCCCCACGAGGATCGCCACATAGGTCCCCGCCTCGACGAGGCCGGTGCCCGCCAGCACCTCGTGGTTTTCGAGGTGCTGGGGGAGGATCGCGTATTTGATCGGCCCGAAGAAGGTCGAATGCACCCCCATGGCGAAGAGCGCGGCAAACATCAGCGGCAGGGCGAGCCCCTCGATCTGCACCCCGCGCGAGGCGAGCAGCAGGCCGGTGGCGCCGACGGCCATGATGATGATCTCGGCGAACTTGATCCAGCGGATGATCGTGGTCTTGTCGCGCATGTCGGCAAGCTGCCCGGCGGTCGCGGAGAACAGCACGAAGGGCAGCACGAAGAGCGCGGTGGCGACGCCGCTGATGAGCGTCTCCATCTCGGGCGAATCGTAGACCGAATAGACCACGAAAAGCACCATCGCGTTCTTGTAGAGATTGTCGTTGAGCGCGTTCAGGAGCTGGGTCAGGAACAGCGGGAGGAACCGCCGCTTGCGCATCAGTTGGGTCGATGTGGTCATGCGTTGGCGGCGCTGCGCTTCCCTGTTTGTCTGCGGCACATAGCGCGGGTCGGCGCTTTCACAAGAGCGCATCCCGCGCGCACCGTCGGGGCGGCGTGCCGTGGCTTGGGGTTTTGCGTTCCGCCGCGACGCGCTAGAGGGGCTGCACCAGCCCATGACCAGCCTGCCCAACATCCTCACCCTCTCGCGCATCTTCGCGGTGCCGCTGCTCGCCTTCTTCCTGTGGTGGCCGGAGTGGCGACTGGGCTATCTCGTCGGCTTCGGGCTCTATTGCGTGATCGCCGTCACCGACTTCTTCGACGGCTACCTCGCCCGCGCGCAGGGGACCGTCTCGAAGCTCGGGATCTTCCTCGATCCCATCGCCGACAAGATCATGGTCGCCGCCGTGATCCTGGTGCTGACCGCGCAGGGATACCTGCGCGGGCCCTATGCCGGGGACGTCCACGTGATCGCGGGGCTCGTGATCCTGGTGCGCGAGATCGCGGTCTCGGGCTTGCGCGAGTTCCTCGGCGGCATCCAGGTCTCGGTGCCGGTCTCGGCGCTCGCCAAGTGGAAGACGACCTTCCAGCTCGTCGCGCTGGGCGCGCTGATCCTCGGCGGGGCGGTGCACGGGCGGCCCTGCCAGTCGGTCTTCGAGGGCTGCGGCACGCTGGCGGACAGCTGGGTCCACCTCGTCGGCCTCGTCTCGCTGTGGACCGCGGCGGTGCTGACCTGCATCACCGGCTGGGACTACCTGCGGGTCGGCCTCAAGCACATGGATTGACCCGCGCCCGCGGGGGGCTGGCGCGAGGGGGGGGGCTTCGGGTTACACTCCCCGCCATGGGATCTCAGGACTCGCCCGTTCGGGGCGGATATGTCGAGCAACTCGCCGATCACGCCCGCAGGCTTCAGGGCGAGGCCCGCCGCGCGCTCGCCGCGGGCGATTACCAGCGCGCCGCGAGGCTGATCGACGATGCCGAGCTCCTCGCCGCCGATGTCCACAACCTCGTCGCAGACCTCGAGCACCGCCAGACCGACGGCCTCGCCGCGATGGCTCTCACCGAGCATGCCGCCGCCGCGAGCCGCCGCCGCCGCGCCTTCTTCGTGCTCCCCTCCCGCCGCGCCCGCATGGCGCTGGGCACCAGCATCGCCATGAGCCTCGCGCTGACGGAGTGCTGAGGCGAAGCAAAAAAGGATTTCCAGACTGTCGAGACAAGTTGCAGCAATAGGTTGCGGCACACTGCCTCCGTGCAATTCCTCTAGCCTTCGTTTAGCTCCGCGAGAGCCTTAAGCCCCGCCTCATTGAATAGATGTGCGAAACCGGGTCTGGGATTTGCCTGCCCGTTGCTGAAATTCGCATAATCTGCGCGATAGCCACGAGAGTGCGGCTTGAGCAACGCATAGGGCACCCAAGCGATGTGATCAGGAAAGTTTCCCGATCCAGATGAAAAATATGGGACCGCTAGCACCATGTGAGGGTGCATGGCGGTAAGCTTGCCTATGTAACCATATCTTGGACTGTTCAGCTTGCCATCCTGCGCATACTTCCCTTTTACCTGAACCGGACGCATGATGATGCCCTTATCGGACCTGAACGTCGCGATCATGTCGAAACCTTGATCCCGATGGGGAAAATAGACGTTCCAGCCTGTGTCCGCGAGAACACCTGCCACGCACATCTCTGCCAGATAGTCGCGCGCCGGAGATTTCATGGTCCTAGCCCGCGCGCAGTTCCTCGGCGAGGAGCTGGAAATCGGCCTCGCGCGGGGAGTTCTTGCGCCAGGCGAGCACGATCTCGCGCTTGGCGGTCGGGCTGTCGACGGGGCGGGCGACGACCTTCGTGCCCGCGAGGATGCCCGCCTCGAGCGCCATTTCGGGCAGCATGGTCAGGCCAAGGTCGTTGTCGACCAATTGCACCAGCGTGTGGAGCGAGGTGCCGATCATCGCCGAGCTTGCCCTCAATTCGCTGCGCGAGCAGGCGGCGAGCGCGTGGTCGCGCAGGCAGTGGCCGTCCTCGAGCAGCAGCAGGCGGCCCCCCTGAACCATCTCCTCGATCATCTCGGGCTTGATGCTCGCCGGCGGATCGCGCGGGTCGCCGGCGGGGAAGGCGACGAACAGGCGGTCCTCGGCGATGGGCGCGATCGCCGCGTCGCCCGTGTCGAAGGGCAGGGCCAGCAGCACGCAATCGACTCGCCCGTGGGAGAGCGACTCCAGCGCGTCCTGGCTCGTCTCCTCGCGCAGCATCAGCTTGAGGTCCGGCCGCTCGCGCTTGAGACGCGGGAGGATGCGCGGCAGCAGAAAGGGCGCGATGGTGGGAATCACGCTCATGCGCAGCTCGCCCACCAGCGGCTTGCCCGAGGCCTGGACGAGATCGGCGAGCTCCTCGGCCTCGCGCAGGAGCCGGTTGGCCTTGGCGACCACCTGCTCCCCCAGCGCCGTGAAGCGGACGACGCGGCGCGAACGCTCGACCAGCACGACGCCGAGCAAGGATTCGAGTTCGCGGATGCCCGCCGACAGGGTCGATTGCGACACGAAGCTCGCGTCGGCCGCCTTGCCGAAATGGCCGTGCTCGTGGAGCGCGACCAGGTATTGCAGCTGCTTGATGGTGGGGAGGTAGGTGGACACGATCAGACCAATATCCGTTCGGGCTGAGCCTGTCGAAGCCCTGCACTTTTCTTCCGAAGAGAAAAACAGCCCTTCGACAAGCTCAGGGCGAACGGAATCATGGTCTATTCCGCCGCCAGCTTGTCGGACGAGGATGCCGCCACATCGTCGATGTGCGTCATCTTGAGCCGCCCCTTTTCCACCGCGAAGGCGAGCTTGCCCTCGACGAGGTCGAGCGCGTCCTTGCCGAACACCTCGTAGCGCCAGCCCTGCAGCACGGGGAGGTCGCGCACCCCGGCGGCGAGCGCCTCCATCTCGTCGGCGCGGGTCAGGAGCCGCGGGGCGACGTCGATCTCGCGGGCACGGATCTTGAGCAGCAGCTTCAAGAGATCCGCGACCAGCGCGCCCTCTTTGCCCAGCGGCGCGCCCTGCTTGATCTTCTCAGGCATCTCGTGCTTGGGCAGGGGCTCGGCCTCGGCCAGCACCTTCATCAGGCGTTTGCCGATGTCGTTGTCCTTCCATGCCGTCGAGAGCCCGCGCACCTTCGCGAGGTCGCCCTGCACCTTGGGCGGGTGGCTGGCGATGTCGGCGAGGGTCTCGTCGCGCATGATCCGGCCGCGCGGGATGTTCTTGTGCTGCGCCTCGCTCTCGCGCCAGGCGGCGAGGGCCTTCATCCGGCCGAGCACCTGCGGGTTGCGCCCCGGCTGGCGGATTCGCTTCCACGCCACCGCCGGATCGGTAAGGTAGTTGGCGGGATCGGCGAGCTTCTCCATCTCCGCATCGAGCCACACGCCGCGCCCGGTCTTGATGAGCTTCCTGAGGATCTTGGGGAAGATGCCGGCAAGGTGCGTGACGTCGCCGATCGCATATTCGATCTGGCGGTCGGTGAGCGGGCGGCGGCTCCAGTCGGTGAAGCGCGCGCCCTTGTCGATGGTGAGGCCCACCCAGGTCTCGACGAGGTTGGCATAGCCGATCTGTTCCGACTGGCTGATCGCCATCATCGCGATCTGGGTGTCGAAGATGGGGTGCGGGGTGCGGCCCGTCATGTTGACGATGATCTCGACGTCCTGCCCGCCCGCGTGGAAGACCTTGAGCACGTCCTCGTTGTCGGTGAGGAGGTCGAGCAGCGGGGTGAGGTCGATGCCGTCCGCCATCGGGTCGATCGCGGCGGCCTCTTCCGTGTTGGCGATCTGCACCAGGCACAGCTCGGGCCAGTAGGTGTTCTCGCGCATGAATTCGGTGTCGACCGCCACGAAATCGGACTGGGCGAGGCGGGCGCAGAGGTCGGAGAGTGCCTCGGTGGTGGTAATCAGCGGGTGGATTTTCATGTTCTTCTTGCTTTGCTGGGGGCGGAGTGCCGCCCTCGGGATCGAACCCAGTATGCCCTGCACAGCTTGACAAAGTGCGAGGCTTGCCCTGTTAGCGCGCCGACGACGGAGCAAGGCTCCGACTGCGCCCGCGCGCCCTAGCGTCATAGCTGCCAACAGGACAAGAGTTTAGATGCACCCCTATCGCACGCACACTTGCGCACAGCTTTCTTCCGCCGATGTGGGCGAGGTCGTCCGCCTGTCCGGCTGGATCCATCGCAAGCGCGACCACGGGGGCGTGCTGTTCGTCGACCTGCGCGATCACTACGGCATCACCCAGATCGTCGCCGACAGCGACAGCCCGGCGCTGCCGGTGCTCGAGGGGCTGCGGGTCGAGAGCGTCGTCACCGTCGAGGGCGAGGTGAAGGCGCGCGTCGCCGAGACGGTCAACGCCAACCTCGCGACCGGCGCGATCGAGGTGTTCGCCCGCGGCGTGACGGTGCAAAGCGCGGCCGAGGAGCTGCCGATGCCGGTCGCGGACGAGCAGCCTTATCCCGAGGACATCCGGCTCAAGTACCGCTTCCTCGACCTCCGGCGCGAGACGCTGCACCGGAACATCATGACCCGCGTGGCGGTGATCGCCGACATGCGCCAGCGCATGGGCGCGGCGGGCTTCAACGAGTTCTCGACCCCGATCCTCACCGCCTCCTCGCCCGAGGGCGCGCGCGACTTCCTCGTGCCCTCGCGCATCCATGCGGGCAAGTTCTACGCGCTCCCCCAGGCCCCGCAGCAGTACAAGCAGCTGCTGATGGTCGCAGGCTTCGACCGCTATTTCCAGATCGCCCCCTGCTTCCGCGACGAGGACCCCCGCGCCGACCGCCTGCCGGGCGAGTTCTACCAGCTTGACCTCGAGATGAGCTTCGTGACGCAGGAAGAAGTGTGGGAGACGATGGAGCCCGTCATCCAGGGCACCTTCGTGGCCTTCGCGGGCGACAAGAGCGTCACCCCGGCGGGCCAGTTCCCGCGCATCCCCTATGACGAGGCGATGCTCAAGTACGGCTCGGACAAGCCGGACCTCAGGAACCCGCTGATCATCAGCGACGTGTCCTCGCACTTCACCCAGTCGGGCTTCGGCCTGTTCGAGAAGATCGTCGGCGGCGGCGGCGTCGTGCGCGCGATCCCGGCGCCCGGCACCCACGAGAAGAGCCGCAAGTTCTTCGACGACATGAACGACTGGGCCCGCAAGGAAGGCTATGCCGGCCTCGGCTACGTGACCCGCAAGGGCGGCGAGTTCGGCGGGCCGATTGCCAAGAACCACGGACCCGAGCGCATGGCGGAGCTCTATGCCGAACTTGGCCTCGGCGAGAACGACGGGCTCTTCTTTGCCGCCGGCAAGGAAGCCGATGCCGCCAAGCTGGCAGGTGCCGCGCGCATCCGCGTCGGCGAGGAACTCGGCCTCATCGACGAGAACGCCTTCGCGCTGTGCTGGATCGTCGACTTCCCCTTCTACGAATACAACGAGGACGAGAAGAAGGTCGACTTCAGCCACAACCCCTTCTCGATGCCGCAGGGCGGGATCGAGGCGCTGGAGGGGCAGGACCCGCTCACCATCAAGGCGTTCCAGTACGACATCGTGTGCAACGGCTACGAGATCGCCTCGGGCTCGATCCGCAACCACAAGCCCGAAACGATGGTCAAGGCCTTCGAGATCGTCGGCCTCTCCAAGGCGGATGTCGAGGAGCGCTTCGGCGGCATATACCGCGCCTTCCAGTACGGCGCGCCGCCGCACGGGGGGATGGCCGCGGGCGTGGACCGGATCGTCATGCTGCTGTGCGGGGCCAAGAACCTGCGCGAGATCTCGCTCTTCCCGATGAACCAGCGCGCAGAGGACCTCCTGATGGGCGCGCCGTCACCGGCCGAGCCGCGCTCGCTGCGCGAGCTGCACCTGCGCGTCGTCGAGCTCCAGGCCAAGCCCGCGGGCTGATCCTGCGCGGCCTCTTGCCGGGCCGACCGAAAATATGCACATTTCCCCGGGGTGACACGGGGGCTGGGGCGATGCGGCTGTTGTGGGCGATGGGTTTGGCTGCGGTCTGCGCAGGCGCGGGCGCGGCTGCGCGGGCGGAGACGCTGCCGGTCGCGGGCATCTATGCCGCCGGGGCCGACGCCCCTTCGCGCGTGCGCTCCATCGCCATCGCCGACTTTTCCGGGCGCGGCGGCGAGCGGCTCGCCTTCGCCATCGACGCCGCCCTGCGCGGTGCGGTGATCGAGGGGCGCCCGTGGTTCGCGCTGACCTTCACCGCGCCCGCCTTCGGCGACAGCTACACCTTCGACGGCGGCGCCAGCCCGGGCGCCCCGGCGCGCGGGGGCGCGGACGCGGTGATGCGCGGGATCGGCGAGGTGCAGTGGCGGGACGTCGAATCCGGCACCAAGGAGGTCGAGGAATGCGCCGCCCGCGCCAACGGCCAGTGCACCGAGAAGAAGAAGGTCACCTACACCTGCCAGTCGCGCGAGGTCACCTTGCGGCCCGAGGTGCGGCTGGTCTCGCGCGAGGGCGAGCTGCTTTATGCCAAGGGCGACACGCTCGTCGTCAGCCGCCGCTTCTGCAAGGACGAGAAGGGCACGCCGGCGGTCGATTCGATGGTCGAGGAGCTCGCCGGGCGCTTCGCCCAGGCGGTGCGCCATGACCTCGCGCCCGAGCACCGCCTCGAGAACATCCGCCTGCTCGAAAGCCGCAGCGGGATCGCCAAGGCGGACCACGCCGCCTTCCGCAACGCGCTGCGCCTGACCAAGACCGACGTGGTCGCCGCCTGCGACGCCTTCGCCGCGCTCGAGGAGGGCAACCCGCAGGACATCACCATCCTCTTCGACATCGGCCTGTGCCACGAGAGCGCCGGCGACCTCGCCGCCGCTGCCGACCACTACGAGGCGGTGCTCGCCCTGCGGCGCGGCAAGATCGAGGCAGTGGAGGGCCTCGCCCGGATCGAGAGCCGGTTGCGCGCCGAACGCCAGCGGGGCTTGCGCGCCGCGGCCGGGCCGAGTTGAGCGTCATCCCCACTTGCGCTTGCCAGCGGCGTTCATTAGGGCGAAGGCAACCTGTCACAACCCCAGTTTCAAGAGGGAATACCATGAGCGATACTGCCGACCGGGTGGCCAAGATTGTCGTCGAGCACCTCGGCGTCGAAGCCGACAAGGTCACTCAGGATGCGAGCTTCATCGACGATCTGGGTGCGGACAGCCTCGACATCGTCGAGCTGGTGATGGCCTTTGAGGAAGAGTTCGGCGTGGAAATCCCCGACGACGCGGCCGAGAAGATCACCACGGTCGGCGACGCGACCAAGTACATCGAAGAGCACAAGGGCTAAGTCCCGCAGGCGATGCCCCGTTTCCCGCGCCCGTCCGCCCCTCTCTTGGGCCGGGCGGGACCTGCCCCGGCCAGCATGATTGTCGGGGCGCGGATCAGGGCCTAGACAGGCTCAGCCCTAGGGGTTGGGCCTGTTGCTATTTCGGAGAAGAAGAATGCGCCGTGTGGTTGTTACCGGCCTCGGTCTTGTCACCCCGCTGGGCGGCGACGTCGAGACCTCCTGGGCGAACCTCATCGCGGGCGAGAGCGGGGCGGGGCCCATCACCCGCTTCGACGCCTCGAACCAGAAGTGCACCATCGCCTGCGAGGTGAAGGACAAGGATCACCCCTGGGGCTTCGATCCCGACAAGCGCGTCGACCACAAGGTGCAGCGCCAGGTCGATCCGTTCATCGTCTACGGCATCGACGCCGCCGGGCAGGCGCTGGAAGACGCGGGCCTCACCGACATGACCGAGGCCGAGAAGGAGCGCACTGGCTGCTCGATCGGCTCGGGTATCGGCGGCCTTCCGGGCATCGAGATCGAGAGTGTCAACCTCCACGAGCGCGGCCCCGGGCGCGTTTCGCCGCACTTCGTCCACGGGCGGCTCATCAACCTCATCACCGGGCAGGTGCAGATCAAGTACGGCTTCATGGGCCCGAACCACGCGGTCGTCACCGCCTGCTCGACCGGCGCGCACTCGATCGGTGACGCGGCGCGGATGATCATGATGGACGATGCCGACATCATGCTGGCGGGCGGGGCGGAGAGCACCGTCAACCCGCTCGGCATCGCCGGCTTCGCCCAGGCGCGCGCGCTCAACATGAGCATGAACGACCGCCCCAAAGAGGCGAGCCGGCCTTACGACAAGAACCGCGACGGCTTCGTCATGGGCGAGGGCGCGGGGGTGCTGGTGCTTGAGGAATACGAGCGCGCCAAGGCGCGCGGCGCGAAGATCTATGCCGAGGTGACCGGCTACGGCCTCTCGGGCGATGCCTACCACGTCACCGCCCCTCATCCCGAAGGCCGCGGAGCGGAACTCGCGATGCGCATGGCCTTGAAGAAGGCGGGCCTCGGGCCGGGCGACATCGACTACGTCAACGCCCATGGCACCTCGACGATGGCCGATACCATCGAGCTTGCCGCGGTGAAGCGCGTGCTCGGCGACGATCTCGGCGGGGCCTCCATGTCCTCGACCAAGAGCGCGATCGGCCACCTGCTCGGCGGCGCGGGCGCGGTCGAGGCGATCTTCTGCATCCTCGCGATGCGCGACCAGATCGTGCCGCCCACGCTCAACCTCCACGATCCCGACGAGGGCACCGAGGGCGTCGACCTCGTGCCGCTGGTCGCGAAGAAGCGGCAGGTGCGCGCGGTGCTGAACAACTCCTTCGGCTTCGGCGGCACCAACGCCTCGCTGATCATGCAGAAGGTCGACTGATCCGGTGACACGCACGCGGGGTCTGGTGTTGGCGCTCGTCGGCCTCGCGGTCGCCGGGCTGCTGGCGGCCTGGACCCTGCTCGGCTCGGCGACCATCGAGGAGGAGACGAGCTTCGTCATCCCCGCGGGCGCCTCGGTCTCGTCGGTCGCGAACAAGCTCGAGGCCGAGGGGCTGATCTCGTCCGCCACCGGCTTCATGTTCCAGGCCCGCGTGTTCGGCTCCGACGCGCCGATCCAGGCGGGCGAGTTCCTGCTCACCCCCGGCATGAGCCAGGGCGACATCCTCGCCGCCTTCCAGTCGGGCGACGTCATCCGCCGCTTCGTCACCATCCCCGAAGGCATGCCCTCGATCCTCGTGTGGGAACGGCTGATGGCCGAGGAGCTCCTGACCGGCGAGGTCGACGTGCCGCCCGAGGGCTCGATCCTCCCCGACACCTACGCCTTCGAGCGCGGCCAGACCCGCGCCAGCCTCGTCGCGCAGATGCAGGCGGCGATGGACCGGGCGCTCGCCGAGGAATGGGCCAAGCGCACCCCGCGCGTCGCCGTCGACACCATGCGCGAGGCGCTGATCCTCGCCTCGATCGTCGAGAAGGAGACCGGCAAACCCGAGGAGCGCCGCATGGTCGCGGGGCTCTATTCCAACCGGGTGCGCACCGGCATGATGCTCCAGGCCGACCCAACCATCATCTACCCCATCACCAAGGGCAAGCCGCTCGGCCGCCGCATCCGCCAGTCGGAGATCGCCGCGATCAACGGCTACAACACCTACACCCGCGTCGGCCTGCCCGAAGGCCCGATCACCAACCCGGGCCGCGCGAGCATCGCGGCGGTGATGAACCCGGAAGACACCGCCGCGCTCTTCATGGTCGCCGACGGCACCGGCGGCCACTGGTTCGCGAACACCCTCGCCGAGCACAACGCCAACGTCGCCAAGTGGTACGCGATCCGCCGCGAGCGGGGCGAGATGTGACCCGGCGGGGAGGGTGAGCGCTTGGCCGATCCCTTCATCCTCACCGCCGTCCTGCCGCCCGACCTCCAGGGCTTTGCCGAGGGCCTGCGCCGCGCGCACTTTCCGCCGGAGAGGAACCACCTCCACGCCCATGTCACCCTGTTCCACGCCTTCGCGCCCGCGCTGCTAAAGGAGCTGTGCGAGTTCATCCCCCGGATAGCCGGCGAGTTCGCGGCGCCCGAAGGGACGGTGAAGGGGGTGATGGACCTCGGCAAGGGCACGGCTATCGCCCTCGAGGCGCCCGGGCTGCTGGCGCTGCGGGCGATCATCGCCGAGCATTTCCACGGCAGCCTGACGCAGCAGGACCTCCACGAGCCGCGCCCGCACATCACCATCCAGAACAAGGTGACGAAGGAGGAGGCGCGGGCGCTCCAAACGACGCTTCCGGGGCTGCTCGCCCCGTGGATCGTCAAAGGCCGCTTCGCCTTCCCCGCGCTGGCGCTGCACCGCTATTGCGGGGGTCCGTGGGAGCACATCAAGACCTCTGCCTTCCGCGGCCGCGAGAGGGCTTGACCCCGCCAGCCGCCCGCCCTAAGTGCGCCGCTCGCACGGGCCGACACCCGTTGCCGAATCCGGCCCGCCCGCCGCGCCGGATGCCCCTTGGGGCGGAGTAGCTCAGCCGGTTAGAGCAGCGGAATCATAATCCGCGTGTCGGGGGTTCGAGTCCCTCCTCCGCTACCAACCTTCCCGCATTCTTGGATCCAAGAGCAAACGGGCGCGGCGCCTTGTGGCGTGCCGCGCCCGCGCCCGCGCGTTCAGGTGGGCCTGAACTTGCGCTTGTGCTTGGGGGCGGGCTTGCCGGGCTTGTGAGGACCGCCGCCCGGGCCGCTCTTGGCGAAGCCGCGCTGCGGCGGCTTGGCCTTGACGAAGGCGTTGTCGGCCGCGTTGCGCGAGGGCCGGCGCTGGCGGTTGCTGCGCGCCGCCTCGCGCGGGCCGGCCTCGGAGCGTTCGATGAGCAGCGCCTCCTCGCCCTCGACCTCGGCGGTGCGCGCGGCGGCGGCGGCATACTTGTCGGCCACGGCCCGCGGGATCTGGAACCAGGTGTCGGCCTGGCCGATGCGGATCGCGCCGATCTCGCCGCGGGTCACGTGCCCTCGGCGGCAGATCAGCGGGAGGATCCAGCGCGGGTCGGCGCCCTCGCTGCGGCCGATGGCGATGCGGAACCACACCGTGTCCTCGAAGCCGGGGCGGTGGCGCTCCTTCTGGGCCTCGCGCGAGCTGCCGAGGATCTCCTCGGGCTCGGGCAGGCGCGCGCGGTGGGCGTGGACGAGCATCGCGGCGATGTCCTCGGGGGACCGCTCGGCGAGCAGCTGGCGGGCGAGCTCGCGGTCGGCCTCGTCGAATTCGGTCGGCGCGAGCAGCTTGCCGAGCAGGCGTTCGCGGTCGCGCTGCGCGATTGCCTCGCGGTCGGGGACGTCCTGCCATTCCGCGGTGATCCCCGCGCGGCCGAGCATCGCCTCGACCCGGCGGCGGGCGGGGAAGGGCACGACCAGCACCGCGACGCCCTTGCGCCCCGCGCGGCCGGTGCGGCCCGAGCGGTGCTGGAGCGTCTCGGCATCGCGCGGCAGCTCGACATGGACGACGAGGCTGAGGGTCGGAAGGTCGATCCCGCGCGCGGCGACGTCGGTCGCGACGCAGACCCGTACGCGCCCGTCGCGCAGCGCCTGGAGCGCGTGGTTGCGCTCGGACTGCGAGTGCTCCCCCGACAGCGCCACGACCGCGAAGCCGCGCTCCTGGAGGGTCGCGTGGAGGTGGCGCACCTTCTCGCGCGTGGCGCAGAACAGGATCGCGGTCTCCGCCTCGTGGAAGCGCAGGAGGTTGACCACCGCGTTCTCGATCTCGGGCGGGGAGACGGTCACGGCCTGGTAGGCGATGTCGCCGTGGCCGCGCCCGCCTTCGCTGATCGTGGCGATGCGCAGCGCGTCGGTCTGGTAGCGGCGGGCGAGGGCCTCGATCGGGCGCGGCATGGTCGCCGAGAAGAGCAGCGTGCGGCGGGTGTCGGGGGTGCCGTCGAGGATCGCCTCCAGTTCCTCGCGGAAGCCCATGTCGAGCATCTCGTCGGCCTCGTCGAGCACCGCCACGGCGAGGGCGGAGAGGTCGAGGGCGCCGCGCTCGAAATGGTCGCGCAGGCGGCCGGGGGTGCCGACCACGATGGCGGGGCCGGAGCCGAGCATCTTGCGCTCGGCCGAGGGGTTCATGCCGCCCACGCAGGTCGCGACGCGCGCGCCGGTCTGGCCGTAGAGCCATTCGAGCTCGCGGCTGACCTGGAGCGCGAGTTCGCGCGTGGGGGTGACGACCAGCGCGCGGGGCGCCGGCGCGAAGCCGATGCGGCCCTCGGCGTCCAGCACCTCGGGCACCATCGCGAGGCCGAAGGCGACGGTCTTGCCCGATCCGGTCTGGGCCGAGACGACGAGGTCGCGGCCGGCCGCCTCGGGGCGCAGCACCTCGGCCTGGACGGGAGTGGCGGTCTCGTAGCCGCGGCTCGCGAGCGCGGCCTCGACGGGGGCGGGAAGGGCAGGGAAGGTCATGGTCAGGGACTCGTCTGCAACGGCTCGCGGGGGCGCCGGGGGGCGCGGTGTCGCGGGCGTTGCCGGGGGTAAGAGGGGGCGGTGCCGATGCGATGCCGCCCGTGTGAGGCTGGCCCCATAGCGGCAAATGCCGCGCTTGGCCCGTCAAAAGTGAGGCCTTGCGGAACCGCCCTCCGCGCGCCCGCGCCGAGCCGCCGGATATGCGCGATTGGCTGGTCCGCTCGACTGTCCCGAAACGGAACATCGCCTTCCCGGGCCGTGTTCCCTTTATGCTCAGGAATGAGCGGATGAACCCGAAAACGATGGAAGAGGATACTGACATGAACGACCGGAACAATCCGCAGAACCAGCAGAACCAGTCGGGCCAGCCGAACCAGCCCGGGCAGTCGGGCCAGTCGGGCCAGCAGAACCAGCAGGGCCAGCAGCCCGGCCAGCAGGGCGAGCAGAACCGGCCCGGCCAGCCGGGTCAGCAGAACCAGCCCGGCCAGCAGGAGCAGCAGGACCGCAATCGCCAGAACGATCGCGACCAGCAGAACGATCGCAACCAGCAGCGCTGACCTGACCGCCGCGAGACATCGCGGTCAAAGCCGGCCCGTCCCCTCTCGCGAGGGGGCGGGCTCTTTCATGGGCGGGGTCCGGACCGGACAGCCGTGCGCGGCATGTTTCACGTGAAACACGCCGCAAGGCCGGGCTAACGCGGGTCTAGGATGGGTCCAGGGCGGTCCAGACGGGGTCTGCGCCGCCCCTCAGCGCCCTCAGCGCGAGCCGCGGGCGGCGAGCACGCTCGGCACGGTCAGCACGATGATCTTGAGGTCGCGCAGCATGCTGCGGCTGCTGACATAGCGCACGTCGAGCAGCACGCGCTCGAAGTAGTGGATGTCGCTGCGGCCGGAGATCTGCCACAGCCCGGTGATCCCGGGGCGCACCAGGCAGTAGAGCGCGAAATGCTGGCCGTAGCGCGCCGCCTCGGTCTCGACGATCGGGCGCGGGCCGACGATGCTCATCTCGCCCATCAGCACGTTGAAAAGCTGCGGCAGTTCATCAAGGCTCGAGCGGCGCAGGAAATTGCCGAGCGGCGTCACGCGCGGATCGTGGGTGAGCTTCTGGTGCTCCTCCCATTCGCGCCGCGCCACCGGGTCCCTGCGCAGGATGTCCTGGAGCCGCGCCTCGGCATCGACCACCATCGTGCGGAACTTCCAGCACCCGAAGGTCTTGCCGCCCAGGCCCACGCGGCGGTGGCGGAAGAACACCGGCCCCTTGTCGGTGAGGGTGATCGCCAGGGCGATGACGAGGAACAGCGGCAGGAAGAACAGCAGCGCCACGGAGGCGATGACGATGTCGAGCAGGCGGGACAGAACGTCCGCCCTGGTCTGATCCTGGAGATCCGCTGCCGAATGTTGCTGGAAAGTGTCTCGCGGCTCGATATACACGGTCGTGCTACCTTTCAGCTCGGGCGGACCGCAGGGATCCGTTCGGTTGATTGAAGTGCGACAGGGCCACCGTTGACGCGGGAACCTCATATGAGGCAGCTGCGGGCGAGGCTTTAGAATAAGTTAACAAAGCGGCGACGGGACGGGCGCAGAGCGGCTGCCCACCATCGGTTCGCCGCTCTCCTGGGGCAAGACGCGGAATGGATCGATGATGACCGACACCAGCCTGCCGCAAGATCCGGTCCCCAACGGGGCGCATGCGGAGAGCGGAGAATCGAGTCGGCGGCGCGGGCGCAAGGCCCGGGTGCAGCGGCAGGACAAGTTCCCCCGCCCGGTGCGGCTGGCGCTGTGGCTAGGGCTGCCCGCGGCCCTGTGGGGCGGCATCTACCTGATCTGGCGCGGGCTGTCCTGACAGGCTGCGCGGGTCGGGCGGGGGCGGCGCGCCCGGGTCCGGCGGGGGCGCAATCCAGGGTGCGGCGGGCTCCTGTGCCGGGGCGGGTGCAGGCGCGGGCGCGGGGGCGCAGGGGAAGGCCTCCTGCAGGCTCGCCACCACCACCGAGGCCGCCTGCGCGCGCGTCAGCGAGGGGTTTGCGACAAGATAGGCATCGTAGATGTCGGCGAGCCGGCCGAGCGTGAGCTGTGGCGGCAGGCAGGGATCGCCCGCACCGATCCACACCCGGTAGGATCGCGCCGCATCGGCGACAGCGGCGAGATAGGCGAAGCAGTGGCTGCGCGCGAAGGTCGATCTCTCGCGGCACTTGCGCAGCAGCTCGCCCGCGGATTCGAAGCCGGCGACCGCCTCGCTGCTCGCCGCCTGCGCGCGTGCGGGCGCTGGCGGCGCGGCGAGCAGGCCGGCCGCCGCAAGGCAGGCGATGACGGCGCTGGGCCCGCGTGTCACCCCGGGCCGTCTCCCATCGGGGCGGCGAGGTTCAGCGGGCGTGCCCTGAAGGGTGCAGGCGCCGCAGCGGCGGCGGCGGGCGCGGGGGCCGGCGTGTCGGCGGCCTGCGCCGGCTCGGCGAGGCCCAGCGGGCGCCGGGGGGCCGACAGCAGGTTCACCCCGGTCGGTCCTGCGGCCGGTGCCGCGGCCGCGGCCATCTGGAACTCGGGCTGCTCGGGGACGGCGATGCGCCCCGCCCATGCGGGGATCTGCGGCTCGCGGCCAGCATAGCGCATGGTGAAGGCGCCCGCCTGCCCGGGCGAACCGCGCCAGCGGTAGAACATATGCCGCCCGATCTGCCCCGCCGGATCGAGCGAGGAACTCCAGTAGGGCATGACGTAGTCGGCGTGGTAATGCGTCGCGAGGCCGACCTCGCTCGCCACCGCGCCGCCGAGCGCGGCCTTGGCGATGCGGTTGGCGCGCGCCCACAGGCTCGGCACCGGCGCGCGGGCGCGCGAGCCGTCGCAGGTGAAGGTGAACTGGCACCCCGTGGTGCGCTCCTGCCCCTGGAACACCACGCCGCAGACGTTGTCGGGCCAGGCCGGGTGGCGGACCCGGTTGAGCACCACCTGGGCGATCGCGCGCTGGCCGAGCTCGGGTTCGAGCGCGCCCTCGTAATAGATCGCCTCGGTCAGGCAGGTCTCGGCGCGCAGCGCGCTCGCGGCATCGCCGTAGCTGGCGATGAAGGGGCGGGCAGGCTCGATGGCGAAGCTGCCGGCAAGGAGGCTGTCGCCGATCGCGGCGGGCTGGAGCTCGGGCTGGCCGACGATGCGCGCCGCGGCAAGGCGAACGCCGCCGGCGGCGCGGCCCACATGGCCCGGGTCGACCGGGACGAGGGGGATCGCCAGCAGCGCCAGCACCCCGCCCGCGGCGAGCGCGCGCACCGCCCACTGCAGCCGCCGGCGCGGCGCGCGCAAGGGCGTCGGCGGACGGTAGGGGAAGGACGTTGCGACGGCGGTCATGGCGGGTTCGCTCGGGCTCCTGGCTCAGCGATTCGATGCAGGTCCACGCCGACAGGGCACGCCCGAATCGGCGCGCGCGGGCTGGGCCGCGGCAGGCGAGTGCCCGCCGGGCGGCGCCGCGGCCCTAACGTATCTTGCCTTTGCGGGGAGCTGTGCCGCTGCTGCGGCGGGCGGGCGCGTCGATGATGCGGACGCGATTGCCACCGCGCCCGTCCCTCAGGCCGCCATCTCGCGGAAGTCGCTGTGGCCGCGGCGCAGGCTCTCGTAGTCGCCGCAGCCCTCCACGCGCCCGTCCTTGAGGTAGTAGAGCACCTCGCAGCTGCGCACGGTGGAAAGGCGGTGGGCGATCATCACCACGGTGCGCTCGCCCTTCATGCCCTCGACCGCCTGGATGACCGCGCGCTCGGTGGTGTTGTCGAGCGCGCTGGTCGCCTCGTCGAGGATCAGGATGGCGGGATCGTGGTAGAGCGCGCGGGCGATGCCGATGCGCTGGCGTTCGCCGCCCGAGATGCGCACGCCGCTCTCGCCGACTACGGTGTCGAGGCCCTCGGGCTGGCGGTCGATGAAGCGGCCGAGCTGGGCGAGGCGGATCGCCTTGGCGAGCGCCTCCTCGTCGATGTCCTTGTCCTCGATGCCGAGCGCGATGTTCCGGCGGATGGTGTCGTCGAGGAGGTAGATCGACTGGGGCACGTAGCCCACGCGGCTGCGCCAGCGGCGCAGCTCGGCCTCGTCGAGCCGGTGGCCGTCGATCACCAGTCCGCCGCGCTCGGGAGCGAGCAGGCCGAGCAGCACGTCGACCACGGTCGACTTGCCGGCCCCGGTGCTGCCGACGAGGCCCACCGCCGTGCCGACGGGGATCGCGATGTTGACGTCCTTGAGCGCATGATCGGCGGCGCCCTCGTAGCGGTGCCACACGCCCTCGATCCCGATCACGCCCTGCGGGCGCGCGAGGTCGACGGGGCGCGCGTCAGGGGCGACGGCATCCTCGGCCGGCGCATCGCCGAGCAGCGCGAGGTCGCGGGCGATCGGCTCGATCGAGACGAGGCTGTAGCGCAGGTCCGCGAACTGGTGCATCGCCGCGCTCGAGGCCTCACGCAGGCGGACAAGGCCGACCACGAACAGCGAGAGCGTGACGAGGATGCTCTCGGTCGTGCGGCCCTGCAGCACGAGGCCGACGGCGAGCGCCAGCAGCCCGGTCATCGCCACCATCTCCGAGGCGGGGGGGATGATCTTCTGGATGAACAGCTTGAAGGCGTTGACCCGGCCGATGCGCGACACCGCGTCCATCACCTTGCCGGTGAAGTAGGGCTCGCGCCCGAGGGTGCGGATCTCCTTGATGCCGCCGAAGGCCTGCATGAGGTTCTGGTTGAAAACCTTGCGGTGCTGCTGCTGGATAAGGCCGTAGCGCCGCAGCCGCCCGCTCACCCCGCGCAGCGCGGCGAGCGCGATGAGGCCGAGGAAGGCCATCCAGGCGAGCGTGATGACCGGCTCGACGAACAGCAGGAAGCCGAGCACCGCGACGAGGATCACCACGCGCGTGCACAGTTCCAGGATCGTGCTGATCACGTTGTAGCACACGATGTTGACCTCGTGGTCGACATTGCGCAGCAGCTCGGAGCGGTTGCGTCCGAGGAAGAAGGGGTAGGGGGCGGCCATGTAGGCGCGCATCAGCCGCCCGGACAGCGCGATGCGGCGATTGGTGACGAAGCGGATCTGCGCCCAGTAATTGAACGCGAGGAAGCCGTTCTTGACCGCGAAGACCGCAAGCAGCGTCGCCGCGCCCCAGATCACCAGCTCGCGGCTGTCGAGGTCGGCGGTGATGCGACCGAGGAAGCCGCCGAGCAGCGGCAGGCGGGTCATCGCCTCACGGTCGACCACCGCGCTGACGAAGGCGGGGACCGCAGCGAGACCGACGATCTCCAGCACCGCGCCGAACAGCATCATCCCGAACAGCACGAGCGCCTTCCAGCGCTCGCGCGGGGAGAGCAGGGCGAGGAGCCCGGGGAGCGGCTTGAAGGCGGGCGTGCCGCCCTTCGCGGGGGTGGCGGCGGCCACCTTGGGAAGGGCGCTCATGCGGCCGAGGCCACGCCGGCGGTCGCCGCGGCGGAGGGGGCGCGCTCGAGGTTCGCGGCCGCGGGGGTGGCGGCGCTCGTTCCCGGCTGCGCGCGGTGGCCCGGGATGCGACCGCGCAGCGCGGCGTCCCACAGGTCGGTGAGCAGGTGCTTGTGACGTTCGATGTCGGATTTCCTCGCCTGTTCGAAACCGCGCTCGCGCATTTCCTCGGGCACCGGGCCGGAGACGATGGCGGGCAGTTCGTCGATCGAATCGTAAAGGATGCCGGCGCCCTCGCCGACATATTGCGCCAGGTCGCGGCGCACCGCGGGGATGCACACCCCGACGCCCGCGGCCTGGGCCTCGGCGATCGCCATCGGCCAGCCCATCCCGGCCGCGTCGCGCGCGCCCGTGTAGACCAGCCAGCGGTGCTTCTTGTATTCGCCGGGCATGGCCTCGGGCTCGACGGGATCGACGAGGCTGACCGCGCCCCCGCTTTCGGCGACCTCGCGGTGCAGCGTCTCGTCGGCGCTGCCGAGCGCATAGAGGTTGAAGGCGCGTCCCGGCACCCTCGCAGCCAGCCGCAGGAAATCGGGCAGGGCCTTGCGCGCCTCGGCGGGGCCGATGTTCATCACCGCGTCGCCATTGGGGCTGCGGTCGTGGAAGCGGGTGAAGCGCACCGCCGGGAAGCAGTCGACGAGCTTCGCCTCGGGAAGGCCGGCGCGCTTCAGCCAGGGCCGCGCGCAGGGCAGGGCGAGGATGCCGAGGCACAGCTCGCTCTCGGCCGCGCGCAGGCCCGCGAGGAAGGCCGGCGTGCGCTCGACCCGCGGCTCGCGGCGCAGCAGCCGCCGCAGCCGGCCCTTGAGCCCGGGCGGGTGCAGCGCGATCGCGTCGAGCGAGTGGGTGCGCAGCGTGAAGGGGACACCGGTGCGCCGCGACACCTCGCCCACGATGGCGAGCTCGCCGAGGTGGTGGGCGTGGAGCAGGTCGGGCTGGAACGCCTCCACGCCCGCGACGCAGGCCTCGACGCTCGCGGCCATCGCATGGGGGCGGTGATCGGCATAGGCGAGCGCGGGGGTGGACCGGGCGAGGATGCCGATCGCGTAATCCTCCTCCAGCGCCTCGATCTCGTTCTTGATGTAGGTCTGGCCGAGGCGCGGATACTCGTCGAGCAGGTAGAGCACCCGCGGCCTGGTGTTCCAGGGTCCGGGGCCGGTCGAGGCGGGATCGGCAATCGTCGTCATGGGCGCTCCCGTGGCGGGGGATGGACTTGGGCGACAATCAGCCGGGCACGGCAAAGGGCTGCCGCGCCGGCTTGTGCTGCGGGTGCGAAAAGACAGGTCCGGGGGCCCTCTTTCCACCACCCAGGTTAGGGACGGGCGGGCGGCACCCGCCCACCCTCGCGCGCATGAGCAGCACAGCCGCCCGGACTCCCGCTCCGCAGCCCGCCCCGCACGCCGCCCGCGTCTCGATCCTGATGCCCACGCACAACCGCGCGCATCTGATCGGCGAGAGCATCGATTCGGCGCTCGCGCAGTCGCTGCCGCCCGCAGAGATCATCGTGGTCGATGACGGGTCGAGCGATCATACGGTTGATGTCATAGCACAATTCGGCGATCCGGTGCGCTATGTGCGGCAGGACAACGCGGGCAAGTCGGCCGCGCTCAACCGGGCCATCGGGCTCGCCCGCGGCGACTGCCTGCTGGTGCTCGACGACGACGACCTGCTGCCGCCAAAGGCGCTCGCGGCCCATGTCGGGGCGCTCGCCGCAGCGCCCGAGGCGGGCTTCGCCTATGGACGGTTCGCGCGCTTTTCGGGACCGGGCGCACAGGCGTCCGCCAGCACCGACCTCGAGCCGCTGCCGACCCCCGGCGAGCGGCGGCTGCTCGTTCAGCTGATGCTTTGCTGCTTTCTGCCGAACCCCGCCTGGATGGTCCGCCGCGAGGTGCAGCTTGCCGCCGGGCCCTATCGCACCGACCTGCCACGCGGGCAGGACTACGAGATGATCCTGCGCATCGCCCGGGCGGCGCCGGGCGTCTATGCGGACGCGGTGACACTCTACCAGCGCAAGCACGTCGGCGCGCGGCGGACGAGCCGCGGCACGGTGGTTGCCAAGGACACGGTCGCGGGCTGGATCGACGCCGAGCGGGTGATCTTCGGCGAGATCGAGGCGACCTGGGACGACGCGGAGTTCCGCCCTTACGACGATGCGGCCGGCACCAGCGGCGCCGAGGCCGAGCGGCTCGCGGTGCTTCAGCGCGCGGTGATCCTGTTCATGCGCAAGCTCCACGCCCCTGCCGAGCGGCACTTCGCGCGCTATGCCGCGCTGCTCGGGGATGCGACCCCGGGCGAGCGCGAGCTGGAGATCGCCGGCGACCTGCTCGGCGCGCGCTACGGGATCGGGGAGCTCTACGAGGGTCGCCACGATCCCGGCCCGCTCGGCGCGCTCGCCCTGCCGCAGGCGCTGCGCCGCGCGATGGCGCGCCAGCTGCCGTGGCGGATGCGCGAACTGGTCGGCAGCGGCCGGCTCGGCGCGGCGGCGCGGCTGCTCGGCTGGGGCCGCCGGGCGCTGGGGAGCGACGCGCTCATCGGCGCGGCGGGCGGCAAGCTCGAGGCCTATGCCCGCCGCGCCCGGATCGGGGCGGGCAGCGGCGCCTCCTGAGCGTGCCGCCGCCCCGCCGTGCCGGTCAGAAGAACCGCTCGCCGACCCGGATTGTGTCGCCCGGTCGCACCGGGAAGGAGGGGGTCTCGCGCAGGTCCACCAGCCGCTCGCGGGTCTCGGTGGCGCGCTTCAGGAACACCCGGCGCGAATTGGCGCGGTAGGTGAAGCCCCCCGCCGCGGCGACCGCCTGCTCGATCGTCAGCCCGACCGCGAAGTCGTACTGCCCGGGCCGCCCGACCTCGCCGAGGATGTAGTAGGGGCGGTAGGTGATGATCTCGGCGCTGACCCGCGGGTCGGCGATGTAGCCGCTGCCGAGCCGGGTGGTCAGCTCCTGCTGGAGATCCTCGACGCTGCGCCCGGCGGCCTTGACGTTGCCGATCAGCGGGAAGGAGACGTCGCCCGCCCCGGTGATCCCGTATTCGCCGGTCAGCGTCTCCTCGCCATAGACGGTGATGCGCAGCCGGTCCCCCGGCCCGAGCGTGTAGAGGTCGGACGCGTCCGCGACCCGCGCCTGCGGCACATCGCCGGCGATGGCGCCCCCGCCGCAGGCGGCGAGGAGGGTGAAGAGCAGGGCGGCGAAGAGGGCGGGGAGGTGCGGGAGCCTTCTCATGCGGGGTTCCTTCTGGCTTGTGGGGAGAGGCGGCCGGCGGCGCGTCCGCGCATCCGGAACAGCGCGGGACGCTCCGTGCCCGGCGCGGCGGCGGCAAGCGGCACCGCCGCCAGCGCGGCGATGATCGCGTAGAGCATCACGGTGTCGATCAGGAAGGGTCCGACCACCAGCTCGGTGCGGATCCTGAGGAGGATGGTGAACAGCGTCGCCGCCGCGAAGGCGCGCGGCACGTCGATGGCGGCGACCAGCAGCACCGCGGCGCGCAGCGCGAGGAAGGCGAGCGGCAGGAGGAACAGGGCGAGGCCAATCATGCCGAGGTCGGCCATCAGCTCGCGGAAGGTGTCGTGGAAGTGGAAGCCCCGCCCGTCGCGCTGGCCGTTGCGGTCGAGCAGGCCCTTGCCCTTGGGGCCGAGCCAGATCGCCTTGTAGCCGTGGCCGATCGCCGGGGACTGGGCGATCAGCCGGTCGGCCTCCTCCCACAGCAGCGTGCGCCCGGTGAGGCGCGTGTCCTTGCGCAGCACGTCGGTCTGGATGATCGTCGCCTGCCGCTCGATCTCGGGCAAGGCGATGAGCGCGGGGATGGCGAGCAGCGCGGCGGCGACCAGCGCGAACATCCGCCCGCCGCGCCCCGCCCAGGCGGCGAGCGCGAGGAGGCCGAGCAGCCCGGTCAGCACCGCCGCCGAAACGAGGGCCGTCGCCGACTGCGCCTGCACCAGCAGGAACGCGGCCGGGGCCGTCATCGCCGCCGCGGCGATCCGCGTGGCGGGGCGGTAGCCGCGCGAGGCCGCCACGCACAGCGCCGCGCCCAGCCAGAACAGCGCGATATAGGCCATCTGGTTCTTCGACCCGGCGAGCGCGATCAGCACCGGCCCGTGCTCGGAGGCGCCGGTGCGGCCCGTCGCAAGGCCGAGCAGGCAGGCGATCGAGGTTCCCACCAGCACCGCCAGCACCAGCTGGCGCAGCGTGAGGAGACGCCCCAGCGCGATGCCCATCACGACCGTGATGACCAGCTGCACCCCGTAGCGCAGCGAGATCGAGGGCACGTCCGACCACAGCGTCGAGGCGGCGGCGAACAGCGGAAGCAGCAGCAGCGGCACGGCGAGCGGGACGAGGCCCGGCAGCGCGCGCCAGCGGATCGCCAGCATCGCGCCCAGCGCGATCAGTTGCAGGAGCGTCGCCAGCGGCCCGAGCGCAGGGGCCGCAAGGCAGGCGATCATCAGGACCGCGAAGCCGAACACGGGCACGCGCTCGAAGCCGAAGGGCGCTGGCGTGCCGCTCGGTTCGTGTGCTCGGGCTGAGGCTGACAAGGGGGCGGGCTCCGGTGGTCAGGGTTCGTCCCGGGGGACGCGGGCGACACTTGCCGATCAACGAACGCGCTTCGCGCACACAGGTTAGCCACCTGTGGCAGGATTTCGCCTGCCGGGTGCGGCGGGTCAGGGGGCGATGAGGAAGCGACGGCGCGGCGGGTGGGCGCTCGCGGGAAGGAGTCCCGCGATCTTGTCGCGCGCGACGCCGAGCCCCGCGTCGAGCAGCAGGCGCGGGCGGTCGCGGTGCTCGATCAGCGCGCGCACCAGCCCGGTGCGGCGCTTGGCGTCGAGGAAGTGGCGATGGTGCCAGCGCTGCGCACAATGCGCCCGGTGCGCGAGCAGGACCGCGCGGTCCTCCGCGTCAAGCCGCCCGGCCGCCAGCATCCGGTCGTCAGCTGCCACCAGCGCGGCGAGATCCTCGGAGGAATGCTTGGCGCTGAGGGAGTTCGAGCGCTCGATCGCGACATAGCCGCAGGTCGCCACCAGCCGGAACCGGGCCCCGGCCCGCAGCATCCGCGCATAGAGATCGAAGTCCTCGCCGAGCCGCAGGCGCGGATCATAGGCGAGCCCGTGGCGCTCCAAAAAGGCGCGGCGCATCACCGGCTTCAAGAAGCCGAGCTCGCCGCGGGGCCGCCCGGGGCGCGAGATGTTGGCCTCGACGAAGCGGGCGAAGGTCATGCGCTCGGCCACCCCGCCGGTGGCGAAGGCGGCGAGGTTGGTGAAGTCGGCGGCCTCGCTCTCGGAGACGAAGATCATGTTGTCGGCCGACATGTCCCAGTCGCCGCCGGGATCGGCGAGCGCGGCGAAGCGCCCGGGCAGGATCGCGTCGTCGGCATCGAGCGGCGCGACGAGCGGCGCGGAGGACCGCTCGAGCGCGAGGTTGCGGGCGGCTGCCGGGCCGATGTTGGCGGTGAGGCGGTGGACGCTCAGCCGCCCGCTGCCGTCGTCGGCGCTGCGCGCGGCGGCGGCGGTCGCGTCGCTGGAGGCGTCGTCGATCACCACCACCTCGGCGACCTCGGGCTCGGCGAGCGCCGAGCTGACCGCGCGCGCCACCGTGGCCTCGGCATTCATCGCCGCGACGATCACGCAGATCTTTTCCAAGTCGCCGCCTTCTTTCGCGCCCGTTTGCATTGCCGCGCAGCCTAGGCCTCTGGGTCACCTGGGGAACTAACCTCGTTAAGGTCGCTGGCGGGGCGTTCCGGACTATCCCGTTCCTGCACCGCGCGGTCGCAGCCGGGTGCGGCTGCCCGCCTGCCCGAGGAGACCTTCCCACCCATGGCCGACTTCGCCCCCGGTCCTTCCGAGCCGCTGGTGTCCCTGCTGATGGTCGCCCGCAACGCCGCCGGCCATATCGACGCCGCGATCGCCTCGGCGCGCCGCCAGACGCTGCGCCGGATCGAGATCGTGGTCGTCGACGACCAGTCGAGCGACGCCACGCCGGAGATCATCCGCCGCCACGCCGCCGAGGACTCGCGGGTGATCGCGGTGCGCGGGCACGGCAAGGGCCTCGCGGCGGTGCGCAACCTCAGCATCACCGCCGCCGCCGCGCCGTGGGCCGCGGTGGTCGACAGCGACGACATCCTCCATCCGCGCCATGTCGAGAACCTGCTCGACCTCGCCGAGCGGACCCGCGCGGACATGGCGGCAAGCAACATGATCGCCTTCGGGGAGGACGTGCCCGCCAGCCTCTTCGCCGCCGATGCGACCTGGCAGCGCGAGCGGATGATCGCGCACGAGGATTTCCTCGCCAGCGGTCAGCTCGACCGGGCCGCGCTCCAGCTCGGATACCTCAAGCCGCTGTTCCGGCTCGACGCGCTGCGCCGCCACGGCCTTGCCTACGACCTGCGCCTGACGATTGGCGAGGACTGGGACCTCGTCGAACGCGCGCTGGCGGCGGGGCTGCGCTATGCCTGGCGGCCGGAGCCGACCTATTTCTACCGCCGCCACGCGGGCTCGACCTCGTTCCGCTGGCGCAGCGCGGACCTTGCCGCGCTGATCGCGGCCGAGCGCGACCGGCTGGCACGCGCGCGCCCGGCGAGCGCCCTGGCCGAGGCGCGGCGCGCGCGGCTCGCCTCGCTCATGGATGCGCACGCCCATTGCGAGGCGGTCGGGCACCTCAAGGCGCGGGCTTTCGCACGCGCGCTCGCGGCGATGCTGCGCCGCCCGCGGGCGATCGCGATGATGGCGCAGAGCGTGCGCGAGGGGCTGGCGCGCCGCGCCGCCGCCGCCGCGCCGGGCAAGCGCGGGGCGGACGAGGCCCCGCCGCCGGCCGCCCACGTGCTGCTCTGCGGCGAACCGCGCGCCGGTTCCCCGGTGGCGATCGCCGCAGCCCTCGCCGAGGCGAGCGGCTGCGAGGTGCGCCGCCTCGGGCCGGGCGAGCTTGCCGATCCGGTCGCCACCGCCCGCGCCGGTCGCGGCGCGGCGATGGTGCTGATCGCCGATCCCGCCGAGGCCGATGCCGCCGCCTACGCCATCGCCGATGGCGCGCCTTTCGTCGCCGAGGAGGGGAGCGAGCACCCGGTGATCGACATGACGATCGATCCCCATTCCTGCGGCGCGCTGCTCGGCCTGCTGCCGGTCAGCGGGCTCGCCGATGCCGGGCTCGCGCAGCTCGGCCGGATGCGCACCGCCCCGGGGCTCGCCGCATGAGCGCGCGGCCCCGGGCGATCATTGTCAGCCGCCAGCGCCTGATCGGTGCGACCAACGGCTCGTCGGCCTATCTCATCGACCTCGCCCGCTCGATCCGTGCCGCGGGGCTTGAGCCGGTGCTAGTCCAGCCCTCGCCCGACATCATGGGGCGCATCCCCTTCTACCGCACGCGGCCCGAGATGAAGGTCTTCGCCAGCCACCGAATCCGCGGGGTGGCGACGTTCGGCCGCTGGGTGGTCTCGCGCGATCCGGGCGTGTGGCGCGACGCGGCGCTGGGTGTGGCGCGCAGCCTGTTGCGGCGGCTCGGGCTCTCCGGCGCCTGGACGCGCGACCGACCGCGACCCTATGCCATCGCGATGAGCTGGGCGCCCGAGGACCGCGCCTGGCTCTCCGCCCAGCCGCTCGGCGCGCAGGACGTGGTGCTTGCCGACTATGCCTTTCAGTCCGAGGCCTTCGCCGTCCTCGGTGCCCCGCGCGAGCGCAGCGCGATCATCATGCACGACCTGTTCCACCGCCGCGGCACGTCAGGGGCGGGAGCGGAGCATGATTCGGTCGCGGCGATCTCGCGCGAGGAGGAGGTGGGGCTGCTCGGCCGGGCCGGGACGGTCATCGCCATCCAGCGCGACGAGGCGGAGTTCGTCGCCGGGGCGCTGCCCGGCACGCGGGTGGTGCTCGCCCCCGGCACCCGCTCGCCCGAGGCGCCGCAGACCTTCGCCGAGGACCCCTCGCGCCTGCTCTTCGTCGGCAGCCGCACGGCGCCCAACAGCGACGGGCTCGCCTGGTTCCTCGACAAGGTGTGGCCGCAGCTTGCCGCCGCGAGCCCGAACACGAGGCTCGACGTGGTCGGCACGGTCGCTGCCGATTTCGCCGGCGAGCGCGTGCCCGCCGGGGTGCGGATGCACGGGCTGGTGCCGGAACTTGCGCCCTTCTACCGCCGCGCCGGCATCGTCATCGCCCCGCTGCGCTTCGGATCAGGGCTCAAGATCAAGCTCGTCGAGGCGCTCGCCTGGGGCAAGCCGATGGTGGTGAGCCCGGTCACGCTGCAAGGGGTCGAGGCGACCTGCGGGCGGGCGGTGCTGGTGGCCGACAGCGCGGCGGGCTTCGCTTCGGCGATCCTCGCGCTGCAACGCGACCGCGAGCTGCGCGCCCGGCTCTCGGCGCGCGCGAGGAAGGCGGTCGAGGACCACTTCGCGCCGCGCGTCACGCACCGCGATTTCCGCGCCTGGCTTCAGGAGGCGGCGAAAGGCAGCACCGGGGCGGGCAGGGCCCTGCCGCCCGAGATGCGCGCGGCGATCTCCTGCTTCCAGTAGCCCGCGCTCCATGCGAAGTGCATGATCATCGCCGCTGTCCCCGCCCAGGCGGTGGCGGCGCGGCGCTCGCGCACGGCGAGGGCGAGGCCCCAGCCCTGGCAGAGCAGCGCCCAGCTCGCCGCCGGCAGCGCTAAGAGCGGCGCGACCGGCGCGGCGAGCGCCAGCGCGCAGGCCGGGGCGATGGCGAGCGGCAGGGCCTGGCGCAGCCGCAGGCGGCGGCGGTGGCGGCGCACGGTCGTCGCCCGGCCCTCGCCATAGCGGCGATACTGGCGAAACAGCGCGCGCGCCGTCGCCCGGGGGAAGTAGGTCACCGGGATGTCGGGCGCGAGCCAGATGCGCGCGCCCTGCGAGAGCATCCGGAGGTCGAGCTCCGCGTCCTCGTTGCAGGGCATGGTCTCGCAGTAACCGCCCGCCGCCTTGAAGGCGTCGATCCGCATCAGCGCGTGGTGCCCGTGCTCGACGAGGCCCGCCGCCGCCAGCGTGCGATGCGCCGCGCCCCCGGTGCCGAGCCGCGAGTTCTGCGCCGCCGCGACGCCGTGGGCAAAGCCGCTCGCGAGGCCGGCGGGCGCCTGGGTCTCCATCCGCACCACCACCGCCTCGACGCCCTCGGCCTCGGCGGCGGCGAGCAGGCGCGAGACGTAGTCCTGCGGGTAGAGCGCATGGGCATCGACCCGCGCGAGCCAGGTCGCCTCGCCGCCGAAGCGCGCGACCGCGCGGTTGATCCCGGCGCTCTGAATGCGGTCGGGGTTGTCGAGGAGGGTGATGCGCGGCTCCCCGCGCGCCATGTCGCGCACGATCGCGCGGGTGCCGTCGGTGCTCCCCCCGTCGGCGACCACGATGCGGCGGTTGGCGGGATCGGCGAGGAGGCAGGCGAGCAGCGGTCCGATATGCGCCGCCTCGTTGAGGCAGGGGATGACGGTGAGCACGCTTGCGGCGGGTGCGGGCGGCGGCGGGGCGGTCATGCGGCGGTCTCCAGCTGGCGCACCAGGCTGCGGTGGTCGTCCTCGGAAAAGGCGATGCGCTCGCGCGGAAGGGCGCGGGCGGCGGCGGCGAGGGCGGCGTAGCGTTCCGGCGTCATGCCAGCGAGCAGCGGGCCGAGCGCGTCGCCCTCGGGAAGGATGAGGCCCACGTCCTGCGCCGCGAGCCAGCGCCCCGTCTCGACCTCGGCGAGCGCCACCGGCACCGCGCCGTGGGCGAGGCTTTCATACAGGCGATTGGGGAGCAGCCAGCTCGAATTGAGCCCCTCCTCGAAATAGTCGACACACCAGGCGAAATGCACCCGGCCGTAGAGCCGCGGGAGATCGTGCGGGCGATAGGGTCCGGCGAACTCGACGCCGGGGCAGCGGTCGATCTCGGCGGCGAGATCGGGGAAGACGTCGGGCGAGGGGATGCCGGCGACCAGCACCCGCACCCGCCCGTCGGCGCGCGCGGCGAGGCGGGCGAGGATCGCAAGGCTGCGGCGGCAGCGCAGCATCCCGAACCAGCCGATCACCCACGGACCCTCCCCGGCCGAGGCGGCGGGGGTGTCCTCGGGGAGGGCGGCGACCTTGTTCTCGACCAGCTCGACCGGCCCCTGCCAGCCCTGCACCTTGCGGAAATAGTCGCGCTCGAAGGCGGGGGAGCTGACGATCACCCGCGCGGTGCGCCTCAGCAGGCGGCGTTCGGCAAGGCGCAGCAGGCGGCTGGCGAGCCCCTTGCCGAGCATCATGCGGTGGATGTCGAGGCATTCATAGACCAGAGTCTGGCCGCGCCGCGCGAAGAAGGCGGCGATCACCAGCATCTCGAGATTGCGGGCCATGACGACGTCGGCGCCGCGCACCAGATCGCGCAGGCGGCGGCCGGGGGCGAGGAGGGTGCGCAGGACCAGCAGCGCGCGTTCGGCGAGTCGCGCGTCGCGGCTGCGGCCGAGCGGCACCGCCGGCACGCCCGCCACGCTCGCGGGCGCGGCGCGGCGGTAGAAGCCGGCGATCGCGACCTCCGCCCCGCCGCTGCGCAGCCCCTCCACCCGCCGCGCGACGGCCGCGTCGCCGAGGTCGTGGACCAGGTAGGCGATGGTGGTGCTGGCGGTGGTGCTCATGCGTGTCGAACCTTCCCCGGGGTAGCGGCGCGCGGGCCGGGCAGGTCTGTGGCGCAGGCGTTGGGGGCACAAATTCAAGTGTTTTGCTGATTTCGATCAGGACGATGCAGGCGCGCGATGAACCGAGGGTTGGCGTCGCCGGATGGCAAAACATGTTATGGCTGCGGGGCGGAGGCGCGGGCACGCCGGGCCGGACAAGCCGGCGCGGTGCCGGTCGACGACCCGGGAGACGCCCTTGGCGACGCGCGCAGACCGCCTGCTTCACGAGAATGCCGACGCCACCATCAACCCCCGTGCCGCCAACAGGGCCGGCGCGGGAGGCCGTGCGCGTGCCGAAGACGGCGGCCCCGGCGGGGGAGGCAGCGGCGCAGGCGGTTTCGGGGGCGGCGGCTACGGCGGAGGCGGCGGGGCGAGCGCCCCCTTCCTTCCCGATCCGGGCCTCCTCTGGCTGATCTTCCGCCGCCGCCTGTGGCTGTTCCTCGGCGTCGTCGTCGCGGTGCTGGGGCTGGTCGCGGCCTTCACCCTGAGCCGGCCCGTCCTCTACTCCGCCTCGGCAAGCGTGCTGATCGACGTGCGCCAGCCCGAGGTGCTCGAGAGCGATCCCGTCGCCCCGCGCCTTGCCGGCGACACCAATGTCATCGACACCGAGGTGCAGATCCTCTCCTCGCGCCGGCTCGCCGGGCGGGTCGCCGATGCGCTCCAGCTGGAAACCCGTCCGGAGTTCGCCCCCTACATGCGCGCCGCGCGCGAGGGGACGGGCCGCGAGGAGCCCGGCACCCACCCGCTCGCGGGAGCCGTGCTGACGCGGATGGACATCCGCCGCTCGGGCCTCACCTATCTCATCGACATCAACGCCCGCGCCGAGACGCCAGAGCTCGCCGCCGCGCTCGCGAACGAATATGCCCGGCAATACCTCGCCCAGCAGCAGGAGATGAAGTCGAGCACCTCGGCCGGGGCGCAGGAATTCCTCCAGACCCGCCTCGTCGAACTGCGCCAGCGCGCCTCGGAGGCCGACGCGGCGCTGCAGAACTACATGATCCGGAACGGGCTGATGAGCGCCGAGGGCGCGACCATGGCCGAGCAGGAAGTCTCGGTGCTCAACCAGGAGATTTCCGCCGCCCGCGCCGCGCTCGCCGAAAAGCAGGGACAGCTTGCCGCGGCGCAGAACAGGATCGGGCGCGGCGGCGGCGGGGCCGAGGTGCCGGCGGCGCTGCAATCGGGCACCGTCGCCCAGCTGCGCGCCCGCGAGGCGGAGCTGACCGGCGAGGTCGCCCGGCTCGAGAACCGCTTCGGCGACGAGCACCCCGAGCTGCGCCGCGCGCGCCGCGAGCTCGTCGACATCCGCAGCCAGATCCAGCAGCAGATCGACCGCGTCATGTCCTCGCTCGAGAGCGACGTGCAGGCCGCGCGCTCGCGCCTCGCCTCGCTCGAAGCCAGCCAGCGGCGCGCCCAGGGCTCGCTCGCCTCGAACAACGCCGCCCAGGCCGGCTACCTCCAGCTCGAGCGCGACGCCAAGGCGGCGCGGCAGATCTACGACACCTTCCTCGCCCGCGCGCAGGACGTCGAGGCGCAGTCCGGCCTGATCCGGCCCGACGCCTCAATCGAGACGCTGGCGCGCGTGCCGATGCTGCCCTCCTCGCCGAGCTACCCACTCGCGGCGGTGGGCGGGCTGACGCTGGCGCTGATCCTCGGCTTCATGGCGATCGCCGCGGCCGAGTATCTCGACGCGCGCATCCGCACCCGCGCCGACGTGGAGAAGCGGCTGGGGCTCGCCTATCTGGGGGCCGTTCCCGAACTGGGCACCACCACCAAGCGCCTCGCGCGGGGCGAGCTGCCGCAGGACTACCTGCTCGCCCATCCCCAGTCGAAGTTCACCGAGGCGGTGCGTTCGCTCAAGAACGCGCTGATCCTCCAGCCCGGCGGTGCGCCGCGCAGCATCGCGATCACCTCAGCCCTGCCGCGCGAGGGCAAGTCGACGACCGCGATCTGCCTGGCGCGGATGCTCGCGGCCTCGGGCGTGCGCACGGTGCTGGTCGACTGCGATTCGCGCCGCCACGCGACCAGCGACACGCTGCTGCCCGAGGGGTGGGACGGCTTCGGCCAGTACCTGCGCCGCGAGGTGCCCCTGGCCCACGCGCTCGCCACCGAGGAGGAGACGGGCCTCGCGATCCTCGGCTCGCGCAGCGGCGAGCTGGGCGGGCGCGAGCTGTTCGTCAGCGTGCCGCTCGCCGAGATGCTTGCCGAGCTGGCGTTGCAGTTCGAGGTGACGGTGATCGACACCGCCCCGGTCCTCGGCGTCGCCGAGACCCGGCTGATCGCTGCGGGGGTCGACTGCACGCTGATGCTCGCCCGCTGGCGCGACACCTCGATGAAGGCGGCCGAGACCGCCGCCGACCTGCTGATCGCCGCCGACGCGGCGCTGGCGGGCATGGCGCTGACCCGGGTGGATGTGCGCCAGTACGGCAGCACTGGGCAGCAGGACGTCTATTCCTACCAGAAGAAGTTCGCCGGCTACTACGTCGACTGACCGCCGCCCGGGGACGGGCAGCGGAGGGTCAGAACACCATCCGCACCCCGGCGCTCACCCGGTTGCGGGTGAACTGGCGGAAAAAGGTGTTGTCGGCGAAGCGCTGGATGCGGTCGGCGCGGCCGAAGATCCGGATGTTGCGATCGAGCTTCCAGGTGGCGCCGACGTGGAGGTCGTATTCCTCGGCGTCGGTCTGCAACTGGCCGATCGTCTCGATCCGCGCGAAGCCCGCCCGCGCGTCGAGCACCACGTTGCGCAGCAGCTCGTGCTCGACATCGACGCTCGCCTGGCTGCGCACGTTGCCGCTGACGAGCTGCGAGCCGCCCTCCTCGACCTGCCGGTCGGCGAAGAAGCGCAGGGTGGTGAGCGGGGTGATCGCCCAGGTGAGGTTCGCCCCGAAGGACACGCCGGTGAGGCCCGGCGCGCTCGGATCGTCGACCTCGCGGCGCAGCACGCCCGCGCGCAGCTCGCCGAACAGGAGGTTGGTGAGCTCGACCCGCGCGCCCGCCTCGATGGCGAAGCCGCTGGTGTCGCGGTCGAAGGGATCGGGCTCCTCGGGCTCGCCGGTGAACTGCAGCCGGTCGACCTGCCCGCGCAGCAGGCCCGACACGCGCGGCGAGAATTCGAGCAGCGCGGTCAGCGAGGCGCGCATCAGGACCGAGTCGCGGAAGTCCTGATCGAGCACCGAGCCGTCGGCCCTGATCGCATCGTCGAAATCGAGCACCTGGATCATGCCGTCGCCGACCAGCTGGAGCCGGCCCATCTCGTGCGCGACCGTGACCATCGCGTCGGCGCGGCGGAAGCGGGTCGGATTGCGCGCGGCGGCCTGGCTGGTGATGTTGGCGCGGTCCTCGGCGAGGGCGTCGAGCGAGGCGACGATGCGCGCGGAGGTGTTGCGGCTGGCGTCGATCCGCGCGCGCACCCGGCCGCCGCCCTCCATCACGTCCTCGGTGGTGAAGCGGCGGTGGAAGTTCTGCTGCACATAGCCGTCGATCTCGACGCTGTGGCGCTGCCAGTCGGACACCAGCCGCGCCGCGCCGCGGACCGTCAGCTCGAAGTCGCCCGCGCCGTCGTTGGGGAGGGCGAGGATGTTGTCGTCATATTCGAGACGCGTCTCGACGCTGGGATAGAGGAAGAAGCTCCCCAGCCGTCCGCCGACCGGTTCGTATTCGGGCAGGCGGCGTTCGGAGGGCAGCGGCAGCGGCGCGGTCTGGGCGTGGGCGGCGGTCCCGGCGAGCAGGAGGCCGGTGAGCCCCGCAAGGCCCGTGGCAGTGACGGAATGGCGCATCGGTTTCCCTCCTTGAACGGCGATGGGCCTTGCCTGCCGCGGCGCGGCGGGCACCCACATGGGTTAAACTGGTCGGGCCGGGCCGCCCGTCGGCAGGCGCGCGCCCTCGCTGCGTTCGGCCGCGACCAGCCGGGCGACCGGGCCCTCGCCGCACGCGAGATCGGCGAAGCCGCCGACCTCGACGACCCGCCCGGCGTTGAGCGCGATCACGTGGTCGGCGGCCGCGACCATCGACAGGCGGTGGGCGATGACGAGCACGGTGACGCGCCCGCGCAGCGCCGCGACCGAGCGGGCGAAGGCGGCCTGGCTCTCCCAGTCGAGCGCGCTCGTCGCCTCGTCGAGGACGAGGAGCTGCGGCTCCATGACCAGCGCACGGGCGAGGGCGATGCGCTGGCGCTGGCCCCCCGACAGGCGGCTGCCGTTCTCTCCGAGCTGGGTGGCGAGGCCCTCGGGCAGGGCGGCGACGAAATTCGCCGCGCCCGCGCCCTCGAGCGCCGTCCAGAGCTGCGCGTCGGTCGCGTCGGGGCGGGCGAGGCGCAGGTTGTCGGCGACGCTCCCGGCGAGGAGGAAGTGGTCCTGCGGCACATAGGCGACCGCCCGGCGCCAGACGCGCGCGGTCTCGGGGGTGAGGGCGTGATCGTCGATGCGGATCGTGCCCGCCTGGGGCGAGAGGAGGCCGCACAGCAGGTCCGCCGTGGTGCTCTTGCCGCTCCCCGAGGGGCCGACCAGCGCGGTGATGCGGCCCGCCGGGATCACGCAGTCGAGGTCCTCGATCGCGGGGCGCGCGTCGCCCCCGGCATAGGCGTAGCGCACGTTCGCGCAGCGGATCGCCTCGGCGAGCACCGGCGGCGGGGCCGCGTCCGCGGGCAGGGGCGGCTCGGCGGCGGCGGCGCACTCGGCGCGGAAGCGCTCGATGTCGCCGAACACCGTGACCTCGGAGAGGAGTTGCTGGAGGTTGGTCTGCAGCGTCGTGAAGCGCGGCGCGATGCGCATCAGCAGCACGAGGAAGGCAACCAGCTCGGGCAGCGCGAGGCCCAGCACCCGCACCCCGCCATAGACCAGCACCGCCACCGCCATCGCGCTCACCACCTGCGAGAGGATCGTGCCGAGCGAGGTCAGGCGCATGTAGCCGACGGCCTCGGCATGGACCTTGTCGAGATTGGCGGCGAGCCGGTCGCGATAGGCGGCCTCCGCGCCGTGGATCTTGGCGGTCTTGAGCCCGGCGAGATATTCCGAGACGGTGCGGTACTGGTCGCGCTTGTTGACCGTGCGCTCGCGCCCGAAGCGCATCGCCCGGGCGCGCAGCGGGGCGAGGAGGGCGAGCATCAGCAGGCCCAGCGCCGCCGCGGTCACCATCAGCGCCGGGGCGATGATCCAGGCGACCGCGAGGTAGATTGCGAGCAGGATCGCGGTCTGGAGCAGCATCATCACCGCCATCGCTGCGCTGTAGACGCGCTCGACATCGGCGGTGAGCAGGTGGTGGAGATCCGAGGCGCGGCGGCGCACCATCGCGTCCCAGCGCAGGCTGCCGATCGCGGCGAAGAGATCGAGGCGGAGGCGGTTGAGCAGGTCGAAGAGCAGGTCGGCGAGGTAGATGTTCTTCCAGCGGGTGAAGAGGCCGTGGAGCGCGATGAGGCCGACCAGCCCGGCGAGCGCCGCGCCGAGGCTGATGGTCAGGCCCCCCGGCACCCAGGCGGGCAGCGCGAAGCCCGCGCCCGCGGCGTCCCCGGCGAGCGCCAACAGCGGGACGACGAGCAGGATCGAGATGCCCTCGGTCAGCCCCCCCAGCACCAGCAGCGCGAGCGCGATGGCGAAGCGCCGCCCGCTGCCGAACGCGAGATAGCGCAGGAAGGGGAGGATGCCCGCCGGCGTTGTCATGGCGCGCGCGGGTCCGCGGGCGGGGTGCCGCCGAGTTCGGCCTCGACGAAGGCCACCACCCGGTCGAGCGCCGCAAGGTCGTGGGGCACGGTGAGGATCGCGGCCTCGGCATGGTGGGCGAGCGCGGCGCAGTGCCGGGCATGGCGCGCGGCGATGGCCGGGGTGATCGCCGCCGGGCCGAAGCGCGTTCCGTAGGAGAAGCGCAGGAAGGCCTTCATCCGCTCGCGCGGGTCGAGCGGGCGCAGCGCCAGTCCCTCGCCGCGGGTCAGCAGGAAGAAGCGGCCCGGCGCGTGCTGCGCCTCGGCGAAGCCCGAGCCGACGAGGTAGCGGTGCTTGTCGCGCACCAGCGGCACGTCGGGCCGCGCGCCGAGATCGGCCCCCGCGAGCGCGGCGGAGGCCTCGCGGGTGAGCTTGACCTGCGGGAAGGCCGGGCTGATGTGCCCCGTCCCGCCGCCCTCGGCCAGGCCCTCGATGGCGATGATGTCGTCGGTGAGCAGCGGATAGCCCGCGCGCAGGAAGGCGGCCGCCGTGGTCGACTTGCCCGCGCCCTTGTCGCCGAGGAAGGCGAAGGCGCGCCCGTCCGGCGCGGCGAGCGCGCTGCCGTGGAGCAGGAAGGCGCCGCGCATCTGGAGCAGCAGGGCCATGACCGGGCCGAGCAGCGGAAAGGCGATCAGCCCTGGATCGACGCCGGGGCGCGGCTCGACCTCGATCAGCCCCGCGGCCGCCACGCGGAAGGCGCCGATCTGGGGGTAGAGGAGGAAGCACTCGCTGTCGCCGAAGCGGAAGGTGCCGGGCGCCTCGGGCTCGGGAAAGGCGCGGCCTGTGTGGACCACGCGGATCGCAAGGTCGGCCTCGCCCGCGGGGGCGGCGACGAGCTCGGGCAGCGCGAGGTCGCTGGCGATGGCGAGGCCGAAGGCGCGGTAGCGGTAGGGCGCGCTCGGGGGCGCCGGCTGGTCCGGGGCGCCGGGCGCGGGCACGCGGGGGAGGGCGGGGTCGACGCGCGCTGTCATGCCGCGGCCTCCTGCGTCAGGTGCTCACGCGGCCGGGCCTGCGCGCCGCAGCCGCTCTCGATCCAGATGCCGAGCGAGGCCGCGCGCCACACCATCTGCACCGCGCGCCCCGAGGCGGCGTCGGGATCGGAGGCGATGGCGGCATAGGCGGCCGCGGCCCGTGGCAGGTCGAGATAGGGGGCAAGCGGGCTCGCGGGCGAGGCGAAGAGCTGCATCAGCCGCGCGTGGTGGTGACGCACCATCCCGCGCGCGAGGTGGACGCCGAAATCGAGCTTGTCGCGGCGGGCGAGAATGCTGTCCGGCACGATCCCCTGCATCGCCCGGCGCAGCACCAGCCGTGACCAGCCGCGCGAGAGCTTCTCCTCGGCGGGAAGGCCGAGGCAGAACTCGGCCACCTCGCGGTCCCAGAAGGGATAGCGCGCCGCGACGCCCATGCCGCGGGTGAAGGCGGCGTGGACCTCGAAGGCATAGGGCTGGAGCGGGTCGGTGAGCACCGCGAGGTGCTGCGCGGCCTCGCTGCCCGCCGCCTCGGGCCGGGCGAAGGCGCCGAGCCGCCCGGCGATGCCGCTGCGCTCGGCAAGGTCGCGCGACAGGAGGTGGGCGGGCGGGCGATCGGCGGCGGGCGCGGCCTCGCGGTCGAGCGGGGCGAGGAGCCTCGCAAGGATGCGCGCATCGAGCCGCGTCTCGCGCTGGCGAGCGGCGATGCGGCGCGCGAGCACCCAGCGCGAGCGGCCGTAATTGTCCGCCGCCCCGCGCGCCTCGCGCAAGAGGGAGAGCCAGGCGCCGCGCGCGGCGAGCTCGTCGAGGAGGCCGTAGCCGTGGCTCACCACCTCGTCGCCCCCGTGCCCGTCGAGCAGCACCCGCGTGCCCCGCTCCGTGGCGGCGGCGACGACCTGGCGCATGCAGGCGAGGTTGGGGGCAAGCGTCGGGCCGTCGGTGATGGCGAGCAGGTTCTCGAAGCCGTCGAAGGGCGCGTAGCCGTCGAGTTCGAGGACGTGCGGCGCAAAGCCGCCGGTCGCGACCACGGCGTCGAAGTGGTGGCGCTCGCTGGAGCGTTCGGGCTCGCGGAACATCATCGCGTAGACCGGCAGGGGCGGCGCGCCGTCGCGCTGGCGGCGGTCGCGCAGCAGGCAGGCCAACGAGGAGGAATCGAGCCCGCCGCTGAGCAGCACGCCGACCTCCGCCTCGCCCTCGACCCGGCGCGCGATGGCCGCATCGAGCCGCGTGCGCAGCGCTTCGGCGGGCGGGCGCGGCTCGGCGGAGCGGGGCAGGGGGGTGATGCGGCGATAGGCGGCAAGGGTCAGGGCGCCGCGCTCGAAGACGAGGCTGTGCCCGGCGGGCAGGCGCATCACGCCCGGGAACCACGTCGCCTCGGCATCGAGCACCCGGCCATAGAGGAAATCGGCGACCGCCTCGTCGCGCAGGGTGCGCGCGCCGGGGCCCTCCGCCAGCGCGCCGGCGGTCTGGGCGAAGGCGAGGCTCGCGCCCTCGTGGCGGTAATGGAGCGGCCGCACCCCCATCAGGTCGCGCGCGCACAGGAGGCGGCGGCGGGGGGCGTCCCACAGGGCGAAGGCGAAGGCGCCCTCGAGCCGCGCGGGGCTCTCCTCGCCCCAGCGCGCATAGGCGGCGGCGATCACCGCGCTGTCGGAGGCGCCGCGGGCGAGGCCGAGATCGCGGGCGAGATCGGCCCGGTTGTCGAGCCGCGCGTCGGCGACGAGGACGATCCCGCCGTCGTGCATCACCGCACCCCCGCCCCCCGCCAGCACGACGCCGGGCGCGTGCCAGGCAGGCGTGCCCGCGGCGGGGCCGGGGGGCGGGGCGAGCGGACGGTCGTCGGCGGCGGCCCGACCGCTGATCGCGGGCGGCGCCATCAGCGCGCCTCGGCGAGGGGCGTGTAGTCGTCGAGCCGCGTGCCGGCGGCGCCGATCACCACCCGGCCGTTGACGCTCACCCAGGCATGGGCGGCGAACTGCCCGGCCGCGTCGCGGCGCACGCCGATATGCATCTCGCTGCCGCGCCCCGCGCGCGCCAGCAGGTAGCGCAGGGCGAGCGCCTGGGTGAGGCAGGAGGCGCCCGGCACGACCCGCGCGAGCCGCTCGATGCGGCGGGCGAGCTGGCGGGCGTAGTAGTGCCCGTCTGGGGTGGGCGGGGCCGAGGGCATGCGGTCGCGGATCGCGGCATAGCCCGCGAGGCTGAGCGCAAGGCGCATCGCGGCGATCGCGGCGAGGCACTTGAGGTCGCGCCGCAGCGAGCGGGCGGGGGCCGAGCGCGGCCGCGTCACGGCTGGCTGCATCGCACCAGCCCCGCCTCGTCGAGGCGCGTCACCAGCCGCGCGAGATCCTCCTCCACAACCTCGGGAGGCGCATCGAACTCGGCGCAGACGCGGGTCACGAGGCTCTCGAAGGCGACGGGCTCGCCGAGCGCCTCCCAGACGAAGGCGCCGACCTCGTTGAGGCTGTAGTAGATGTAGGTGCGCAGGTTGAGCAGGGCGGTGCCCTCTCCCAGCGTGCAGCCGACCACCTCGGGATCGCCGGTGATCAGCAGGGCAGGATCGATTCGCTGCATCGTCCATCCTGTCGAGCGTGAATTGGCGCGCAGAAAGGCGGCCGCAGCCGCCTCCCGACGAGACGAAGGCAGGGAGCGGGGCCCATGCAGCCGGAAAGACTGCGAGGCCCGGGCACCGCTCCCTACCGGAGTGGGATCAGGACAGGCCGTCCTCGGCCCCGCAGGTCAGATCGCCGAAGGGCGTGCCGGCCGGGAACGTGGCGTCCAGGGCATCGGGGCAGCCGCTGGCTTGGGTGAGCTTTTCGAAAGTTCCGAGCTCGTCGAGGGTGGGAGTCGCATAGTGTCTGATGCTCATTCACTTTCTCCTTTAGACAACAGGATTGTCTTCTGCACCGTTTGGTGCAGAAGGGGCTTGAAGAGTGAGCGTGTCCGGCAAGTGTTCGCACAGTCAGCGCAAGCATCATGATAAAACACGTTATATAATTAGATACGCTCCTCCCTATCGTAAAACCGTCGCGGATTACGATCGTTTCAACCTGAGGGTTCATGATGACTGCTGCACTCACCCAAGATAGAAAACGCTCTGCCGTGTTCGTGTCGGGGGACGTTGCGCAGGTTATCCCCGCGGTAGCTAACCTGAGCCTGGCGGAACTGTGCCGCGCCGCGCTGGGCGGCGAGGCCGGAACAGGCGGAATTCCTAGGGCGAATGCCGACGACCTCGCCACGCTCGCGGTGCGCAGCCGCATGACCTCGCCCGCGTCGCGCGGCTTCGCGGCCCTGGGCGGCGAGGCCCTGTCGCCCCCGCTCGCGGCCGCCGTCAAGGCCGCCCGGACCCGCGCCGCGATCGCCAACGGGCGGGTCATGGCGCTGGCGCGAATCGCCTTCCCGATCCTCGATGCCGCCGGGATCGCGGCGATCGCCTTCAAGGGCCCCTTCCAGCACCGTCTGCTCCACGGCGACCCCTTCTTTTTCCGCTCGGGCGACCTCGATCTGCTCGTGGCGCGCGAGCACTTCGCCGCGGCGCTCGCGGCCTTCGAGGCGGCAGGCTTCACCCGGCGCGAGGGCACCTCGGCCTGGTGGACGAACGCGCTCGGCGAGGTTCATCTCGAACATCCCCAGGGCGGCGTCATCGACCTCCACCACCGCCTCCAGCAGCCCGGCTGCCCGCCCCCGCGCGATTGCGGCGCCTTTCTGCGCGGCGCGGCGCGCGAGGACGTCGGCGGGGTGGCGATCGCCGTGCCCACCCACCCCCAGGCGGTGCTGATCGCTATGCTCAACTTCATCAAGGAGTTCGCCCACCGCCGCCCCTCGGCGCGCTATGCCTATGACGTGGCGGCGGGGCTGCTGGGGCTGGACGAGGCGGGCCGGCGCGCCTTGGCGGCGCTGGTGACCGACCAGCGGCTGTCCGGCACGGCGGGTCTGGCGGCGGCGCTAGTCGAGCGGATCTTCGCGCTCGACCTGCCGCTGCCCGCGCCGCTGCAGCGCCCGCCGCTCCCCGCCTGGGCCGGGCGCGAGGCGCTGCTGGCGATGGCCTTCGACCCCGAGGCGCCCGACACCCCCTGGCCGCGCCGGCGGGCGATCCTGTGGGCGATGTGCAGCGGCGAGGGCACCGCACAGCGCGCCGGGGAGTTCTCGCGCGAGGCGGCGCGGATGATCGCCAGCGAGGCGCTGCGCCGCGCCGCAGGCTCGGGCGAATAGGCGGGAGACACGGATCATGCACGCAGCTTCCGCCCGATGGCGGCGCCACGCGGGCGCCGCGGCGCTCGGCCTGTGGCTGATCGCCTGCGGGGCCGCCGACGGCTCCACCAGCGCGCGTGCCGACGCCGCGCCCGCATGTGCGCCCCCTTCCGCCTCTCTCGAGGGCTTCGACTTCAAGGGCGGCACCGTCTTCCCGCCCCGGGCGCGGGTGAGCATCGGTAACGTCGAGGTCGCGCCCGGCGCGCGCGAGGTTCACGTGCCGATATCGCTCGACCGGCCCACCCCCAACACCGTCCACCTGCGGGTCCTCACCCGCAACGGCAAGTGGCCGCACAAGGCCGCGCTCGAGGGCCGCGACTTCGAGCGGGTCGATGCCGCGCTGGTGTTCCGCCCGGGCGATCCGCTGACCCGCACCCTGCGCGTCCCCCTCAAGGCGATGGGCGAAGGGCGGGAGTTCGAGTTGCACTTCCCGCAAGGCGTCGACGGCGCGCGGGTGGGGGAGGGGACCGGCACGGTGCGCGCGGTGCGCGGCGCGGCGCCGACCCGCCCGCGCGAGGAGGGCTTCCGCGCCCCCCGCCGCTTCGTGCCCGACGGGGAGCCGGCCTATGCGCTCGACCTTGCCCGGGTGCGCTGGAGCGACCGGGGCGGGCCGGAGGCCTTCGCGACCCGCCTGCCGCACGGGCGCACCCAGCCCGCCAATGCCGAGACCGGGCTCTATCTCGATCCCGACCGCCACGGCGTGCGGCAGGGGGCGCCGCGCCCGGCGATCGCGGTGGAGGAGGGCGCGCTGGTGTTGCGCAGCCAGCAGCTCGCCGCCCCGATCCGCCACGACGGCGAGCTGTGGCGCCACGGCGCGGCGGTGCTGACCGGCGAGCGGATGCCGGCGACCCATCTCACCTATGGGCAGATCGAGTGGGAGGCGCAGATGCCCGACCGGCGCGGCAGCTGGCCCGCCCTGTGGCTGCTCCCCACCACCGGCTGGCCGCCCGAGATCGACGTCTATGAAGGCTTCGGCGAGTCGAAGGACTGGAACTTCGCCCGCGACATCAGCGCCAACCTCCACGGCGGGCGCGGCGGCAAGCGCAGCTTCACCGTGCCCCTGCGGATCGACGCGCAGCGCTTCTACGGGATCGGCGGCTTCGCGGAGGGCTACCACCGCTTCGCCGTCGACATCGCGCCCGATCTCATCACCTGGTTCGTCGACGGGCAGGAGGTCTATCAGGCGGTCAACCCCTTCCAGGGCGTGACGTGGTTCCCGCTGATGACGGTCGCGGTCAAGCACCAGGGGGAATACACGGGCGGCAGCGGCACGATGCGGGTGCGCAGTCTCAGGGTGTGGCGCAGGCCGGAGGGGTGAGGGCGGCTTGGCCGGCTCTGGGCGGTGCTTGCCCGGGTTAGACCCCCCTTAGACCTCCGCTAGACCCCCTAGCGCGCGCCAGACCCCCGCTTGCGGCGCTGTTTCACGTGAAACATCGCCGGCGGCGTCAACCCGCGGCGAGCACGTGGAGCTGGTAGTAGCCCAAAGGCCCGCGTCGGCTGGTGAGGGCGAGCCCGCGGGCCGCGGCGATCCGCGTGGCGGCCTCGGGCAGGGCCTCGCGGGGCGCCACGTGGAAGCGCGCAAGCCACCCTCCGAGCAGCCGCTGGCCGAGGGTCGGGAGGCCGCGAAGGTCCCCGAAATCAACGATATGGAGCGTGCCTCCGGGCGCCAGCAGCCCCGCTGCATGGTCCAGCGCACGCTCCCAGTCCGGGATCATCGAGAGGGCGTAGGACAGCACGATCCGCTCGAAGGCGGCCTCGCCGAGCAGGGGTTCGGGTGCGAAGGCGCAGGCATCGCCCTCGCCGAGCCGCGCCTCGCCGCCCAGCGCGGCGCGTGCGCTCTTGAGCATCTCGGACGAGATATCAATGCCGTAGAGCCGGGAGTCCGGCCATGCACGGCCGATCTTCGCGAGGTTCCGCCCCGTCCCGCAGGCGACCTCCAGCACCCGCATCCCCGGCGCCGCTGCCAGCCCGGCGATCAGGGTGTCGCGCCCGAAGAGGTAATATTTGCGGGTGAAATCATAGATATGCCGCTGCCCGCGATAGACCTCGTCCATCAGCGCGGCGTGGGAGGGGGCGCCCCGGCTCGCCATCAGGCAAGCTCGTAGACATGCACGCCGCCGTAGATCGACGAGCGATCGCGGCGGGTGAGATCGGAAGAGATTTCATCGAGATAGCGCCACTTCCTCAGGATCGCTTCATCGAGGCGCCCGGGCAGCAGGCTCGGCTCGGCGGCGGTGCGGAAGAGGACCCGCGCCCCCGGCCGGCTGGCGCGGGTGATGCGGCTCCACAGCGCGTCAAGCTGTTGATTGTTCATCCAATCCTGCGCGTCGAGCAGGACGAAGCGGTCCATGCTGGCGGACTCCCGAGCGCCGATCCAGTCGACCATGTTGGCCCGCGTGACCTCGAGCCGGTCAATCCGCGCCCTCATCGCCTCCCAGTTGCCGCGCTGGAGATAAGGCGGCAGGGCGGCGTTCTCGGACCGGGCATAGCCGCGCCCGAAAGCCTGCCACGCGAAGTAGTTGTCCTGAATGGCGAAATCGCAGGCGAGCTTCTCCAGCCGCCGCCGCAGCACCTCGGCCATGCGCTCGTCGCCCGCGAGGTGCTCGAACTGCGCAGGGGGGATGCCGAGGCCGAACAGCGAAGCCGGCTGGTCGGTCAGCCAGCGGATGAAGCGCTTGTCGAAGACCGGCGCAAGCTCCCGCTCGAACACCGCGCGCTGCTCCTCGAGCGTCGAGGCTTCGAGCAGCTTGCCGAGGTCGATCTTGTAGAGCCTGGCAAAGACGTGCGCCAGACCGATGAAATTGCCCAGCAATCCCTGGCGGTAGATGCCGCGCGTGAAGTGCGAGATGCGCCGCCGCCCGGTGATGTCGCGCTTCTCCCAATAGGCGCGGCTCTCCGCATCAAGATGGGGCGCGATCATCGTGCGATAGACCTCGGCGTTCTCCTTGTGGTCGGCGTGGGCGAAGAAGCGGTGGAAGCGCTCGTAGGAGGGCAGGTGGCGGATCGCGGCGATCTTGAGCCGCCCGAGCGCGACATGGGCGCGGTTGAGGTCGACCGCCGTCACCTGCGCGGGGTCGGCGGTAAGGTAGGAGAGCGCGTTGCAGCTGCCGCTCGCGATGCACATGACGCGGCTGTCGGGGCGGATGTCGAGCCCCTCCATGTCGACCACCGGGTCTTCCCAGATCTGCGCATAGACAAGGCCCTTGAAAGCAAGCGCGAAAGCCTTGTCGAGCAGCTTGTCGCCCGCCTTTGCGTCCTTGCGGACCACCGCCTCCTCGATGATCCGCTTCGCCTGAGTTGCCATGAGTCCCGATGTCCTTGCCCTTGGGGTCTGGCTCGGCCTCTATGTCACGCGCGTGTCGCCCGTGTGACGCTTTCCACAGGCGCGATGATCCGCTGGCTCAGGCGGCGGCGAGGGTTGCGGCGAAGGCGGCCGGGTCGGCATTGCCGCCGGTGAGCATGATGACGGTATCCTCGTCCACCGGCACCTTGCCCGCGAGCGCAGCCGCCAGCGCCGCCGCGCCGCCGGGTTCGACCACCAGCCTGAGGTTGGCGAAGGCGAAGCGCTGGGCGGCGCGCACCTCCTCGTCGGTGACGGCGACGCCCGGCTCCGAGCGGCCCTGCAGCACGGCGAGGTTGATCGGCCTGGTCGCGGGCGGCTGGAGCGCGTCGCAGATGGTCTTGGGCGCATCCGGCGCGGCGGGCACGATCTCCCCCGCGGCGAGGGCCTGCCCGACCATGTCCCAGCCCACCGGCTCGACCGGGTGGATGGCGCTCTCCGGCGCCCCCAGCGAGAGCCCCGCGGCCAGCCCCCCGCCGCCGCAGCAGGCGACGATCCGCGAGGGTGCGCGGCCGAGCTGCGCGGCGATCTCTATGGCGGCCGAGCCCTGCCCCTCGATCACCCAGGGGTCGCCGAAGGCATGGACCAGCGTGCCGCCGCCCTCGGCGATCAGCTTCGCGGCCACCGCGTCGCGGTCCTCTCCGGGCCGCTGGTAGAGCACTACCCCGGCCCCCAGCGCCTTCGTGTTCGCGATCTTCACCGCGGGCGCATCATGCGGCATCACGATGGTCGCCCGGATGCCGAGCCGCCGCGCCGCCCAGGCCACGCCCTGCGCGTGATTGCCCGAGGACACCGCCACAACGCCGCCCGCGCGCTCCTCGGGCGAGAGGTTCGATATGCGCCACCACGCGCCCCTGATCTTGAAGGAGCCGATCGGCTGGAGGTTCTCCGCCTTCACCCAGGCACACGTCCCGCCGATCTCCACGGGGAGCAGCGGGGTCGGCGGCAGGATGGCGGCGACCGCCTCTGCGGCGGCGCGCACCCCTTCGGCTGTGGGCATTCTGACATCGGTCTGGATCATTTGTCCCCCCGCTCGCGTTGCTTTAAGGCGCTGCGCAAGATTCGCATCGCTTCACGAAAGGTTCCTATCATGCCCGCAGCCCAATCCAGCAAGGTCCTCGTCATCGGTGCGGGCGGGGTGAGTTCGGTCTGCGTCCATAAAATGGCGTTCAACCCGGAAATCTTCCCGGAAATCCACCTCGCCAGCCGCACCAAGTCGAAATGCGACGCGATCGCCGCCTCGGTGAAGGAGCGCACCGGGCGCGACGTCGCGACCTACGAGATCGACGCCGAGGAAGTGCCGGCGATGGTCAACCTGATCCGCAAGACGGGCGTCGGCCTCGTCGTCAACCTCGCGCTGCCCTACCAGGACCTGCCGATCATGGACGCCTGCCTCGAGGCGGGCGTCGACTACCTCGACACCGCCAACTACGAGCCGAAGGACGAGGCCAAGTTCGAGTACAAGTGGCAGTGGGCCTATCACGAGCGCTTCAAGGATGCGGGCCTGATGGCGCTGCTGGGTTCCGGCTTCGATCCGGGCGTCACCAGCGTCTTCACCATGTGGCTCAAGAAGCACAAGCTGAAGACCATCCGCCAGCTCGACATCCTCGACTGCAACGGCGGCGATCACGGCCAGCACTTCGCCACCAACTTCAATCCCGAGATCAACATCCGCGAAGTGACCGCCCCGGCGCGCCACTGGGAGAACGGGGAGTGGGTCGAGACGCCCGCCATGTCGAACAAGGTCGAGTTCGACTTCGAGGCGGTCGGCCCCAAGAACATGTACCTGATGTATCACGAGGAGCTCGAAAGCCTCGCCAAGTTCGTTCCCGAGCTTGAGCGCGCGCGCTTCTGGATGACCTTCGGCGACCAGTATATCACGCACCTCACCGTCCTGCAGAACGTCGGGATGACGAGCATCGAGCCGGTGAAATACCAGGGCCGCGACATCATCCCGCTCCAGTTCCTCGCCGCCGTGCTCCCCAAGCCTGAGACGCTCGGCGAGACCACCAAGGGCAACACCAATATCGGCGTGATCGCGACCGGCGAGGCGCTCGACGGGTCGGGCGAGAAGACGTTCTACATCAAGAACATCTGCTCGCACGAGGCCGCCTACGAGGAGACCGGCAACCAGGCGGTGAGCTACACCACCGGCGTCCCCGCGATGATCGGCGCGGCGATGTTGGTGCAGGGCCATTGGCAGGGCGAGGGCGTGTTCAACATCGAACAGCTCGATCCCGATCCCTTCATGGCGATGCTCAACGAACACGGCCTGCCGTGGACCGTCGAGGAGCTGGACGGCCCGGTCGACTTCTGATGGGCACAGGCCCCGCGGTCCTGCCGATCGTCCTGCTGGCCGGATCGGCGATCCTGATGAACGTCGCCTGGTACTGGCACCTCAAGCAGCCCTCCCTGGGGCTGCTGGCGGCGATCGGGCTCGCCTGGGGCATCGCGCTCCTCGAATACTGCCTGGCCGTGCCTGCGAACCGCATCGGCATCGCGACCTATTCGCTGGCGGAGTTGAAGACCATCCAGGAGGTCCTATCTCTCGCGGCCTTCGTGGCTGTGGCTTGGTGGCTGTTCGGTCAGACGCCGGGGCCCAGCCAGCTTCTCGGTTTCGCTCTCATCGCAGGAGGCGCATTCATGATCTTCAAGAGCCCGCTCGGCTGATGCAGACCAAGGCCGGCGATCCGGGCGCCTTCGCCCATTTCGACCTGTCGCGCGTCGACAGCCCCGCCTTCGTGGTCGACGCCGCGAAGCTGCGCGCCAATTGCCGCGTGCTCGCCGAGGTGCGCGATGCGGCGGCGGCGGACGGCGGGGACATCCGCATTTTCGCCGCGCTCAAGGCGTTCAGCATGTGGTCGGCCGCGCCGATCATCGGCGAGTATCTCGACGGGGTCTCGACCTCCGGCCTGTGGGAGGCGCGCCTCGCGAGCGAGTTCTACGACGGCGAGATCGCGACCTATTCCGCCGCCTTCAAGCCCGAGGAGCTGGAGGAGATCTGCCGGCTCTCCGACCACGTGATCTTCAACTCGCCCTTCCAGCACCAGCGCGCGCGGCTGATCCTCGAGCACGCCGCGGCGAACGGTGCGCCGGTCAGCGTGGGCCTGCGCGTCAACCCGCAGGTGCCGACCGGCGAGGTCGCGAAGTATGACCCCTCGGCCCCCGGTTCGCGCCTCGGCTTCCCGCTCGACCAGCTGACCGAGGAGCACATGGAGGGCGTCGAAGGCATCCACTTCCACAACCTGTGTGAACAGGATTTCGAGCCGCTGAAGGCCACCTGGGACCGGGTGTTCGACGCGATCGAGCCCTTCTTCGACCAGCTGAAGTGGATCAACATGGGTGGCGGCCACCACATCACCCGCGCCGACTACCAGCGCGAGGAGCTGGTCGAGTTTCTCAAGGACGCCGCTGCCGATACCGGCTGCCAGATCATCCTCGAACCCGGCGAGGCGGTCGCGCTCGATGCGGGCATCCTGGTGGGCACGCTGCTCGACACGCATTTCAACGAGATGCCGGTGGGGATCACCGACATCTCGGCGACCTGCCACATGCCCGACGTGCTCGAGGCGCCTTATCGTCCGGCGATGCTCGGCGAGCTGGCCGACGAGGGTTTGATCCCGATTCGCCTCGGCGGGCCCTCGTGCCTCGCGGGCGACGTGATCGGCGACTACCGCCTGCCCGTCGCCGCGGAGCCGGGCGTGCGTTTCGCCTTTCTCGACCAGGCGCATTATTCGATGGTCAAGACCAACACCTTCAACGGCGTCGCCCTGCCGAGCATCTGGATGTGGGACTCCGAGACCGACGCGCTCGATTGCATCAAGCGCTTCGACTACGGGGATTTCCGCGACCGGCTGAGCTGAGCCGGGCCAGAGGAGGGGGCGACTTGATGAGGGCGATGAAGCTTGCAGGAGCGATGCTCGCCTGTGCGCTGGCCGCGCCGGGGGCGCTGGCGGCGGAGGGCTACGATCCCGGGCGCGTGCTGGGGTCGGTCGAGGAGAGCGACCTTGCCGCGGTGGTCGGCGCGCTCGGCCATGCGGTGACGAGCCGGGGCGACGGGGAGCCCTATGTGGTCGCGCGGACGCCCGAGGGCACCGTCTACCTGCTGATGGGCACCGCCTGCGACGTGGGCGGGGTGCCCGGTTGTCAGGGCATCATGATGCAGGTCCGCATCACCCTGCCGCCCGGCACCACGCCGGAAACCCTCGCCGCCGCCAATCTCGGGCAGGCGGTGATCACCACGGCGGCGGATGTCGAGCGGCGCACGCTGATCTTCAGCCGCTACCTCGTCCTGGATCACGGGGTGACGATGGCCAATATCGGCGCGAACATCGACGCGCTGCTGGTCGCGGTGCCGGTGTCCTACCCCGTGGCCGCGGGCGAGGAATAGGGGCCTAGAGTTCGCCCGCTGATCCCGCGTCCGGCCTCAGCACCCGCCCGCGATCGTTCTGGTTGATGGCGAGCGCCAGCCCGGCCAACGCGCCGAACTGGCGGGCCGCTTTGGCTGCGTTGTCGCGGTCGGCGGCGGCGTCCATCCCGCCGCTCTCGAACAGGTCGCCCGTCTCGATGGCGACGATGACCTCGCCGCGGGTGAACAGCGCGCGCATCTCGCGCGCCTCGAAAGCGCTTTCGAGCCTGAGCAGGTGCTCGACATAGGAGGGATGGACGAGCACCCGCGCCTCGACCTGATCGTCGGAATAGAGCGCGAAGACATCGCCGAACGCCGGGTGGACCTGGTCGACCCGGTCGAGGCGGTGCCCCTTGAAGCTGACATATTCGCTTGCGCCGCCAAGGCCCAGCCACTTGCGGTGCTTGCCCGCGCGCTGGAGGAGAGTGGTGGAGTGGAACCTGCGCCCGAAACTCATCCGGACAAGCGGGCCACGGAACACCGTCACCCACCGACGGTTCTTGCCCGATCCGCGCTCCGCCTCGAGGTGCGCCTCGTAGAGGTCGAAGCCGTGTCCTTCGAGCGTGCCGTACCAGCGGTCCTCGAAGCTCGAGCGGTCGAAGCCGGGAACAAGACCATAGGTGCGGGCCGCCTCGAACTCGGGGCCGGGCTCGACCTCGGGTTCGTAAACGAGGCCGTAACTCTCGGCGATGGCGGAGTTGATCCCGATCTTGATGGCCTTCTTCGCCGCGGCGATCGGCAAGTAGCCCCACCACCAGACGACTCCCGCGCCGGCCGCAGAGAGCATCATCGCCCAGTCGCGGTCGAGCGGGCTGAACCAGATGAAGGCGATCACCGGCATGAGGATGGCCGCGCCCCATGTCCAGCGCGTGTTCGCCTGCGCTTTCGCGCTCTCGCGCATGTCGCCCTGCCCGGCGAGCCAGTCGCCGAGGCCGTTCGCCATCAGGCCGTCAATGTCGCTGTGCATTGCCTCTCCCGCACGATCCCTTAACCTGTGTCAGCACAATTGGGCGGTTCGGCAAGGGGGAATGACAATGAATCTGGTTCTGGGCGTGGGCGTCGCGGTGCTGCTGGTGATCGTGGTGCTGGTGATCGGCATCTACAATCGGCTGGTCGGCCTGAGGCAGGGCGTCAGGCAAGGTGTGGCCGATATCGACGCGCAGCTGCGCCAGCGGCACGACCTCATCCCCAATCTCGTCGAGACGGTGAAAGGCTATGCCGGGCACGAATCCGCGACGCTCGAGGCGGTGATCGCGGCGCGCAACGCGGCGGCGAGCGGCTCGCTCTCGACAGGCGACGAGCGGGCCTTGCGCGGCGCGCTCGATAACCTGCTGGCGCTGGGTGAGGCCTATCCCGACCTCAAGGCATCCGCCAACTTCCAGTCGCTCCAGGGCGAACTGGCCGATGTCGAGGACAAGCTCGCCGCCGCCCGCCGCGCTCTCACTGCGGCCGTCGCGCGCTTCAACGCCGCGCGCGAATCCTTCCCGGCGGTGCTCTT
>VFQU01000144.1_pt1 | contig 90079 bp, 80 predicted proteins | sample 3512311 | NCBI WGS metagenome assembly VFQU01 (sample SAMN10412377, study PRJNA504923) | tailings metagenome | isolation source: Relicate 3 Philex TSF3 active mining site | place: Philippines: Tuba, Benguet | collected 2017-08-29
CATCCCAGAAGAACAGGATGTCGAAGCCGGAGATGAGGAGGCTGTTGGGGAAGTGTTTTTGCAGGAGCGGCGCGTCGCCCTCCGGCCACCCCAGCGTCGCGAAGGGCCAAAGGGCCGAGGAGAACCACGTGTCGAGCACGTCCTCGTCCTGCGTCAGGGCGACGCCTTCGCCGGCCTGTCGCTGTGCCTCCTCGGCGGTTTCGGCGACAAAGCAGCGGCCGTCCTCGGCGAACCACGCCGGGATGCGGTGGCCCCACCACAGCTGGCGCGAGACGCACCAGGGCTGGATGTTCTCCATCCAGTTGAAGAAGGTCTTCTCCCACGTCTTTGGCACGATCTGGATGTCGCCCGAGCGCACCGCTTCGATGGGCTTCTTCGCGAGTTCCGCGGCGTTCACGTACCACTGGTCGGTGAGCCACGGCTCGATCACCACGCCGCCGCGGTCGCCAAAGGGTGTCGCGATCTGGCGCGGTTCGGCGTCGTGCTCGACGCGCTCGCCGTCCTTCTCGACGACGTGCGGGATGAGGTAGCCCTGCTCCTTCAGCCGCGCGACCACCAGCTCGCGCGCGCCGTCGACACCGTCCTTGCGGAAGCGGTGCAGGCCGAGGAACTCCTCGGGCACCAGGCCGTCTGCGGTCTGGCAGACGTTCGCCTCGGCATCGAGCATGTTGAGCATCTGCGCGGGTTCGATCCCGGCGCGCTTGCCGACCTCGAAGTCGTTGAAGTCGTGCCCCGGCGTGATCTTCACGCAGCCGCTCCCGAGTTCCGGGTCGGCGTGCTCGTCGGCGATCACGGGGATGCGGCGGCCGGTCAGCGGCAGGATCACGTGCTTGCCGACCACGCTGGCATAGCGTTCGTCCGCCGGGTTCACCGCCACCGCCATGTCGGCGAGCATCGTTTCGGGGCGGGTGGTCGCGACCTCGAGGTAATCGCGCCCGTCGTCCAGCCGCGCCCCGTCCGCGAGCGGATACTTGAAGTGCCAGAAGCTCCCCGGAATGGTCTGCGTCTCGACCTCGAGATCGCTGATCGCGGTCTTCAGCTTGGGGTCCCAGTTCACCAGCCGCTTGTCGCGGTAGATCAGCCCGTCGTTGTAGAGGTCGACGAAGGTCTTGATGACCGCGCGGGTGAAGTGCGGGTCCATGGTGAACTGCTCGCGGCTCCAGTCCATCGAGCAGCCGAGGCGGCGCAGCTGGTTCGTGATGGTGCCGCCGCTCTCCGCCTTCCACCCCCAGACCTTCGCGACGAAATCCTCGCGCGAGTAATTGGTGCGCTTGTCCTGCCGCGCCTCGAGCTGGCGCTCGACAACCATCTGCGTCGCGATCCCGGCATGGTCGGTGCCGACCACCCAGAGGGCATCCTTCCCACGCAGCCGCTCGTAGCGGATCACCACATCCTGCAGCGTGTTGTCGAGGGCATGGCCGATGTGCAGCGAGCCGGTGACGTTGGGCGGCGGGTTGACGATGGTGAAGGCCTCGGCATCCGGGCGCTCGGGCCGGAAACAGCCCTTCGCCTCCCAGTGCGCGTACCAGCGCGCTTCGATGTCGGCCGGGTCGAAGGTGGTGGGCAGGGTGTCGCTCATAGTGGTGCGCGCCATGCCAGCACCCATGTTGCGATGCAATGATGGAGAGGCCGCAGGGAGCCGCAGCCTTTCGCCGCGAGAGCCTTGCGGGCCCCGGAAAATCGCCCCATAGCCTCGCGAAGATGCAGAGCGGTGCGCAACATAGGCTCGAAGGCCTCGGTGACGAAGCCGGCGCAGGCACCGCCCGGCTGGTGCTGTCGGGGCACCTGACGCTCTCGGCCATCGGCCCGCTCGAGCGCGACCTGCGGCGGATCGACGGTCCTATCGCGAACATCGACCTCGGCGAGGTGGAGGAGATCGACACGGTCGGCGCGTGGGTCGTGTGCCGCCTCGCGCGCGAGCACGAGGCCGACATCACCGGCGCCAGCCCCGCCGCCGAGCGCCTCCTCGCCGCGATGCGCGACATCGACGCGAGCGGCGACACCCATCCCCACCGCCTGCCGGTGTGGGAGCGCGTGCCGACCAAGCTCGGCGAGCATGTCTTCAACGCGCGCGGGGGCATCTTTGGCGTGGTCGGCTTCTTCGGCCAGATCCTGATCGGCGGGGCGAGCCTCGCCCGCCACCCGACCCGCTTCCCGTTCAAGGCGCTGGTCCACCAGATGGAGCTGGTCGGCGTCTCGGCCCTGCCGATCATCGGCCTGATGAGCTTCCTGATCGGCATCGTCATCGCCCAGCAGGGCGCGGTGCAGCTCGAACAGTTCGGCGCCGAGGCGCTGACGGTGAACCTCGTGGGGCGCATCACGCTGCGCGAGCTGGGCGTGCTGATGACCGCGATCATGGTCGCGGGCCGATCGGGCAGCGCCTTCGCGGCGCAGCTGGGCACGATGAAGCTCACCGAGGAGATCGACGCGATGCGCACCATCGGCATCTCGCCGGTCGAGGTGCTGGTCATCCCGCGCATCATGGCGGCGACCTTCATGATGATCCTGCTGGGCTTCTATGCCTCGGTGGTGGCGATCGTCGGCGGCGCGGTGGTCGGGCAGTTCGCGCTCGGCATCCCGTTCCTCACCTTCCTGCTGCGCATCCAGGAAGTGGTGCCCACGCACGACCTGTGGGTGGGCCTCATCAAGGCGCCGGTCTTCGGCCTGATCGTCGCGCTGGCGGGGTGCTATCACGGCATGCAGGTCCGCGGAAATTCCGAGGAGGTCGGCCGCCGCACGACCATGGCGGTGGTCTCGGCGATCTTTGCTGTGATCGTGCTCGACGCCTTCTTCGCGGTGTTCTTCACCGAGATCGGGTGGGGCTGACGCGATGCGGATGAACGAACCTGAAGACGATCAGGGCCCCGCGATCGTGGTCGAGGGCCTCGTCAACCGTTTCGGGGACTTCGCCGTCCATGACGGGCTTGACCTCACCGTGCGGCGCGGCGAGATCCTCGGCGTGGTCGGCGGATCGGGCACGGGAAAGTCGGTGCTGATGCGCTCGATCATCGGGCTGCAGACCCCAGCCGAAGGGCGCATCAACGTGCTCGGCCACAACCTCATCGGCGAGGACGCGGACAACGACCTTGCCGTGCGGGCGCGCTGGGGGGTGCTGTTCCAGGGCGGGGCGCTGTTCTCGACGCTGTCGGTGGGCGAGAACGTCGAGGTGCCGATCAAGCAGTTCTTCCCCGATCTCGACCCCGCCTTCCGGGCCGAGATCGCGCGCTACAAGGTGATGCTGACGGGCCTGCCCGAGGATGCGGTGCAGAAATTCCCCTCCGAGCTGTCCGGCGGCATGAAGAAGCGCGCCGGCCTCGCCCGGGCGCTGGCGCTCGATCCGGAGCTGCTGTTCCTCGACGAGCCCACCGCCGGGCTCGACCCGATCGGCGCGGCCAAGTTCGACCGGCTGACGCGCGAATTGAAGGAGACGCTCGGCCTCACGGTGTTTCTCATAACCCATGATCTCGATACGCTCTACGAGATCTGCGACAGGGTGGCGGTGATCGCGGACAAGAAGATCATCGCGGTCGGCACCATCCCCGAGCTGATCGCGACGGGGCATCCGTGGATCGACGACTATTTCAACGGCCCGCGCGGCCGCACCGCCCATGACGCGCACCTGAGGGGCGAGAACGCATGAGCAAGAGAGTGTTGGACAAGCCCGCCCGGCGGGCCGCATAGGAGCGCCATGGAGACGAGGGCCAATCATCTGTGGGTGGGTGCGGTGACGCTGGTGCTGCTGGTGTCGCTAGCGGCGTTCATCGTCTGGATCGCGCGCCTGAACGAAGGCGCACAGGACGAGTACGACATCTTCTACAACCAGTCGGTGTCGGGCCTCGCCAACGGCAGCCAGGTGACCTTCGCCGGCGTGCCTGTCGGCCAGGTGACCGAAATCGCGCTCGGCAGGGACAACCCGGAATTCGTGCGTGTGCGGATCAAGGTGAAGGAGGACGTGCCGATCCTCGTCGGCACCCAGGCGACCATCCAGGCGAGCTTCACCGGGGTCTCGACGATCCTGCTCGACGGGGCGCGCAAGGACAATCCGCCAATCACCTGCCAGACCACCGCTTGCCCCGAAGGGCGCCCGGTGATCCCCCCGGGGCGCGGCGGCTTCGGCGAGATCGTCGCCAACGCGCCGCTGCTGCTCGAACGGCTGGCGACCCTGACCGAGCAGCTGAACGTGATCCTCGGCCCCGATAACCAGCAGGAGATCGCCGGGATCCTGCGCAACACCAACCGCCTGACCGGCGGCCTTGCCGACGCGACGCCCGAGCTCAACCAGAACCTCAAGGAGTTCCGCACCACCATGCAGGAGTTCAACCAGACTCTCGACGCGGTCGAGCGGCTGGTGCTCTCGACCGACCGGCTGGTGAACGAGGAGGGCAATTCGCTGGCCGAGGAGCTGCGCGGGACGCTGCGGAGCGCCAACCTCGCGCTCGCCTCGCTCTCGGCGACGCTCGAGGACACCCGCCCGGCCGCGCGCCAGCTGCGCACCAGCACGTTGCCCAATGCCGAGGCGACGCTGGAGGACCTGCGCGCCACCAGCCGCGCGCTGCGCTCGATCACCGAGAAGCTCGAAAGCGAAGGCGCGCGCTCGCTGGTGGGCGGCACCTCGCTGCCCGACTACAAGCCCTAAGGATGAAAGACGCCATGCCCCGCCTGATCCGGCCCGATTTCCTCGCCCTGCCGCTGCTGCTGGCGCTGCCGGGCTGCATCAGCCTCGGCGCCGAGCCGCCCGCGAGCCTGCTCACCTTGACCCCCGCGGCGACCGCCCCGGCCGGGGCGGGCATCGGCAGCGGCACGGAGCGTCCGGTGATCGCGATCCTCTCCATCGACACTCCCGCCAAGCTCGACGTGCTGCGCGTGCCGGTGACGATGAGCGACACCGAACTCGCTTACCTCCAGGAGGCCTATTGGGTGGAAAAGCCCGCGCGCCTGTTCCGGCGGCTGGTCGGCGAGACGATCCGCGCCCGGGGGACGGCGATGGTGATCGACGGCGATGCCACCGCGACGCTCGCCACGGTGACCTTGCGCGGCACGCTCATCGACATGGGCTACGATGCGCCCAGCGCCTCGGCGGTGGTGCGTTTCGATGCGGTGCGCATGGAGCAGGACGGCCGCGTCACAACACGCCGCTTCGAGGCGCGCGAGACCGGCATCCCGGCCGAGACCCGCGCTGTCGGCGCAGGCCTCAACGCGGCCGCCAACCGCGTCGCGGCGGAGGTTGCGGACTGGGCGGCGCAGGGGTGAAGCTCAGCGGGCGGTAGCGATCAGGCCCGCGCCATCCGCGCGAAGGCGCAGGCGCGCAGGAAGTCCGCCTCGCGCCGCGCCCGCCGCTCCTCGGCCTCCGCGTCGCGGCCCCACAGCTCAGCCTGCCATTCCTCCTCCAGGCTGACCGCGCGCCAGAGCGCCAGCGGCTCCTCCTCGTGGTCAGCGTCGAGCGCGGCGAGGGCGGTCACCAGCGAGGCGGCGAGCTTGGCCATTGCTTCCACCCCGGCGAGCACGAAGGGGTCGAGCCCCCGCAGCCGAGCCTCCAGCCTGCCCAGGGTTTCGGGCGGCTGCGGGCGGTGGAGCACCCCGCTGACCCGCACCAGCGCCAGATCATGCGCCCGTTCGAAGGCGGCGAGCAGCGGCTCCCACTCGGCCTGCTGGCGCGCGTGGAGCGGCTCGTCGGGATCGGCGCGGTAGCACAGCGTGTCGGTCTCGGCATAGGCGACGAGGCCCTTCGCCACCGCCGCCCGGTCAGGAGCGACCATGTCGATTGCGTAGTCGGCCATGTCGCGCAGCGGCAGGCTCCTAGGGTCGATCTTCTCGCCCTGGTGGCGCCATTCCGCCGCGAGCGCCTCGCCGAGCGGCCGCGTCGGCACCATCTGCGGCGCGCCGCCCACGGTCTTCACCCCGCGCCCGTCGAGCAGCACCTGCCACCCGCCGCCCGGCGCCTCCCCGAGCGTCACCTCCTTGTAGAAGCGGCGGATCATCGGTCGTCCCCGCCGCGTGCCTTCCATGCCCGCGCGACGAGGCGGGGCACGAAGAAGAAGTCGAGGAAGCCCGCCACCACCAGCACGACCCCCACTGCATAGGGCAGGTCGATCACCCCGCGCACCACCGCGAAGCCGAGCATCACGAGTGCGATGCCGCCGAAGCGCAGCGCGGTGATGATGACATGGCCGGTGCGGGCGCGGGCCTCGTCCTTCTCCCGGTCTCTGTGCGGGGTCACGGCAGCACCTCCTCGAGCGCGGCGGCCAGCGCCGCGGTGCTGTCGGCGACGTGGCGGGCGCCGCTCGCCAGCAGTTCGGCGGGCTCGTGGTAGCCCCAGCCGACCCCGATCGCGGCGACCCCGATGCTCCGCGCCATCACCATGTCGAAGCTGGTGTCGCCGATCATCACTGCCTCGCGCGGAAGCGCGCCCGCCTCGAACAGCGCCGCCTGGAGCATGGCGGGGTGGGGTTTGGAAGGATGGCGATCGGCGGTCTGGAGCGAGACGAACAGTTCGGCGATGCCGTGCGCGGCAAGGCAGGCGGCGAGCCCCCGGTCGGACTTGCCCGTGGCGACCGCGAGGCTCCAGCCCGCGCCGTGCAGTGCCCGCAGCAGCTCGGCGATGCCCTCGTAGAGCGGCTCGTCGAGTAGCCCTTCCTCGCGCCGCGCGCGGAAGCTCGAACGGTAGAACTCGGTGACGGCGCGGTTCTGGTCATCACTGAGACCGGGGGCGAGGGCGCGCACCGCGGCGGGCAGGCTGAGGCCGACGATGCGGCGCACCGCGTGATTGTCGGGCGCGGGGAGTCCGGCGCGGGTGAAGGCGCGCTCCATCGACCAGCAGACATCCGCCTGCCCGTCGACCAGCGTTCCGTCGCAGTCGAACACCGCGAGGCGGGTCACGTGGTGAGGCTCCGCACGAGATGGGCAAGCGCGCCGTGGCCTGCCGCCTCGAGCCCTTCGGCGATGGTCTCGCGCTCCGCGGCGGACTTGTTCTGCGAGAGCTTGAGGGTCGGGCGCCAGGCGAGCACCTCCATCTCGAAGCCGGTGATGCCGCGGAACAGGCCGGACCAGACCTTCTCCGAGGATTCCTCGGCCCGCCACGGCGCGCCCGCGAGGCGGCCCTCGTGCTTCTCGATGGCGGCGTGGAGGAAGGCCTCGAGCCCCTCGTCGGCCATGCGGCGCACCCGGCCTTCCAGCTCCAGCGCGACATAGTCCCAGGTCGGCACGGTGTCGCGGTTGGCGTACCAGCGGGGCGAGACGTAGGCGTCCGGCCCGTTGACGACGATCAGCGCCGTCGCCCCATCGAGGTGGCGGGACAGGGCATTGCCGCGCGCGAGGTGGAACTGCACCGCCCCGTCGCCGGTAGAGAGGAGCGGCGTGTGCGCCACGCGCGGCCCGTCCGGCGTCTGGGCGAAGACCATGCCGAAGCCGATCTCCTCGACGAGCGATTCCATCAGCCCCCGGTCGTCGGAGCGGTAGAGCGGATTGGGGTGCATCAGCGCGGCTTCCTCGCGCCCGGTCCTTTGGGCTTCGGGCGCGCTGGCGGCTTGGCCTTGCCCTTCGGCTTGGCCTTGGGTTTGGGCGCCGCCCCGCGCGCGCGGCGGGGCGCGCGGGTTTCCTTGCGCGCCTGCTTGAAGTGGCGGCGGGCAGCCTGCTTCTTCTCCTCCGCGGTCTTTTCGGGGACCTCCTCGCGCAAGGGAGAGGCGTCCGACAGCGCCGGGTCGAACCCCAGCACCTCCATGCTCGCGGCGAAGTGCGGGGGTAGCTCGGCGGTGACGTCGAGCTTGCCGCCGCTGCCTTCCCCGGCCTTGGGCTCGGTGATGATGAGGCGGCGCGCGTGGAGGTGCATTTTCCGGCTCACCGCGCCGGTGAGGAAGGCGTCCTGCCCGCCGTACTTGCCGTCGCCCACGATGGGGTGGCCGATCGCCGCCATGTGGACGCGCAATTGGTGGGTGCGGCCGGTGAGCGGCTCCAGTTCGACCCAGGCGGCGCGCTGGCCCGCCCGGTCGACCACGCGGTAGCGGGTCTTGGCCGACTGCCCGTTCTCCTCGTCGATGTGCATCTTCTCGCCGCCCGTGCCCGGTTGCTTGGCGAGCGGCGCGTCGATCACGCCTTCCGAAAGCTGCGGGTTGCCGACCACCAGCGCCCAGTAGACTTTTCGCGCCGAGCGGCTGGCGAAGCGCTTGGAGAAGCTGGCCGCCGAGCCGGGGGTGCGGGCGATCAGCAGCACCCCGCTGGTGTCCTTGTCGAGCCGGTGGACGAGGCGCGGCCGGGGGGCTTTGCCCTCGACGAAGGCGTCTAGCAGCCCGTCGACATGCTTGGTCGTCTTGCTCCCGCCCTGCGTGGCAAGACCCGGGGGCTTGTTGAGCACGATCGCGGTCGGCGTCTCGCGGATCACCATGTCGCGGGCCTCGGCGACCTGCTCGGGGCTGAGCGGGCGCACCCGCGGCTTCGCCGCCTCGCGCGGGGCATCCTCGCCGCCCGGCGGCACGCGCAGCACCTGTCCTTCGGCGAGGCGATCCTCGGGCTTGGCGCGCTTGCCGTCGACCCGGATCTGCCCGGTCCTCGCCCAGCGCGAGACGGTCGCGAAGCCGACCTGCGGCAGGTTGCGCTTGAACCAGCGGTCGAGCCGGATGCCGTCGTCGTCCGCGGCGACGGTGAACTGGCGGACGTTCTCGGTCGGGGCGGGGCTCATGACAGGCTCTGCGCGGCGACGAGGCCGACGATCACCGCGGCCATGCCGGCGATGATCGATGCGGCGGCATAGCCCGCGGCCATGCCCGCTTGCCCACGGTGGAGCAGGGTGACGAGCTCGGCGGAAAAGGCACTGAAGGTGGTGAAGCCGCCGAGCAGGCCGACGCCGATCAGCACGCGCGCGGTCTCGGCGCCGGTGCCCGACATCGTGCCGCGCGCGAGCCATCCCAGGAGCCCGCCCATCAGCAGGCTGCCGACGATGTTCACCGCCAGCGTGCCCCACGGGAAATCCTGCGTGACGCCGCTGCCCGGCGCCGCGAAACCGCCGAGGTAACGGCCCGCGTGATAGCGCAGCACCGAGCCCGCCGCGCCGCCCAGCGCGACGTTGAGGCTTGCCATGAGGGGGGAGAGTTCACCGGCCATGTCCGGCCTTTAGCGGGGGGAGCGCGCTCTGCCTAGCGCGCCTGAGCGCCGCATCGCACTCTGGCGGCTTGCCTTTCGAGGACTGTTGGACTATCGGGGCGCGGTTTGCAGGGCGGCTCCCCTTGGGATTCGCCCGAACTCCATTGGAAATTCACCGCGCATCCCCGCGCAGATTCGCAAAGCGGGGCTCTGGGCGTTCGGAAATGAGGTAGTCGTCGTTTATGCAAATCATGGTTCGCGATAACAATGTCGATCAGGCCCTGCGCGCGCTCAAGAAGAAGCTGCAGCGCGAGGGCGTTTATCGCGAAATGAAGCTGCGTCGCCACTACGAGAAGCCGTCCGAGAAGCGCGCCCGCGAAAAGGCCGCCGCCGTGCGCCGCGCCCGCAAGATGGAGCGCAAGCGGATGGAGCGCGACGGGAGCAAGTGATCCCGTCGTCGGGCGCCTTTCCCCCGTCGGAAGCGCTTGAATCCCCCTTTTCGATCAGCCATCAGGGCGCGGCTTCAACCCGCGCCCTTTTGTCGTCACAACGCCGCGCCCTCGCGCGGTCCAGCAGGACAGAACCATGACCGAGATTACCCGCGTTCCGATCAAGCCCGTCGCGAAGGGCTCGCTGACCAAGCTGTGGATCGGGGTGATCCTGGCGGTGCTGGTCGGCGCGGGGCTGGCTTGGGCGGCGGTGCCGCGCGGGCTCAGTCTGGAGGTCGTGCAGGCCGGCACCGGTCCCAATCCGCAGATCGGCGAGGTCGTCTGGGTCAAGTACCGGGGCAAGCTCGCCTCGGACGGGACGGTGTTCGACGAATCGCAGCCGCTGCCGATCCCGGTGCAGGGCCTGTTCCCCGAAGGCACGCCCTTTCCGCTCGAAGACGGCGCGACCGTGCCGGGCTTCTTCCAGGGCCTCCAGCAGGTGCAGAAGGGCGGCCGCTACAACCTCTTCATCCCGTCGGATCTCGCCTACGGCGCGAGCCCGCCGCCGGGCGCGCCGATCCCGCCCAACGCCGACCTGATCTTCGAGATCGAGGTGACCGACATCATGAGCCGCGCGACCTTCGAGCGGAACCTGCAGATCCTCCAGCAGACCATGCAGCAGCAGATGGGCGGCGCGGGTGGTCCCGGCGGGCCGGGCGGTGCGCCGCAGGGCGCGCCGGGCGAGTAGAGGGGGCGCGCATGTCGGTCGACAAGGCAACCGTCGCCAAGATCGCCAGCCTCGCGCGCATCCGCATGGACGACGCGGCGCTCGAGAGGATGGTGCCGGAACTGAACGGCATCCTCCAGTGGGTCGAGCAGCTCGGCGAGGTCGACGTCACGGAAATCGAGCCGATGGCGGCGGTGATCCCCAACACCCTGCGCCTGCGCGAGGACGTGGTCGACGCCGACCCGCTGACCGGCGGCGGCCGGCGCGAGGACGTGCTCGCCAATGCGCCCGCGGCCGAACACGGCTTCTTCGGCGTGCCGAAGGTGATCGAGTAGCGTTTTCTCCGTCACCCCCGCGCAGGCGGGGATCCAGCTGATCGGCTGGCATGACGGGCTAGGCAAGCTGGATCCCCGCCTTCGCGGGGATGACGAAAGAAGCAAAATGACTGACCTCACCTCTCTCGGCGTAAAAGACATCCGCGACGGCGTGCGCGCCGGCAGCTTCACCGCGCGCGAGGTGGCCGAGGCCTTCAACGCCGCGGTCGCGGAGGCCGCCAGCCTCAACGCCTTCATCGTCATCACCCCCGATCACGCGCTCGCCGCCGCCGACAAGGTCGACGCCGCGCGTGCCGCGGGCGAGACACTCGGCAGCATGGCGGGCGTGCCGATCGGCATGAAGGACCTCTTTGCGACGAACGGCGTCCAGACCACCGCCGCCTCGCACATTCTCGAGGGCTTCACCCCCCGCTACGAAAGCACCGTCAGCCAGAAGCTCTGGGACGCCGGCGCGGGGATGCTCGGCAAGCTCAATCTCGACCAGTTCGCGATGGGCTCCTCGAACGAGACCTCCTACTTCGGCAACGTCTCCTCGCCGTGGCGCAAGGCCGGGTCGAACCAGCCGATGAGCCCCGGCGGCTCCTCGGGCGGGTCCTCCGCCGCCGTCGCCGCGCGCATTGCTCCTGCCGCCACGGGCACCGACACCGGCGGCTCGATCCGCCAGCCGGCGGCCTTCACCGGCATCTGCGGGATCAAGCCGACCTATGGCCGCTGCTCGCGCTGGGGCATCGTCGCCTTTGCATCCTCGCTCGATCAGGCGGGGCCAATGGCGCGCTCGGTGGAGGACTGCGCGATCATGCTCGGCGCGATGGCCGGGTTCGATCCCAAGGACGCGACCAGCCTCGACCTGCCCGTGCCCGACTGGGAGGCCGCGCTGAATGCGGACCTGCGCGGCAAGAAGGTCGGCATTCCGCGCGAATACCGGATGGAGGGCACCGACCAGGCGATCCTCGACTCCTGGGAGCAGGGCAAGGCGTGGCTCAAGGACGCGGGCGCCGAGATCGTCGACGTCTCGCTGCCGCATACCAGGTATGCGCTCCCCGCCTACTACATCGTCGCGCCTGCCGAGGCCTCGTCGAACCTCGCGCGCTATGACGGGGTGCGCTACGGCCTCAGGGACCTGCCGGAGGGCGTGGGCCTCCAGGAGATGTACGCCGCCACCCGCGCCGCGGGCTTCGGCGACGAGGTCAAGCGCCGCATCCTGATCGGCACCTACGTGCTCTCGGCGGGCTTCTACGACGCCTATTACACCCAGGCCCAGAAGGTCCGTGCCCTTGTGGCCCGCGACTTCGAGCGGGCGTTCGGGGAATGCGACGTGATCCTCGCCCCGACGACGCCGACCGCGAGCTTCCCGCTCGGCTCGATGAACGAGGACCCGCTGACGATGTATCTGAACGACGTCTTCGCGGTGCCCGCCAGCCTCGCCGGCCTCCCGGCGATGAGCGTCCCCGCGACGACCAACGCCGACGGCCTGCCGCTCGGCCTCCAGCTGGTCGGCCGGCCCTTCGACGAGCAGGGCGTGCTGAACGCGGGCCTCGCGATCCAGAGCCGCGCGAACTTCACCGCCAAGCCGGAGAAATGGTGGTGAAATTGGGCCGCGCGATCCTCGAGGGATTTTGGTGGCTTGGGTCGCTGCTTGAATTGATCGGAGTCTTGGGCGGGGCCGTGACACCAACATCCACAGGTTCGTCTGACAGAGATAACGAGCGCAAGCGTCGTCGAACTAACGAAGAGTGGCAGAAGAAGCACGGTTCGAAGTGGGACAAGAAACAATGAACGCCGACCTGCCACTGTGGATCGCCGGGATCGGCATCGCCCTCGCGGTGCCGGTGACCTTCATGGTGGCCAATTGGGTGAGAAAGAACGTCGATCACGGCGAGATGCGCTTTGGGCCTGACGGCAAGGTGATCGAGGACGAGGACAGGAAATGAGCAACTACCGCATCCAGGGTGTAACCGGCGAGTGGGAGGTCGTGATCGGCCTCGAGGTCCATGCGCAGGTCACCTCCAACGCCAAGCTGTTCAGCGGCGCCGCGACCGCCTTCGGGGCTGAGCCCAATGCGCAGGTCTCCCTCGTCGATGCCGCGATGCCGGGGATGCTGCCCGTGCCCAACAAGGAGTGCATCCGCCAGGCGGTGCGCACCGGCATGGCGATCGAGGCTGAGATCAACGCGTGGAGCCGCTTCGACCGCAAGAACTACTTCTACGCCGACCTGCCGCAGGGCTACCAGATCAGCCAGCTCTATCACCCGATCGTCGGCGAAGGCTCGCTGCTGATCGAGGCGGACGAGAAGGCCGGCATCCCGGAAGACAAGGTCATCGGCATCGAGCGCATCCACATCGAGCAGGATGCGGGCAAGCTGATGCACGACCAGCACCCGACCATGTCCTATGTCGACCTCAACCGCTCGGGCGTGGCGCTGATGGAGATCGTCTCCAAGCCCGACATGCGCTCGCCCGCCGAGGCGGGGGCTTACGTGCGCAAGCTGCGCGCGATCCTGCGCTATGTCGGCTCGTGCGACGGGAACATGGAAGAGGGCTCGATGCGCGCCGATGTGAACGTGTCGGTGCGGCGCCCGGGCGAACCCTTCGGCACGCGGACCGAGACCAAGAACGTGAACTCGGTGCGCTTCGTCATGCAGGCGATCGAGCACGAGGCGATGCGTCAGGTCGACGTGCTGGAGAGCGGCGGGACGGTGGTGCAGGAGACGCGCCTGTTCGACCCCGGCACCGGCACCACGCGCACCATGCGCTCCAAGGAAGACGCGCACGACTACCGCTACTTCCCCGATCCCGACCTCTTGCCGCTGGTGCTCGAGGAGGACTTCCTCGAGGAATGCCGCGCGAGCCTGCCGGAACTCCCCGACGCCAAGCGCCGCCGCTACATCGAGGTGCTCGGCCTCACCCCCTACAACGCGCGCGAGCTGACCGCCGAGGTCGAGACCTTCGCCCGCTTCGAGACGCTGCTCGCCGAGACCGCCAAGGTGACGGGCAAGGACGACAAGGCCGTCGCCACGCAGGTCGCCAACTGGTCGCTCTCCGTCGCGCCGGGCGTCATGAAGGCGCTCGGCGACGAGGGCGATCCCGCCAACGCCACCGCGTCGGCACAGGCGGCGATCCTCGCCATGCAGGATAAGGGCGAGATCAGCGGCGGGCAGGCGAAGGAAATCTTCGAGATCGTCCTCAAGACCGGCCGCGACCCCTCCGAGATCGCCGAGGCCGAGGGGCTGAAGCAGGTCTCCGACACCGGCGCCATCGAGGCCGCGGTCGACGCGATCATCGCCGCCAATGCCGACAAGGTCGAGCAGTACAAGGCGGGCAAGGAAGCGCTGTTCGGCTTCTTCGTCGGCCAGACGATGAAGGCGATGCAGGGCAAGGCGAACCCGCAGCTCGTCAACCAGCTCCTGAAGGGGAAGCTGGGCTGAGCCTCGCGGGCCGCGTGGGCCTCTCGATCGTCCTCGTTCAGCCCGAAATTCCCGGCAACACCGGGGCGGTGGGGCGCACCTGCGTGGCGCTGGACATGGAGCTGATCCTGATCCACCCGCTCGGCTTCGAGATATCGGACAAGCGGGTGAAGCGGTCGGGGCTCGACTACTGGCCCCACGTGCGTCTCGCCGAACTTGCGAGCTGGGACGCCTTTCTCGAGGCGCGCACCCCGCGCGCCGAGCAGCTGTTCCTCTTCGAGGAATTCGGCAGCCGCAGCTTCTACGAGCCCGATTATCCCGAGGACGCCTTCCTCGTCTTCGGGCAGGAGACCAAGGGCATCCCTCGGGCAATCCTCGAGCGCCACCCGAACCGGCTGTTCAGGCTGCCGATGCGCTCCGAGGTGATCCGCTCGCTGAACCTCGCCAACACCGTGTCGGCGGCGGCCTATCAGGCGCTGCGCGGAAAGATCTAGGCGCGCCGCCGGCCGACCAGCAGGCCCTTGGTGCCGCCGCCCTCGTAGCGGAAGTCGAAATCGGGCCAGTTCTTTCTCCACCGCCGCGCGACATAGCGCTCGCCCGGACGCGCGGCGTCGTCGAGCAGGATCGTGCCGCCGCGGGCGATCAGTGGGAAGAGGCGCTCGGCCATGCCGCGGGCGAAGGGGTGGACCGCCCAGGGCGGCCCGTCGATGACGAGGAGATCGATCGTGCGGGGCACCTCGGGAAGGCCATACCACAGCCCCGGCCAGCGCGCGTCGCGCTGCACCAGCGGGGCGTGGCGAAAGGCGGCGGCGAGATCGTGCTCGGCGAGCCAGGCATGCATCGCCGCGACGAAAGGCGCGTGCTGGTCGTAGGAGTGGAGCCGCCCGCCGCCGTGCTGCGCGAGGGCCTGCGCGATCACCAGCGAGGTCGCACCCGAGCCGAGCTCAACCACGTGCTGCGGGTGCGCGTCCTCGATGATGTCGACGATCCGGTGGAGCAGGTAGGTGTCGGCCTTCCAGCTGCCGAGATGCGGCAGCGCGTCGGGCGCGAGCCCGATCCGCGCCAGCAGCGCCTGCTTGTCGGCCTGCGTCCCGCCGCGCAGGCTGCGCAGCAGCCAGGGCCATTGCACAGCCCCGAAGGCGATCCGGAACAGCCGCTCGGAGCGCGTGCAGCGGGTCCCCGCCGCGGCACCGGCGGGTTTGGCGAGCAGTCCGGTCAGCATCTTGGTCGTCATGGAAGTCGAGTCTCGCTGAGGGGGAAGCGGCCGTGGAAGCGGAGGCGCATTCGACGTCCGGCCCCGACCTTGACCGCGGTCCAGAGACTTCAACAGCAAACAAGCTAGGATCGCGTCAGTCCGGGCGGGTTCCAAGCCCGCCGGATTTCGTGCCTGACCGCGAAAGCACCTGACGCGCGGCTTGAAAACGCCTCACATTCGACGCACTAGCAGTCGGGCACGCGGCGAGGGGGCCACGTGCACAGGAGGGGCGCATGAAGAAAATCAGGAATTTACAGGCCGTCATGGCGGCAGCTGCCATGGCGTGGACAACGGGTGCGGCGGCGGAAACCTTGCGCAATGCCGATGTGGTCGCCTTGCTTGAGGCGGGACTCGGGGATGAAGCGGTCATCGCCAAGATCGAGACCAGTGACAGCGCTTTCGATACGGACACGCAGACCTTGCTGGCGCTGCGGGGTCAGGGCGTGCCCAGCCCGGTCATTGCCGCCATGGTCAAGAGTGCCAAGGGCACAATGCGGTACGACGATACCTCTCCCGATCCGACCGTGCCCCATACGCCGGGGTTCTACCTCCTCGACAGTGGTGCGGGAGAGCCGAGAATGCTCAAGATCGACCCGATCGCCTCCACCCAGACGAAGACCGGCGGGCTGATCGGCTACGCCTTCACGGGCGGCATCGCCAGTGCCAGCGTCAAGGCCGTGCTCCCGGGCGCGACCGCCCAGCGGCAGACCATGCAGCGCCAGCCGACCTTCTACGTGTTCTTCGATCCGCCGGGCGGCAACCAGTCTGCGGTCTTCTCCACCGGCTTCGGCAATGCCATCATCACGCCCAACGAGCTGTCGCTGGTCGACCTGATGGAGAAGAAGGAACGCCGCGAGGCGCGGGTGGGCAGCCTCAACATCGCCGGAGCCAAGACCGGGGTGATGGACAAGGACCAGATCCCCTTCACCTACGAACAGGTGGCGCCCTACGTCTACAAGATCACGCCCGACATGCCGCTTGAGCCGGGCGAATACGGCTTCCTCTTCGCGCTCGTCGGGGGCGCGGGGCCGGGGTTATCGGGAGGTGTAGCGGGCGCCCGGGTGTTCGACTTTGCGGTGCGGTGAGGCGCGCGCCTATTCCAGCCCCAGCGCGCTCAGGTTCATCGTCGCCGCGTTGTAGCTTGCTTCGGCCAAGCGTCCGGCGAGGTCGGCGCGGATGGCGCTGACGCGGGCGTTGGCGGCGGCTTCCTCGCGGGCGTTGACCAAGAAGAACTCGCCCGCGCCGAGGCGGAAGCGGGTGCGTTCGGCCTGCACCATCTGGTTGGCCTGCTCGACCTCGGCATCGGCAAGCTCGGTGATTCGCAGGGCGGCGGAGAGGTTGTCGAGGATGTTGGCGACCTCGGTGGTGATCTGGTCGGCGATGCGGCGCTGGCGCAGCTCGGTCTCGCGCAGCTCCGCCTCGGCGCGCTGCAGGCGGCCGCGGGCCTCGCGGCGCTGCAGCGGCACGGTGAAGGTGAGGCCGACCACGGTGTCGGTCGAATCGAAGCCGACGCCGCCCGGGCCGACGGGGCCGAAATCGCGCGACAGCTCGACGCTGGCGTTGAGCGAGGGCAGCAGGTCGTTGCGGCGCAGAGCCACGCGGTTCGTGGCGCGCTCGAGCGCCAGCCGGAAGGTCTGCAGCTCAGGTCGATCCGCGATCACCTCGCCGAGCGGGCGGGCCGCGAGCGCCTCGGCGGAGGAGACGCCCTGCATCCGGCTGAGATCGGGCAGCATCTCGCGGGTGGGCACGATCATCTGCCCGTCGGTGCCGCGCAGGTAGAAGCCGAGCGAGTTCGCCGCGACGAGGAAATCGCGGCGCGCCTGTTCGAGCAGGGTGCGGCGGCGCAGCAGGTTCTGCTCGTTCTCGGTAAGCGCGATGCGCGCCCGGGCGCCCTCGCGCACCTCGCGGCCGAGGCCGACCTGACGCGCCTCGGCGATCTCGAGCAGCTCCTCGAAGACGCGGATCTCCTCGCCCGCCGCGACCCAGCGCCAATAGGCCCGCAGCGCCTCATGCTGGACGTTGAGCTGGACCAGCAGAACATCGAGCTGCGCCTGGCTGGCGGCGAGGCGGGTGTCCTCGATCGCGAAGCGGCGGCTGTCGATGTCGCGGTTGCGCAGCAGCGCGAAGAGCGCACCGACCTTCACCTCGCCGAGCCGGTTGGTGTAGAACTCGTTCTCGTAGATCGGGAAGGTGCCGTCAGACTTGCGATACGAGCCGAACACCTCCGCCCCGTAGGGCTGGAGGGGCTGTCGCGCCTCGACCTTGCCGAAACCGCCCGAGTAGAAGCCGGTCAGGCGGTCGTAATATTCGCCCTTCAGCATCAGGTCGAAGGCGCCGTCGGCGGCGAGCTGGTCGGCGCGGGCGGCGGCCTCGCGCTCGAAAGCCTCGAGGATCGCCGGGAAGGTCAGCGCCGAGGAACGCAGCACCTCCTCGGGGAGCAGCGGGCCGGTCCTGATCGCGACCTCGATCGGGTCAGGGTTGGGAACGATGTCCTGCGCGCTGGCCGGCACCGGCACGAGCGCGAGCGCGGCCGCCGCCGCACTCGCGGCGCAGGCGAGCCACGCGCCCGCGCTGAGGAAGGCCGGCCTGCCGCGCATCGTCACTGCGACGGCCCGCTGCTCTGCGCTCCCGTGAGCTCGGGCGGGAAGTTGTTGAGCTGGCGCCAGATCTCGTAGCCCACCGGCACGGTCTCGAGCAGGATCCAGGCCTGCACCGCCGCGCCGAAGCGCACGTAGCGCTCTTCTGGCCAGCCATAGCCGTCGAGCGTCTCCTCGGCGATCAGCACGCGGAAGCGGCCGTTGACCTGGGCGGACTGGTCGACCGCGATGACCCGGCCCCCGAAGGTGCCGACAGCGACCGAGGGCCAGCCGGAGAACTGCACCGCCGGCCAGCCCTCGAACTGGATGCGGGTCCGGTCGCCCGGGCGCACCAGCGCGACGTCGCGGCCGTCGATGAAGATCTCGACCACCCGGGTCGCGCCATCGGGCACGAAGGTTGCGAGCACGTCGCCGGCGCGGATGAAGGTCGCCGCGTCGCCCGCATTGAGGCTCTGGATGAACCCGTCGCGAGGTGCGCGCACGATCTGCACCGACTGGCGCGAGATGTTGACGTCGGCGCGGTTGAGGTCGGCCTCGGCGGCCGCCACCCGGCCGCGCAGCTCGGCGACGCGGATCTGCGCCTGCTCGTAGTCGCGCCGCGCCGCCAGCCCCGCCTCGAACAGCTCGCGCAGGCGGCGCACGTCGATCTCGGCGGTGGCGAGCGCCGACTTGGCGGCCTGCAGCTGGAGGTCGATCTGGCGGCGCTCGGCCTGGAGGCGCTCGATGAGGTTGGGGTCGATGTCGGCGATGCGGACGATCGGGTCGCCCTTCTTCACCGATGAGCCGTCGCGCACGTACCATTCCTCGATGCGCCCGGGCACCAGTGCGTTGATGTCCTGCTTGCGCTCGTTGGGGCTGAGCGTGGTGACGACCCCGAACCCCGAGGTGGTCTGCACCCAGGGCACGTAGATGAGGAAAGCGATGGTGATGACGATCGCCGCCAGCAGCATCACGAACACCGCCCGCATGATCCGCGGCGTCTTGATCGACGCGAGCGTGGTGAAGTGGGCCATGTCTTCCTTGAGCGTCGCCATGGTCATGCCCCTCCCTTGGTGAGCGGTGCGCCCGGCGGCGGGGCGGCGTGTTCGATCGCGGCGCTGAACGCCTCGAAGTTGTCGAAGAAGCGCTGCTGGTGCGCCTCCAGATAGAGGAAGCGGTCGAAGCCGAGGTCGATGCGGCGGTTGGAGAAGTAGATCACGGTCGAATAGGCCTGCGCGCGCAGCTCGGCGACGGCGCGCTCGATCGGCTCGGGGTCAAGGAGGTCGAAAAGGCGGCTCAGCACGAGGATGCGGGGCCGCTCGAGCAGGGCGTTGGCGAGCTTCAACTGCTGGAGCTCGACCGCCGAGAGCGGGTAGCCGCTGGTGGCGAGCGGGGTGTCGAGGCCCTTCTGGAGCGTGGCGATTGTGCTGCCGAGCCCGACCGTCTCCAGCGCCCCGATCATCCGCTGGGGCGCGGTTTCGGGGCAGGAGAGGGCGAGGTACTCGCGGATCGTCATTTCGACGATGCTCGGGCGGTCGAGCACGTGGACGTTCTTGCGCAGGTGATGCGCCTCGATCGCCTTGATGTCGATGCCGCCGAGCGTCGCGATGCCGCCCTGCGGCAGGTCGTGGAGCTTGAGCAGGTTGGTGAACAGCCGCTGCACCCCGTGCTGGCTGGCCGCGGCCATGATGATCGACCCGCTGGGGATCTCGAGATTGAACTCGACCTCCTCATGCCGCGCACGGCCGCGCACGTTCTGCATCGTGATGGTGTGGTCCGGCCCCTCGAAGGGGTCGGCGCCCTTGGGCTGTTCCTGCTCGACGTCGTAGAACTGCGAGATCTCCTCGACGGCGGCGAAGAGGTCGTAGAAATAGCCGAGATAGCTGCCGAGCTGCGAGACCCCGACGAAGGCGGCCGAGAGCACCAGCTCGGCCGCGACGAGCTGGCCGAGTGTCAGCTCGTTCTCGATCACCAGCCAGCCGCCCAGCCCGAGCAGCGCCGCGCTGGCCGCGGCATACATGACGAGGAAGGAGATGGTCTGCGAATAGAGGTGGCGGAAGTGGCGCTTGCGCTGGTTGATGTAGATGCGGGTGTGATCGTCGGTCTTGTCAAGCGCGTAGTCGATGCGGCGCTGCGACTTGAAGAAGCCGTTGGAGCCGCCGATCGATTCCAGCCATGCGGCGGTGGTGTGCTTGGCATGGCTGACGTCGACCGCCGTGCGAAGCGCACGCGCGCCCCACAGCAGCCAGATCAGCCAGATCAGCGCGATCAGCACCAGCGTGAAGCCGAGGAAATAGGGGTGGTAGAGGCTCACCAGCACGAAGCCGACCGCGATCTGCAGCAGCACGGTGAAGCCGCCGATCATCAGGTTGGGGATCAGCGATTGGACGTAGATCACGTCGAAATAGCGGTTGAACAGCGAGCTCTTCTTCACGTCGCCGAAGAAGGGGTCCTGGGCATAGACCGAGATCAGCGAGATCTCCGCCACCATGCGCGCGTAGAAGCGGCGGGCGAAGATTTCCATCAGGTGGACGCGCAGGGCGTAGAGCAGGACGGAGATGAGCAGCAGGCCGAACAGCGTCAGGGTCAGCATCACCAGCGGCGCGGTGAGCGCGGTGTTGGCGATGGTGTTGATGAGCATCTGCACCGAGATCGGCGTGGCGAGGCTGAGCAGGCTGATGCCCACGCCATAGACCGCGGCCAGCCAGTAGAAATTGGCCTCCGGCTTCAGGATGTCGAAGAAGATCCTGAAGAACTTCACCAGCGACAGCTGGGAGCCGTAACTTGGGCCTTCACCTGCCATGGCAGCCTTTCCGTCCGAAACCTGTTTCCAGGAACTCCGCCGCCCGGGCACGGGACACCCGGCGGAGCTTTGTTGCCTCTATTGCAATGGTGGCGTGCCGCAAGCGTTCAATCGCCGAATGCGCGCGCGGTTCCGCCGCCGCGGGAATGTTCAAACTCTTGAAGACATTGAGATAATGAAGCGTTGAGAGGGGTTTGTCTGTCGCTTTGCGCCGTTAACGCGCAAAGCTTGCGGCGCGATGAACCGCGGGCGATGATCGGCGGGTGATGGCGGATCGGGATGCGGAAAGATCAAATCCGGGGGCGAGCCTTCTGCTGGTCGGCGGGGGTCATGCCCATGTCGCGGTGCTTGCCGACTGGATCCGCCGCGGTGTCCCCGCGGGCGCGCGGGTGGTGCTGCTCACCCCGGAGCCCATCTTGCGCTATTCGGGGATGGTGCCCGGATGGCTCGCCGGACAGCATGCCCGCGAGGAGGGGGTGGTCGACCTCGCCGCGCTGGCGGTGCGGGCGGGGGTGGAGTGGGTGCAGGGCCGCTGCGCCGCGCTCGACCCCGAGGCGCGGGTGGTGACGACCGACGCGGGACCTGCGCTGCGCTTCGACATCGCCTCCTTCGACACCGGCGGCGAGGGCCGGGGCGAGGCGCTGCTGGGCGCGGACCCGCGGCTCGTCGAGGTGCGCCCGATCGAGGGCCTGGTTGAGCGCCTCGCTGCGCGTCGCGCGTCCCGGCGGGAGCGGCTGCGTGTGGTCGTCGCGGGGGGCGGGGCGGGGGGCGTGGAGCTTGCCTTCGGGCTGCGGAACCTCGCCGGGGCACCCGCGCGCCCCGAGGTGACGCTGGCGACCGGGAAGGGAGGGCTGCTCCCCGGCTTTGCCGGTGCGGTGCGGCGGCGGGTCGCAGCGGCGCTTGCCCGGCAGGGCATCGCCGTGATCGGCGAGGATGCGCGCTTCAATGGCGGCGCGCTCATCGCGGGCGACCGCTCGCTCGAGCCGGTCGACCTCGTGATCGCCGCGACGGGCAGCGCCGCGCCAGCTTGGGTGCGCGCGAGCGGCGTGGCGACCAACGCCGAGGGCTTCCTCCTCGTCGATGCGCACCAGCGCTCGGTCTCGCATCCGTGCATCCTCGCCGCGGGCGACGTTGCCGCGCGGGCCGACCGGCCGCTCGCGCACTCCGGCGTCCATGCGGTGCGCGCGGGGCCGGTGCTCGCCGCCAACCTGCGCAGCCTCCTGGCGGGCGAGACGCCGACCGCCACCTACCGCCCGCGCCGCCACAGCCTCTACCTGATGAACACCGGCGACGGGTCGGCGATCGCCGCCTACGGGCCGCTCGCGGCGGAAGGGCCGCTCGTGCTTGCCCTCAAGCACCGGATCGACAAAGGCTGGATCGCGCAATACGCCAAGCTTGCCGGCGCCTCGGGGGATCACGATTGAAGAAGCTTGCCATCCTCGCCGCGCTTGCCGCCGTGGTCGCTGCCTATTTCGCCTTCGACCTCGGGCAATACCTGACCCTCGCCGGGATCAAGGGTGCGGTGGCGCGGTGGGAGGCCTTCTACGCCGCGAACCCCGTGCCTGTGCTCGCCGGGTTCTTCGCGATCTATGTCGCGGTGACCGCCGCCTCGCTGCCAGGGGCGGCGCTGATGACGCTCGCGGCGGGCGCGCTGTTCGGGCTGGTGACGGGGACGATCCTCGTCTCCTTCGCCTCGACTTTGGGTGCGACGCTCGCCTTCCTCTCCTCGCGCCACCTGCTGCGCGATCAGATAGAGGCGCGCTTCGGCGAGCGGCTGAAGGCGATCAACGAAGGGCTGGAGCGCGACGGGGCCTTCTACCTCTTCACCCTGCGGATGATCCCCGCCGTCCCCTTCTTCGTCGTCAACCTCGTCATGGGCCTGACCCGCATCCGCACCTGGACCTATGTGTGGGTGAGCCAGGTGGGGATGCTGCTCGGCACGATCGTCTATGTGAACGCGGGCACGCAGCTCGCGCGGATCGAGAGCCTCTCAGGGATAGCCTCGCCGCAGGTGGTGGGAAGCTTCGTGCTGCTCGGCCTCGCGCCGTGGCTGGCGAAGCTGGCGGTCGGCGCGCTGCAACGTCGCAAGGTCTACGCCGGCTTCACGCGACCCAAGCGCTTCGACCGCAACCTCGTGGTGATCGGCGCCGGCTCGGCGGGGCTTGTGAGCGCCTACATCGCCGCGACGGTGAAGGCGAACGTGACGCTGGTCGAGGCGGGAGAGATGGGCGGCGACTGCCTCAACACCGGCTGCGTGCCCTCCAAGGCGCTGATCAAGAGCGCGAAGGTCGCCGCGACGATGCGGCATGCCGACCGCTACGGCCTCGCCCCCGTCGAGCCCGAGGTGCCCTTCAGGGCTGTGATGGCGCGGGTGCGGGAGGCGGTGGCAACCATCGAGCCGCATGACAGCGTCGAGCGCTACGAGGGGCTGGGGGTCGACGTGGTCAAGGGCCACGCGACGATCATCGACCCGTGGACCGTCGAGATCGCCCGCGCCGACGGCGGCACGCAGCGCCTCACCACCCGCGCCATCGTCGTCGCGAGCGGGGCCGAGCCGATCGTTCCCGACGTTCCCGGCATCGCGGAGAGCGGCTACCTCACCAGCGAGACCCTGTGGGACGCCTTTGCCGCGCTGGACGAGGCGCCCGCGCGGGTCGCGGTGCTGGGCGGCGGGCCGATCGGCTGCGAGCTGTCGCAGGCGCTCGCGCGGCTGGGCTGCGCGGTCACGCAGGTCGAGAAGGGCGAGGCGCTGCTCGCCCGCGAGGACGACGACGTCGCGGCGCTGGCGAAGGCGGTGCTCGAGGCGGACGGCGTGCGCGTCCTCACCGGCCACGAAGCCGCGCGCATCGAGGACCGGGTGCTGATAGCCACCGCCGGGAGCGAGGAGGTGCGCATCCCCTTCGACGCGCTGATCGTCGCGGTGGGGCGCAAGGCGCGGCTCACCGGCTTCGGGCTCGAGGCGCTCGGGGTGGAGACCGGCAAGACGGTGACCACCGACGCGTTCCTCGCGACCAAGTTCCCCAACATCTACGCCGCCGGGGACGTCGCCGGCCCCTACCAGTTCACCCACACGGCGAGCCACCAGGCGTGGTACGCGAGCGTCAACGCGCTTTTCGGCCAGTTCCGCCGCTTCAAGGCCGATTACCGCGTGATCCCGGCCGTCACCTTCCTTGATCCCGAGTTCGCCCGCGTCGGCCTCAACGAGCGCGAGGCGGCCGAGCAGGGGATCGCGGTGGAGGTGACGCGCTACGACTTGGGCGATCTCGACCGCGCCATCGCCGAGAGTGAGACCCGGGGCTTCGTCAAGGTGCTGACCCCTGCGGGCGGCAAGGACACGATCCTCGGCGCGACCATCGTGGGCAGCCATGCGGGCGAGCTCCTCGCCGAATACGTCCTGGCGATGAAGCACGGGATCGGGCTGAACAAGGTTCTCGGCACGATCCACGCCTATCCGACGATGGCCGAGGCCAACAAGTTCGCCGCCGGCAACTGGAAGAAGGCGCACAAGCCGGAAGGCCTGCTCCGCTGGGTCGAGCGCTACCACGCGTGGCGGCGCGGATGAGCGCGGGCGAGTGGTTCGACCAGCTCCGGGGGGTGATCGGCATCGCGGTGCTGATCGGCCTCGCCTGGGCGGTGAGCGAGAACCGCCGCGGCCATCCGGGCTGGCGCTGGGTCATTGGCGCGCTCGCGCTCCAGGGGGTGCTGGCGGTGCTGATCGTGCGCGTGCCGGCGGTGTGGGCGGCGGTCGGCCTCGCCAACGAGGCGGTCGCTGCGGTCGAGGCGGCGACGCTGAGGGGCTCCTCCTACATGTTCGGTTATCTCGGCGGGGCGGAGCTGCCCTTCGCGCTCAGGGAGGGCGCGCAGCCGCCGCTCGTCATCGCCTTCCAGATCCTGCCGCTGGTGATCGTCTTCTCCGCGCTCGCCGCGCTGCTGTGGCACTGGGGGGTGCTGCGCTGGCTGGTCAACGGCCTTGCCGTCCTGCTGCGCCGCTCGCTGGGGGTGAGCGGGGTGGTCGGCCTTTCCGGCGGGGCGAGCATCTTCCTCGGCGTGGTCGAGGCGCCGCTCGTCACCCGGGCCTGGTTCGCCCGCGTCAGCCGGTCCGAGCTGTTCCAGATCATGGCTATGACCATGGCGACGATCTCGGGCGCGATCCTCGTGCTCTATGCGACCACCCTGCGCGCCGTCGTGCCCGAGGCGACCGCGCACATGATCGCCGCATCGCTGATCTCGCTCCCGGCGGCGCTGCTCGTCGCCCGGCTGATGGTCCCGCCCGCGCCCGAGGACACCGCCACCGCCGCCGAGGGCGGGGAGCCGGGACTGCGCTACGAATCCAGCATTGATGCGGTCGTGCGGGGCACGATGGACGGGATGCAGCTCTTCCTCGCGGTGATCGCGGTCATCATCGTGGTCTTCGCGCTGGTCGCGCTGGTCGACATGGCGCTGGCGCTGCTGCCCCTTATCGGGGGTGAGGCCCTGACCCTCAAGCGCCTGCTCGGCTGGGGCCTTGCGCCGCTGATGTGGCTGATCGGCGTGCCCTGGGCCGAGGCGCAGGCGGCGGGCGCCTTGATGGGCACCAAGGCGGTGCTTAACGAATATGTCGCCTACCTCGAACTCGCCGCGCTTCCGGCGGGAACGCTGGGGCCGCGCGCCACGCTGATCGTCACCTACGCCCTGTGCGGCGTCGCCAATCTCGCCAGCGTCGGCCTGCTCGTCTCGACCATCGGCACCCTCTGCCCCGAACGCCGCGCCGAGACGGCGGGGCTGGGGATGAAGAGCTGGATCGCGGGCAACCTCGCCACGGCCATGACAGGGGCGTGGATCGGGCTGGTGACCCATGCTTGATGCCCGGCTGCGCCCCCTGATCGACCCGCCCCTGGATGCCGCAGGGCGGGCGCTTGCGGGGTGGGGCGTCACCGCCAATGCGCTGACCTTCGCCGGGCTCGCGCTGGGTCTTGCGGGCGCGGGGGCGATCGCGTTCGGCCATTTTGGCTGGGGGCTCGCGCTGATTGTCGCCAACCGCCTGCTCGACGGGCTCGACGGCGCGGTGGCGCGCGCGAGGGGCCCTTCCGACCTCGGGGGTTATTTCGACATCGTCGCCGATTTCGCCTTCTATGTCGCCGTGCCGGTGGGCTTCGGCTGGCTCGACCCCGCCAACACGCTCCCGGCGCTGGTGCTGACGGCGAGCTTCGTGCTCACCGGGGTGAGCTTCCTCGCCTTCGCCGTCATCGCCGCCAAGCGCGGCGCGACCACCGAGGCGCACGGGCGCAAGAGCTTCTTCTATTCGACCGGCCTTGCCGAGGGAACCGAGACCATCGCGGTGTTCGTCGCCATGTGCCTGTGGCCCGCCGCCTTCCCGCTGCTCGCCTGGGGCTATGCCGCGCTCTGCGCGCTCACCGTCGTCCAGCGCAGCGCGATGGCGATGCGCGCCTTTCGCGACTAGCGGCTCGCGGTGCCCAGCAGCGCTTCGGTGCGGGCGCGCAGGTCGCGGATGCGGGCGGTGTTGGCGCCGAGGTCGCTCATCCCGACGCGGCTTGCCGAGCGGAAGTCGATCTGCGCCTCGCCGACCCGCGCCACCACGTCATCGCGGAAGCCGAACCAGAAGGTTCGGGCCGTGGCCTCCACCGTGCCCGTCGCGGGATCGGAGCGGATGCCCTCGAGCCCCATCGCCCCCATCGCCGCCGCCACGGCCGCCATGCCTTCCTCGCGGCTCGCGCCGCCGAGCGGCAGCGGGGCCGGACGATCGGCGCGGGCGGTGATGATCTGCGCGTGGTTTTTCACTGCCAGCTCGGGCGGCACGCGATCGCGGAACGGCTCGATCTGGCCGAGCGGCACCTGGTAGTCGGCGAGCGGGTTCGCCCCCGCCGCCTCACGCGCGTCCAGCGTGTCCTGCGAGAAGGCCGGGGGATTGCCCGTGTCGGTGGCGATGTCGTGGATCGGGTTCGCCTCGGCCTTGCTGCCCATGTTCAGGAACACCGCGAAGGCCCCCAGCGGCACCACCAGGCCGAGGATCGCGACCGCGAGCAGCCCGTTGCGCCGGGGCTTGGCGCGCAGCACCAGCACCAGCGAGACCAGCGCGGCGAGCGCCGTCACCCCGAGCAGGACCATGCCGAGGCCCAGCGTCAGCGTCATCAGTCCAACCTGCCAGCCCCACAGCCCGATCTTGGTGCCGAGGGCGGCCAGCGCGAAAAAGACCGGCACGATCGCCAGCAGGATGAGGACGAGCTTGGTGTGGCGAGGCAGGTTTGTCATGCCGCCAGCATAGCGCCCGCCAGCCTCATGGCAATTGTCGCAAGGGCTGCGGAAACTCTTTGCCTGCTGGTGCGTTGGGGACAAACGGCGTCTGGGGAGAGGGGCTTGCCGTAACGTTAAGTCCCGCTTTTCAGGCCCGGGAATCTGGTTTAAAGCCCGCGCGGATGCGGGAGGACAAGATGTTCAAAAGGACAAACGACCATGAAGCGTAATTTCCTGATGGGCGTGGCTGCGCTGGCGAGCCTTGCCACTCTTTCGGCTTGCGGCGGCAACCAGACCGAACAGACTCCCGCGGCGACCGATGACGCGATGGCCCCGGCTGTCGAGACCCCGGCCGCGACCGAGACCCCGGCTGCGGCGGCCGCCCCGGCCGGCGGCGACGTCACCTATGCGAGCTTCACCGGCGATCCGGCCTCGGGCGAGCGCGTCTTCGCCGCCTGCCGCACCTGCCACGTGTTCGACGAAGGCGTGAACCGCGTCGGCCCGTCGCTTCACCGCGTCGTCGGCCGTCAGGCCGGCACCGTTCCGGGCTTCGCCTATTCGGAAGCCAACAAGAACAGCGGCGTGACCTGGACGCCGGAAGTGCTGTTCGAATACCTCGAAGATCCCAAGGGCTTCATGCCCGGCACCAAGATGGCCTTCCCGGGCGTCAAGGATGCGCAGAAGCGCGCCGACCTCGTGGCCTATCTCGAGCAGCAGTCGCGGTAATCCGCGCAAGGCCCTCGGGTTCGCAGCAAAGGGGCGGTGCAGGCTGACTGTGCCGCCCTTTTTCGTGGCCCTCAGGCTGCCGCCAGCAGCCGCTCGTCGACCGGGCAGTGGCGGGCGAGGTAGTCCTCGTGGCTCGGCAGGCCGGCGACCGCGCGGGCGGTGAGGGTTTTCACGTTGGCGAGGAACTCGGCGAGCTGGGCGGGGCTCACCTGATCGGCCATCGGGTCGTGATCGGCGGGCACGATCCCCTGGCCGAGCATCACCTGCACCCAGCTCGCATCGCGGAACAGGTCGTCGACGTCGCGGCCCACGCGACCCGAGGCGGCGAAGAGCGCGATCTTGTGGGTGAGGCTCTCGGGCACCTCCATGTGCTTGCAATAGCGCCAGAACTCCGAATCCTCCCGGTCCGTCCGATGATAGTGGAGGATCAGGAAGTCGCGGATCTGCGCGAACTCGGCGGCGCAGCGGGCGTTGTACTCCTCACGCATCGCCGCGGGGTCGCCCTCACGCGGAAAGAGCTGGATCAGCCGGCTGACATGCGACTGGATGAGGTGGATGGAGGTGGATTCCAGCGGCTCGAGAAAGCCGCTGGAGAGGCCGATCGCGGCGCAATTGTGCGCCCAGAAGGCCTCGCGCCGCCCGGTGGTGAAGCGGATCGGGCGTGGGTCGCCGAGCGCCTTGGTGTCGAGGCCCTGCATCAGGGTGTCCGCCGCCGCCTCGTCCGTCGTGAAGCCGCTCGAATAGACGTGCCCGTTGCCGGTGCGGTGCTGCAAGGGGATGCGCCATTGCCAGCCCGCGTCCCGGGCGGTGGCGCGGGTGTAGGGCACGAGCGCGGGGAGCCGCTCGCTCGGCACCGCGAGCGCGCGGTCGCAGGGGAGCCACTTCGACCAGTCCTGGTAGCCGACCCCCAGTGCCTGCCCGAGCAGCAGGGCTCGGAAGCCCGTGCAGTCGATGAAGAAATCGCCCGCGACCTCCCGGCCGCCCTCGAGGGTGATCGCGGTGATGTCCCCGCTCTCCCCGTCGCGCGCGACGCTCTCGACGATGCCCTCGGTGCGCGTGACGCCGCGGCCTTCCGCATAGGCGCGCAGGAACAGGGCATAACGGCTCGCGTCGAAGTGGTAGGCATAGGCGAGGCCGGTCATGCCGGTGTTGCCGACCCGGTCGAGCTTGCCGAAGCGCGACGCGTCGGCCGCCAACTGGTGGAGCGAATAGTCCCACAGGCTCGCGCCCGACCCCTCGGCATGGGCGCGGCGCCAGTAGTGGTGAAAGGCGACGTTGCCGAGCGCCAGACCGGTGTCGCCAAAGGTGTGGAGATAGCGCGAGCCCTTGCGGCCCCAGTCGACGAACTCGATCCCGAGCTTGAAGGTGCCCGCCGTCGCCCGCAGGAACTCGTTCTCGTCGAGGCCGAGGATGGCGTTGAGGCGGATGATCTGCGGGATCGTCGCTTCGCCCACGCCGACCGTGCCGATCGCCTCGCTCTCGACGAGCTCAATTGCGAGCCGCCCGCCGAGCAGCCGGGCGAAGGCCGCGGCGGTGATCCACCCTGCGGTGCCGCCGCCGACGATCACCAGTTTGCGCAAGCCGGGCCTGTCCATGCCTGTTGTCCCCTGTCGTGTCAGTCCGCCGCCGGGCGGAAGAAGGCGTTGATCGTGAGCCGGCCCTCGCGCGGGTCGGCGGAGAGCGGCGCGGCGTTGTCGATGACGCCGGAATGGAGGATGTTGCCGCGGTAGAAGACCGCGCGGTTGAAGCGCCCTTCCGCCACGTGGATGCGCTCGAAATGCGGGGCGCCGTCGGTCGGGTAGGCGGCGGGCGGGAGGCCGGCGCGGGCGACCTCGTCCTGCACCGCGGCGGCGTAGCGCGGCCAGCTGTCGGCGGTGAGCGAGGCGAGCCCCGTCGCGCGGTGGCGGAAGAAGGCGGTGCCGCCGTGCTCCGTGTGGTGGAGGTAGAGCATCATAGCGATCTGGCGGGGATCGGTGCCGTCGACATGCGGTAGGCGCTGGATCGGGGCGAGGGTGTGGGGCGGGCTCGTCACCAGCGAGAACCACGCCTGCATAGTCCAGGGGCGGCCCGGGGTGGCATCGCCGCCGCCGAACCACTGGTCGAGCAGCGGCGCAAGCTGCGCGAGCCAGGCGCGGCCCACCGCCTCCCGGAGCGGGGCACGAACGCCGGGATATTGCGGAGTGATCCTTGCAAATTTCTGCAAAACGGCTGCGTCGATCGCGGTCTGCGGAGAGTCGAGGAACCCGTCGATTGCGATAAGCGACTGATCGGACGCGCCAATTCGCTCTACTCTGGGCGCAGCCGTCGCGATCCCCCAGCCTTCGGGGGCCTCGTGCCGGGGCAGGACGGGGTTGCTGGCCATGGCGGGGAGCCTAACAAACTCCTCCCCGCGCTCCAAGGGCGATGGACAAGCTGCTGTATTATCGCGGAAACGGGGCTGTTCCACCAGCATCAAGGGCGCTGCGCCAAGCCGCCGCCGTGCCCTGATGGCGATGCTGCACTGCGGCATGCTGCGAAACTGTGGCTGACAGGCAACATTCCGAGGTGCGAACTGGGTCGGGTTGCCTTTCAGAGGTCGGATAAGGGTCATGAAGTTATTATAAGTAAACAAGAAAATTGCCAATTCCCCATCCCGTCACGGATTCGCCATTTCGCGATTTACCTGAGGTTCAGCTTCGGCTATGAAAAAACCTGCAAAAGCGGCGCCGAACGTCGCTTGCGGAGGGGACTTCTGATGAAAACGAACGGGATCAATCCGAGCGCGCGCCTGCTGTGCGGGGCCGCGACCTTCTTGGCGCTCGCCGCGGCCGGCGCCCCGGCCATGGCCCAGCAGGCCGACGAGCAGGCCACCGTCGCCACCGATGCCGAGGCCGACCAGTCGATCACCGTCACCGGGATTCGCGGTTCCATCCAGTCCTCGCTCGATGCCAAGCGCAACGCGACCTCGATCGTCGAGGTGATCGCGGCCGAGGACATCGGCCTCCTCCCCGACCTCTCCATCGCCGACACCCTCGCGCGCCTGCCCGGCGTCACCGCCCAGCGCGTGCGCGGCCGCTCGCAACAAATCTCGATCCGCGGCCTCGGCCCCGACTTCTCGCTCTCGCTGCTCAACGGCCGCGAAATCGTCTCGGCGGGCAACAACCGCGGCATCGAGTTCGACCAGTTCCCCTCGGAGCTGATCGGCACGGGCGTGGTCTACAAGACCGGCGATGCCCAGCTCGCCGCCATCGGCATCGCCGGCGCGGTCGACCTCAGGACCATCAAGCCGCTCGATTCGAGCCGCCGCCAGATCACCGTCTCGGGCACCTACACGATCAACGACAGCGGATCGCTCAACCCCGACTTCGCGGCTGACGGCTACCGCTTCTTCGGCAGCTACATCGACCAGAACGCCGACGGCACGATCGGCTGGTCGATCGGTGCCACCATCCAGTCCGTGCCGACCCAGTTCATCTCGCGCGAGCTGAAGACACAGGACAACCGCGACGACGGCAACCGCGCGAACCTCGTCGGTCAGGTCCGCCGCGATGCCAACGGCGTCTTCTACCCCGCCGACAACCCGCGCCAGGGCGTCGTCAGCCGCACCTTCGAGCGCACCTCGATCGCGGGCGCGCTGCAGTTCGAGCCGACCGACCGCTTCTCGCTGACGCTCGATGCCTTCTACACCGACACCAGCGACAGCGGCATCTTCCGCGGCACCGAAACCCCGATCGCGGACTGGAGCGGCGCGAGCTTCGTGGGCGCAACCGGCACGGCGGACCAGTTCGCCCAGACCGCAACCTATTCGGGCGTGGTGCCGATCCTGCGCACCGATACCGAGGGTTCGGAATCCGAGATCCTCGCGCTCGGCGGCAACCTCGAGTGGAAGGCCACCGACAACCTCGGCTTCGTGCTCGACTACGGCTATTCCAAGCTGAACCGCAACGACATCGACTACGAAAGCTACGCCGGCACCGGCCGCGCCCGCTCTGGGCCGCAGGACCGTCTGGTCTTCACCATGCCGCGCAACGGGCAGTACAGCATCGCCACGCAGCTCGACTACACCAACCCCGCCAACGTCCTGCTTACCGATCCGGGCGGCTGGGGCCAGGTCGGCTTCATCAAGCAGCCGGAGATCAACGACGAGCTCCACCAGCTGCGCGCCGAAGCCTACTGGGAGTTCGACGGCGGCTTCATCGACCGCATCACCGTGGGCTGGCTCTACACCGACCGTGAGAAGGACTTCGACTCCAACGAGAGCTTCCTGCGGCCCACGGCGGCCTTCGGTGATGGCCTGCGCGTGCCGACCAATGCGATCGTCGGCGCGACCGACACCAAGAGCCTCGGCATGAACATCCTCGCTTACAACCCGGCGAGCTTCCTGACCGATGGCACCTATCTCGTCGAGAAGGCTACCTTCGACACCCAGTGGGCGGTAAGCGAGAAGATCCACAACTTCTACATCCAGGCCAACATCAACGGCAACCTCGGCTCGGTGCCGGTGCGCGGCAACATCGGTCTGCGCTATGCCGACACGCGGCAGTCCTCGACCGGCAGCATCACCGGCGGTGCCCCGAACACCGTCGACTTCTCCTTCGACAACTGGCTGCCCAGCATGAACCTCGCCTTCGAGGTGATGCCCGACACCTTCATCCGCATCGCGGCGGCCAAGACCGTGACCCGCGCGCGTCTGGACCAGCTTGCGGCCAACCAGGATCTCCGGTTCCGCACCGAGGTCTGCCAGGACACCAACGGCGACCAGATCCCCGACACGGTCTTGCCGGGCGCGTTCAACCCGCCGCAGCAGGTGTGCTTCACCCTCGGCGGGGGCAACCCGCGGCTTCAGCCCTATCGCTCGACGTCCTTCGACATCTCCTTCGAGAAGTACTTCTCGCCCGGTACCGCGATCATCATCGCCGGTTTCCACAAGGAGCTCTCCGACTGGGTCGTCGACCAGACCACCGTGGTCGACCTGTCGCGCGAAATCGCGCTGGCTGGCTTCGGCGGCATCCTCGCCGGCAATCCGCAACTCGTGACCGGCACCTTCGGCGGGCCGACCAACTTCTCCGACGGCAAGATCACCGGGATCGAAGGCACGCTGCGCCTCAACTTCGGGGACTTCTCCGACGCGCTCGACGGCTTCGGCGGCTTCGCCAGCGTGACCTATGCCGACGCGCAGATCGAGCCGCCCGGTGCCACGCCGATCCCGATCCCGGGCTATTCGGACGTCACCTGGTCGGGCGACATCTTCTACGAGAAGTACGGCTTCCGCGCCAAGCTCGCCGCCCGCTACCGCAGCGGCTTCCTGTCGGAGGTGCAGAACTTCGACGGGTCGCTGGCGGGTGCCAATGCGCAGCCGGAAACGATCCTCGACGCGCAGATCGGCTACACCTTCTCGCGCGAGGGCAGCTTCCTCAACGGGGTGCAGGTGCTCGCCGAGGTGTTCAACCTGACCAACGAGCCGTTCGTGACCGAGAACGTGCTCCAGAACGCGGCCGGCACGGCCGTGGTCGGCACCTTCCCGAGCCGCCACGAGCTCTACGGCCGGACCTTCCAGTTCACCGTCCGCAAGACCTTCTGATCCCTTGCGAGACGTCCTCGGGCTCCGAGGGTTGCAGGAGGGGCTCGCCAGCGATGGCGGGCCCCTTCGCTTTTCAGGGGCGGGTTCGCGCGGGCTTTGCGGGGGCCTTGCGCGGGCTCGAGGGGCCCTAGATCCCTCTTAGACCCCCTCCAGATCCCCGCTTGCGCGGTGTTTCACGTGAAACAATGCGCTCAGGCGGCGATCGGCGGGGCGGCGCAGTGGCGGGCGACGAACTCGCCGTGGGACGGCATCGCCGCGACCGCCTCGGTCATGGCCTGCCGGATCTGCCGGAGCCGCTCGGCGACCGGCACGCCTGCGCGCATGGCGGCAAGGGCGGGCGCCCGTTGCGGAACAATGCCCTGGCCGAGATAGACCGCGATCCAGCTCGGATTGGCGAAGAGCTCGCGCTCGTCCGAGACGAGCATCCCGTGGGAGCGGAAATGATCGATCTTGTATTGCAGGCTGTCGGGGATCGGCATGGCCGCGCAATAGCGCCAGAGCTCGGAATCCTGCCGCTCGGTGGCCTTGTAATGGAGGATCAGGAAGTCGCGGATGCGCTCGTATTCCATTGAAGTCTGGGCATTATATTCGCGCGCGAGGAGCGGCGACATGGTGGCGTCAGGCAGCAACGCGAGGAGCCTGAGGATGCCGTACTGGATGAGGTGGAGCGAAGTGGACTCGAGCGGCTCCATGAACCCCGCCGACAGGCCGATCGCGACGCAGTTCTTCTCCCAGAACTTGCGGCGCTTGCCGGGGACGAAGCACAAGGTGCGCGGCTCGGCGAGGGCCTTGCCGTCGAGATTGGCGAGGAGCGTCGCGGCCGCCTGATCCTCCGAAAGGAACTGGCTGCAATGCACATATCCGTTGCCGGTGCGGTGCTGGAGCGGGATACGCCACTGCCAGCCCGCCTCGCGCGCGGTGGAGCGGGTGAAGGGGGTGAACTCGCCCCGCTCGCAGGGCACCGCCACGGCGCGGTCACAGGGGAGCCAGGCCTGCCAGTTGTCATAGCCCGCGTGCAGCGCCTCCTCGATCAGCAGGCCGCGGAAGCCGCTGCAATCGATGAAGAATTCGCCCGCGATCCGCTCGCCATTGTCGAGCGTGACCGCCTCGATGAAGCCGTCCTCGCCCCGCAGCGCGACGTCGACGACCTTGCCCTCGACGCGCTTCACGCCCCGCGCTTCGGCATAGCGCCTGAGGAAGGCGGCGTAGAGCCCGGCGTCGAAGTGGTAGGCATAGTCGAAGGTCGACTGGATCAGCCGCCGATCGGGGGAGGGGTGGGAGAACTTGCCCGCCCGCGCCATCGCCCAGCACATCGAGAAGTCGTCGATCGGGCCTTCGGCGCGGCCCTCCAGCCACTCGCGCATCCAGTGGTGGTAGAAGGGCACGCTATCGAATTCAGCGCCATACTGGCCGAAGGGGTGGAAATAGATGTGCCCCTTGCGGCCCCAGTCGACGAACTGGATGCCGAGCTTGTAGGAGCCTTGCGTCTCGCGCACGAAGGTAGCCTCGTCGATGCCGAGGCGGGCGTTGAAGTGGCGGATCGGCGGGATGGTCGCCTCGCCCACGCCGACGGTGCCGATCGCCTCGCTCTCGACGAGGGTAATGGCGCAGGACCGGCCCACCGCCTCGGCGAGCGCCGCCGCGGTCATCCAGCCCGCGCTGCCGCCCCCGACGATCACGATGCTCTTCAGAGGCCCGGCTTCGCTCATGGCACCTATCCCCCGCAACTCTCGCGGATCAGGAGGCTCGTTTCAAGCCGCTGCGAGATGGCGGGCCCTTCGCCCTTGTCGATCAGCTTGGAGACCAGCATCCGGCCCGCGAGGTTCGCGTCCTGGTCGATGGTGGTGAGCTGCGGGGTGACGAGGCGCGCGGCGGGGATGTTGTCGTAGCCGACCACCGAGACGTCCTCGGGCACGCGCATCCCCGAGCGGGTCAGCGCCCGGATCGCGCCGATCGCGATGAGGTCGGACGCAGCGAACACCGCGTCGAAGCGCAGGCCCCGCGCCACCGCGCTGCGGACCGCGGCCTCGGCCGAGTGGACTTCGAAATGCGCGGGCAGGACAAGGTCCTCGTCGAGGCCGATGCCGGCCTGGTCGAGCGCCTGGCGATAGCCGCGAAAGCGCTGCTCGGCCTCCGGCGCCTCGGTGTCGCCGAGGAACAGGATGCGCCGCCGCCCGAGCCGCGCGAGGTGCGCGGTGGCGCGCCGCCCGCCGGCGAGGTTGTCCGAACCGACCGCGCAATATTGCGCGTCCGGGAACTCCGCGCCCCACACCACGAAGCGGTCGTCGCGCGTGACGAGGGCATTGAATTCGTGGTGCAGCGAGGACTGGCCGATGAAGATCACCCCGGTCGCCCGGCTGGTGCTCATCGCGTAGTCGAGATCGCCCCCGGCGCGGGGGGAGAGGTGGCTGATGATGAGGTCGGCGTTGCGCTCGCGTGCGGCCTCCGCGATCCCCGCCAGCAGCTCGAGGAAGAAGGGGTCGGACACGCGGCTGTCACGCGCCTGCGGGGCGGGGACGACGACGGCGATGGTCGCGTCGGCGCCGATCGGCCCACTCGGCATCGAGGCGCGGAACTCGTAGTCGTGGGCGCGGGCGATCTGCCAGATCTGCTGCTTGGTGCGCCGCTTGACCGACGGGCTGTCGTTCAAAGCGCGGCTGACGGTCGAGATCGACACCCCCGCCTCGCGGGCGATGTCCTCGAGCGTGGCGCTGCGCCGGGCCGCGGCGGAGGGCGGGGTGTCGGCCATGCGACTAGCCGCCGCTGACCACGGCCCAGTAGCCGGTGCCGGGGGCAAGTTCGTCGGGCACGGCGCCGTCGCCGAGGCGGCTCTCGGTCGCGACCAGGCGGGGCGCGCCGAGCTCAGGCGGCACCGGCCAGTGGCCGGGCGTCTCGCCAAGGTTGAAGACGCACAGCACCCGCGCGCCCTCGGCATGGCGCAGGAAGGCGAGGATGTCCGGCGGGGTGTCGAGCAGCGCGATGTCGCCATGCACCAGCGGCGGCTGCGCGCGCCTGACGGCGAGCAATTGGCGCGCGTAAGCAAGGGTCGAGGCGGGGTCCGCGACCTGCCGGTCGACCGCGAAACCGGCGTGGAGCGGGTCGAGCTTGAGCCAGGTGCGGTTCGCGCTCGAGAAGCCCGCCTGCGGGGCGCCCGCGACCCAGGGCAGCGGGGTGCGCGCGCCGTCGCGGCCCAGCGTGTGCGGCCAGTTGGCGATGGCCTCGGGGTCGAGCAGGTCCTCGAAGGCGACCTCGCCCTGCGGCAGGCCCAGCTCCTCGCCCTGGTAGATGATCGGATTGCCCCGCAGCGCGAGGAGCAGCAGCAGGTTGAGCCGCGCGGCGCGCGCCATGTCGCCGTCCAATGTCCAGCGGGTCACCGCGCGCGGGGCATCGTGGTTCGAGAAAGCCCAGGAGGGCCAGCCCTCGCCCGCCTCGCCGCTCCACTGCGAGAGGCTGGCGCGCACCAGCGGCGCGGTGAGGCGCGGGGCGTAGAGGAAGTCGAAATTGTAGGCGGAATCGAGCCGCTTGCCGCCTTGCGTGAAGGCCTTCATCTCGGCGAGCGGCTCCGGCCCGCCGACCTCGGCCACGGTGAAGCGGCCGGGAAACTCGTCGATGGTCTGGCGGATGCGCTCGAGGAAGGCGACGATGTCCGGGTGCGACTGGTTGAAGCGCTTCACCTGCATGTCGAAGGGCCGGGTCACCAGCTCCATCGGCAGGCCCGAGGGCGGATTGTCGCGCAGTTCGGGGTCGTGCATCGAGAAGTTCAATGCATCGAGCCGGAAGCCGTCGACGCCCCGGCCCAGCCAGAAGCGCGCGACATCGAGCAGCGCGTCCTGCACGTCGGGATTGTGGACGTTGAGATCGGGCTGGGAGGTCAGGAAGTTGTGCAGGTAATACTGCTTCCGGGGGCCATCCCACTGCCATGCCGAGCCGCCAAACACCGACTGCCAGTTCGACGGGGGCGAGCCGTCGGGCTTCGGATCGGCCCAGACGTACCAGTCGGCCTTAGGATTGGTGCGGTCCTGCCGGCTCTCGCGGAACCAGGCGTGCTCGTCCGAAGTGTGCGAATAGACCTGGTCGATGATGACCTTGAGGCCGAGGGCATGGGCCTTCTCCACCACCCGGTCGAAGTCGGCGAAGGTGCCGAAGCAGGGATCGATCCCGCAGTAGTCGGCGACGTCGTAGCCGAAATCCTTCATCGGCGAGGTGAAGAAGGGCGAGATCCAGATGCCGTCCACCCCGAGATCGGCGATGTAGTCGAGCCCCTCGGCGATGCCGGCAAGGTCACCGATCCCGTCGCCGTTGGTGTCGCGGAAGCTGCGCGGGTAGATCTGGTAGATGACGGCGCCGCGCCACCAGGCCAGCGGGCTGGTGGTGGAAGGGGCGGAACTGGCAAGGGCGGTTGCCATCAGTCGTCGGACTCCAGAATGCAGGCGGCGAAGCCGAACGCCGGCAGCGTGACCGTAACCGTGCCCGGCGCGGCGAGCGTGGCCGGGCACGGGCCGTGCAGCGGCGCGATGCGGTTGGCCCGGTAGCTGACCTCGACATGGCGCGAAAGTGGGGAATTGCCGGTGTTGAAGAGCGTCAGCACACGCTGTCCGGATTCGGGATCGTGGCGTTCGACGGCCAGAAGCCCGGGCGCGGTCTCTTCGAAGGTGCGCAGGGTGCTGAGGCCACGGCGCAGCGCCGGGCTGGCGGTGCGCGCGGCGGCGAGCTCGGCGATCAGGCGGTAGAGCGGGTAGGTGGGGTCGAAATTGCTCTCGGCGGTGGTCGCCGAGGTGCCGACCAGCCGGTTGTCGTTGTAGGCCGCGACCTTGCTCGGGAACATGTCCTCGCGCGCAAGCTGGTCGTTGCCGTCGGAAATGAAGCCCTGCTCGTCCCCGTAGTAGACGGTCGGCACCCCGCGCAGCAGGAACATCATCGCATGGCCGAGCTTCACCCGCGCGAGCAGCATCTCGGGCTCGTCCGATCCGCTCATCTCGCGCACGAACATCGAAAAGCGCCCGAAATCGTGGTTGCCGAGGAAGGTGGGGAGGCCCAGCGCGGTCGTGGCCCCGCCGGGATAGATCGCGTCCTGCTGGAGGAATTCCGCCATCAGCCGCGGCGGGCTCTTGCCGCTCGCGACCATCTGCGCGGCCTTGGCGAAGCCCATGTCGAGCGCATAGGGCAGGCCGCTCTCGGCCATGACTTGCGCGGCGAGGGTCGCGGTCGGCTCCTCGTAGGCGATCTCGCCGAAGATGTGGAAGTGGTCGATCCCCCGGGCCTTGGCGCGCTCGAGCATGGCGGGAACGAAGGCCTGCCAGAACTCCGGGTTCACGTGCTTGGCGGTGTCGATGCGGAAGCCGTCGATGCCGTAGTCGTCGATCCAGGCCCCGAAAATCTCGATCATCCCCGCGACCACCCGCGGGTTCTCGGTCGCTAGGTCGTCGAGGCCAGAGAAGTCGCCATAGACCGAGCTCTCCCCGATCCAGTGCGAGTTGCCGCGATTGTGGTAGAGCGTGACGTCATTCAGCCATGCCGGCACCTTGATGTTGCGCTCGGCCTCCGGGACCACCGGGGTGTAGGCGAAGGTCGGGTCGGTGAGCTTCGCCCAGTTGGCGGGATCGGGATTATCGTCGCCCGCGAAGCCCTCGTTGATCGGCACGCCGTCCGGCCCGCCGCGGCGCGAGAAGGGAAAGTCGCCTTTGCTGCGATAGGCATAGCCGTTCTCCGGCCCTTCCACATAGTCGATCACGTCGGCGGTGTGGTTGGTGATGATGTCCATGTAGACCTTCATCCCGCGCGCATGGGCGGCATCGACGAAGGCCTTGAACTCGGCATTGGTGCCGAAATGCGGGTCGACGCTTGTGAAGTCCGTCACCCAGTAGCCGTGATAGCCCGCGCTCTCCTCACCGGGGCGGCCCTGCACGGGCTTGTTCTTGAAGATCGGCGCGAACCAGAGCGCGGTGACGCCCATGTTCTGGATGTAGTCGAGCCGCTGCGTCAGCCCCTTGAGGTCGCCGCCGTGGTAGAAGCCCTTGTGGGTGGGATCGAAACCGTGCTGGAGGGGGCCCCCGCGAATCCCACCGCGATCGTTCCTGGGATCGCCGTTCTCGAAGCGGTCGGGCAGGACGAAGTAGATCACCTCGTCCTCCAGCCGGCGCTCGGCGATGGGCGGGGGTGCCGCAGGGACCGAGGCGCCCTGCGTGCCGGCCGCTAGCGGCGTTCCTGCCAGGGCGGTTCCGGCGCACAGCACGGCCGCCAGCCCCACGAAGATTCGCGTCATGACCCAACTCCCTCCGGCCGAGGTTCTGCCACCTTGGACGATCTTTTGCAAATCTTTGTGCTCACACTCGCGACGAATGGATTACGCCGCCAACCTACGGATGAAGATGGATAAATCGGCTCGCACAGGGTCGCTGTCCGCATTTTTCTTGCGACGGTCGGCAAAGTTTCTTGCAAATTTTTGCAGGGCGTCCAGACTGCGCGTCGGCGGTGTACATCGGGTGACGGGACGCGCGTTCCGTGCAACCTAGGGCCTGCCGGCAGCCGCGTCACGTCCGGGAGCGTGCGCGTGCGGGAGAGGGATGAGGACGAGATGATGCAAGGCGGCCACAAGCCTGCGCTGAGCCCTGCGCAGATCTGGAACATGAGCTTCGGCTTCCTCGGCATCCAGATCGGGTTCGAGCTCCAGAACGGCAATGTCAGCCGCATCTTCCAGACGCTCGGCGCGGAAGTCGGCGAGCTCGCGATCCTGTGGATCGCGGCGCCCATGACCGGGCTGATCGTGCAGCCGATCATCGGTCACCTCTCGGACAAGACCTGGATCGGCTTCGCGGGCATTATCGGGCGGCGGCGGCCCTATTTCCTGATCGGCGCGCTGCTCGCCAGCCTCGCGCTGTTCGTCATGCCCAATGCCCCGGCGCTGTGGGTGGCGGCGGGGATGCTGTGGGTGATGGATGCGTCGCTCAACATCACGATGGAGCCGTTTCGCGCCTTCGTCGGCGACAACCTGCCCGATCGCCAGCGGACGATGGGCTATGCGATGCAGAGCTTCTTCATCGGCGCGGGCGCGGTGATGGCGGGGGCGCTTCCGTGGGTGATGACCAACTGGATGGGCCTCAGCAATGTCGCCCCCGAGGGCCAGATCCCTGAGACGGTGCGCTGGGCCTTCTACATCGGCGGCGCGGCGCTGCTCGCGGCGGTCGCCTGGACGGTCTTCACGACCAAGGAATATTCTCCGCAAGAGCTCGCCCGTTTCGAGGGCGCGCGCGGGGCCGCCCCGGCGCACGCGGCCGTAACCCGCAGTGCGGCGCAGTTCACCCGCGGCGGGGTGGCATGGCTCGTCGCGGGGCTGGTGATTGCCGCGCTGGTCGCACTCGCCCGCGGCGAGGCGCGCCCTGCGTTCCTCGGGGGCATCGAGGTCGCCCAGGAGCTCTATGTCCTCGCCGCGCTGGTCGCCGGCTTCGGCGTGATCCAGCTCGTTGCGGGCCGGCTGCGCGGGCAGGGGCGCAACAGCAGCGGCTTCATGGAGGTGGTTACCGACCTCTTCGCCATGCCCAGGACCATGCGGCAGCTTGCCGTGGTGCAGTTCTTCAGCTGGTTCGCGATGTTCGCGCTGTGGATCTACGGCACGCCGGGCGTGACCGCCTACCACTTCGGCGCGACCGACACGGCGAGCGCCGCCTATCAGGACGGTGCCGACTGGTGGAGCCTGATGGGATCGGTGAGGAACGGCCTCGCCGCCGCCGCCGCGCTCGGCTTCGTGCTGGTCGCGGCGCGGATCGACCGGACGCGGCTCCACGCGATCAACCTCACGCTGGGCGCGGCGGGCTTTGCGGCGATGCTGCTGATCCGCGACCCGGCGCTGCTTTGGGTCCCCCAGATCGGCATCGGCATCGCCTGGGCCTCGATCGTCTCGCTGCCCTATGCGATCCTCGCCGGCTGCGTGCCGCAGGCGAAGATGGGCATCTACATGGGGGTGTTCAACGTCTTCATCGTCGTGCCCCAGCTGCTGGCGGCGACGCTGCTCGGCTTCCTGGTGACCAACCTGTTCGGCGGCGGGGCGATCTATGCCTTCGTCATTGCCGCGGTGAGCTTCGTGCTGGCGGCGGTGGCGACGCTGCTCGTGACAGACGGCGATGCGGCCGGCGCGCCGGCCCTGCGGACGGAGGCGGCGTGATGCGGATGATCGCAGCTTTGCTGGCGGGCGCGCTCGCCGCCACCCCGGCGCTTGCCGAGCCCGACTACACCCCGCGCGAGGTCGTCGAGGTCGTCAATGCCGACTGGACGGCGGACGCGGTCATCTACCAGCTCAACACCCGCCAGTTCACGCCGGAGGGCACCTTCGCCGCCGCGCAGGCGCAGCTGCCGCGGCTCGCGGAGATGGGCGTCGACATCGTCTGGCTGATGCCGATCCACCCGATCGGCGAGGTCAATCGCAAGGGCACGCTCGGCAGCCCCTATGCGGTGCGCGACTACCGCGCGGTCAATCCGGAGCTGGGCACCGAGGCCGAGTTCCGCGCCTTCGTCGCCGAAGCGCACCGGCTGGGGCTCAAGGTCATCCTCGACTGGGTGGCGAACCACTCCGCCTACGACAACCCGCTCACCCAAAGCCACCCCGCGTGGTACACCCGCACCCCCGAAGGCGCGCTGATGAGCCCGCAGGGCACCGACTGGTCGGATGTCGCGGACCTCGATTACGAGCAGATCGGTCTGCGCCAGTACATGACCGAGAGTCTGCTCTTCTGGGTGCGCGATGTAGGAGTGGACGGCTACCGCGCCGACGTTGCGGGCTATGTTCCTACAGATTTCTGGGAGACCGCGCGTGCCGAGCTCGACAAGGTGAAGCCCGTCTTCATGCTCGCCGAATGGGAGCAGCGCGACCTCCATAACCGCGCCTTCGATGCGACCTACGGCTGGGGCTGGAAGGAGGCGATGCAGCAGCTCGTGAAGAGCGGCGAGGGCGCGGGGCCGATGCGGGGTTACTACGCCGGGCAGGCCGAGACCTGGCCCCACGCCGCCATGCGCATGGTCTACACCGAGAACCACGACCAGAACTCGTGGGACGGGGTGGCGAGCGACATCTACGGCCCCGCCTACGAGGCGGCGATCGCGCTGTCCTTCACCGGCCTCGGCATGCCGCTGATCTACAACGGGCAGGAGGCGGACAACGACCGCCAGCTCGAATTCTTCGAACGCGATCCGATCGTGTGGAAGGAGGGGCGGCACGACGCCCTCTTCCGCAAGCTCATCGCCTTGAAGACCGAGATGAAGGCGCTCCACAACGGGCGCTTCGGCGCGCCGATGGTCGAGGTGCCGACCGATGCCATGCAGGACGTCTACGCCTTCACCCGCGGGCCTGCGGGGGAGCGGGTCTTCGCGGTGTTCAACCTCAGCCCCCGCGCCCACGCGGTGCGCTTCGACAAGGCCCGCCACCACGGCCGCTACACCGACGCGCTGACCGGCGCGGCCGCGAGCTTTGCGGGCGAAGAGACGCTCGACCTGCCCGCCTGGGGCTACCGGATCTTCCGCGAGACGAAATGAGGCGGCTTCCCCGAAGGCCGCGAGGAGAGGGACGATGACGAAACACTGGAAACCGCTGGTGGCCCTGGCCGCCATCGCATGGGCCGCGATGGGCACCGCCGCGCCCGCCCATGCCGAGAGCCTGACGCTGGCCTCGCCCGACGGCCGGATCACCGTCACCGTCAGCGACGAGGGCGGGCGCGCGACCTATGCCGTCGCCCTCGAGGGCGAGCAGGTGATCGCGCCCTCGCTCCTCGGCATGCTCTTCGCCGAGCACCACGGTTTCGAGCGCGGCCTTGCCATCGCCGGATCGACCCGCGCCGCGCAGGACACCACCTGGGAGCAGCCCTGGGGCGAGCGCCGCGTGGTGCGCGACCAGCACAACGAGCTCGCCGTCACCTTCCGCACCGCGACCGACGGGCCCGAACGGCAGATGACCGTGCGCTTCCGCGCCTTCGACACCGGCATCGGCTTCCGCTACGAGCTGCCCGAACAGGCGGCCCTACAAGGCGACATCGCCATCGTCGACGAGCTCACCCAGTTCGGCGTCGGCGAGCAGACCACCACCTGGTACACGCCCGCCGACGGCTTCAACCGCAACGAATACATCTACCGCGTCAGGCCCGCCGGCGAGGTCGAGACCGCGCACACGCCAACCACCTTCAGGAACCCCGCCGGCATCCACTTCGCGATCCACGAGGCGGCGCTGGTCGACTATTCCTCGATGTCGCTGCTGGCGCTGCGGCCGGGCAATTTCGAGGCGCGCCTGAGGAACTGGTCGGGCGGGCCGAAGGTCAGGACGAAGGCACCCTTCAAGTCCCCCTGGCGCACCGTCCAGATCGCGCGCGACGCGGTGGGCCTCATCAACTCCGACATCGTCCTCAACCTCAACGAGCCCAACACGCTCGGCGACGTCTCCTGGGTGAAGCCCGGCAAGTATGTCGGCATCTGGTGGGCGATGCACATCAACGACCGCACCTGGGCGTCCGACCGCTACCACGGCGCCACCACGGCCGAGACCAAACGCTACATCGACTTCGCTGCGAAGCACGGCTTCGCGGGCGTGCTGGTCGAAGGCTGGAACAAGGGCTGGGACGGCGACTGGTTCAACAACGGCGACCTGTTCAGCTTCACCGAGGCCTATCCCGACTACGACCTTGCCGAGGTGAGCCGCTACGCGAGGTCCAAGGGGGTCAGCATCATCGGCCACCACGAGACCTCGGCCAATCTCACCAATTACGAGCACCAGCTCGAGGCCGGGCTCGACCTGATGAAGAAGCACGGCATCCGCCACGTGAAGACCGGCTATGTCTCCGACGCGGGCGATGCGGTGTGGATCGACGACAAGGGCATCCGCCACTACGAGTATTACGACAGCCAGCGGATGATCGACCACCACATGACGGTCATCAAGGCCGCGGCCGAGCGGCAGATCGCCATGAACACGCATGAACCGGTCAAGGACACCGGGCTGCGCCGCACCTATCCCAACTGGATGACCCGCGAGGGCGCGCGCGGCATGGAGTTCAACGCCTGGGGCTCGCCGCCCAACCCGCCGTCGCACGAGCCGATGCTGGCCTTCACCGCGCTGCTCGCCGGGCCGTTCGACTACACGCCCGGCATCTTCGACCTGAGGCCCAACGAGCGCCCGCCGGTGCGCCCCGACATGCCGCGCGGCGACCCCAGGAACCGCCCGCAGACGACGCTGGCGAAGCAGCTTGCGACCTATGTGACGATCTACTCGCCGCTCCAGATGGCCGCGGACCTCCCCGAGAACTACGAGAAGCGCATGGACGCCTTCCAGTTCATCAAGGACGTGGAGGCGGACTGGGAGGAATCGGTCGCACTGGCGGGCGAGGTCGGGGAGTATGTCGCGATCGCCCGGCAGGGGAGGAAGTCGAAGGAGTGGTTCCTCGGCGCCGTGACCGACGAGAACCCGCGCGAGCTTTCGGTGCCGCTGTCCTTCCTCGAGCCGGGCCGGCGCTACCGCGCGCAGATCTACCGCGACGGGCCGCACGCGCACTGGGACTACAACCCCTACGACATCGTCATCGAGGAGAAGGTGGTGACCGGTGGCGAGGCCTTCGCGGTGCGGCTGGCGGCCTCGGGCGGGGTGGCGGTGCGCTTCATCCCGGTGCGGTGAGCCGGACCGCAAAGAGGGCGGACGCCACCCCCATGGCATCCGCCCCCTGCGCACTCCCGTCCAAGGGAGAACCGAATATCCGGGTCCGGGCTGGCCGCGCCTGGGTGCCCCTTGACCCGCCTTGGCTCGCTCCAGCCCCCCCTTAGCCCCCTTCCAGACCCCCTCCAGACCGGCGTCGGAGGGGTGCGGGGCGATGTTTCACGTGGAACATCGGCCTCAGGCGGCCTGCTCCATCCGGGCGAGTTCGCAATGCGACCAGATCTCGGACAGGGCCTTGATCAGCCGGTCGATGTCGCCGTCGGTGTGCACCGGCGAGGGCGTGACGCGCAGCCGCTCGGTGCCGACAGGGACGGTGGGATAGTTGATCGGCTGGACGTAGATGCCGTGGTTGTCCATCAGCCAGTCGCTGATCATCTTGCACTTCTTGGCGTCGCCGACCATCACCGGGATGATGTGGCTCGGGTTGTCGAGGTGCGGGATGCCCATCAGGTCGAGCGCCCGGCGCACCTGCGCGACGCGCTTCTGCTGAAGCTCGCGCTCGGCGCTGGAAGTCTTGAGGTGCCGGATGCTCGCCGCCGCACCCGCCGCGACCGCGGGAGGCAGGGCGGTCGAGAAGATGAAGCCGCTGGCGAAAGAGCGAACGAAATCAACCAAGTTCGCCGAGGCCGCGATGTAGCCGCCCATCACCCCGAAGGCCTTGCCGAGCGTGCCCTCGATCACGGTGATCCGGTCCATCAGCCCCTCGCGCTCGGCGATCCCGCCGCCCCGTGGGCCGTAGAGGCCGACGGCGTGGACCTCGTCGATATAGCTCATCGCGCCGTGCTTCTCGCAGACGTCGAGGATCTCGGCGATGGGCGCGATGTCGCCGTCCATCGAATAGACGCTCTCGAAGGCGACCAGCTTGGGGACCTCGGGGCCGTACTGGCTGAGCAGCTCGTCGAGGTGCGCGACATCATTGTGGCGGAAGATCTTGTAGGGCGCGCGGCTGTAGCGGATGCCCTCGATCATCGAGGCGTGGTTGAGCGCGTCGGAGAACACCACGCACCCGGGGATCTTGCCCGCCAGCGTGCCGAGGCCCGCCCAGTTCGAGACGTAGCCGCTGGTGAAGAGCAGCGCGGCCTCCTTGCCGTGGAGGTCGGCGAGTTCGCGCTCGAGTTCCACATGGTAGTGGTTGGTGCCCGAGATGTTGCGCGTGCCGCCCGCGCCCGCGCCGCATTCGTCGAGGCAGTCGTGCATCGCCTCGAGCACCGCCGGGTGCTGGCCCATGCCGAGGTAGTCGTTCGAGCACCACACCGTCACCGCCTGCGTCTCGTCGGCGATGAAGCGGGTCGCGTGCGGGAAGCGGCCGCGGTGGCGCTTGATGTCGGTGAACACCCGGTAACGGCCGTCGGCGCGCACCGCGTCGAGCTCGCCGGCGAAGAAGGCTTCGAAATCCATCGGGGTTCCCTTTGTCGTGCTTGTCATTGTCACTGGTCTCGCTTGATCGTCGCAGGCACCGCGCGCGGCGCGCCGCCACGCTTCGGCAGGGCCCAGCCCCACAGCATCCCGTCACGGAAGGGCAGGGCAAGAAACAGGTGCTCGAGCGCGCCGAGCAGGGCGAGCGTGGTCAGCAGGCTCGCGCCCACCATTTCGGCGCTCCCGAGAGGCGCGGCGAGCGCAAGCTGGGCGAACCACGCCGTCACCCCCGCAATCCCCGCCACCGACAGCGCTAGGAGTAGGGTCATGCGGTTGCGGCCGAAATAGGACTTTAGGTAGGCGAGGTGCTCGGGCAGCATCTCCGCGGTCGAATTGGGCACGCCGACGAAGAGGTTGATCTTGGAGATCAGCCGCATCGCGAACATCAGCACGAACACCGTAGCGCCGATCTGGTTGGGGACGTCCCACGAGAGCGAGATCAGCAGCAGCGCCGTCACGGCGAGGGCGACCTCGTGGTGCATGACCGTCGCTGCGGCCTGGCGGAAGCGGGCAACGCCCGTGAGCCCCGGGTCGCTCGGACCGCGGCGCGGTCCCGCCGAGGCGCCGGTGAGGAACGACAGCTCGTGCCAGCCCCACACCATCAGCGCCCCGACGAAGCCGACATAGACCGCCCAGACCTCGGCCGAGAGCGAGGCGACGAGGATCACGATCAGGCCCCCGATGCCGGCCACGCTGCCGATCATCATGCTGCGCGAGAAGGTCGCGCGGTCGCGGTTGTCCGCCCAGGCGATCAGCCCGGTCGCCACGAACCAGATCGCGACCGTCACGATGAACGGCACCACATGACCCGACCAGCTCACCATGCGGGCTGCAGCCTGATCGCGCTCGGCAGGGCGTTGGACTTGGGCCGCTGGAGATACATGCGCGCAAAGGCGAGGCCCGCGCCCGCGGCGCCGGTCACGCGCTTGACGAGGCCGCCGAGGCCGCCCTGCTCCTTGCCTTCCTCGATGCGGGCCGCGGCAAGGCGCAGCCTCTCCATCTGGCGGCGAAAGGCGGGGCTGTCGATGTCGAGCTCGACCGGGAAGACCTGGCGCGCGATCTGGTTGGTGATCGCGAAGACCTTGTAGTCGTAGTCGGTCGGATCGACGCCCAGCGCGGCGTGGAAGACCGGCCGGTTGTGATCGCGCACATACATGGTCGCATAGACCGACAGCAGGAAGAAGCGCACCCACAGCTTGTTGGCGCCTTCGAGCAGCTTGGGGTCCGACCGCATCAGCATGGCGAAGGCCTCGCCGTGGCGGAACTCGTCGTTGCACCATTCCTCGAACCAGTCGAAGATCGGGTGGAACTTGTATTGCGGGTTCCTGGCGAGGTGCCGGAAGATGGTGATGTAACGCGCGTAGCCGATCTTCTCCGACAGGTAGACGGCGTAGAAGATGAATTTCGGCTTGAAGTAGGTGTATTTCTTGGTCTTCGTCAGATAGCCGAGATCGACGCCGATGCCGGCATCCTTGAGGCTCTCGTTGATGAAGCCGGCATGCCGGCTCTCGTCACGGGCGAGCAGGCGGAAGAGCTGCTTGACGTCGGGGTTCTTGGTGCGCCGGGCGATCTCGGCATAGAGCACGCAGCCCGAGAACTCGGAGGTCATCGAGCTGACGAGGAAATCGGTGAACTCCTTGCGCAGTTCGGGCTCCAGCCCCTCGATCACGCCCTTGAAGCTGTCGTTGTGCTTGAAGTGCAGCTTGTTGGGATCGCCCACCATGTCCGCGATCAGCTGGTCCCATTCGGCGCGCACGAGGCTGACGTCGATCGCGTCGAGCGCGTCGAAATCGGTCGTGTAGAAGCGCGGGGTCAGCATCGTGTCCTGCGTCGCCAGCGCCATCGCCTCCTCGCTGGTCATCGGCTTGTAGGCGTTCATTTGATCCTCCCGGCGTTGAAGCTGACTTCGTAGAGTTCGGCGAGATCGAGGTAGGCGGCGAGCTTGGTGAGGGCGCGCTTCACCGGCCCGGCGCGGGTCACGGTGGCGTGGCGCTCGAAGACCTGGCGCGTGCCGAAGGGGATCTGGATCGGCGCGCCGTGCACCCGCACCTTGTCGCCGGGCTCGATGGCGACCTCGCCGTCGAGCTCGACATGGGCATGGAAGGCTTCCGAGCTCTGCTCGACGGTGATCGTGCAGGGGATCTCGAAGGTCTCGGAGGTGAGCAGCGCCAGCGCCATCAGCGGTTCTCCTCCGCCCGCGGGGGCAGCAGGCGGACATAGACCGCGCGGTTGTCCGGCCCGAAGGAGCTGACCTCGACCGAGCGGCCCGTGACCGGGTCGGCGAGGGTCATCGCGTTGTTCTCCCACTGGGTGAGGGTGAAGGGCACCGCCGGTCCCTCGCCCCGGATGCGGCGCTGGTGGACGAGGCTGCGGACGGTCGCGCGGATGAAGCCGCCCTCGCCCTCGCCGAAGCGGGCCAGCACCTCGGCGCTCGCCCCGTCCTCGACCCGCACGCTGCCGTCGGGCTCGTCGAAGAAGCGCAGGGTGCGCTCGGCCACCGGCTGGATCCCGGCGGCGGCGCGCACCTCGGAGGGCACCGAGTGGCGGGGCAGGAAGCCGAGCGTGACCGAGGCCGTCAGCACCAGCGAAATCGCCACGATCCCGCCCATCAGCATCAGCGGCATGCGGTGGACGGTGATCTCGTCCTTCTCGTATTCTTTGACGATCATGCGGGCGCTCCCTCCAGACCCTGTTCGCCGCGGCGGATCACCGGGGCGAGGCGACCGGGAGCGGCCGCGGGCTGTGTGCCCTGTTGCCCGGCGGCCGGGGCCGCTTCCTTGATCTCGCTCAAATTCCGCTCGATCGCACCGAAGCGCGCGCGGACCTCGGCGATCGTCTGAGCAAGAGCCGCCGCGTCGGGCACGGCGCGCAGCATCGGCTGCGGCATCGCATAGTGCCAGGGGCGCACGTGCGGCCACAGCAGCAGCGTGCCGAGCAGGCGCTCGCCGGCGAGTTCGAAGGCGATGTCGCCGTGGCCATCCTTGCCGCGCAGCGCGAGGTGGGCGGCGGTGACCTGTTTCAGCGGGACATTCACCCGCGTTTCGATCGCAACCCCGATGCGCATGATGAGCCGCGCATCGGTGAGGATGTAGAGCGTGCTGCGCGCGCTCGCCCAGGCAAGCAGGTAGAGCAGTGCGGTCACCACGACGCCGAGCACCGCGGCGACGATCGCCGCGTCGGTGCGGCCCAGGGCGAGCGCGACGACCGACAGCGCGGCCATGTAGAGCCCCGCCTTGTGGGCGTGGAAGGCGGTGCGCGCCAGCAGGCCGAGCTGCGGGCGGCCCTTCCACAGCACCTTCTCGTCGGGCGCGGGCGTGCCCATGCGATCGCCGAAGGCCTTGGGGCCGTCATTCTCGAGCTCGGCGTGATCGAGTCCGGCGGGCGGCAGGGTCGCTGCCGCCTCCACCGTTTGCAGAAGGGAGGGGTCGGTCAGAGCCATGCTTCCGACCTTTCCGGCGTCGCATACATGTAGCCCCCGCCGAAATAGGCCTGGATCCGGTCCTCCTCGTAGCGGGTGATGATCCCGGCGGTCTCGGTGGCGGGGACGCCCTCGAACTGCGCGGCGGTGATCGCGTCGATCTCGACCTGCTCGGGCCGGTCGCCGAAGATCCCCTTGGTCTGCACCGCGGCGAAGGGCATCGGCGCGAGCACCTTCCTGCCCGTCGTGGTCTCGATCTCGAGGTAGCGGATGATGTGCTCGGCCTGGTCGACCCAGATGTCGGTCACCGTGCCCGCCACCTGCTTGTCGGCCGCGACGACCGGCCAGCCGAGCAGCTGCGGATCATTGGGAGCGATCACCAGCTCGTGGCTCTGGGCGATTGGCACGATGCGCGGGCGGCCGTCGAAGGTGAGGTCGGGGTACTTCGAGCGATTGGCCCAGGCGGCCGGGCCTACCCCGTCGACCATCGCATCGCCGGTCGGCACCCAGGGCGCGCCGCCGGCGCGGAAGGCCTGCACCGCGGGGATGTTGATGTTGTCGCGGGCGACGTCCTCGGGCACGTAGACGCCGCGGCCGTGGGGAAGCGGGAAGCTCTTCTTCGCGCCGTCGAAGAGGCGGGCGTCGTTTTCGACCGCGCCGGTGACCTCGTCCTCGAGCGGGTAGCCCTCGCGGCGGCTTTCCTTGTTGAGGTAGAAGACCAGCGCGATGAAGAAGCCGAAGAACAGCAGGAAGGCGAGTTCGGCAACGTCGAAGGTGCCGACGATATAGGCAGCGTTCATTTCACATTCCTCTCATGGAACAGGCCGGCTGAGGCGGAGCCGGGGCAAAGGACGGGACGGGCGGCACGCGTAATCATGTCGGAAACTCCGCAAGGCCGAAGGGCCGGGCGATCGGGTCCTCCTCGCCGGGCGCGGGGCGGCGCTGGTAGCCGACCAGCGGACCGATAGCGGCCAGGCCGACGAGCAGCAGCGCGATCTCGAGGATGTAGACAGCGCCGTAGCCGGTCGCCCGCATCGCCATGCTGGCAGTCGGCGCGTCGCTCTGGACGAGCAGGGCCACCCCGTCGCGCAGCAGGCCGCCGATGGCGATGCCGAGGCCCGCGCAGCTCGCCTGCACCGCGCCCCAGGCGCCGAGCGCGAGGCCCGCGGTCTCCGTCTTGGCGAGGCTCATCGCCTCCATCAGCGTGCCGACCGAGAACAGCCCGAGCCCGAGCCCGATCCCCAGCGCTCCGGCATAGAGCATCAGCGGCGAGGCGAAGGGCCCGGCGAAGAGCACCACCAGGAAGGCGTTGATCCCGATCACGAGGCCCGCGCCGGCGAGCCGCAGCGGGTCCCATCCGCGGGCCAGGGCCCTCCCTGAAAGGGTGAAGCCACACAGCGAGCCGAGCGCCCATGCGCCCGTCAGCCCCGTGGTTGCGCCGACCGAGAGGCCGAGGATCTCACCGCCATAGGGCTCGAGCAGCGCGTCCTGCATGGCAAAGCCGGCCGCCCCGATGCCGATCGCGGTCAGCAGCCGGGCGTTGCGCCCATCGGTGACGAAAGCCTGCCAGATCTCCTTGAAGGTCGGCGTCTCGCGGTCCGGCGCGGTCGCGGCAGGGTTGCGCGCCTCCTGCTTCCACAGCGCCGTCACGTTGAGGACGATCGTCAGCACCGCGCAGCCCTGAATGACCTGCACGAGCTTGGTTGCGGTGTAATCGGCAAGGATGCCGCCGATCACGAAGGCGGCGAACATCATGCCGACCAGCAGCATGACGTAGAGCAGCGCCACCGCGCGGGGGCGCTTGTCCTCGGGCGCGAGGTCCGTCGCGAGCGCGAGTCCCGCGGTCTGGGTGGTGTGGAAGCCGATGCCGGTCAGCAGGAAGGCCGCGGCGCCGGCGACGAGCCCGAGCTCGAAGCGGCCCTCGACATCGAGCAGCAGCAGCGCGAAGGGCATGATCGCGAGGCCGCCGAACTGCATCATCGATCCGAACCAGATATAGGGCACGCGTCGCCAGCCGAGCACCGAGCGGTGGGTGTCGGACTTGTGGCCGATCAGCGCGCGGAAGGGCGCGGCGACCAGCGGGATCGCGATCAGCAGCGCGACGAGCCAGGTGGGCGTGCCGAGCTCGACCACCATCACCCGGTTGAGGGTGCCGTTGAGCAGCACCATCGCCATGCCGACGCTCGCCTGGAACAGCGACAGGCGCAGCAGGCGCGAGAGCGGCAGGTCTGCGCTCGCCGCATCGGCGAAGGGCAGCAGCCGGAACAGCAGTTCGGCCAAGCGCGGCTGGGGGGGGCGCGCCGGGCGGTTCATCCGTGCCTCACCAGCTCGAGCGCCTGCGAGGTGTAGAAGCCCGACTGGATGCGCTGCGTGCGCCCGATGCTCCAGCCCGACAGGCGCGCGAGCCGCTCGCGCAGCTCGCCTTCGGCCACCGGGACGATCGCGGGCGAGCGATCGGACTTGGGGAAGACCTTGCCGATGTTGTGCATCGCCGCGAGCAGCGTGGTGCGCGGGGCGAAGGTGAAGAGGATCGAGTGGGTGGTGCGGCTCGCCAGCTGGGCGAGGGCGGCGACCAGATCCTCGGGCTCGTAGTGGATCAGCGAATCCATCGCCACCACGTGCGCGAAGGTGCCAAGCTGGGGGTCGAGCATGTCGCCGCTCCGCCAGTGGATGCGCCCGTGGCCGATGAAGGAGGGGGTGCGCTCGCGCGCGACCTCGACCAGCCCCGCGGCGACGTCGATGCCGGTCACCTCCGCACCGCGACAGGCGGCCGACACCGCCAGCGCCCCGGTACCGCAGCCGGCATCGAGGATGCGGGTGCGCCTGAGGTCGGTCGGCAGCCAGTCGAGCAGCGTCGTCCGCATGGCCTCGCGCCCGGCGCGCACCGTCGCGCGGATGCCGCTGACCTTGGCATCGGAGGTGAGGTCGATCCACGCCTGGCGCGCGGTGCTGTCGAAATAGGTCGCCAGCGCCTCGCGACGATCGTCGTATTCGGAAGGGTTGCGGCTTGCCATCACTCGAACCCCAGGAAGTCGAAGATGTCGCGGTCCTTCATCGGCTGGGCCAGCGAAGGCTCGACCCCGTCCCACAGCATCTGGGCGAGGCGCAGGTATTCGTTCTGAGCCTCCACCACCTCGGGATCGTCGCCCATCTCGAAGAGGGTGCACTTCTTGAGGCGGCTGCGGCGAATCGCGTCGACGTCGCGGAAATGAGCGAGGCGCTGCATCCCGATCTGATCGCAGAAGCGGTCGATCTCGTCGGTCTCGCGGCTGCGGTTGGCGACCACGCCCGCGAGGCGCACGTCGTAGTTCTTGGACTTAGCCCCGATCGCCGCGACGATGCGGTTCATGGCAAAGATGGAGTCGAAATCGTTGGCCGCCACCACGATCGCGCGCTCGGCGTGCTGGAGCGGCGCGGCAAACCCGCCGCACACGACGTCGCCCAGCACGTCGAAGATCACAACGTCGGTCTCCTCGAGCAGATGGTGCTGCTTCAGCAGCTTGACCGTCTGCCCCACGACATAGCCGCCGCAGCCGGTGCCCGCCGGAGGCCCGCCCGCCTCGACGCACATCACGCCATTGTAGCCCTCGAACATGTAGTCCTCGGGCCGCAGCTCCTCGGAATGGAATTCGACCGTCTCGAGCACGTCGATCACCGTCGGCATCAGCTTCTTGGTGAGCGTGAAGGTCGAATCGTGCTTGGGATCGCAGCCGATCTGGAGCACCCGGTGGCCGAGCTTCGAGAAGGCCGCCGACAGGTTCGAGGAGGTGGTCGACTTGCCGATCCCGCCCTTGCCATAGACCGCGAAGACCTTGGCCCCGCCGATCCTGTCCTTGGGGTCGAGTTGCACCTGGACCGAGCCCTCGCCGTCGGGGGGTGAGAACTTGGAACTGGGGGTGTGCAGGTTCATGTGAGCGATCCCTCTCTCATTCGGCCGGGAACACGCCTTCGAGGCGGTCCTCCAGCTCGTCATTGGCTTCGCGCAGCGCGGCGAGCGTCGCCTCGTCGGGCTGCCACAGGTTGCGGTCGCAGGCTTCCAGCAGGCGCCCCGCGACACGGCCTGCGCTCTTCGGGTTGAGCTGCGACAGGCGGCGCCGCATTTCCGGGTCGAGCACGAAGGTCTCGGAAATCTTCTGGTAGACCCACGGCGCCACCTGCCCGGTGGTCGCCGACCAGCCGAAGGTGCTGTTCACGTGCCCCTCGATCTGGCGCACGCCCTCGTAGCCGTGTTGAAGCAGGCCCTCGAACCACTTGGGGTTGAGCGTGCGGGTGCGCGCCTCGAGGTCGATCTGTTCGGCGAGGGTGCGCACCTTGGTGCTGCCGCGGGTCGCGTCGAGGATGTAGACCGGGGTCTCCGCGCCCTTGGCCCGCGCCACCGAACGGGTGACGCCGCCGAGCCCGTCGACATACTGGTCGACGTCGTTGATCCCGAGCTCGATGCTCTCGAGGTTCTGGTAGGTGAAATCGACCGTGCCCAATGCGCTCTGGAGCAGCTCGCGCTGCTGTACCGGCTTGCCGCTCACCCCGTAGGCGAAGCCCTTGTTGACCTCGAAGGCATTGGCCAATTCGTCCGGATCGGCCCAGACGCCGCCCTCGATCATCTGGTTGACGTTGGCGCCGTAAGCCCCCTCGGCGTTGGAGAAGACGCGCAAGGCTGCGGTTTCGAGGTCGCAGCCGTGCTTTTCCATCTGCGCGAGCGAGTGCTTGCGGATGAAGTTCGCCTCGGGCGCCTCCTCCGCCTGGCTGGCGAGCAGCGCGGCTTCGGCGAGCATCCGGGTCTGCATCGGCAGCAGATCGCGGAAGATGCCCGAGAGAGTCATCACCACGTCGATCCGGGGGCGGCCGAGCTCCTCAAGCGGGATCAGCTCCGCGCCCGCGAGCCGCCCATAGGTGTCGCGCCGGGGTCGCGCGCCCATCAGCGTCATCGCCTGGGCGATCTGCACGCCCTCCGACTTCATGTTGTCCGTGCCCCACAGCACCATCGCGATGCTTTCGGGGAAAGGCTGGCCGCTCTCGACATGGCGCGCGATCAGCCGCTCGGCCTGTTCGCTGCCCATGCGGCAGGCGAAGGCGGAGGGCAGCAGGAAGGGGTCGAAGCCGTGGATGTTGCGCCCGGTGGGCAGCACATCGGGGTTCACGACCACGTCGCCGCCGGGCGCGGGCGGGACATAGCCGCCGTCGAGCGCATGGATCAGCGCGCCCATCTCGTCCGAGGAATCGAGCAGGCCTGCAAGCCGCGCGCGATCCGGGGTGGGGCCGTCGTGGCTGCCCGCCTCCATCATCGCGTCGAGCATGTCCTCACGCTCGGCGCCTTGCGGATTGCGGCCGAAGACATGGAGCCCGTGCGGGATGAGCGCCTCTTCCATTTCGTAGAGCCGGCCCGGAAGTTCGCCGATCTCGGCATAGGTGATGTCGAGCGCCTCGCACTGATCGGCAATCAGCTGCGCGAGATCGGCACGCTCCTCGGCGTGGGCCTCGTCGTCGATCAGCGCGCGCCAGCGCTCGACACTCGCCTTCAGTTCGGACAGGCCCTTGTAGAGCCCGGCCTGGGCGAGCGGCGGGGTGAGGTAGCTGATGAGCGTCGCGCCCGAGCGGCGCTTGGCCAGCATCCCCTCGGAAGGATTGTTGGCGGCGTAGAGGTAGAAGTTGGGCGTGTCGCCGATCAGCCGGTCCGGCCAGCACTTGCCGCTCATCCCCGCCTGCTTGCCCGGCATGAACTCGAGCGCGCCGTGGGTGCCGAAGTGGAGGATGGCGTGGGCGCCGAAGTCCTCGTTGATCCAGCGGTAGAAGGCGCTGAAGGCGTGGGTCGGGGCGAAGCCGCCCTCGAACAGCAGGCGCATCGGATCGCCCTCGATGCCGAAGCCGGGCTGGACACCGACGAAGACGTTGCCGAAGTAGGCGCCCTGGACGAGGATGTGTCCGCCGTCCGAGAGTTGCTTGCCGGGGGCGGGTCCCCAGGCAGCCTCGATCTCGGCGAGATAGCGCTCGCGCCGCACGTGCTCGTCGGCCGGAATGCGGGCCGCGACGTTGGCGTCGCTGCCGTAGCGGTCGGAATTGCCCTTGAGCAGCGCGTCGCGCATCGCATCGACGCTCTCGGGCACCTCGACACCGTAGCCTTCCGCCGCAAGACGCTGGAGCGTTTCGTACAGGCTCTCGTGCACCGCCATGAAGGCGGCGGTGCCGGTCGCCCCGGCGTTGGGCGGGAAGTTGAAGACGACCACCGCAAGCTTGCGCTCGGCGCGGGTCGCGCGGCGCAGGCGGATGAGCTGAACCGTCTTGGCGGCAAGCGCCTCGGCCCGTTCGGCGCAGGCCTGCATCGGGCGGGCCTTGAAGGAATCGGGGCGTGCGCAGTGCCGTTCGCAGCCGTTGCAGCACTCGCCCGCGCCCGCGCGCCCGCCGAAGACGTGCGGCACGGTCGATCCGTCGAGTTCGGGCAGGGCAACCATCATCGTCGCCTCGAGCGGCAGGAGTCCCTGTGGCCGGTGCGCCCAGTCCTCGATCGACTGGAACTCTATGGCGTGGGCCGCGAGATAAGGCAGGTCGAGCCGGCCGAGCACTTCGCGCGCGGCCTCGGCATCGCTGTAGGCCGGGCCGCCGACCAGCGAGAAACCGGTGAGGTTGACGACCGCATCGACGGTCGGCCGGCCGTCGGGGCCGATGAAGAACTGCTCGATCGCGGGCCGCGCGTCGAGCCCGCTCGCGAAGACCGGCACGACCTTCAGCCCAGCCGCCTGGAAGGCGGCGATCGCGCCATCGTAATGCGCGGCGTCACGGCCCAGCAGGTAGGAGCGCAGCAGGATGAGGCCGACCGTGCCCTTGCGGCCCTCGGCCTGGGGCAGGAGGCGCAGGCTTTCGGAGATGCGCTGCTTGGTGGCCGGGTGGTAGACGCCGGTCTCGGGATATTCGAGCGGCGCCTCCGCCTTGGTGATGCCCCGGCGATACATCCGCTCGCCCGCGGCATAGCGGTCGATCAGCGCGCGAACCATTGCGACGACGTTCTCGTCGGAGCCCGCCAGCCAGTATTGCAGCGTCAGGAAATAGGCGCGCACGTCCTGCGCGGTGCCGGGGATGAACTTGAGGAGCTTGGGCAGGCGGCGCAGCATCTTCATCTGCCCCGCGCCCGAGTTGCCGCTGCCGGGCTTGGACGAGCCGCGCAGCTTCTTGAGCAGCGCCAGCGGGCCCTTGGCCGGCGCATCCATGCGGTAGGCGCCCATCTTGGTGAGGCGCACGATCTCGCCCGCGCTCATCAGGCAGACCATCGCGTCGCAGGCCTCGCGCCGCGCCTCGAGCAGGGGCAGGACCATGCGGATGTGATCGTCGAGGAACAGCATCGTCGCAATGACGATGTCGGCCTCGGCGATGGCGTCCTTCAGGGTATCGAACTCGGCCGGATCGCTCGCCCATTCCGCGGCGGCGTGGAGGGTGAGGTCGATGCCCTCGCCCGCGAGCGCCTCCTCGGCCCGTGCGACCGCGCCCTTGAGGTGGTTGTCGAGCGTGACGATCACCACCCGGACGGGGGCTTGGGGGTCCACCTTGGACGCTGAGGGGACACTACCGTGCATAGTGCGCCTTCGCGTCGTAGAGCGTGTCGAGGTCGATCTGCTGCCGACCCTCGGACGTCGCGAAGGCTTCCGTGTTGCGCTTGGCCTTGCCGCGCACGAAGAAGGGAATCTTCTTGAGCTCCTTCTCGGCCTCGGCGGTCCAGATGAGGAGGCCCTCGCCGGCTGGCGCCGCCCCGGGCTCCGCAGCTGCGGGCACTGCGGCGGCGGCGAAGGCCACTTCGGGCTCCCGGACCGGCTGCGGTGCTGGAGCCGCCCTGCGCGGGCTGTGCGCGGCGTGGTGCGAGGCGCCGGCCTCGTCGGAGAACTCGAAGTCCTCGCGGAACATGGTGAGGAGGTGCTCCTCGAGCCCCATCACCAGCGGGTGGACCCAGGTGTCGAAGATCACGTTCGCGCCCTCGAAGCCCATCTGGGGCGAGTGGCGCGCCGGGAAGTCTTGCACGTGCACCGGCGCGCTAATGACCGCGCAGGGCAGGCCGAGGCGCTTGGCGATGTGGCGCTCCATCTGCGTGCCGAGCACCAGTTCGGGCACCGCCTCGGCGATCGCGTCCTCGACCGCGAGGTGATCGTCGGTGATCAGCGGCTCGACCCCGCAGCGCGCGGCCTCGGCCCTGATCTCGCGGGCGAATTCGCGGTTGTAGCAGCCGAGGCCGCAGACCTCGAAGCCGAGCTCCTCGCGGGCGATGCGGGCGGCGGCGACGGCGTGGGTGGCATCGCCGAAGATGAAGACGCGCTTGCCGGTCAGGTAGGTGGAGTCCACCGACCGCGACCACCAGGGCATCCGGGAAGAGGTGTCGCCGAGGGCAGGCGTGGGATCTGCACCTGCCAGCTCGGCGACGTCGGCGATGAAGGAGCGGGTCGCTCCCACGCCGATAGGGACGGTCCGCACCGCGGGCTGGGCGAAAGTGCGCTCCAGCCAGCGGGCGGCCTCATCTGCGATTTCGGGGTAGAGGACGATGTTGAAGTCGGCCGCACCGATGCGGGCGATGTCCTGCGGGGTGGCGCCCAACGGGGCGACGAGGTTCACCTCGACGCCCAGCTGGTCGAGGATCTTGCGGATCTCGACGAGGTCGTCGCGGTGGCGGAAGCCGAGCGCCGTCGGGCCGAGGATGTTGGCGCGCGCGCGGCGGCCCTCCCGCGGCTCGCGCTTCAGGTCCTTGTCGGCGAGCGCGCGGACGATCTGGTAGAAGGTCTCGGCCGCGCCCCAGTTCTCCTTGCGCTGGTAGCTGGGAAGCTCGAGCGCGATGGCAGGGCAGGGCAGGCCCATCGCCTCGGACAGGCCGCCGGGATCATCCTGGATCAGCTCGGCGGTGCAGGACGCCCCGACGATGATCGCCTGCGGGTTGAAGCGGGCGACAGCCTCGCGCGCGGCGTCCTGGAAGATCTGCGCGGTGTCCTTGCCCAGATCGCGCGCCTCGAAGGTGGTGTAGGTGACCGGCGGACGCTTGCCGCGCCGCTCGATCATCGTGAACAGCAGGTCCGCATAGGTGTCGCCCTGCGGCGCGTGGAGGACGTAGTGCAGCTTCTCCATCGCCGTCGCGACCCGCATGGCCCCCACATGGGGCGGCCCTTCGTAGGTCCAGACGGCGAGCTGCATGGCTCTACACCTCCAGCAGGTCCCGGCGCCGTAGTGGCCGGGCGAAGAGTTCGGCGAGATCCGCGGCCTGGTCGAAGCCGTGGATGGGCGAGAACACGAGTTCGATGGCCCACTTGGTGGTGAGCCCCTCCATCTCGAGCGGGTTGGCGAGGCCGAGGCCGCAGACGGTGATGTCGGGCCGGTCGGCCCGAACGCGGTCGAGCTGCCGCTCGACGTGCTGGCCTTCGCTGAGGCGCACCTGCGGGCCGATCCGGTCGAGCTCGCGGGCGAGGTGGGCGCGATGGAGATAGGGCGTGCCGACCTCGACCAGCTCCATGCCGAGCTCGTCCTGAAGGAACCGCGCGAGCGGCACCTCGAGCTGCGAGTCGGGCAGGAAGGTGATGCGTTTTCCGGCAAGTTGCGGACGCAGGTTGGCGAGGGCCTTCTCGGCGCGCGCGCGCGGGGCGGCGATCACCTGTTCGACGTGTGCGGCATCGATGCCGAACTCGCGGGCCGCGGCGCGCAGCCAGTCGGAGGTCCCTTCCGCCCCGAAGGGGAACATCGCGTCGATCCGCCGGGCCCCGCGACGCTCCAGCGCCATCGCGGTGTCGCCGAGGAAGGGCTGGGCAAGCAGGTAGCGGGTGTTCGGCCCGACGGCGGGCAGGTCGCGGGCGTTGCGCGCGGGGAGCACGCCCACGCGCTCGATGCCCAGCTGGGCGAAGAGGCGCAGGAACTGGTCCTCGACGATGTCCGGCAGGCTGCCGACGATCAGCAGCTCCTTGCCTGCCTCGGCGGGAAGCGCGGGCATCACCGGCACCAGCGCGGCGAGGCAGGCGTCCTCGCCCTGCGTGAAGGTGGTCTCGATCCCGCTCCCCGAGTAGTTGAGGATCCGCACCCGCGGCATGTGCACCGCGCCGAGGCGCTGCGCGGCCTTGGCAAGGTCGAGCTTGATCACCTCCGAGGGGCACGAGCCGACGAGGAACAGCGTGCGGATGTCGGGCCGACGGTCGAGCAGGCGGTTGACGACCCGGTCGAGCTCGTCCTGTGCATCGACCATGCCGGCAAGGTCGCGCTCCTCCATGATCGCGGTTGCGAAGCGCGGCTCGGCGAAGATCATCACGCCCGCGGCCGATTGCAGCAGGTGGGCGCAGGTCCGCGAGCCGACCACCAGGAAAAAGGCGTCCTGCATCTTGCGATGCAGCCAGATGATGCCCGTGAGGCCGCAGAACACCTCGCGCTGGCCCCGTTCGCGCAGTACGGGGCGCTGGGTCTCCGCCGCGGGGCGGGCGAGTTCGGCCGTGCAGCCGTCGAGGGTGGCGACCGGGCTCACGCGGCCACCGCCTCGGGCAAGCGGGCGCCCTCCAGCCGGGCCATGCGCAGCTTCCAGAGGAACTGTGCGGCGTTGATCACATAGGCGCCATAGCCGGCCAGCGCGACCAGCATGCGTTGCTCGAGCGTGCCATAGCCGCCGAAGAGCATCACGAGATAAAGCGTGTGCAGCGCGAGGACGAGCATCGAGAAGACGTCCTCCCAGAAGAAGGACTCGGCGAAGAGCCACTTCCCGAACACCACCTTCTCCCAGATCGAGCCGGTGATCATGATGGTGTAGAGGACCAGCGTCTTGATGACGATCGAGGCATCGGCGGCGAAAGCACCCTCGCCGGTGGTGAGCGTGCGGACCACGAGGCCGAGGCTGACGAGGAACACCAGGAACTGCAGCGGGGCGAGCACGCCCTGCACGATGGTCCAGATCGACTCGTCGCGCCGTGCCCGCTCTTCCGCGGTGTAGAGTGCGCGATTGTCCCTCTCTTGGCCCGCCCCCTTCACCGTGGTGCCGGGTTCGACCGGGGATACCTGATCCATCCGAGTCATCGTCGCGTTAGCCTCTGTTCTCAGACTCGAAGGATTACGCTTTCCAACATAAGTGTCAACTATATTGGACGTTCAGAGTTGTTGACGCTCGAATTATCATGGGTAAGCCCGTTTGCAGTGGGTGCAAAAAAGGGATAGGTTGGAGTCGACGGCTTTTCGGGATCAGGGCCTAGGTCGCTTCCGGGCGGCAAATACCTCCTGCGGAAGGTTCGTCCGCATGACCTGAGGAGGGTCTGACGTATGGGAGAGTCCAGGGCATCAGGCATGTTTGGCGCAGGAACGGCTGCGCTGCGGGACGTGATCTCGGCGCCGCTCGAGCGGGTCAGGCGGCGCGCCGCGGCCAACCAGGATCGGCCCGACTCGGTCAACACCATCATCGAGAGCGAAATCATCCCGCGCCTGCTCATGGCGCACACCGCGGACCAGGTCCGCACCCTTCCACGCCCCCTTCGCTCCATCAGCCCCGACGAGGCCTCGCGCTTCGCCGTCCTCCCGCTCCGGCTCGAGGCCGCGAGCCTGCTCGAGGAGGTCGATGCCTTCATCGCCAAGGGCGCCAGCGTCGAGACCATCTGCCTCGATCTGCTCGCCCCCGCCGCCCGCAAGCTCGGCGAGATGTGGGATCGCGACGAGTGCGACTTCCTCGACGTCACAATGGGCCTGTGGCGCCTCCAGGAGGTGATGCGCGAGGTCGCCGCGCGATCTCCGGTCGACTACGCGGGCCTCTCCCTTCCCTACAGCGCGCTCTTCTCGCCGATGCCGGGAGACCACCACAATTTCGGCACGCTCATGATCGAGGAGGTCTTCGCGCGCGGCGGCTGGCGCAGCGAGGCGCTGGTCAAGCCCGAGCGCCGCGAGCTGCTCGACCGGGTTGCCCGCCAGCCCTTCAACCTCATCGGATTGACGCTCGCCCGCGATTGTCCTAGCGCCGCGCTCAGCAATCTCATCAAGGCTGTGCGCAACGTATCGGCTAATCCTCACATCATCGTGCTTGTCGGCGGACGAATGATCAACGAGAACCCTGAAGTGGCGTTGGAAGTGGGAGCGGACGGCACCGGAGCGGACGCGCTGGCGGCGCTCGAACTCGCGAATAACTTGGTGAAGACGGCTGCTGCACGTGACCTGAACCTCCGGTAGGTTCGGCGCGCCATGCTCACCCGCAAACACAGCATCGAAGGCAAGCACCCGTTCGGGCGGGCGGCCGAGCTGTTCAACACGCTCGATGCCGATGCGGCAATGAAGCTGGCGATGGTCGCGGGCGACGTGACGCTGGTGCTCGACGACACGGGCACGATCCTCGATGCGGCCTTCGACCCGCGCGAGTTCCCGACCTTCGGCGACCTCGTCGGGCACAACTGGATCGAGACCGTCACCGACGATTCCCGCCCGAAGATCATGGAGATGCTCGCCGCCGCCCGGCGCGGCGAGGTGCAGCACTGGCGGCAGGTCAACCACGCCTCGCGCGAGGGCGACGTGCCGATCCGCTACGCGGTGCTGAGCGTCAACAACGGGGCGCACCGCATCGCCTTCGGACGCGACCTGCGCGAGGCGGGCAAGCTCCAGCAGCGCCTCCTCCAGGTCCAGCAATCGCTCGAGCGCGACTATCTCCGGATGCGCCAGCTCGAGGCGCGCTACCGCATGCTCTTCGAGCGCTCGACCGAGCCGGTGATGATCGTCGAGGTCGGCTCGCTGCGCATCCGCGAGGCCAATCCGGCGGCCCACGCGCTGGTCGGCGCGCGCCCGGCGAGCCTTTCCGGCAAGAAGCTCGCGACCTTCATCGACAAGGGCTCCCAGGATGCCCTGCAAGGCTTGGTCGGTGCGGCGCTGGTCTCGGACACGGTCAGCCCCTCGCGCATCCGCATCGCTCGCGGTGCGCGCGAGGTGATGGCCTCGATCAACGGTTTCACGCAGGATCGCGGCCAGTTCCTGCTCGTCCGGCTTGTTCCGACGACCGATCGGCCGGCGGTCGATCACTCCCCGGTGCTGGCGCTGGTCGACCAGATGCCCGACGCCTTCGTGGTCACCGACAGCAACCTCGAGATCGTCACCGCCAACGCCGCCTTCGTCGAGATGCTCCAGGCCGCCAGCGTCGACCAGCTGCGCGGGCGGCATCTGTCGGAATCCATCGGTCGTCCGGGTATCGACCTCGACCTCATCGAGGGTCAGATCGACCAGCACGGGGCAGCGCGCAATGTCGCGACGGTGCTGCGGGTCGGGCACGATCTCGAAGGCGAACCCATTGAATTGTCGGCTGTCCGCACCACCGGGGAGGAGGGCTACTACGCCTTCGTGATCCGCCCCATCGGCCGCCGGCTGCGCGATCTGCCGCCCGGCTCGCAGGATCTCCCGCGCTCGGTTGAGCAGCTCACCGACCTCGTCGGCCGGATGAGCCTCAAGGACATCGTGCGCGAGAGCACCGACCTCATCGAGCGGCTGTGCATCGAGGCGGCGCTTTCCTACACCTCGGACAACCGCGCCTCGGCGGCGGAGATCCTCGGGCTCTCGCGCCAGAGCCTCTATTCCAAGCTGCACCGCTACGGTCTCGGCAACCTCGCCGGCGACGGCGAGTAGCCGCCGCATTCCCCCGCGCCCCGGCAAGGCGCAGCCGCAAGATCAGCCAAATCGGGCCCCGAAACGCGCGCTGGAGGGCGCCTGGAGCGTGCTGGACAGGGTCTGGAACGGATCTGGCGGGGGTCTGGACCCCCTCAAACACAGGCTGGAAGGTCTCTGCCGAATGCATGCGAACACGGGGCTGTGTTTCCCTTTTCGCAACAGCCTGACACTCCGTCTTGGACATTGTTGTCTCGCATTCATGAATATGAACAGCAAAACGGCCCAAGCTTGGAACAGGAGTGTCAAAACAAATTGACGCTCTGTGATGTCAGGCATAGCTTCGAGACATGGAGCACTCGGTACTCTCGACTCGCACCGTGACCACTCCGCAGGCCCGCACCGCCGCACGCCTCCGGCCCGGCGACGTGCTGGAGCTGCTGAAACCGATCACCTGGTTCCCGCCGATGTGGGCCTTCATGTGCGGCGCGGTCTCCTCCGGGGCCGGGCTCGAGGGTCGCTGGTGGTTCGTCGCGGGCGGGGTGATGCTCGCCGGGCCGCTGGTCTGCGGCACCTCCCAGGCGGTGAACGACTGGTTCGACAGGCACGTCGACGCCATCAACGAGCCCGACCGCCCGATCCCCTCGGGCCGCATCCCGGGCCGCTGGGGGCTCTACATCGCGATCATCGCCAGCCTTGTCTCGGCGAGCGTCGGCTGGCTGCTGGGGCCGATCGTCTTCGCGGCGTCGCTGGTCGGCCTCGCCTTTGCCTGGGCCTATTCCGCCCCGCCGCTGCGCTTCAAGGCGAACGGCTGGCTCGGCCCGCTGGTGTGCGGCCTCACCTACGAGGGGCTTTCGTGGTTCACCGGGGCGACGGTCATGCTGGGCGCCATGCCCTCGGCCGAGGTGATCGCGGTGCTGGTGTTCTATTCGTTCGGCGCGCACGGGATCATGGTCCTCAACGACTTCAAGGCGGTCGAGGGTGACCGCCAGACCGGCCTCACCTCGCTGCCCGTGGTGCTCGGGGTGAGCCGCGCCGCGCGGCTCGCCTGCGTGACGATGGCGGCCGCGCAGGTGGTGGTGATCGCGCTGCTGGCAGCCTGGGGTTACAGCATCTCCGCCGCGGTGGTCGCAGGCGTGCTCGCCGCGCAGATCGCCGCCATGCCCCGGCTGCTGCGCGACCCGGCGAAATACGCGCCGTGGTACAACGGCGTCGGCGTGACGCTCTACGTGCTGGGGATGCTTGCCGCGGCGCTCGGCCTCGGGGGGCACATCTGATGCACGGCCCGCCCGCCTCGCCTCGCACGGCCGCGGCGACAGCGGGCTTCGGCTGGATCGCCATCGCCCGTATCGGCCTGGTGCAGGCCTCGATCGGAGCGCTGGTGATGCTGACGACGGCGGTGCTGAACCGGCTGATGGTGGTGGAGTTCGCGCTCGCCGCGGCGATCCCGGCGGGGCTGGTGGCATGGCACTACGGGGTGCAGCTCGCCCGGCCGCTGTGGGGCCACGGCTCCGACAAGGGCGCGCGCCGCGTGCCGTGGATCGTCGGCGGGGTGGCGGTGCTGGCCGCGGGCGCCCTCCTCGCGACGCAGGCGACCCTGATGATGGGGACCGCCTTTCCGGCCGCGATCGCGCTCGCGGTCTTCGCCTATGCGCTGGTCGGCGTGGGCGTGGGCGCGGGCGGCACCTCGGCGCTGGCCCTCCTCGCGAGCGGCGTCGCGCCCGCGCGCCGCGCGCCCGCGGCGGCGGTGACGTGGATCATGATGGTGGGCGGCATCGTCGTCTCGGCAATCACCGTCGGCAAGCTCATCATCCCCTATTCGCCCGAGCGGATGCTCGAGGTCGCCGCGGGCCTCGCGGTGGTGGCGGTGGCGCTCACCGCGCTCGCGACCTTTCGGCTCGAGCGGCAGGCCGGCCACTTCCGCGCCGAGCGCGCCGACGCGCCCCCGCCCGATTTCCGCGCCGCCATCGCCGAGATCTGGCGCGAGACGGCGGCGCGGCGCTTCACCGTATTCATCTTCGTCTCGATGATCGCCTTCTCGATGCAGGACCTGATCCTCGAGCCCTTCGCGGGGCTGATCTTCGACATGGAGCCGGGCGAATCAACCAGGACCGTGGGTCAGTTTCACCAGGGCGGCATCCTTATCGGCATGATCGCCGCGGGCATCGGCGGGAGCGCCTTCTCCGCCAGGCGCGCCGAGGGATTGCGCCCTTGGGTGGTGGGCGGCTGTCTCGCCTCGGGCCTCGCGCTGGGCGCGCTGGGGCTTGCGGCGGTGAGCGGTCCGCCCTGGCCGCTCGAGGCCAATCTCTTCGTGCTCGGCCTCGGCAACGGCATCTTCGCGGTTGCCGCGATCGGCACCATGATGGGCCTCGCCGGCGCGGGCGAGACCACGCGCGAGGGCGTGCGGATGGGCGTGTGGGGCGCGAGCCAGGCGATCGCCTTCGGCCTCGGCGGCCTGCTCGGCGCGGTCGGGCTCGATCTCGCCCGCGCGGCGCTGGGTGATGTCGGCGCGGCCTTCCAGCTGGTTTTCGCGGTCGAGGCGGGGGCCTTCGTGTGGGCGGCGCTGCTCGCGGTACGGGCGACCGGGGCGGGCGCGATCCGGGCGAGCGCACAGGTGAGGGAGAGGGAGCAGTTCGCATGAACCAGACAATCTACGACGCGGTCGTGATCGGCGGCGGGCCCTCCGGCGCCACCGCCGCGACCGACCTTGCCCTCGCGGGCCATTCGGTGCTGCTCATCGAGCGCGGCGGGCGGATCAAGCCCTGCGGCGGGGCGGTGCCCCCGCGCCTGCTCGCCGATTTCGATATCCCCCAGTCGCTGCTCGTCGCCAAGGCGCGCTCGGCGCGGATGATCGCCCCCTCGGGCCGCGCGGTCGACATGCCGGTGGGCGAGATCGGCTATGTCGGCATGGTCGACCGCGACGAATTCGACGAGTGGCTGCGCGAGCGGGCGCGCCATTCCGGCGCCGAACGCCTCACCGCGACCTTCGAGAAGATCGAGCGCGACGACGAGGCGCACCCGATCGTCACCTTCCGCCGCACCCGCGGCGGGCCGCTCGAGAGCGTGCGCGCCCGCGTGGTGATCGGCGCGGACGGGGCGCGCTCGGCGGTTGCCAAGCAGTGCCTGCCGGGCGCCGAGCGCATCCCCTGCGTCTTCGCCTATCACGAGATCATCAAGTCGCCGCCCAGAAACTCCGAACAGTTCGATGCCTCGCGCTGCGACGTCTTCTACCAGGGCCGCCTCTCGCCCGATTTCTACGCCTGGGTCTTCCCCCATGGCGAGACCGCGAGCATCGGGGTGGGGAGCGCCAACAAGGGCTTCTCCCTGCGCGGCGCGATCGCGACCATGCGCGAGGATCTCGGGCTCGAGCGCTGCGAGACGGTGCGGCGCGAGGGCGCGCCCATCCCGCTAAAGCCCCTGAAGCGCTGGGACAACGGCGCGGACGTGATCGTCGCGGGCGATGCCGCGGGGATCGTCGCCCCGGCCTCGGGCGAGGGGATCTACTACGCGATGGTCGGCGGGCGGTTGGTCGCCGAGGCCTCGGCCGCCTTCCTCAAGACCGGCGAGGCCAAGCACCTGCGCGGCGCGCGCAAGCGCTTCATGAAGGAGCATGGGACGGTCTTCTGGGTGCTCGGGATTATGCAGTACTTCTGGTACTCCTCCGACAAGAGGCGCGAACGCTTCGTCACCATGTGCGACGACAAGGACGTGCAGGAGCTGACCTGGCAGGCCTACATGCACAAGAAGCTGGTGCGCGCGAAGCCGATGGCGCACGTCAAGATCTTCCTCAAAGACACCGCGCATCTGCTCGGCCTGAGGCCCGCCACCTGAGGGTGGGACGCAGCCCCCGCGCGCACGCCTGTTGCAGCCGATGACCGTGATCCCTAGACCTTGGCGCATGAACCGGATGATGATCATTCCGGTCGCGGTGGCGAGTGTCGCGGCGCTGTGCGTGGCCGCGCTCGGCGCGACGGTGACCGATCTCGGCCCTTGGTACCAGAACCTCGCGAGGCCCGCCTGGACCCCGCCCGATGTCGTCTTCCCGATGGGCTGGACGCTGATCTACGCGCTCATCACCGTCGCCGGAATCACCGCCTGGCGCGCCGCGCGCACCGCGGCGGAGGCGGATTGGGTGATCGCGCTGTTCGCCCTCAACGGCTTTCTCAACATCACCTGGTCGCTGCTGTTCTTCCGCTTCCAGCGCCCCGACTGGGCCTTTGTCGAGGTGATCGTCCTGTGGCTCTCGATCCTGGCGATGATCCTCTATTGCGGGCGCTTCTCGCGGCGGGCGGCGCTGCTGCTCCTGCCCTACCTCGCGTGGGTGAGCTTCGCCGGCGCGCTCAACCGGGCGGTGGTCGAGCTCAACGCGCCCTTCGGCTGAGGCCGGGCGGGGGGAGGGGACGCATGATGGAACAGCTCTTCGCGAGCGGCCATGCCGCGGACCTCGTGCTCGGCGTGCTCCTGTGCGAGGCGGCGTGGCTGCGCGCGGCGAAGGGCTGGCGCTGGGGCGCGATCGCCGGCCTGCTCGGCCCTGCGGCGCTGATCGTCCTGGGCCTCAGGGCCGCGCTGACCGGCGCCGCCTGGTGGTGGATCGCCCTGCCGCTCGCAGCCTCGCTGCCGCTGCACCTGGCCGATCTGTCCGCCCGCCTCGCGGCCCGGACCGGGCGCGGCTGACCGGGGGCTGATGGGCGTTCGGGAAGGGCGCTCTGTTCTGAACCGCCTTGCGTGTGCTCTCTGGCTGCCGCTCCAACCGCGCCCCGCTCGCGTGAGCCTCGCGGGTCAGACCCCCGCTCGCCGCACCGCCGGGCAAAGGAAAACCCGGCCGGGCCCATGCCCGACCGGGTTCGCCATGTTCGTGTGCCGATGGGGCCGGACCTTGCGGCCCGGCTCCCCTCACTAGTTCCCGGCGGAGGCCTGCGCTGCTCCGGTCGGGTCGTAATGGATGGTCTCGGGCGCGTAGTGGTGCTCCTGCGCCCACAGGTACCAGTTGTCGACCACCGTGCCGGTGAGCAGGATGCCGATCCCGCCCGTGAGCGTGGTCAGCACCGCGAACCACCAGGCCCAGCGGTGAATGGACTCGAAGGTCGCATTGAACCCCATCACCCAGCGCCAGAACAGCGCCCCGCGCTCGGCGGCTGTCCCGCGGTCGGTGATCTGCTCGATCTCGCGCTCCCCGCCGTAGCGGCCGAGCGCCAGGATCGTCGCCCCGTGCATCGCGAACAGCACCGCCGACCCGTAGAGGAAGACGATCGAGAGCGCGTGGAAGGGGTTGTAGAACAGGTTCCCGTAGACCAGCGAGAAGTTGTTGGTCCAGTCGAGGTGGCTGAAGATCCCGAAGGGCACCGCCTCCGACCACTGGCCGAGCAGCATCGGCCGGATGAAGCCGAGCACCAGGTAGAGCCAGATCGCCGAGGCGAAGGCCCAGGGGATGTGCATCCCCATGCCGAGCGACTTGGCGCGGCGGTAGGTGCGCACCCACCACAGGAGGATCGAGGTGGTCAGGAAGAAGCCGGCGAGGATCCACCAGCCGCCTTCCCGGAGCGGCACGAAGGGGCTGAACCCGTATTGCGGCCCCGGAGGGTTGAGCGTGAGCCAGAAGAACTCGCGCATGAAGGTCTGCGGGCTCCAGCCGGCCTGGGCCCAGAAGTTGAGCCCGATGATCAGGATCGCCAGCGTGCCGCAGACGAGGCTGAGCGTGCCGGTCCAGCCGAGGTAGATCGGGCCCCACTGCGCCTGGCCGATCTTGCCGAACCAGTAGGAATAGCCCGTGAAGGGAAAGCGGATGTCTTCCTCGGGCGCGAGGGGGATGCCCATTTCGGGCGGCCCCTTGACCTGCACCTGCGTGAAGATGTTCTGATATGTCGCCATGGTTCAGGTGCTCCTTACGACCAGATCGGGATGCGTTTCCAGAAGTCCCAGAACTCGATCCAGCTGCCGACATACAGAGTGCCGGAAATGACGATGCAGATGGCGCTCCAGAACCCGGCGTTGAGCGCCAGGAACAGGCCCACCCGGTGGATGCCCAGCGTGCCAACCGAATAGCCGATGAAGTCACGGAAGTAGGTGTCTTCGTACTCGGGCGATTTCACGTCGGTGCCCCCGGTCGGATTGACCGCGGACAGGACCAGGCCGCCGTGCAGCGCGAGGGCGAGCGCGTTCGTGAAGAAGAACGTGATCGCGAGCATGTGCACGGGGTTGTAGTGGAAGTTGCCGAAGGCGTAGCCCACGTTGGACACCCACTCGAGGTGGGTCCAGATCCCGTAGGGGAAGCCATTGCCCCACGCGCCCATCCACAGCGGACGGATGACGTTGAGCGTGACGTAGGCGAAGACCGCGACGCTGAAGGCGATCGGCACGTGGTAGCTCATGCCGAGCTTGCGCGAGATCTCCGCCTGACGCAGCACCCATGAGCTGAACGCGATGACCGCGCAGCAGGTGATGATCTGCCAGTATCCGCCCTGCGAGAGCGGGGCGAGGTTGAGGCCGTACTCGATCGGTGGCGGGTTGATCGAGATGAGCCACGGGTTGAGGGTCGGGCCCTGTGTCGCGGCGGCGAAGATCAGCGCGGTGCCAAGCAGCGCGCTGATTGCCGTCGTCACTCCAAAGAATCCGACATAAAACGGCCCGACCCAGAAGTCGAAAAGGTCGCCGCCGATCAATGTGCCACCGCGGACGCGGTATTTCCGCTCGAAACTAAGGAGCGCCATAGGTCCATCCTCCCCGCCACGAGGGCGGGTTCAATAGGGTTGTTCGACGAGTGTTAGGAGGCAGGCAGGCGAACCTGCCCCCTCACATTTCGTGGCTGCTAGCCCGCCGCCGGAGCTTCCGGCGCGGTCACAGCCGCCTGCGCAGCCCCGGCACTGGTGTCTTCGAGCCAGTTGTACCGGTCAGTGCTGAGCAGGATGAAGTGGATGGTGAACGCCAGGACGGCGAGACCAACATGCAGCGCCACGAGGGTGCGGCGGATGTCAAAGTAGAACCAAAGTCTCCACATGGGGAATTCCTTCGAATGTTTCGCGTTAAAGGCAGGCTGTCGGCCTGGCGCCGCGGGACGACCCGCGCCGGTCAGCCGCGATCCGGCCTTCGATCAGTTCAGCGGCAGCCAGGGGCGGTTGGCCCAGACCAGCGCGTGGGCGACAAGCGCGATCACCACGTAGATGGTGAAGGTGCCCATGAAGCCCTTGTGGATTTCCTGAGCCTCTTCAGGGGTCAGGTGAGTCCCGATGCGTTCATTCATTGGGTTGTCTCCGTTCATTTGGGTGTGAGTGGAAGCCCAAAGGCCCCCGTCGGCATCCCCGCGTGATCCCCCACGTGGATTGGAGAGCCCCCTGTGGAAGGGGGGCATGGGCTGGCGCCCGCGCGGGGCGGACCCGCGCAGGCGACAAAGGCGTGGTGCGGAGGGGCACGGTCATCATCATGCCCCCGCTCCTTCGAGCAGCGCCTCTTGGAGGCAGTCTGCGGTGACCGTCTCGGCGCCCCGCTGGCGCGCCGTGCGCTCGGCCGCGTCGCGCAGCCGCTTGGCGGCGGAGATGCGGATCAGCACCGGCTGCGCCTCGACCAGGTCGTCGAGCCGCGCCTTGGCCTCGCCGTCCCAGGCGAGCGGCTGTTCCATGCGCGCGGGCGTCGCCTCGACCTTGTCCATGTCGGTGGCGAGCGGCAGGATGTGGAACAGCGCGTCGAACAGCGCGTTGCACACCTCCTGCACGAGATAGGTCGCGCCCGAATAGCCCATGAAGGGCGTGCCGGTGTGGCGGCGGATCGCGGCGCCCGGGAAGCTGGCCGGGATGTACATCCCCCGCGCGCCCACTTCCGCCATGTACATCCGCTCGTTGTAGCTGCCGAATACCACCAGCGGCGGGTTGGCGTGGATCGCGGCGCGCACCTCGTCGTTCACCGGCTTCACCCCCGCGCAGCGCGCGAAGGCGAAGTTGCAGGGGAGGCCCATGTCGTCCTCGAGGAAGTGGCGGATGCCGCGCGCGTAGGTCTCGTTGGCGACGATCCCGAAGCTCGCGGTGCCGAAGAAGTCCTGTGTGACCGAGCGCCACAGGTCCCACAGCGGCTTGATGGTGGTGTGCTTCTCGCGCTCGATGAAGGGTTCGGGATCGAGGCCGAGCTCGGCGGCGAGGGCGCGCAGGAACTTGGTTGTCTGGCTGAGGCCGACGGGCGCCTGGAAGTAGGGCCGCTCCAATGTCTCGCACAGGTTGCGCCCGTACTCGCGGTACATGCAGACGTTGGCGTCGGCCTGGGCGAGCTTGGCGATGTCGGCAAGGTGCGTGCCGAGCGGGAACACCACGCCGACCTCGGCGCCGATGCCCTCGATCAGCCGGCGGATCTCGGCGAGGTCGGAGGGCATGTTGAACATGCCGTAGGCCGGGCCGATGATGTTGACCTTCGGCTTCTCGCCCTCGCGGCGCTCGCGCGGGGCGGGCATCTTCTTCGGCCCGAACTCTGTCCACAGCCAGGTCAGCGCGCGGTCGGCCGACTGCCACTGGTCCTCGTCGATGGTGCGCGGCAGGAAGCGCTTGATGTTGGTGCCCTCGGGCGTGACGCCGCCGCCGATCATCTCGGCGATCGAGCCCGTCACCACCACGCAGGGCAGCTCGGGATCGAGGGTCTTCCACGCGCGCTTCATCGCGCCCTCGGTGCCGGTCTTGCCGAGCTCCTCCTCGGCGAGCCCCGTCACGACGATCGGCAGCTCGTGCGGGGGCAGGGCGTCGGTGTAGTGGAGGACGCTGGTGACCGGCAGGTTCTCGCAGCCCACCGGGCCATCGATGATGACCTGCAGGCCCTTCACCGCGGTGAAGACGTAGGTGGCGCCCCAGTAGCCGCCGGCGCGATCGTGATCGAGGACGAGGGTCATGTGCCCACCGCCTCCGACGCCTTGCGCGCCGCTTCATTGAGGGCCGCATATTTCTTGCGGAACTTGGGCCGGTCGACGGGGAGGTCCTCCCACACGCCCGCGGCGTGCTCGGTGCCGACGCCCTCGAAGAAGTCGCGCATCGCATCGAAGCGTGCCTTGTTGCCCATCGCGGCGTTGATGACCGTCGCGAGGCTGCCTGCACCTGCCGGACCCATCAGCGGGCGCGCGGAAATGAGGTTGGTGAAGTAGAGTGAGGGGATCGCCTTGGACTTCGCGTGCTGCACCACCGGCGTGGTGCCGATCGCGAGGTCGGGGCGGTATTCGTCGACCGCGGCGATGTCCTGTTCGAGACTCGCGCGGAACCGCACGTCCACGCCGCGCGCCTCGAGCCATTCGCGGTCGGCGTCCGACCACTTCGTGCGCGGGCAGGCCGAGCCGACATAGCGCACGTCGGCGCCGCTCTCGACCAGCAGGCGGGCGACCAGCAGTTCCGAACCCTCGTAGCCCGAGACGGTGATGCGCCCCTTGATCGGCATCTTGGCGAGCGCGCCCTTGCATGCCGCCACCATCGCGTTCTTCACCCCGTCGACCTGCGCCTGCGGGAGGCCGAGCGTGTCGCCGAGCGATTGCAGCCAGGCGGCGGTGCCATCCGCGCCCACCGGGGCGGAGCCGATGATCGGGCGGCCGGCGGCCTCGAACTCGCGGACGCTCGCGGTGTAGAAGGGGTGGATCGCGGCGACGACGGCGCAGTCCAGCGCGGCGTAGAGCTCGCGCCATTCGCGGGTCGGCACCACCGGGCCTGCGGCAAGGCCGAGGGGGCTAAGCATCTGGCCGATGACGACCGGATCGGCCGGGAACATCTCGCCGAGCAGCGCGACCGCGGGCTTGTCCGAGCGTTCGCGCGGCGCGGCGACGGGGCCAGACATGACCTCCTCGCGCGCATATTGCAGCATCGCGCCGGCGAGCACGTCCTTCGCCTCGGCATGGGTCGGCACGCCGAAGCCGGGGACGTCGATGCCGATGATGCGCACGCCGTTGATCTGCTTCTTGAGCAGGCGCAGCGGCACGCCGCTCGCGGTCGGGACGCAGAGGTTGGTGACCACGATCGCATCGTAGAGCCCGGGGTCCGCAAGGCCCTCGACCGCTTCCTTGATGTCCTCGAACAGCTTGCCGGTGACCAGCGTCTCCGAGGAGAAGGGCACGTAACCCACCGTCCGCCGCGCGCCGTAGAAGTGCGAGGTGAAGGTGAGGCCATAGACGCAGCAGGCCGAGCCCGAGAGCACGGTCGCGGTGCGCCGCATTCTCAGGCCCACCCGAAGTGACCCGAACGCAGGGCACATGGACTGGGGTTGGTCGTGGGGGCCGACCGGATAATCGGCGGCGTACTGATCGAGAATGTCACTCTTGCCCGCCGCGCGCGCGGCCTCGGCCATGGTGCCCTTGGAGGCGCAGCCGCCTTCGACTGGCGTCGGCGCGAGGTCGATCCGATCCGGGGCGCGGTCGTCGCTGGGAGGGAAGGCGTCGCTCATGGTCACGCCTCGTCGTAGATCACTTCGAGGCTCGGACGGGTCTCGAACACGCCGCCGCGCATGTCGGCCTGGGTGGCCGGGACCAGCTCGACCGCGCCCCCGGTCTGGTCGGGGCTGAACAGGCCGAGCAGCTCGTCCTGGTTCAGCGGCGTCGGCCGCATGGGAGGTGCTTCGGCCACGTTGGTCGCGAGCTGCTCGAAGAGCGAGCCCCACTCGCCGCCGGGATATCCGATGATCTGGTAGTTGGCGCTCTTGCGGCGGATGTCCTCGTTGGCGGGGATCGCGGTCAGCACCGGGATGCCCACGGCCTCGGCAAAGGCGTGGGCCTCGCCCGTGCCGTCGTCCTTGTTGACGATCATGCCGGCGACGCCGACATTGCCGCCCATCTTGCGGAAGTACTCGACTGCCTGGCAGACATTGTTCGCCACGTAGAGCGACTGGAGGTCGTTCGAGCCGACCACGATCACCTTCTGGCACATGTCGCGGGCGATCGGCAGGCCGAAGCCGCCGCACACGACGTCGCCGAGGAAGTCGAGCAGCACGTAGTCGAAGCCCCACTCGTGGAAGCCCAGCTTCTCGAGCGTCTCGAAACCATGGATGATCCCGCGCCCGCCGCAGCCGCGGCCGACCTCAGGCCCGCCGAGCTCCATCGCGAAGACGCCGTCGCGCTGGAAGCACACGTCCTCGATGCGGATCTCCTCGCCGGCGAGCTTCTTCCTCGAGGAGGTTTCGATGATCGAGGGGGTGGCCTTGCCGCCGAACAGCAGGCTGGTGGTGTCGCTCTTCGGGTCGCAGCCGATCAGCAGCACGCGCTTGCCCTGCTGGGCCATCATGTAGCTGAGATTGGCGAGCGCGAAGCTCTTGCCGCTCCCGCCCTTGCCGTAGATGGCGATGATCTGCGTTTCGCTTTTGACTTCGCCGGTGTGGACCGGATCGGGCTCCCGGGCTGCTTCCTCGCGCAGGGCGGCCGTCTGGGTGTCGAGCACGGACATCAGCATTCGCTCCAATCGAGAACCATCTTGAGACAATCGGGATCGGTGAAGGCCTGCGGATAGGCGGCGAGCGCCTCTCCGGCCGGACGCCGGTTGGTGACGAGGCCTTTCAGATCGAGCCTCCCGCATTCGATCAGCGCGCGGGTTTCGGCGAGGTCGCCGGGCTGCCACTCGGCGGCGACGCGAAAATGCGCCTCGCGCATGAAGGCGGCTGGGAAGGCGAAGCTCACCCGCTCGGAATAGAAGCCCGCCAGCACGATCTCCCCGCCCTTGGCGAGGCGCATGACGAGGTCGTCGATAAGGCCGGCGTCGCCGCTGGCATCGTAGATCGCGTGGTAGTCACGCCGCTCGTCGGCGGCCGGGTCGACGACGTCGTAGCCCGTCGCCCCGGCGCGGCGGGCGGGGTTGACCTCCCACATGGTGGGCGCCGAGCCGCCGAGCGCGACCGTCAGACGGGCGAGCAGGCGGCCGAGGACGCCGTGGCCGATGATGAGATCGGGCAGCGCCTCGCGCCGGGCAAAGCCGCCCTTGATCGCGTGAAGCGCCGTCGCCGCGAGGGCACAGAGCACCCCCGCCTCGCCGAGATGCTCGGGGATCGGCAGGGCGCGGGCCGAGGGGACGATCACGCGCCGGGCGGTCCCGCCGAACAGGCCGCGCGCGTCGGTGTAGCAGTTCGCGCCGGGGACGAAGACCCAGTCGCCGAGCCTCGCGCGGGCCTCGGGCCCGGCATCGACGATGCGCCCCACCGACTCGTATCCGGGTACCAGCGGATAGCCGAGGCCGGGGAAGGGCGGCATGCGCCCGGTCCAGAGCAGCTTCTCGGTCCCGGTGCTGATCCCGCTATAGGCGATTTCGACAAGAACGTCAGAGGCTTCCAGCGGCTTCATCTCGAGCGCACGCAGAGCGAGACGCTCCGGTGCTTCGAGAATGACAGCCAACGTGTTCATGTCCTCTGTCTCCCCCGCGGTGAGTTCGAGGCGCGAACGCCGAGTCGAAAACTCCGCAGCTACGTTCTCCCAACTGTGTGCTACGCTTTACGTTCCCAACTGTCAAATTACTTGGACGCTTTATGCTCAAGCGGTGACCAGGATCACGCTTGCGTTGACCGGTTGCGCAGTCGCGACGAGGCGAGCGTGGGCGAAGCCGGCGGCGCGGGTCATGGCGATGATCTCGGCGGGGCTGCGCGGGCGCCCCGAGCCCATCGCCCAGAGGTAGAGCCCGAAGAAGGCCTCCCCCATGGGCTCGGCCCCCGAAATCCGCGCCATCGGCTCGGCGATCAGCAGCTGCGCGCCCGGCGCGAGGCTCTTGCGGATGTTGGCGAGGAGAGCCTTGGCGGGGGCGTCGTCGTGATCGTGAAGGATCCGAATCAGCGACACCATGTCGTAACCCTGCGGTATGGAATCCTTGAAGAAATTCCCCGGATGCGCGGTAACGCGCTCAGGCCCGAGCGCCTCGCCCAGCAGCCCCGCGCCGGTCCCGGCCACCTCGGGCAGGTCGAACAGACCCACGGCGAGGTGAGGCCAAGCGGTGCCGATGTGGCCGAGGAAGGCGCCGTGCCCGCCGCCGACGTCGAGCAGGCGCCGCACCTCCCTGAAGCTCACCGCCGCCAGCACCTCCTCGGCGACGAAGTGCTGCGAGGCTGCCATGAGCTGCGAATACTCCGCCGTCTCTGCCCCGCGCTCCGCCGCGCCGTGGAGCGCACCGGCATAAGTCCAGAACCGCGAGAGCGCGGTCGGCTCCTGGCGGTCAGCGCGCAGCAGGGCGAGCGGATCGGCAAGGTCGGCATAGAGCAGGCGGTGATGGCGCACCATCGCCTGGACGCCGGGATTGGTCGCGAAAACAGCGCCTTGTTCGCCGAGCATCCAGTGGTCGGGGGCGGGCTCCTCGGACAGCATCAGAGGCCGGCCGGCGCGCAGCAGGGTGAGCGCGGCGTCTTCCGAAAGATCCATGCGTGCGGCCACCGCCCCGGCGCTCTGCGGGCCGTCGGCGAGGATGTCGAACAGCCCGCCCTCCACATAGGCGCGCAGAACCTGCGAATAGGCGAAGCCTGCGAGGAGGTCGAAGGCGCCGTTTGCGCGGCTGCGGGCAATCCAGCGGATGATCGGCAGGCGGGCGGCCCAGTGCTGGAAGCGAGGGTTCGCGAAAAGCCGGTTGCGGCGCGCCACGTAAGCGAGCCTCAGGGCGGCCCAGCGGTTCACTTTGCAGGTGCTTTACAGGCCATATGTCTAAATAATTGGACAGCACGGCGCGTAAGGTCAATGATAATCGCGGGATCGGGCGGGAGCGAAGACGCATGCATGCGCGAGTCGTCGTGATCGGAGCGGGGATAGGGGGCCTCACCGGCGCCGCCCTGGTCGCCGCGCGCGGCGCCGACGTCACCGTGCTCGAGAAAGAGGCCTGGGTCGGCGGCAAGGCGCGGCGCGTCGCGGTCGACGGTGCCGCAATAGATGGCGGGCCGACCGTCTTCACCTATCGGGCGGTCTTCGACGATGTCTTCGCCGCCTGCGGGGCGCGGCTCGAGGATCACGTGAGCGTCGCCCGGGCCGAGGTGCTCGCCCGCCATGCCTGGGACGATAGGGGCACGCTCGACCTTTTCGCCGATCCCGAAGCGAGCGTCGAGGCGGTCGGCCGCTTCGCGGGACCCGAGGCGGCGCGCGGCTACCGCGCCTTCACGGCCGAGGCGCGGCGGATCTTCGAGGTGCTCGAGGAGCCCTTCCTGCGCGGCGACAAGGCCTCGACCCCGCTGCCGATGATGTGGCGCATGGGGCTCCACAAGCTTCCCGACATGCTCGCGATGCGCCCCTTCGACCGGATGTGGAGCGCGCTCGGCGAGCATTTCGAGGACCCGCGCCTGCGGCAGCTGTTCGGCCGCTACGCCACCTATTGCGGCTCCTCGCCCTTCAAGGCGCCCGCCACCCTGATGCTAATCGCCCATCTCGAGGCGCGCGGGGTGTGGCTCATCGACGGCGGCATCCATGCGCTGGCGGAGGCGCTCGCGGCCCTCGCCGAACGGCAGGGCGCGCGGGTGCGCACCGGCGCTGCCGTTGCCGAGGTGCTGACCGCGAACGGACGCGCCAGCGGGGTCAGGCTCGCGTCGGGCGAGGTGATCCCGGCCGACATCGTCATCTGCAACGGCGACCCTTCGGCGCTCGCCACCGGTCGCTTCGGGGCGGCAGCGGCGCGCGCGGTGCCGGCGATCCCGAGGGCGAAACGCTCGCTCTCGGCGCTGGTCTGGTATGCGCACACGCGGACGCAGGGCTTCGACCTCACTCACCACAACGTCTTCTTCTCGCGCGACTACCCCCGCGAGTTCCGCGAGATCGCCGCCGGTGGCCCCCCGTCCGAGCCCACCGTCTACGTCTGCGCCATCGACCGCGGCGCGCGCCTGTCCGACCCGGCCCCGCCGCCCGGCACCCGCGAGCGCCTCCAGATCATCGTCAACGCCCCCGCCGACGGAGACGTCCACGCCTACACACCCGAGGAGAGAGCCCGATGCACGCACGCCATGATGGCCACGCTTCAACGCTGCGGCCTGGAGCTGGAGGAGCCGCTCCCTCATCACCTCATGACCCCGCAGGACTGGGAGCACCTCTTCCCGGCCACGGGCGGCGCCCTCTATGGCAGAGCGTCGCACGGCTGGGCGGCCTCCTTCCAGCGGCAGGGGCCCCGCACGCGGCTCCCCGGGCTCTACTGCACGGGCGGGGCGACCCATCCGGCGGCTGGGGTGCCCATGGCAGCCTTGTCCGGGCAGCTGGCCGCGCGGGTGATCGCGAAGGACCTCGCTTCGACGAGGCGATCCCCGCGGGCGGCTATTCCTGGTGGTATGTCGACGCCATCTCCGACGACGGGCAGCACGGGCTGACGATCATCGCCTTTCTGGGCTCGGTCTTCTCGCCCTACTACAAACGGAGCGGGCGGGGCGATCCGCTCAACCACTGCTCGCTCAACGTCGCGCTCTACGGCCCGCAGGCGCGCTGGACGATGACCGAGCGCGGGCGGAGCGCGGTGGCGCGCGATGCCGCCAACCTCCAGATCGGCCCGAGCGCCGTGCGCTGGGAAGACGGCGCGCTGACCATTGACATCCACGAGGGCGACACGCGCCTCTTCGTTCCCTGGCAACGCCCGGTCCGGGGCCGGGTGCGGGTGATCCCCGAGGCGCTGAACCGCACCGCCTTCGCGCTCGACGGGCAGGAGAACCACATCTGGCATTGCCTCGCCCCCTGCGCGCGGATCGAGGTGGAGATGACCGCGCCCACGAAATCGTGGAGCGGCAAGGCCTATCTCGACCACAACCGCGGCGCCGAGCCGCTAGAGGCAGGCTTCAACACCTGGCACTGGTCGCGCGCGCACCTCAAGGAAGGTGCGCTGGTGTGCTACGAGGGCGAGCGCAGCGACGGCTCGCTGTTCGCCAGCGCGCTGCGGTTCGATGCCCGGGGCGTTCCCGAGCCGGTGGAGCTTCCGCCGATCGCAGCCCTGCCTGACAGCAAGTGGGGCATCACCCGCCGCACCCGCTCCGCCATCGGCGTGGCCGAGGTGCGCCGGACTTGGGAGGACACGCCCTTCTACGCCCGCTCGGAGCTCGCCTCGCGGTTCCTCGACGAGGAGGTGGTGGCGGTGCAGGAAAGCCTCGACATGCGCCGCTTCGCCTCGCGCCTGGTGCAATTCATGCTGCCCTACCGCATGCCGCGCCGGAAGTAGGGCGCGGCGCGGTGCCGGTGCGATCTAGTCGCCCAGCCATCCGGCCGTGATCCTGCCCTTGTGCCCCTCGGGCGCGAGCGCGGCACGAAGGACCTCGAGCAGCGGCGGCAGTTCCTGCGTGAAGGCATAGGGCGGGTTGACGATGAAGAGGCCCGCGCCGTTGTAGAGCCCGGGCTGGTCGGCATCGTAGAGCCAATGCTCGACACACAGGAACTTCGCAATTCGGAGCTTGCGCAGCTGCGCCTTCCACCGCTCATGCGCGGAGCGGTCCTTCAGCGGATACCAGATCACCGTCACGCCGTGCCCCCATTTGCGCTGAGCGGCGGCGAGGGTCGCAGTGATCCGGGCGCGTTCGTCCGTCTGCTCGTAGGGCGGATCGACCAGCACCACGCCGCGCGGCGTCCGGGGCGGCAGCATCGCCAGCCACAGCTCGTAGGCGTCGCGCTGGTGCACGGCAGCGGGGATCCCGCGCATCGCGCCGCGCAGGGCACCGGCATCCTCGGGATGTTTCTCGTTGAGGATGAGGACATCCTGCGGGCGGAGCAGCTGCGCGAGGATGCGCGGCGAGCCGGGGTAGAGCTGCGGCTCGGGGCCGCCGTTCACCGCCGCCACGGCCGCGCGGTAATCGTCCAGCAGGGGGTGGGGGTCGGCCCAAGCCCGCAGCACGCCCTCGGTCGCCTCGCCGGTGCGCCGCGCCTCCTCGCCGCCCAGGTCGTAGAGCCCGCAGCCGGCATGGGTATCGATGAGGGTCAGCGCACTCTCCTTGAGCTGCAGGGCCCGCAAGAGGGCGATCAGCAGGCTGTGCTTCACGACGTCGGCGCTGTTGCCGGCATGGAAGGAATGGCGATAGTTCATCGGACGTCCAAAGCCTGACGATGAGCCTTGATGCAAGCGGCTCGCCGCTCAGGCCGAAACCTCCTTGAGCTGGCCGGGTGCAAGCCCCGCGACGGTCCAGTCGCCGATCGACCAGCGCACCAGCCTCAGGGTGGGGAGCCCCACTGCTGCCGTCATCCGGCGCACCTGCCGGTTGCGCCCTTCGCGAAGGGTGATCCGCAGCCAGCTGTCGGGGATGGACTTGCGTTCGCGGATCGGCGGATCGCGCGGCCACAGGTCCGGCGCATCGATGCGGACGGCCTCGCAAGGCAGGGTCATGCCGTCCTTGAGGCGGACGCCCTGCCGCAGCCGCTCCAGCTCCGGTTCCCGGGGATTGCCTTCGACCTGGACAAGGTAGGTCTTGGGCAGCTTGAAGCGCGGATCGGCGATGCGCGCCTGCAACCGCCCGTCGTCGGTCAGCAGCAGCAGCCCCTCGCTGTCGCGGTCGAGCCGGCCCGCGGGATAGACTCCTGCCACGGCGATGTAGTCCGACAGGGTCGTGCGCACCGTCGGCGATCCGCGATCGGTAAATTGCGACAGGACGCCGAAGGGTTTGTTGAACAGGAGCAGCCGGGCCATCGCGGGCCCATACCGCAGCGCTGCGGCCCTGTCTTCAGGCCCCTGCCGCCTGTGCCGCTGCGGGCCCGCAGGCGCTCAGACGTCCGCTCCTTCGGCCTCACGCTCGGCCGCGTCCTTCGCCGCCTTCTCGGCGCGGGTCCGCTTGAGCTTGCGGTCCATCGCCAGCCACTGCCACGCGCCGAAGCCGATCGCGATGCCGTAGAACAGCGCGATCTCGATCCAGCCCAGGTTGTCCATGCGTGGCCTCCTAGCGGTGCTCGGCGAGGAAGGCGGCAATCCGCGCGGCGACCTCGACGGGGGCTTCCTCGTGGGCAAGGTGCCCGAGACCGGGCAGCACTTCAAGCCGCGCGTCCGGGAGCCAGCCCTGCGCGTCGCGTGCCCAGTCGAGCGGGATCGCGGGATCGTTCGCGCCGTGGACCAGCAGCACCGGGTTCGCCACCGCGTCCATCCGCGCGCGCAGGCCGGGCAGGTCCCAGTTCGCCATCATCGCCAGCGCCCCGCCCGCATGGCCGGGGTGTTTGAGCAGCGTGCGGTAACAGGCGAGGCCCTCGGGCTCGATGCGCGAGTGAGTGGAGCGCCACAGGAAGCGCTCGGCTCCGCCGACGAGATCAATGCTCCCGGCAAAGAAGCGCGGCACCAGCGGGTTGACGAACAGCGCCTTGGCGACTGCGGGGAAGATCTGCGCGAGGGGGCCGGGGAAGGGGCGCAGCGCGGAACTCAAGCCCACGATCGGCCCGTCATGGGCGTGATCGAGCGCCAGTTGCAGCGCGATCGCGGCGCCTGCCGAATGGCCGACGATCGCGGCGGGCGCCACCTCGAGCGCAGCCAGCAGCCCCGCCACCTCGCGCGCCATGGCGGGCAGGCTCATGGCATAGGCGTCGTGCCCGGAGGTGAAGGCGTGGCGGGGAAGGTCGAAGGCGGTCACCTCGTGGGTCGCGGCGAGAAGCGGCATCAGCGCGCGCCACGAATGCACCGAGGCGCCGGTTCCGTGGAGGAGGAGGAGCGGCGGGCCCTCTCCCATGCGCTGGACATGCCAGCGGGCGCGGCCGACGGAGACGAAGCGGCTCGCCTCGCGGTGCGGCCAGATCAGGCCCTCCTTCTGCCAGTCGAGCGCGCTCATGCCGCGCGCGCCGGGGGCTGCTGCTGGACGGCGTTGATCGCGGCCTGCAGCATCCGCGCATCGGCGCGGGGCAGGGCGAGGAAGCGCCCGCCGAGCGCGGCGGCGAGCGCCGCGCCCTCTGGGCCGGGGCGGGCCGAGATGTCGACCACCAGCGCCTCGATCTGCCGGGCGGCGATGGCGCGGGCGGCGGCCTCGGCGTCCTCCTTGGCCTGGGCGCGGCCCGGCTGGCCGTCGGCGGCGATGTTGGCGCGCCCGTCGGTGAGGATGACGAGGCTCGCGCTGCGCCCCTTGGCGATGACGCTCTCGGCGACCTCGCGCGCGGCGGCGAGGCCCAGCGCGAGCGGCGTGCCGCCGCCGCCGGGCAGCTCCGCGAGCGTGCGCCGGGCGCGGGTGAGCGAGCGGGTGGGGGGGAGCAGCAGCTCGGCCGAGGTGCCGCGGAAGGCGACCAGCGCGACTTCGGAGCGGGTGACATAGGCCTGCGCGAGCATCAGCTCGACCGCGCCCTTGGCCTCCGCGAGCCGCGCCGCCGCCGCCGAGCCGCTCGCATCGACCGCGAAGATCGTCACCCGCGCGGCGCGCTCCTCGAAGCGGCGGATGCGCAGGTCCTCCTTGCGCATGAGGATCGCGGAGGATGAGGAGGATGAGGAGGGAGCCTCGCGGCGGCGCACGGCTTGCCAGGGAACGGCGGCCCGCAGGCTGTCGATCAGCGCGAGCTTCGCCCCGCCGCGCGGCATGCCCGGGCGCGCGCCGAGCGGCTTGCCACGGGTCGCGGCCTTGCGCTTCTGCCCGGTGCCGCTCCCCGCCGAGCGGCGCGGGGCTTTGCCCTGGGCGAGGCTGGCGAGGAGGTCCGGGGGGATCGCCGCCTTGGCCGCCTCGACGAGGAGTTCGGAGAGGTCGGGCTCCTGCTGCTGCTGCTCGCCGTCGGCATTGTCGTCGCGCGCGTCGTCGGGCGGGGGCGGGGGCTGGTCCTCGGGCTGCTCCTCCGCCTCCTGCGGGGGGAGGCGCGTGGCGCGCGGGGCGAGGACGAGGCGGACGGCGCCCGCGAGATCGGCGGTGTCGGCGGCGGTGCGCCCCGCCAGCGCCGCGAGCCCGCGCGCGGCCTCCCCGGCGAAGATCAGGGCCCTGAGCGAATCCACCCCGAGCGCCTCGGCGGTGGCGGCAAGGGCGCGCAGGCCCGCCGCATCGAGCGGTGCGACGTCGGCGAAGCCGCCCGCCGCCGGAGCGAGCTCCACCCCCTGCCAGCGGCGCGAGGCGGACAGGTCGCGGGCGAAGGCGAGGCGCTCCGAGAGGCTCGGGGGCGGGGCCTCCTCGGCCTCGACCGCGTCGTCGAGCAGGACCAGCGCCGCCGCGCCCTCGTCGAGCGCCTGCGCGAGCCGCCCGGCGATGCCCTGTTCCATCCGCTCGGCCATTCCCGCGATCAGCGCGCCGCCCTGCGCCTCCTCGATCAGACCCGTCTGGCGGACGGGCCTGCCCGCCGAGAGGCTCGCAGCGAGGTCGATGCCGCCGAGCAGCCGCTCGTCGTCGACATGGCCGGGGAGGCGGCGCAGCGCGATCTCAGCACCGAGCGCCGCGACCAGCGCCTCGCGCGCGGGGCTGGAGCCGCGCAGCACCATGCCCCCGAACACCCGAGGTGCCAGAAGGAAAAGCCGCGCCGCCAGCATCGCATCCTCCAGCGGATCGGCAGGCGGGGCGGTGTCCATCATCCGAACAGCTCGTCGATCGCCCGGGTGATGCGCGCGGTCGAGCCGGTCTCGTCGAGCACGTCGCGCCGCAGCCGGTGGCGCAGGGCCGAGGGCGCGATGGCGACGAGGTGCTTGCGGGTGACGCTCTTGGCACCCTCCAGTGCCGCGAGCGCACGCGCGGCCCGCATCAGGGTGAGTTCGCCGCGCAGCCCGTCCGCGCCGACCGCAAGGCACAGGTTGGCGGCATCGCGCAGCACGTCCTCGCCGGGTACCAGCTTGGGCAGGCGCGCCTTGCCGCGCGCGACGCGCTTGAGGATCGTCTCGTCGGCCTCCGCCCAGCGCGCGGCGAAACCCTGCGGGTCGGCCTCGTTCTCGGCGACCAGCTTCATGATCGCGATACGCACCTCGATGTCCTTGGGGGTGCGGACCTCCACCGACAGGCCAAAGCGGTCGAGCAGCTGCGGGCGCAGTTCGCCCTCCTCGGGGTTGCCGCTGCCGATCAGCACGAACTTGGCGGGGTGGCGGACCGAGAGGCCCTCGCGCTCCACCACGTTCTCGCCCGAGGCGGCGACGTCGAGCAGCAGGTCGACGAGGTGGTCCTCGAGGAGGTTGATCTCGTCAATGTAAAGGAAGCCGCGGTGGGCCTTGGCGAGGAGCCCTGGCTCGAAGGCCTTCTCGCCTGATCTGAGCGCGCGTTCGAGGTCGAGGCTGCCGATCACTCGGTCCTCGGTCGCGCCCAGCGGCATGTCGACGAAGGGGACGGAGCGCTTGACCATCTTGCCCGAGCCGCAGACGTCCGGGTAGCGCGCCTGGTCCTCCTTCGTACAGCCGTAGGGGCAGTTCTCGGCCGCCATGATCGGCGGCAGCAGGCTGGCGAGGGCGCGGGCGGCGGTCGACTTGCCGGTGCCGCGATCGCCGAACACCATCACACCCCCGATGCTCGGATCGACGGCGGCGATGAGCAGCGCCTGTTTCATCTCGTCCTGACCGACGATCGCGGAGAAAGGAAAGCGTGCCATATGCCGCGATCTTGTAACGCCCGCGGTCGGCGGGACAAGCGACAAGTTGGACAGTCCACCGTCCAGTGCGCTTTACACTTCCTCTAGCGCTTCCCGAGGCGGTTGAGCACCAGCACCGGCAGCAATCCCGCCGCGAGCAGGATCAGCGCCGGGATCGCCGCCTCGACCAGCCGCTCGTCGCTGGCGAGGCGGTAGGTGCGGGTGGCGAGGGTCTCGAGGTTGAAGGGGCGCAGGATCAGAGTGGCGGGCAGTTCGCGCAGGGTGTCGATGAAAACGAGCGCGGCGGCGCCCGCGAGGCTCGGGGCGAGGAGCGGGGCGTAAATCCGGGCGAGCACGCGCGAAGGGCCGGCGCCGAGGCTGCGCGCGGCGGCGTCGAGCCCCGGGGGGATGCGCGCAAGGCCGCCGCTCACGGAATTGTAGGCGACCGTCAGGAAGCGCACCGATAGGGCATAGACCAGCAGCGCGCTCGTGCCGGTCAGCAGCAGCCCGCCGCTCCACCCGAGGCTGTCCCGCGCGAAGCGGGTGAGGGCAACATCGAAGGCGCCGAGCGGGGCGAGCAGGCCGACCGCGAGGAGCGCGCCGGGGAGAGCATAGCCGAGCGTCGCGAGCCTAATCGCGCTCGCGGTCACCGGTGAGGCCGAGCGCGCGCGGGCGAAGGCGAGCAGCAGGGCCGCGGCAAGGCACAGGGCGGCCGCGAGCAGGCCGAGGCGCAGGCTGCCGCCGAGGTATGTGCCGAGCTCCCCCGCTGCGGCTTGCGCGGTCTCGCTCATCGCAAGTCCGGCGAGGTAGGCCGCGGGCACCACAAAGCCGAGCAGGACCGGGAGCAGGCAGGCAAGCGCTGCCAGCGCCTTGCCGAGGGGGGACAGCGCCACCAGCGGCTCGTCGCCGGCACGCGCCGCGAGGCCGTCCCGGCTGTCGCTGCGCCCGCGCCGCGTCTGCGCCTCCCAGGCGACCAGCGCGATGACGAAGAGGAGCATGACCGCGGCGAGCGTCAGCGCTGCCTGCCTGTCCCCCATCGCCAGCCAGCTGCGGAAGATGCCGGTCGAAAAGGTGGGGATGGCGAAATACTCGGCCACGCCGAAGTCGGCGAGCACCTCCATCAGCACCAGCGCGAGGCCCCCCGCGATGGCGGGGCGAGCGGCGGGCAGGGCGACGCGCCAGAAGGCGCGCGAGGGGCTCGCCCCGAGGCTGCGCGCGGCGCGGAACTGGGTGAGGCTCTGCGTCGAAAAGGCAGTGCGGGCGAGGAGGTAGACATAGGGATAGAGCACGAGGCCGAGCACCAGCGCGCCTCCGCCGAGCGAGCGGATGTCGGGAAGCCGGTAGTCCTCCGCGCCCCAGCCGGTAAGCCCCCGCAACCCGCTCTGCACCGGCCCCGCGTAGTCGAGCAGGCCCGCATAGATGTAGGCGGCGAGATAGGCGGGGAGCGCCAGCGGCAGCACCAGAGCCCAGCTGAGCAGCTCGCGCCCGGGGAAGCGCGTCGCCGCGACCAGCCAGGCGCAGCCCGTGCCGATCACCCCCGCGATCCCGCCCGCGAGCAGCATCAGCGCCGCGGTGTTGGCGACGTAGGTCGGCAGCACCGTCGCCGCGAGCGTGCCGATCGTCTCGCGCGATCCGTCCCCGCCACCGGCGAGCGCGGCCCATGCGATCGCGGCGATCGGCAGCCCCGCGAGCGCCGCGAGCGCGAGCGCGCCGAGCGTCCAGCCGCTCGGGCGTCCTGCGCCCCTGCTTGCGCCGCTCCCTGCAAATTGCCAAAGGCGGCTCACCGGGAACTTCCGCGGGACGCGCCCTTGAGCCTCGAATTTCGTCATATCGCCCATGCTTACGGCCCGGTGCGGGCGCTGGAGGATGTGAGCTTCACCGCGCCGGCGGGGGAGATCACCTGCCTGCTTGGCGCGTCGGGTTGCGGGAAGTCAACACTGCTCGGCCTCGCCGCGGGGCTGCTGGCGGTGCAGCAGGGGGAGATCGCGCTCGGCGGCGAGGTGCTCGCCGACGCGCGCCGCAGCCCGCCCCCGGAAGCGCGGCCGGTCGGCCTCGTCTTTCAGGACGGGGCGCTGTTCCCGCACATGACACTTGGCCAGAACGTCGCCTTCGGCCTCCCCCGCGCGCGCCGCGGCGAGGCGGACGGCTGGCTCGCGCGGGTTGGGCTGGCCGGCATGGGCGCGCGCTACCCGCACGAGCTCTCCGGCGGCCAGCAGCAGCGCGCCGCGCTCGCCCGCGCGATGGCGCCGGGACCGCAGGTGCTGCTGATGGACGAGCCCTTCGCCAGCGTCGACATCGTGCTGCGCCGCCGCTTGCGCCGCGAGTGCCGCATCCTCCTGCGCGAGGCGGGGGCGACGGTGGTGCTCGTCACCCACGACCCGGCCGAGGCACTGGACATCGGAGACCGGATCGCGGTGATGGAGGCGGGCCGCATCGTCCAGTTCGGCACGCCGCAGGATCTTCACGAGGAGCCTGCCAGCGCCGCGGTGGGCGCGATCTTCGGGGGGGCGCAGATCGTCGCGGGGACGCGGCGCGAGGAGGGGTTCGACACGCCCTTCGGCCTGTGGCCGCTCGCGAGCGTCACCGGCGAACTGCCCGATGCGGGCGCGCTCGACCTTCTCGTGCAGGCCGATCGCCTCGTGCCCGTCGCCGATGTGCGCGGCTGCCGGGTGCGCGACGTTCATCCGCTCGGGCCCCGGGTGCGCGTGCTGCTGGAGAGCGCCGAGGGCGCGGCCATCACGGTCGAGACCGCGCTGCCGGTCGATCCCGCCAGGACCTACAGCGTGCTGCCCGATCCGGAGAGCGTCAGGGCCTTTACGAGCAGATAGGAGCCCGCGGGGGAGAGGATCGCTTTGGGCTTGCTCTTAGCGCCGCTATATTGCAAGTCGTTCGCAACAACACCCCTGCCAGAAAGCCATCCCCCATGTTCCGACCGCTCCTCGCCGCCCTCGCCACCCTCGGCCTGCTTGCCGCCTGCGCGGAGGGCACCGCGGACAAGGGCGAGGCCGCGCCGATCACCGGCGAGGTCAACATCTACTCCTCGCGCCACTACGACACCGACCTCGCGCTCTACGAGGACTTCACGCGGCAGACCGGCATCAAGGTCAACCGCATCGAGGCCGATGCCGACGCGCTGATCGAGCGCATCCAGTCGGAGGGCGAGTTCAGCCCCGCCGACCTCCTCGTCACGGTCGATGCCGGGCGGCTGTGGCGCGCCGAGCAGGCGGGCATCCTCGCCCCCGTCGATTCGCCCGTCCTCGCCGAGCGCCTGCCCGCCAACCTGCGCCACCCGCAAGGCCTGTGGTTCGGCCTGTCCACCCGAGCGCGGATCATCGTCTACGACAAGGCCAGGGGCGTGCCCGAGGGCCTCGCCACCTATGCCGACCTCGCCAGCCCCGCCTTCCGGGGACAGGTCTGCATGCGGTCCTCGTCCAACATCTACAACATCTCCCTCCTCTCCAGCATCATCGCCCACAAGGGCGCCGCCGAGGCGGAGCGCTGGGCGCGGGGCGTCGTCGCCAACTTCCGCCAGGCGCCGCAGGGCAACGACACCGCGATGATCGAGGCGGTCGCCGCGGGGCAGTGCCGCATCTCGCTCGTCAACACCTACTACCTTGCGCGCTACGCCGGCGGCGACGCGGCGCAGAAGGCGATCTTCGACAAGGTCGGCGTGATCTTCCCCGATCAGGACGCCGCCGGCACCCATGTCAACGTCAGCGGGGCGGGGCTGGTGAGGACCGCGCCCAACCGCGAGAACGCGGTCCGGTTCCTCGAATACCTCACCTCCGAGAGCGCCCAGCGCTACTTTGCCGACGGCAACAACGAATATCCGGCCGCGCAGGGCCTCAAGGCCAACTCGGCCGTCGAGGGCCTCGGCAGCTTCCGCGCCGACACCCTCAGCGTCGCCGAGATCGGCAGGGGCCAGGCCGAGGCGGTGCGGATCTTCGATCGCGCGGGGTGGAACTGACGGGGCGGGGATTTGCGCCCGGTCAAGGCCGCCTTTCCCGCCCTATCGCTAATCTGTCTTGAAGGGCGCTCGCGAAAAGTCCATTTGCGCCCCCGATCCTGCCGTGCCTCCCGCGCGGCGCCGACCTGCATCCGAGGCCCGCTTTGAACCACCCGATCATCGACCGCAGCCAGTTCACCGAAAGCGCGGCGCTCTCCGTCGAGACCGTCACCTATGTCCACCACTGGACCGAGGGGCTGTTCACCCTGAGGACGACGCGGCCCGCCTCGTTCCGCTTCCGCTCGGGCGAATTCGTGATGATCGGGCTGCCGGGCGACAACGGCAAGCCGCTGCTGCGCGCCTATTCGGTGGCCTCGCCCTCCTATGCCGAGGAGCTCGAGTTCCTGTCGATCAAGGTGCAGGACGGCCCGCTCACCTCGCGGCTCCAGCACATCCGGGTCGGCGATCCGATCTACCTTGGCAAGAAGCCCACCGGCACGCTCGTCACCGACGCGCTGCTGCCGGGCAAGCGGCTGTTCATGCTCTCGACCGGCACCGGCCTTGCGCCCTTCATGAGCCTCGTGCGCGATCCCGAGGTTTACGGGATGTTCGAGGAGGTGATCGTGGTGCATTCCGTCCGCCATGTGGCCGAGCTCGCCTATCGCGAGCTGCTGGAATCGAAGCTCGAGGGCGACCCGCTGCTCGAGGACGAGGACCGCGCGCGGATGATCTACGTCCCGACCGTGACGCGCGAGGATTTCCACACCACCGGCCGCATCCAGCAGCTGATCGACGACGGCCGCCTCTTCGCGCAGTCGAAGGGCCCCAAGCACTTCGTCCCCGACGAGGACCGCGTGATGCTGTGCGGCTCGATGGCGATGATCAAGGACCACGCCGCCGACCTCGAGGCCCGCGGCTTCGAGGAAGGCGCGAACAGCAAGCCGGGGCAGTTTGTGATCGAGCGGGCGTTTGTGGGGTAGCTCCCCCGCCCCGGGCCTGACCCGGGGCCCCGCTGCCTTTCGAGTTCGACCGTAGGACAGAACAAGCGGGATCCCGGGTCAAGCCCGGGAAGGCGCGAGTTTGCCACGCCAACCCTCCCCGTCACCCCAGCGCAAGCTGGGGCCTAGAGCCGGATAGGGCAGCGCTCGCCGCCCTGGGTCCCAGCGTTCAACCTTCGGTTGTGCTTCGCAACCGCTAGGATGACGGGTGGAGGAAGAGGCTGCTCATGCTCGTTCAACCGGTATGCCGCCCGGGTCCATCCGGGCCCTGTAGTCCTCATGGAGAGCGGAACCACTCAGATGTTCGCGCTCACCTCCGCGACTGATCGCCAGATCAAGACCGACCTTGAAGCCTGCCCCCATCAGATAGATCATCTGAAACGCGGCTGCATCTATCACGTCCCTGATGAGCGCCTCGGCGGCCTCGTCATCAAGGTGCGCGATCACATCTCGCAGGCGAAGAAGTAGCGCGCTCGGCTTGCGGCCCGGTGGGTTCCGGTAGGCCTGCAGCAGCCCCTTGGGCATCGACTGGAACTCCAGTACGATTGCTTCAAGCATTTCGTCGCTGAGCTTCGTCACGCGTGCCTTCCGTGCTGTATCGCAAACGTCACATGCGC
>VFQU01000145.1_pt1 | contig 89173 bp, 94 predicted proteins | sample 3512311 | NCBI WGS metagenome assembly VFQU01 (sample SAMN10412377, study PRJNA504923) | tailings metagenome | isolation source: Relicate 3 Philex TSF3 active mining site | place: Philippines: Tuba, Benguet | collected 2017-08-29
CGTGCGCAAGGTGATGGCGCCCAAGAACGGGCTCGCCGACTGGGAGGTGACGCAGCGCCTCGCGCAGGCGATGGGACTTGCCTGGGCCTACACACATCCATCGGAAATCATGGCAGAGATCGCCATGACGACGCCGTCGTTTTCGGGTGTGACCTATGGACTTCTCGAGCGCGAGGGCTCGGTCCAGTGGCCCTGCAACGAGAAGGCGCCGCTGGGCACGCCGGTCATGCACATCGACGGCTTCGTGCGCGGCAAGGGCAAGTTCATCCGCACGGAATATGTCGCGACCGACGAGAAGACCGGGCCGCGCTTCCCGTTGCTGCTGACGACCGGGCGCATCCTGTCGCAGTACAATGTCGGCGCGCAGACGCGTCGGACGGACAACGTCGTCTGGCATGGCGAGGACCGGCTCGAAATCCACCCGCACGATGCCGAACAGCGCGGCGTGCGCGACGGCGACTGGGTGAGGCTTGCCAGCCGCGCCGGCGAAACGACGCTGCGCGCCAAGGTCACCGACCGCGTCGCGCCGGGCGTCGTCTACACCACGTTCCACCACCCCGACACGCAGGCCAACGTCATCACCACCGACTTCTCCGACTGGGCAACCAACTGTCCGGAATACAAGGTAACGGCAGTGCAGGTCGCGCCGTCGAACGGGCCGTCGGCGTGGCAGGAGGAGTATGACGAGCAGGCCCGGCGCTCGCGGAGGATCGAGGGGAAGCTGGAGGCTGCGGAGTGAGGTTGGGTGCGCGTCCCTCCCCCTTGCGGGGAGGGTGGCCGCGAAGCGGTCGGGTGGGGTAACCTCGGCCATACTCGACGGGACGATCCGAAATGCCACGCACCCTCGTCACACCTGAAATGCGCTCCAAAGCACGCGATCAGCGCCTTCACGCCACCAAGGGCGAAACGCTGCTCTGGTACGAGTTGCGGGATCTGAAGGCGGGCGGCCTCAAGTTCCGCCGCCAGTCGCCGATCGGGCCGTATATCGCGGATTTCGTGTGTTTTGATCCGAAAATCGTCGTCGAGGTCGATGGCGACCATCACGAAACTGCAAAGGGCAAGCGACATGACGAGACACGCGACGCCTACCTTCGGGCATCGGGCTATCTCGTGCTTCGCTATGATGCGCGGGACGCACTCGATGCATCGTGGCATGTTGCTCAGGACGTGAAGACAAAGGCTGGCGCGTTGCGGAAGCTACCCCACCCCCGGCCTTCGGCCGTACCCTCCCCGCAAGGGGGAGGGAACCCGCGTACTCCTCTCGCCTCCACCACGCGCCTGGCGCGCCGCGCCTCCGGCACCACAACCGCAGCCCGCATGGTGCCCGAGGAAACCCCGGTGGCGCTTTCCTATGGCGGGACGACGCATGCGGTGATGATGGCGACGCCCGCGGATCTCAATGATTTCGCGCTCGGCTTCTCGCTGACGGAAGGGATCGTCGGCTCCGCAGACGAGATCGACACCATCGCCGTGCAGGACCTCGGCGAGGGTATCGACATCCAGATCGCGCTCAAGGACCAGGCCAATCGCCGCTTCGAGCAGCGCCGGCGCAGGCTTGCGGGGCCGGTGGGGTGCGGGCTTTGCGGGATCGAATCCATCGAGGAGGCGATGCGATCGGTCGCGCCGGTCGCGGCAGCTGCGATCCGGCTCAGCGAGGCCGAGATTGCGCGGTCCGTTGCCGAACTGTCCCAGGCGCAGCCGCTTCATGCGCAGACCGGCGCGGTGCACGCGGCCGGCTTCTTCGTGCCGGCCAAGGGCATCGTGGCGGCGCGCGAGGATGTCGGGCGGCACAATGCGCTGGACAAGCTCGCCGGCGCGCTGGCGACAGCGCGGATGGAGGGCGCCAGCGGGGCGGTGGTCGTGACCAGCCGCGTCTCGGTCGAGATGGTGCAGAAAACGGCGGCGATCGGCGCCGGCATGATCATCGCGGTTTCGGCGCCTACCGCGCTTGCCGTGCGCACGGCAGAGGCGGCCGGCATGACGCTCGTGGCGCTGGTGCGCAGCGACGAATTCGACGTGTTCACGCATCCGCGTCGCGTGACCCTGAAGGAGCAAGCCCATGTCGGATGATGTCGCAATCGATGGCCGCGAGAAACTCGTCCGCATGGCGAACCAGATCGCCGGCTTCTTCGACAGCGCCGATCCGGATCACGCGGCGGCCGACATCGCCAGGCACATCAACGATTTCTGGGAGCCGCGCATGCGACAGCATTTCCTCGCGCTCGCAGCTGATGGCGGCGACGGGCTCAAGCCGTCGGTGAAGTCGGCCGTGCCACTGATCCGCCGGCCGGTTTGAGCTTCAGTCGCGGACGCGGACCGGCACCTGGCGATAGACGACGAGCGGGCGGGAGCGCTCGAACGAGGCGAGGTTGGCGCGCGCCTGAGCCCGACGGTCAAGATCGATCCGCTGCAGGCATTCGGCAAAGGCGTCCGTGCCTGCGCGGAAGCCATAATTCACGCACTCCGCCTCGTCGGCGGCGCGACGTTCCTGCGGGGTCATGGACTGGCAGCCAGATAGCGCGAGCAACGCGCCAACGGCGAAGATTGCAACCTTCATTCCCAACTCTCCTGCACCCCGCCCGACCTCTTCCTAGATCTGCGCGGCCTGCCGCTCAAGGGGCCGTGTGGCGGCGCGAGACCGAGGCGCTGCGACCCTGCCAGGCGACATCGGCATGCGCTTTCGGCCGGCGCGACACGATCTTGCCGGCCGCGACCACACAAAGCCGCTGCGCGCGCAGCCGGATCGCCTCGACGCGGTCGCCGGCATCGAGCACGACGAGGCTCGCCTTACGGCCGACCTCAAGACCGTAGTCCTCCAGGCCCATGATCGCGGCGTTCTCGGTGGTCACCATGTCGAAGCAACGCGCCATGTCGGCCGGGCTCGTCATCTGCGCCACGTGCAGCCCCATGAAGGCGACGTCCAGCATGTCGGCGGTGCCGAGCGGGTACCAGGGATCGAGCACGCAATCCTGACCGAAGCCGACTCTGATGCCAGCCTTCAGCATCTCGGGCAAGCGCGTCATGCCGCGGCGTTTCGGGTAGGTGTCGTGGCGACCCTGGATGACGATGTTGATGAGCGGGTTCGGCACGGCCGAGAGCTGCGCCTCGGCCATCAATGGCAGGAGCTTCGAGACATAGTAGTTGTCCATGGAGTGCATGGAGGTCAGGTGCGAGCCGTTCACCCTGCCCTGCAGGCCGAGCCGCGTCGTCTCGTAGGCGAGCTGCTCGACATGGCGGGACATCGGATCGTCGGTCTCGTCGCAATGCATGTCGACACGCAGGCCGCGCTGCGCCGCGATCTCGCAAAGCTCGGTCACCGAGCGGCGGCCATCGGCCATGGTGCGTTCGAAATGCGGGATGCCGCCGACGACATCGACGCCCATGTCGAGCGCGCGGATCGTGTTCTCGCGCGCCGTCGGGTCGCGATAGAAGCCGTCCTGCGGGAAGGCGACGAGCTGCAGGTCGATCGTCGGCGCGACCTCGCGCTGCACCTCCAGGAGCGCCTCAACGGCCAACAGGCGGTCGTCGCAGGTATCGACATGAGTGCGGATGGCGAGCAGGCCCATCGATACCGCCCAGTCGCAATAGGCAAGCGCCCTCTCCTTCACCGCCTCATGGGTGAGCAGCGGCTTGAGCTCGCCCCACAGCGCAATGCCTTCGAGCAGCGTGCCGGACGCGTTGATGCGCGGGATGCCGTAGGAAAGCGTGGCATCCATATGGAAATGCGGATCGACGAATGGCGGCGAGACGAGGCAGCCGGAGGCGTCGATTATCTCGCCCGCCTCGGCCTGGATGGCTGGCTCGATCGCGGCGATCTTTGCGCCACGGATTCCGATGTCGGCGACGCGGCCGTCGGGAAGCGTGCCGTTGCGGATGAGAAGATCGAAGGTCATGCCAGATGCTCCGGGTGTCTGCGGTCAGATGCGTGGTGCGTCCTTCGAGGCTCGCTGCGCTCGCACCTCAGGATGAGGGAGGTTGGTGCCCGATAGCCTTCGAGGAACGAGTAATTGGTGGTGCGTCCTTCGAGGCTCGGCTTCGCCTCGCACCTCTGGATGAGGGAAGTTGCTAGTGCACTCACGATCCTGAAGCGCCTCGCACCGCCGACCTTGACGGTGCGCGGACACCCACGTCCCTCATCCTGAGGTGCGAGGCGAAGCCGAGCCTCGAAGGACGCACTACCACCCTCACCGCTCCCCCTTCTGATAGGGCACCATCAGCGCCTTTGGGTACGTCGCCCGGCGGGCGACGAGGATGAGGGCGAGGATCGACAGGACATAAGGCAGCATCAGGAAGAGCTGGTAGGGCACGACGCCGCCGGTGACCTGCTGCAGGCGCACCTGGTAGGCGTCGAACGCTGCGAAGAGGATCGCGCCGATCAGCGCCTTGCCGGGACGCCATGAGCCGAAGACGACCAGCGCGATGCAGATCCAGCCGCGGCCGTTGATCATCTCGAAGAAGAAGGACGAGAAGGCCGACATGGTGAGGAACGCGCCGCCGACGGCCATGAGCGCGCTTCCGACCATGACGGCGCCCATGCGGATGCCGGTGACGGATATGCCCTGCGCCTCGACTGCCGAGGGGTTCTCGCCGGCCGCGCGAACGGCCAGCCCGATCGGCGTGCGGTAGAGCACCCAGGCGACGAGTGCGACGCTGACGAAGGCAAGATAGGTCAGCGGCGTCTGGTTGAAGACCGCTGGGCCGACGAGCGGCAGGTCGGACAGATACGGGATCGCCAGCGGCTGGAAGGGCTCGATGCGCGGCGGCGAGGTCACTTCCGGCAGTACCAGACGGTAGGTGAAATAGGTGATGCTGGTCGCAAGCAGGGTGATGCCGATGCCGACCACGTGCTGGGAGAGCCCGAGCGGGACGGTGAGCGTCGCGTGAAGCAGTCCGAACATCGCGCCGGCAAGCGCGGCGACCGCGACGCCCGTCCAGAGATCGCCGCCCGAATAGACCGTGAACCAGCCGGCAAAGGCACCGACGGTCATGATGCCCTCAATGCCGAGATTGAGCACGCCCGCCCGCTCGCAGATCAGTTCGCCCATGGTGGCGAAGATCAGTGGCGAGGCGATGCGGATGGCTGCGACCCAGAAGGAGGCGGTGAAGAGGATTTCGAAGGCTTCGATCATGGCTTTGCGCTCGCCCCCTCCACCATGCTGCGCATGGTCCCCCTCCCCCGTGAACGGGGGAGGATCAAGCGCCGCGGCCGGCCGCACCCGAAATCCTCCCCTGCGAAGCGGGGGAGGGGGACCGCCGAAGGCGGTGGAGGGGGCGTTCTGTAAAGCACCATCACCGCCACCTCACCCTGTACCGCGAGAGCATGATGGCCGTGACCATGGCGAGCAGCGCGGTGGCGACCATGACGTTGGCGATGTAGGAGGGCACGCCGGCCGTGCGGCTCATGGCGTCCGCGCCGACGAAGATGCCGGCGACGAAGATCGCGGCGGCGACGACGCCGAGCGGATTGAGCATGGCAAGCATGGCGACGACGATACCCGTGTAGCCGAAGCCCGGCGACAGATCGAGCGTCAGATTGCCCTTGAGACCGGACACTTCCGAGAAGCCGGCGAGCGCCGCGAGACCCCCGGACAGGAGCGCCGTCTTCATCAGGACGCGATTGACCGGGATGCCGGCAAAGGCGGCGGCTTCCGGATTGTGGCCGACGGCGCGCATCTCGTAGCCGAGCGTCGTGCGCTTCATGATGACCCACACCGCGATCGCCGAGACCACCGCGAGCACGAATCCGTAGTGCAGCCTGCGCCCGGTGACGATGCGCGGCAGGCGCGCGTCCTCGACCACGCGCTGCGACTGCGGCCAGCCGAGGCCCATCGGGTCCTTCAACACGCCTTCGAGCAGCATGGAGACGAAGAGCAGCATGACGAAGTTGAGGAGCAGCGTCGTCACCACCTCGTCGACACCGAAGCGGGTCTTCAGGATCGCCGGGCCGAGCAGAAGCGCCGCGCCGGCAAGCATCGCCGAGGCGATGATGAGCGGAAGCAGGATCGGCGCAGGCAGGGGTAAGGCGCCGGTGCCGAGCACGACGGTGACGACCGCGCCAGCATAGAGCTGCGCCTCGGCGCCGATGTTCCAGAGCTTGGCGCGGAAGGCGACGGCGATGGCAAGGCCGGTGAAGATCAGCGGCGTAGCGCGCGTCAGCGTCTCCAGCGCCGCGAATTGCGAGCCGGCTGCGCCGACGATGACGAGCTGGAAAACCGACAGTGGCGATGCGCCCGCGGCCAGCACCAGAAGCGAGGTGATGACCAGCGTGACGGCGATTGCCGCCAGCGGATAGGCCAGCGTCGCGGCGAGGCCCGGGGCGGGCTTGGGTTCAAGACGCATGGAGCAATGCCGTCTTGTCGGGGCGCGCGGTCGGCGCTCCGCCCCCTCCACCGCCTTCGGCGGTCCCCCTCCCCCGCTTCGCAGGGGCGGATATGGCGCTGCAGCAGGCCTCGACCTCGATCCTCCCCTGTTTACGGGGGAGGGGGACCATGCGCAGCATGGTGGTGGGGGCGGCGTTAGCCTTGAACGTGCTCACGCCGCTGCCTCCATGCCATGCCCGGCCATAAGCTCGCCGAGCTCGGCGATCGAGAGCGCGCCGCGCGGGGACGGGGGCGAGAGGCGGCCCTTGAACATCACGTGGACGACATCCGACAGCGCCAGGACCTCGTCGAGGTCTTCGGAGATCAGAAGGATCGCCGCGCCGCGGTCGCGGGCCTCTATGAGGCGGGCGTGGACATAGGCGACGGCGCCGACATCGAGACCGCGCGTCGGCTGGTTGGCGAGGATGACGGCGGGCTCGGGATCGAGCGCGCGGCCGAGGATGAGCTTCTGCATGTTGCCGCCGGAGAGAAGCCGGATGCGCGCGTCGGGCGACGGGCATTTGACCTCGTAGTCGGCGATGAGCTTTTCGGCGAAGCGTCGTGCGGCCGCCCAGTCGAGGAAGCCGTGGCGTGAGAAGTCGCGGCTGCGGTAGCGCTCGGAAATGACGTTCTCGGCGACGCTCATGTCGGCGATGGAGCCCACCGCGTGGCGATCTTCGGGAATGCGGGCGATGCCGCGTGAAAGCGCGGCGCGCGGCGACCAGCGCGCGACGGCCTCTCCCGCGATGCGCATGGCGCCGGAGGCCGGCTCGAGCGTGCCGCCGAGAAGTGACGCCAGCGCGGCCTGCCCGTTGCCGGAGACGCCGGCGAGGCCGGTGATTTCGCCTGCGCGCAGCACGAGATCGATGCCGGCAAGCCGGCTGCCGCCGTGGCCTGCCGTCGTGATCCCGGCAAGCTCGACCAGCGGCGCGCCGGGCGTGCCGGGGGCGGCCGTCGGCATGCGCACTTCCTGGCCCACCATCAGGCTTGCCAGCTCGCGCCGGCTCGTCTCGCCGATGCGCCGCTCGCCGGCTACCCTGCCGCCGCGTAGGACGATGACCCGGTCGCTCGCAGCCATCACCTCGCCGAGCTTGTGGGAGATGAAGATGATCGAAAGCCCGTTGGCGACAAGCTTCTTCAGGGTGGCGAAGAGCGCGTCGGATTCCTGCGGCGTCAGCACGGCCGTCGGCTCGTCGAGGATCAGGATGCGGGCGTCGCGGTAGAGCGCCTTCAGGATCTCGACGCGCTGGCGCTCGCCGACGGCGAGGCTTGAGACGGTGCGGTCGGGATCGACCTCGAGGCCGAAATCGGCGGCCAGCGCGCGGATACGACGGCGCGCGCCGCCACGGTCGAGCAGCGGCGACCAGCGCGATTGCGTGCCGAGCGCGATGTTTTCGAGGACGGTGAGGTTTTCGGCCAGCGTGAAATGCTGGTGGACCATGCCGATGCCGGCGGACAGCGCCGCCTTCGGGTCGCCCGGCGGGAGCGGCCTGCCGTCGACCGCGATCGTGCCCTCGTCGGCCGTGTAGTGGCCGAAGAGGATGTTCATGAGCGTCGTCTTGCCCGCCCCGTTCTCGCCCAGAAGCGCCACGACCTCGCCGCGCGCCAGATCGAGGCTGATCGCGTCGTTGGCGACAACCGGGCCGAAGCGCTTGGTGATGGAGGAAAGGCGCAGGATGGGGGGCATCGGCTTCGAATGTCCGGCGGCGATGAGGTACTTTTCCTTCTCACTGAGAAGGTGGCCAGGATGGTCGGATGATGGTCGGACTTACGACGGCGAGGTCGGCGCAGCCCCTCACGTGCCTGCCGGCATCCTCTCCCCGCAGGCGGGGAGAGGGCCGCTGGCATCAGCTCGACTTCGGCTCTTCGTCGTTGATCTCGACAGTAAAGGTACCGGCCTTGATCTCGGATTCGCGCTGGGCGACCAGCGCCTTGATCTCGTCTGAGACCTTGTCGTCGAAGGTGCCGAGCGGCGCCATGGACGAGCCGCCTTCCTTCATGAAGGAATAGACGCCGTAGTCGGCTGCCGCGAACGTGCCGGCCTTGACCTCGGCGATCGCCTTGTCGAGCGTCGGCTCGAAGTGCCAGATCGCGGATGCGGCGACGGTTTCGGGATAGTCGGCCTGCGTGTCGATCACGTTGCCGATCGCCACGATGCCGCGCTCCAGCGCCGCATCCGATACGCCAAAACGCTCGGCGTAGAGCACGTCGGCGCCGGCGTCGATCTGCGCGAAGGCGGTTTCCTTGGCCTTGGGCGGGTCGAACCACGAGCCGATGAAGGCGACCTGGAAGGTCGCGTCCGGCTTCACCTCGCGCACGCCGGCCATGAAGGCATGCATCAGGCGGTTGACCTCGGGGATCGGATAGCCGCCGACCATGCCGATATTGCCGGTTTCCGAGAGCGAGCCGGCGACGAGGCCGGTGAGGTACGAGGCGTCCTGGATGTAGTTGTCGAAGACGGCGAAGTTCGGCAGCGCGGCATCTTCCTTGAAGGACGAGCCCATGAGGAAGGCGGTGTCGGGATAGTCAGCCGCGACCGTGCGGGCGGCGTCCTCGACGCCGAACACCTCGCCGAGGATCAGCTGGTTGCCGGCTTCGGCATATTCCCGCATCACGCGCTCGTAGTCGGAGTTGGAGACGTTCTCCGAATAGACGTATTCGATGTCGCCGCGCTGCATCGCCGCGTTCGCCGCGAGATGGATGCGGCTCACCCACTGCTGCTCGACCGGCACGGTATAGATCGCGGCGACCTTGAGCGGCGCCTGCGCGAAGAGGCGCGCGGGTGCGCCGATGGCAGCGAGCGCCGTCGTGGCGCCGGCAGCGCGGATCAGGTTGCGACGGGACAGGGCGAAACGGGTCTGGTTGTTGTTGGGCATGACAAATCCACCTCCGGCTGGGTTTTTTCTTACCTTGGGGTACCCGTCCATTTTTTATCGTTTGGTCAAGCCTAGATCGCCGCCGCTCCGCGCGCAACGAAATAGCTGTGCCGGCGCGGCTTTCGCACAGGCGGACCGGTCAGTCCGGGCGACCGTCGCGGATGGCGAGTTCGATCGCCGCGCGAAGCTCCGGGAGCCCCTCGCCCTTCTCGGACGAGGTGGAGAGAATTTCGGGATAGGCTGCAGCGCGCTTGCGGATCTTCTCGGCCGTCTCGGCGATCAGGCGCGGCACGCCGGCGGCCTTGATCTTGTCGGTCTTGGTGAGGACGATCTGGTAGGAGACGGCGGCCTTGTCGAGAAGCGAAAGCACTTCCTCGTCGTTCTTCTTGATGCCGTGGCGGGAGTCGATCAGCACATAGACGCGCTTCAGCGTCGCACGGCCCCGCAGATAGTCGAAGACGAGCCTGGTCCAGGCATCGACATGATCCTTCGGCGCCTTGGCGTAGCCATAGCCCGGCATGTCGACGAGGGCGGCGGGCGGCAGATCGTCGGCAGCACCCGAATGGCCGTCCGGCACGAAATAGTTGAGCTCCTGCGTGCGGCCGGGCGTGTTCGACGTACGCGCAAGACCCTTCTTGGAAACCAGCGCGTTGATCAGCGAGGACTTGCCGACATTCGAGCGGCCGGCAAAGGCGATCTCGGCCGGGCCTTCGGGCGGCAGGAACTGCATGGACGGCACGCCGCGGATGAAGATCCAGTCGCGCTCGAAGAGGCCGCGTGCGGGCTTCTGGCCATCCATCGGGCGGTCTCCATTCGTCTTTCGCTCTGCCAAAGGGGTCTCGCGGCCCCGAGCCCTCCTGTCAAGCGGAGGGCTGCGTGGCGGCCATTGGCCCGGACAAAGCGTAGGGGAAAAATGGTGTTGCCTGAGACATCCGACGATACGCGGAACGCTGCCGGACGCGCGCTCTTAGCGGATGGGCGGCGAAAAGGAAAGAGCCGGCCCGCCGAAGGGACAAAGGCGGAGCCGGCTCCCCCGGGAACTAGAACGCCGCGAGGCGGGCGACGCCGGTCCCGAGAGGGTGGCCGTCGCGCAAGGGGGTGCAGGCTTTCGCGACGGCCATGTGGTAAGGGGCCGTGAGGCGACCTTGCCGAAGCGATGATCACATGCCGGGAAGCAGGACGCGGTTGACGACGTGGATGACGCCGTTCGACTGGTTCACGTCGGCGGTGGTCACGACCGACTGGTTGCCGCCCGCATCGACGACGGCGACGCCGCGGCCCGACGGAACGACCGTCAGCGTGCCGCCCTGGACGGTGGTCAGGCGGGCCTGCGCACCGCCGGCATTGGCGCGGCGCAGCAGTTCGGAACCCGAGAGCTTGCCCGGCACGACGTGGTAGGTCAGCACGGCGGTCAGGTCGTCGCGGTTCTCTTCCTTCAGAAGCGTTTCGACCGTGCCGGCCGGCAGCGCCGCAAAGGCGTTGTTGACGGGCGCGAAGACGGTGAAGGGCCCGGCGCTATTCAGCGTGTCGACGAGACCGGCTGCCTGGACGGCGGCGACGAGCGTTGTGTGGACCGGCGAGTTGACGGCGTTTTCGACGATGGTGCGGTTGGCGAACATCGCCGCGCCGCCGACGGTCGGGTTGTCCTGGGCAATCGCGACGGTGGAGAGAGACGCGGCGCCGAGCATCGCGGCGACGCCGGCGGCCTTGAGAATACTGGAGATGGTCATTGCGAAAGGTCCTCCGTGAAAGCTTGCTTACGCAGGCAATCACGAGCACCGCTGAAAGAAGTTTCGGCGCCGCCCGCTTCCGCGGACGACGCCGACGTCACTTCGCCGTGAGGCCAGATGTTACTCGGCCGGCTGTTTCGGCTTGCGCTTGAACAGTCCGACGAGGTTGTCCCAAAGCTCGATCTTGGCGCCCTGGCGCTTCATGATCACGCCCTGCTGGATGATCGAGAGCGTGTTGTTCCAGGCCCAGTAGATGACGAGGCCAGCCGGGAACGACGCCAGCATGAAGGTGAAGATCACCGGCATCCAGTTGAAGATCATGGCCTGCGTGGGATCGGGCGGCGTCGGGTTCATGCGCATCTGCAGGAACATCGTGATGCCCATGATGATCGGCCAGACGCCGACGAGCAGGAAGCCCGGCACGTCCCAGGGGATCAGCCCGAACAGGTTGAAGATCGACGTCGGATCAGGCGCGGCCAGATCCTGAATCCAGCCGAAGAACGGCGCGTGGCGCATCTCGATCGTGACGTAGAGCACCTTGTAGAGCGCGAAGAAGACGGGAATCTGGATCAGGATCGGCCAGCAGCCTGCCAGCGGATTGATCTTCTCCGTCTTGTAGAGCTCCATCATCGCCTGCTGCTGCTTCATCTTGTCGTCCGCGAACTTCTCGCGGATTTCCATCAGCTTCGGCTGCACGCGCTTCATGTTGGCCATGGAGGCGTAGGACTTGTTGGCGAGCGGGAAGAAAATCGCCTTGACGACGACGGTGGTCGCGAGGATCGCGAGACCGAAATTGCCGAGCAGGTTGAAGAACCAGTCGATCACGAAGAAGAGCGGCTTGGTGATGAAATAGAACCAGCCCCAGTCGATCAGGAGTTCGAACTGGCGGATGTCGTACTGCGCCTCGTAGCCGTCGACCTGGTCGACTTCCTTGGCGCCGGCGAAGACGAGGTTCTCGACCGTGGCAGAAGCGCCCGGCGCGACGGTGATCTGGTCGGTGAGGAAGTCGGCCTGGTAGCGCACGCGGCCGTCATCGGCATAGGAATAGCGCGGCTGGAAGTCGGCGCCCGCACGCGGGACCATCGCGACGGCCCAGTACTTGTCGGTGATGCCGAGCCAGCCATCCGACGAGCGCGATGGGGTGACGACGCGGTCTTCGGCGACCGTTGCGTATTTGATCTCCTGCAGGCCCTCGGTGCCGGTCACGCCGATCAGGCCTTCATGCAGGATGAAGAAGCCTTCGATGCGGGGCGTGTTGATGCGGGTGATGCGGCCGTAATTCGACAGCGCGACAGGCGCGGCACCCGCATTCACGACGCGATCGCTGAAGGTGAACATGTAGTTCGCATCGACCGCGATCGTACGCTCGAAGGTCAGGCCCGCCTCGTTGGTGAAGGAAAGCGTGACCGGCGTGTCGGGCGTCAGCACCGGCTCGCCCTCGACGGTCCAGACCGTCTGCGGGCCCGGCAGCGCGCCGGCTTCGGCAGCGCCCACATAGCCGATCTCGGCATAGTAGCCGTCTTCGAGCGAGGCCGGGTTGAGGAGCTGGATGTTGGGCGAATTGGGCTCGACGGTAACCTGGTAGTCCTGGAGGACGAGGTCGTCGATGCGCGCGCCGGTCAGGTTGATCGATCCGGTCAGGCGCGGGGTCTCGATGCGGATGCGGCTCGTGGCGGCAAGCGCCTGGTCGCGGTTTGCGACCGGGGCGGTGCCGGGAACCGCGCCCGGAACGGCTGCGGGCGCAGGAGCACCCGGAATGTCGGACGGCGCGTCGCCGGGCGTGGTTGCCTGCGGCGCGGTCTGCTGCGCCTGTTCGGCGGCCTGCTGGGCTGCGATCTCCTGCTGCGCGCGATCGGCTTCGAGCTGCGGATTGACATAGAAGAACTGCCACAGCGTGAGGATCATGATCGACAGCGCAATGGTGATCAGGAAGTTGCGACTGTTTTCCATTCTGGGATCCTACCGCTTTGGGCGGGCGCGTCTGGCGATCTCGCCGGCCAACGCCTCGAAGGGTGCGTCGAGCACGTCCCTGCGTGCGACGATCACATAGTCGTAACCCGGCTGCATGTCACCACCGGCATGAATCCGCACCGCCTCGCGCAGACGACGTCGGATGCGGTTGCGCACGACCGAGTTGCCGGTGCGGCGCGTGACAGTGAAGCCGCAGCGCGGCTCCCCGTCGTCGCCACGGTCGAGCGCTTCCATGAGGAAGTACTTGCCGCGACGCTTTTCGCCGGCCCTGACGGCAAGGAACTCGGCCCGCTTGAGAAGCCGGCCGACTTTCCTGATGCTCAAGGCCGCAGCCCGGCCTTAGGCCGAGAGACGCTTGCGTCCGCGTGCACGACGCGCGGCAATGACGCCACGGCCGCCCTTGGTAGCCATGCGGGCACGGAAACCGTGCCGACGCTTGCGGACGAGCTTGGAGGGTTGGTAGGTGCGCTTCATTTGTTTTAATCACCGCGGTGTGCGGCCCTTCTTGGATCTGTCTGGTGTCAGGACAGGAGCGACGCCAGCTCGACAGGACAAGGCACGACGGATCGCGCCAGCCGGGCGGCCAACGTGGCGCGGCTTATAGGCGCGAGGCCGGATCGAGTCAATTGGAGGCATCCGCGGCAATCACGCACCGGTGAGGCGCTGCAGCACCACCCGTCAACTGCAGGTGAGAGTGCCGTCGGCGCCTTGCGGGACGCTGCCCGCAGCCGTAGCTGATAGGCACCGCATCGCCAAGGAGCACGCGATTTGCGCATCCCGACCAGCCCGGCACTCGACCGGCGCCGTTTCCTGGCGCTCAGCGGCGCATCCCTTGCCGTTTATGGCCTGAGCGGCGGGCCGGCGCATGCGCAGGCGATCTCAGCGTTCCGGCCGCGAGGGAATGGCGGGGCCGATCATGCGGCATTCGATACGGTGCTGCGCGCCCATGTCCGCCCGGATGGAAGCGGCTACAACCGCGTCGACTACCGCGCGCTGAAAGCCGGCGCGCACGGCGCCATCAAGGCCTATGTCGCGCAGATGGCGGCGACGATGCCGAGCGGCTTCTCCGCCGACGAGGCGCATGCCTACTGGATCAATCTTTATAATGCCGTGACGCTGGATGTCGTGCTCGATCATTATCCGACGAGCACGATCCGCAACATCAATCTCGGCGGCGGTGGTCTTTTCGGACGCGGGCCGTGGGCGCGAACGCTCGTCACCGTCGAAGGTCAGGAGCTCAGCCTCGACGATATCGAGCACCGCATCATCCGGCCGCTCTTCAACGATCCGCTCAGCCATTACGGCGTCAACTGCGCGTCCTACAGCTGCCCGAACCTGATGCCGCGCGCCTACACCGGCGCCAATGTCGATGCGCAGCTCGCCGAAAGCGGTCGGCTCTACGTGAACCATCCCCGCGGCGTCGCGGTGGCGAACGGGCGCATCACGGCCTCGCGCATCTATTCCTGGTACGAGGAGGACTTCGGCGGGCGGCCGGGCCTCAAGCCTCACTGGACGTCGCTTGCCGAACCGGCGCATGCAGCCGCGATCGACGCGGCATCGCTGGGCGACTTCGTCTATGACTGGACGCTCAACGATGTCTGAGGGACTGGCGAATGAGATCATGAGCGACGAGCATCAAGCGGGGCAGACGCGCGCGATCCGGCGCTTCCTGCCAGCCGTGCTCATCGTCGCGGTGCTCGGCACCGGCTACGCGCTTGGCCTGCAGGATTATCTGACGCTCGGCTTCCTCGCCGACAGCCGCGACCAGCTGCGCGCGCTGGTGGCCGACCACCCGGTCACGAGCGCGCTCGGCTTCACGGTCGCCTATGGCGTGCTCGTCGCCATCGCCTTTCCGGCGGCCTCGATCCTGACGGTGTTCGGCGGGTTCCTGTTCGGCTGGGTGCTCGCCACCGGGCTTGTCGCAATCGGTGCGACGCTTGGCGCGACGGCGCTGTTTCTCGCCGCCCGCTCGGCCTTCGGCGACAGCCTGCGCAAACGGCTCGCCGGCCGCGTCGCGTCCTTTGCCGACGGCTTCGAGGAGAACGCGTTCATGACGCTGCTTATACTGCGGCTGGCACCGGTGCTGCCCTTCTTCCTCGTCAACGTGACGCCCGCGCTCTTCCGCGTGCCGGTGCGGACCTATATGGCCGCCACCTTCATCGGCATCCTGCCGGGCGTGATCGCCTATTCCTTCCTGGGCCAAGGCGTCGACAGCGTGCTGCAGGCCGCCGCCGAAGCCGGCCGCGAGCCGACGCTGTCCGATCTCGTCACCTGGCAGCTGACGCTCGCCTTTTTCCTCATCGCGCTTGTCGCCATCATCGCCGCCGTCCTAAAGTCCCGCTTCGCGAGCACCCGGAAAGGGGCCTGATGGCCAGGATATTGACGCCCGACATCTGCGTGATCGGCGGCGGGTCGGCGGGACTGTCCGTCGCGGCTGGTGCTGCGGCCTTCGGCGTCAGCGTCGTGCTCATCGAGAAGCACAAGATGGGCGGCGACTGCCTCAATTACGGATGCGTGCCGTCCAAGGCGCTCATCGCGTCGGCGAAGCGCGCCGCGCACATGCGCGATGCGGGCGCGTTCGGCATCAAGCCCGTCGAGCCGTCGGTCGATTTCGGCAAGGTCAACCGGCACATCCGCGGCGTCATCGAGGCCATCGCGCCGAATGATTCCGTCGAGCGCTTCACTGCGCTCGGTGTCACCGTCATCGAGGCCGAAGCCCGCTTCAAGAACCGGCGCACGGTTGTTGCCGGCGACGCCGAAATCCGCGCCCGGCGCTTCGTGATCGCCACCGGGTCCTCGCCGCTCGTGCCGCCCATTCCCGGTCTCGAGGGCGTGCCTTACCTCACCAACGAGACGCTGTTCGACCAGACCCGCAAGCCGAAACGGCTGATCATCATCGGCGGCGGGCCGATCGGCATGGAGATGGCGCAGGCGCATCGCAGGCTCGGCTGCGAGGTCGTCGTGCTCGAAGGCGCCAGGGCGCTCGGCCGGGACGACCCGGAACTTGCCCGCGTGGTACTCGAAAAGCTCGGCGACGAGGGCGTCGATATCCGCGAGGAGACAAAGGTCGTCGGCGTCTCTGCAAAGGGCAAGACGGCGATCCGGGTCGAGATCGAAGGACCGTACGGGCGCGATGCCATCGAGGGCACGCATCTGCTGCTCGCCGTCGGGCGCAAGCCGAACCTCGTCGGGCTGGACCTCGAGCGCGGCGGCATCCGCCAGACCAAGCGCGGCATCCGCGTCTCGCCGACGCTGCGCACCTCCAACCGGCGCGTCTATGCGATCGGCGACGTTGCCGGCGGGCTGCAGTTCACCCATGTCGCCTCCTACCATGCCGGGCTCGTGCTGCGCGCGATCCTGTTTCGCCTGCGCGCTGCCGAGAAGCGCGAGATCATTCCCTGGACGACCTATACCGACCCTGAGCTGGCGCAGGTCGGACTTTCGGAGGAAGAGGCGCGGAAGGCCCATCGCACGATCCGGATCCTGCGCTGGCCACTTGCCGAGAACGACCGGGCGCAGGCCGAGCGCGCCACGGCCGGCTTCATCAAGGTCATAACCGACAGGCGCGGCAGGATCCTCGGCGCCGGCATCGCGGGCACCAATGCCGGCGAACTCATCAGCATCTGGGCGCTCGCGATTTCCAAGAGCCTCACCATCCGCGACATGACGGGCTATGTGGCGCCCTACCCCACACTGGGAGAAATTGGCAAACGCGCCGCAGTGACCTATTTTGCCGGTGCGGCGGCAAAGCCGATCGTCAGGCGCATCGTCCGGCTCCTGCGCATCTTCGGCTGACGGGGCCGGCCGCCGCGGAGCCCTGATGAGCAGCAGTCAAACCAGCCAGCCAGACACGACGACAGGCGATAGTGTGCCGCTGACGCGCGGCCTGTCGGCCAAGCTCCTGGTGCTGACCGTGCTCTTCGTGCTGATCGCCGAGGTGCTGATCTTCCTGCCGTCGATCGCGAATTTTCGCGTCTCCTGGCTCGAGGACAAGCTCGGCACCGCGGCCGCAGTCGGACTCGTCCTCATAGACAGCGATGAGAGCCGGCTGTCGCGCGAGGTGCAGGACGACGTGCTCGCCGCGATCGGCGCGGACGCAATCGCCGTGCGCGACGGCGACGCCTCGCGGCTTCTCGTGGTCGCCGCGATGCCACGAGAAATCGACCGGCACGTCGATCTCGCCGCAAGCGGGCCTGCGATCGCGATGGCGGATGCGATCGACACGCTGTTTTATGGCGGCAACCGCACCCTGCGCGTCTTCGGAACGGTCGCCGACAGCGACAAGCAGTTCGAGATCGTGATTGCCGACCAGCCGCTGCGTCAGGCGATGCTGGTCTATGCGCGCAACATCGCCATCCTGTCGCTGATCATCTCGCTCATCACCGCGACGCTCGTGTTCTATGCCATCAACCGCATCATGATCCGCCCGATCCGCCGCATGACCAAGGCCATGCTCGATTTCGCCGGCGCGCCGGACGACCCGACGCGGGTGCTGAAGCCGGCAAACCGCACGGACGAGATCGGGGTGGCCGAGCGCGAGCTTTCGGCCATGCAGAAACAGATCCACATGACGCTCGGCGAGCAGAAGCACCTCGCCGACCTCGGCCTCGCCGTCTCCAAGATCAACCACGACATGCGCAACATGCTGTCTTCCGCGCAACTGATGTCGGACCGGCTGCGCAGCATCGAGAACGAGACCGTCCAGCGCTTCGTGCCTCGGCTGGTGCGCGCACTCGACCGGGCGGTCTCCTATTCGGAGGGCGTGCTCGCCTATGGCCGCACGCACGAGCCGGCGCCACGGCGCAGGCGCGTCGCGCTGCGCTGGCTCGTCGACGAGGTCTTCCAGATCCTGCCCGCCGAAGAAGGCGGCGCGATCGAGCTCGTCAACGCGGTCGAGCCGGGTTTCGAGATCGATGCGGATTCCGAGCAGCTCTTCCGCGTGCTCGCCAACCTGTCGCGCAACGCGGTGCAGGCGATGGCGGGCGATACGGCGCCCGGCGCGGTAAAGCGCCTGACGATCTCCGCGCGCCGCGCAGGCAGCGTCGTCACGCTCGACATCGAAGATACCGGACCCGGCCTGCCGCAGCGTGCGCGCGACAATCTCTTTTCAGCCTTCCGCGGCTCGGCGCGCAGCGGCGGCACCGGGCTCGGTCTCGCTATCGCACACGAACTGGTGCGCTCACATGGGGGCGCCCTGGAGCTTGCCGAAAGCCGCGGTGGACGAACGGTGTTCTCGATCACCATTCCCGACCAGCCGATCGATTTCGAGCGGGTGCGCGACGAGCAACTGCGCAAGGCCTGATGCCCCGCCTCGCCCTGCGGCAGCGTGCGTGATGACGATTTGGCGACAAGGGTTCTTGCAATTCCCGCAGCCAGCCGCTAGGTACCGCCCGCAAGCAGCAACGCCGCCCGTCGGCGACGCTGTCTTCGGGAGAGACATCTCCCCCGCGCGCCCGTAGCTCAGCTGGATAGAGCACCAGACTACGAATCTGGGGGTCAGAGGTTCGAATCCTTTCGGGCGCGCCATTTGCCTTTCAACCTAAACATCGTTGTCGGCGACTGACGCGGCGCTCACACGGCTTCGCGTACATTTCGTCCCCGATGCGCTCACGCGTTGGGGACCGTGCCGTCATCGCTCGCCATGCTGACCGAATGAAAACTGGTATCGAGGTGCTGGTTGGCGGCAGTCGATCGTGCCATCCGGTAGCCGCAGGGCAACGTAACGGGGCGCGGATGTCGGCCATCATCAATGTCATGAACGAGGTGTTTCAGGGCGAGTGCTCGTTCGCGGACTGTTGAAGGCCAGTATCGCGGCGACCCGGCCTGCTACATCGCGCGCGAACTCGACGCAGAGATCGACCGGACCATCTGGTCACGAGAAAACGCCTGAAGATACAGCCGGAGGCGACGGTCGGTGGGCCGTCCATGGCTCGCCTCTTGCTTTCCCCTCGCGCCGGGCCGACATGTCGGTTCGAGACAGCAGAGCAGCGCATGATGCAAATATTGACGGAGTCCTGGCCGCTTGTGCTGGCGCTGGTTTCGGCGACGGTCGGCGTTACGGCGGCCGTCCACGCGGCGCTGACGAAGGACGATGTACGGTCCGCCATCGGCTGGGCGGGCATCATCGTGCTTTCGCCGCTCATCGGCGCCACGCTTTATGCCGTGGCAGGCATCAACCGCGTCCGCCGGCGCTCCATAGGCAACCGGCGCATCCGCATGGAAGACCGGATCGGCGGCATGCGCAATGCGGCCTCGCACGAGCCGCCGATGCTCGATGCCGGCATGCGCTCCCTGAACGTGCTCGGCGACAACATCTCCTCCTTCCCGATGATGGGGGGCAATGCGATCGATCCGCTGAATGGCGGCGACGAAGCCTACCCTGCGATGCTGGCCGCGATCGGCGAGGCGGAGCACCATGTAGCGCTTTCCAGCTACATCTTCGACAATGACGCGACCGGCCGGGCCTTCGCCCACGCGCTCGCTGCGGCGCGCCATCGCGGCGTGCAGGTGCGGGTGCTGGTGGACGCCGTGGGCGCGCGCTATTCGCGACCATCGATCGGCCGGGAATTGCGGCCGGAAGGCGTGCCGCTCGACTATTTCCTCGGCAATCTGATCGGCTTCCGCCTGCCCTACGCGCAGCTGCGAAACCACCGCAAGATCCTGGTGGTCGATGGCGAGACGGCCTTCACCGGCGGCATGAACATCCGCGTCGGGTTCACCTCGCAAACTTCCGGTCGGGAAGCCGACCGGGACATGCATTTCCGCATCCGGGGACCGCTTGCCGGCCATCTGCTCGCGGTCTTTGCCGACGACTGGTATTTCGCGGCGCGCGAGCGGCTGCAGGGCGATGCCTGGCAGGCTCCGCCGGCATCCGCCGCCGGGAGCAGCTTCGCGCGTCTCGTGCCCTCTGGGCCCGACTCCAGCGTGGCGGCCAACCACACGCTGATCATGGGAGCGCTGGCCGTGGCGCGGAAAAGGGTCGCGATCTGCTCGCCCTACTTCCTGCCCGACCAGCAACTGGTCGGTGCGCTCGCAGTCGCGGCCAGGCGCGGCGTGGTCGTCGACATCGTGATTCCCGCCGCCAACAATCTGCGCCTCGTCGACTTCGCCATGACGGCGCAGCTCGACCAGGTCCTGCGTCCAGGCTGCCGGGTGGTCCGCGCGAACGGCCCGTTCGACCACGCCAAGCTGATGGTCGTCGACTCGCGCTGGGCGATGATCGGGTCGTCAAACATGGACCCGCGCAGCCACAGGCTGAATTTCGAGCTGGATGTCGAAGTCCTCGACGAAGACTTCGCAGCATCGATCGAAGCACATATCGATCGCAAGATGCAGGACAGCGAGTCTGTCACCCTGCACACCCTTCGCAAACTGGTGTTCTGGAAGCGGCTCCGCAACAGGGTCGTCTGGCTCGCCTCCCCTTATCTCTGAGCGCGAAGGTTGCATTCAAACGCTGCAGCAGGCGCGCTTACGCAGGGTCAGACGGGGCTCATGTATCCGCTGATTGCCGTCTAGCAAAAACTCAGCGCACAACCTTCAAGTGTCGATCTGCGATTAGCATCAGGCCAAGAAAAATTCAGTCGAAGGCAAGTTCATCAGCATTCTTTTTTGCTCGTATCACGGCATTTGTATTGACGACGCCTCATTGTGTCCGCATGAAGAAAATGATGGTGCGAGTCGCGCCATCTCGGGCTAACGCCCGTGTCTTGCAGTGCGTAATTGCTGCAGAAAATAAAACGAAGACTGGGGCCCCCAAATGGATATGAACGAAACCAATGGTCGGAGCAGCGAGATGCTGATCGAGCTCACGGCCGATGTGGTTGCTGCCTATGTCAGCAACAATCCCGTGCCGGTCGGCGAGTTGCCGAACCTGATCGCCGATGTTCACGCCGCGCTCGGTCGCGTCGGCGGTGCACCGGAGCCGGCCGTCGTGGACAAGCCGAAGCCGGCCGTCAATCCGAAGCGTTCGGTGCATGACGACTACATCGTGTGCCTGGAAGACGGGAAGAAGTTCAAGTCGCTCAAGCGCCACCTGATGACCCATTACAATCTGACGCCCGAGCAGTATCGCGAGAAGTGGGGCCTCGACCCCGCCTATCCGATGGTTGCGCCGAATTATGCGGCTGCGCGCTCGCAACTGGCGAAGAAGATGGGCTTGGGCCGCAAGCGCAAGGGCGCGCGCTAGGGTTCTCCTCCCGCGTGTACCTGCAGCGTATCGATCGGGCGGCACCTCGCGTGCCGCCCTTTTGTTTGGCACGGGCCGTTTCAGGCCTCGTCTCCGCGCAGCCGATCGAGCGCCTGTTTCAGCGCGATGTGGCGATTGAGGTCGTAGGACCAGTGGCGGCGCAGGCCGCGCAGGCGCTCGCGCTCGACGAGCCTGCGCACCCGGCAGACGATCGCCCGCCGATCCTGGCGGCCCGCGTTCAGCGCCGCGTCCAAGTCGACACCCGCCATGATGAACAGCGTCGCCAGTTGCGAGGCCGCGCGATGCTGCATGCCCTTCGTGGTCTTGAATGCATTGATTTCAGTCATAAGCCCGTTCATCCCGCAACTCCCTATGGTGATCCCAAGAGAGTGCGGTCGACGGGAACAGCCGTGGATCGACTGCGCGGAAACCTGCAGCCGGAATCACCGGATTCATGAGCCATGACAACATCTTGAGCATGTCCGGCGATTTTCCATGTTCTTCTTTTGTTCACACCGACGAATACGCCGCGTATAAGAATCCTGTCCTAGCGAGAGGAGACCGGCGTGATCGGAAATGCAGTCGAGGTCGAGGAAGCGCCGCCAGCCGACGAGAACCGCGCGCTGCGCGGATTCACCCGCAGGGAGGAGATCATGGCGGCGTGCGACGCGGTGATCGACCTTGCCGGCGCGCTTTTCGACGTCAGCGGACGCGATCTGCGCCAGCCGGGCCGCACGGCGCTGGCCACTGCGCGCGTGCGCCAGATCGCCATGTACGTGACCCATGTCACGCTCGGTATCGCCATGGGCGAGATCGGCCGCTGTTTCGGCCGCGACCGCACCACGGTTGTCCATGCCTGCCATCTGGTCGAGGACATGCGCGACGACGAGGAGTTCGACCGCATCGTCTCGACCTTCGAGCGGGTGGTCCGGGCTGCGTTTGACGTCAGGGGGAGTGCGCGATGAAGGCGATCGACGCGCGCGAGACGGCGCGACTTCTCAAGGTGCTCGCGCAGGCCCCCTGCCCCGTTCGGCCGGCGGCACGCGAAGGACGCCTGCTCCTGGAACGGCCCGACGGCGCACCGGTCGCGTTTTCAGTCGCCACGATCGATGCGGCGAAGCGCGCCGGGCTCGTCCGGCGCGACGGCGAACGACTGGCGCTGACGGCGGACGGCCGGATGGCGACGCGCCGCACGGAGGCACCCGTCGATGGCCATGCCGCCCAGCATCGCGAGACGATCGACGTGGTCCTGCGGCACGAGACCGGCCTGGAGGCTGCGACGATCAATCTGGCGGAATCGCCGCTGGCGCTGATCGCGCGGCGCAAGGACCGCAACGGGCGGCCGTTTCTTGACGCCGCCGAGCTTGCGGCCGGCGAACGCCTGCGCGCCGATTTCACCCGCGCCGGCATGTCGCCGCGGCTCGGCATCAACTGGGACATGCCGATCGGCGGGCGGCGTGGCGGGCCGGGATCGGCAGTGGCCGAGATGGGCGACGGGGCGCTCGACGCGAAGCGGCGGATCGCGCGGGCGGTGTCGGAGGTCGGGCCGGAGCTTTCGGGCGTCCTTCTGGACGTCTGCTGCTTCCTCAAGGGGCTTGAAGAGGTCGAGCGGGAGCGGGCATGGCCGGTGCGCTCGGCGAAGCTGATGCTGAAGACGGCGCTGGCGGCGCTGGCCCGGCATTACGAGCCGCAGGCGCGCCGTGCGGCAGGCATCCGCCATTGGGGCGGGGAAGGCTTCCGCCCCAAGATCTGAAGGCGTCAGGCCGCCTGAAGCGCGGCGGCCGCCTCGCCGCGCATGCGGCGGACCATGGCGCGCAGGCCGTTGGCGCGCTGCGGGCTCAGATGCTCGTTGAGACCAAGCTCGCGCAAGGTGTCCTCGGCATCGAGCCCGGCGATCTCGGAGGCGCGGCGGCCGGAATAGAGCGCGATCACAATGGCGACGAGGCCGCGCACGATATGCGCGTCGGAATCGCCCACGAATTCGATCCTGGGATCGGCGCCCTCGCCGATCGTCGTGTCCAGCCAGACCTGGCTGACGCATCCTTTGACCTTGTGGAGGTCGTCGCGCTTGTCATCGGGAAAGGGCGGGAGCGCGTTGCCGAGTTCGATCACGTAGCGGTACTTGTCGTCCCACTCGTCGAGATAGGCAAAATCGTCACGGATGGTCTGGAGGTCGGTCATAGGCCCGATATAGGGCCGATCCCACTTGAAGGCACGCGCTTTTCGATGCGTCAGCGGGCGGGTGCGGGCTGAGGCAGCGGGACCGTGCCGGTGACGATCGTGTCGCTGGCGATTTCGACAGACGGCATCGGGACGAGTTCGGCCGGACGCTCCTTCTCCTCGACCCAGGCGAGCACGAGGCGTGCACCCTCGCGGGCCTTCACGGCGATGGTGGAGGCAATTTCGCGACCCGTCTCGCAGACATCGGGCTTGCGCTCGCAGATGCCGGCGACGTCGCTGACCGCATCCTTGGCGGCGAAGAAGGCCGTGACGGGGCCGACCGTCTCGACATCGCCATTCTCGCTGCCGCTGCCGATCGGCAGGAAGAGCAGCACGAGCGACAACCAGAACGCCGAACGAATAAGGAAACCCATGACCCTGTCCCCGTCTTTCCGAACCGCTCCCCAGCGATCCGTGAGAAGCACAATGCACGGCTTCTTCCAAAATCACGTTGAGCCCGAGATGGGCATTTTCATGAAATTCGATTCAAGTTTTATCGTTCCATGGTTGCAGTCGATACCGGCGAAATGACGCCGCGCGAGCGGGCCCTTATCCTTTCCTTAAACGCTGGATGCGACCTTGCTGGCAGGCGTCAAAGGCGCACGAGAACAGCCCTGTAGCGAGTAGATCGAGTTGGGTCCGGCGGCGGAAAAGAAGACAATCCAGGAAGCGCTCCTGTCGGCCTGCGAGCGGCTCGTCCAGCCGCAGCTGGCAGACGCAGCCGCGCGCCTGATGCATACGCGCCTGATCGCTCTCTGCTTCGGCGGATCCTTCCTGCTTGCCGCCGCCATCATGAGCGTTACGGCGACGATCGGCCCTGTGGCAGCCTTTGCAGGCGTCGCGGCGGTGCTTGCCGCCGGACTTTCGCTCGGGCTTGCAACGGCATCGCGCGGCCTCGTCGGGCCGGTGCTCTTCGGTGCCGCTGCGGTGGGTGCCGTCATCATCGGGCTGCTCGTTGCGATTGCGGGCGGTGGCGCCTCGCCTCTCCTGCTTCTCGCCCCCGTTCTCGGCTTCGAGATCTGGCAACTGCGGGGCACGCACAGGACCATGTCCTTGGCCCTTGCATCGGCCATTGGAGCGATCTTTCTCGGCACGCTGATCGTGCCGCAGTTCGTCGTCCAGGGCGCGCCATCCGCGGCCCAGTGGCTGGCGCCGTTCCTCTACGGCCTGCTCGTCGCCCTGCGGTTCGACCCGCGCCTGCGCAAGCCGGAAGTCGCCGCTGCTGCGACCGGTGACCCGGACCTCTTCCTGCTTGGCGACCGCGTTGCCGCCACGCTCTCGCAGGACGGCAGCGTCGAGGCCCTGTCTGCGAATGCGGAAACCCTGCTCGGCCTCGCGCCGGAACTTCTTCTCGGCGCGGGTCTATTCGATCGCCTGCGCGTGACGGACCGTGTCGCCTATCGCTGCGCGATCGCCGATGCGGCGGCGGGCAAGCCCGTCCAGCCGCTCGAAGTCAATCTGCGGATGCCGGGCGAGCCGCGCGCGATCTACCAACCCTTCCAGCTCGATTTCGCGCGCGAGACCGGCGCTCGCGTACGGCTCGTCGTCGAACCGCTCGGCGAGATCGCCCGGTTGCGCCGCGAGCTTGCCGAGACGCGGGATGCGGTCGACCAAGGCGAGACGGCCAAGAGCCGCTTCCTGGCCGCCGTCAGCCACGAACTGCGCACGCCGCTCAATGCCATCATCGGCTTCTCCGACTTCCTGATGCACGAGGAGATTGCCGGACCGCTGGCGCCGCGCCAGCGCGAGCAGCTGGGGCATATCCGCGAGGCGGGCCACCATCTTCTGTCGGTCGTCAATGCGATTCTCGACGTCACCAAGATCGAGTCCGGCACCTATGCGATCAGCCTCGAGCGCTGCTCGGTTGCCGAACTGGTCGGCCGCGCGACGGCGATGCTGTCCGAGCAGGCGGCTGCCAGGCGAATCGCGATGACGACCCGCATCGACGCCGATGCCGGCCAGCTGATGGCCGATCCGCGCGCGGTGCAGCAGATGCTGATCAACCTCTTGTCGAACGCCATCAAGTTCACCGAGGATGGCGGGCGTATCGAGATCCGGGCACGCCAGCGCGAGGGGCGGGTGCTGCTTTCCGTCAGCGATACGGGCATCGGCATCGCGGCCGACGATCTGGAGCGGCTCTGCAAGCCGTTCGCACAAGTCCAGAACGACTATACGCGGAAGTTCGAGGGAACGGGGCTGGGGCTCTCCCTCGTCAAGGGGCTGGTCGAGCTCCACCGCGGAACCATGTCGATCGAAAGCGCGCCCTGCCTGGGCACCAGCGTGACGATCGGCCTGCCGGGCGCAGAAGACAAGGACGCGAATGTCAGCGGAGGAGAAGGCCATGAAGCGCCGCGGAAAATCGCGTAAGGCCGCGAAGGCGCCCAACCGGCTCGCCTGGGGCGGCGGTACCGCGCTGGCCATCGTCTTCGCCTTCGTCGCCTCGAATGCGATGTGGTACCAGCCGCATGGCCATCTGCGCCCGCTGGTCGTCACGCGCACACCCGCCACGCCGTCGCCCTCGCAGCCCGTGCAGGAGGCGCGGTCGCCCGCTGCCGACCGTCCGGCCGACATCTCCATCCAGCGCCTGTCGCTGCCCGACGAGATCGCCGTGCCGCGGCTTACCGCACCGGCTGCGCCCGGCCCCGTTCCGCCACGCGCCGTTGGCGATCCCGTCGTTACGGAAGCGCAGCGCATCATGGCCGAGCTCGGCATCTACAAGGGCGAGGTCGACGGGCTGACGGGGCCACAGACCAACGAGGCGATCAGCCGCTATCGCAGGATGGTCGGCCTGCCGGACGGCACGACCGTCGACGGCCAGCTCCTGTCCTCGCTTGGCGCGCGCGTCGACAGCGCACGCCTGCAGCCGCCTCGGCCGAGCCTGGAGCAGACGGCTGCCGTGCGGCCAGTCCCAAGCGCGCCGGTGCCCACAGCGCCGGCGAGCGTGTCGGTCGAGCGCATCCAGGCCGGTCTGCGCGCCTTCGGGAACGAGAAGGTCGATGTCGATGGCCGCGTCGGGCCGAACACGAGCGCGGCGATCCGGGAGTTCCAGTCGCTCTTCGGCCTGCCCGTAACCGGCCAGCCCGACCCGGACGTTTTCGCCAAGATGACCGAGATCGGCCTCATCCAGTAGACTGCCTGTCGGCTTCTTCCGGAACCGCTTGCGTCCTATATGGGTTCAGACTGAAAGGCATCGCGCCCGCGGCGCCATTTTCAACTCCGACCCGTAGAGCTCCGCCCCGGCGGAGAACGAGATGACGCCGAGACGCCGCCTCAAGACGCCCTCCATCATCCGCCAGTTGCGCAAGCCGCAGCGATCTTTCGTGCCGGGCGAAGGCCACGGCAGTGGCGACCTCGTCGTCGCCTCCTACAACATCCATAAATGCGTCGGTACGGACGGGCGGTTCGACCCGTCACGCACGGCCGACGTCATCGCCGAGCTCGACGCGGACGTCGTAGCGCTTCAGGAGGCCGACAAGCGCTTCGGCGCGCGCGACGGCTTGCTGAACCTCGACCTGATCGAGCAGCGGACGGGACTATGCGTCGTACCCGTCGCACGGACGGAGACCGGCCACGGCTGGCACGGCAATGCGCTTCTCTGCCGGTCGGGTACCCACAGGATCGTCGAACGGATTGCCCTGCCCGGAGCCGAACCGCGCGGCGCGATCGTCGTCGACCTCGATCTCGACCACGGTCCGCTCCGGCTGATCGCGGCGCATCTCGGGCTTCTGAAGCGCTCGCGCGAGCGGCAGGTGGAGACACTCATGGCAGCCGCACGACCTTCGGATGGCAGGCCGTCTCTGCTGGTCGGCGATCTCAACGAGTGGCGTCTGGGGGGGCGTTCGTCGCTGTCGGCGCTGCATCCGGATTTCGGCCCGATGGGTGCGGCGCTTGCGTCTTTTCCGGCGCAGTTCCCGGTCTTCGCGCTCGACCGGGTGTTTGCGGCACCGCATGCGATCGTGACGCGGATCGAGGTGCACGATACGCCGCTCGCGCGGATCGCCTCGGACCATCTGCCGATCAAGGCGCATCTCGACCTCGCCGCCACGACGTGACGGCGAGGATATCTCTTACGTTCAGAGAGACTTCTTCGTGAACCGCGCCAGCACACCGACGATGCCTTCGCGGAACAGCAACACGGCGATGACGAAGATCGCGCCCTGGATGATCGTGACCCAAGCGCCGTATGTCGCCAGGTAGTTCTGCATCGTGATGATGACCGCCGCGCCGACGATCGGCCCGAACACCGTGCCCATGCCGCCGAGCAGCGTCATCAGCACCACTTCGCCGGACATCGTCCAGTGCACGTCGGTGAGCGAGGCGAGCTGGAAGACGAGCGCCTTGGTGGCACCGGCAAGACCGGCAAGCGCCGCCGACAGCACGAAGACCGCGAGCTTGTAGCGATTCACCCGGTAGCCGAGCGAGATGGCGCGCGGCTCGTTCTCGCGGATCGCCTTCAGCACCTGCCCGAAAGGCGAGTGGATGATGCGGTAGATCAGGAGAAGCCCGATGAACACGATCGCGACCACGAAGAAATAGAGCGAGAAATCCGAGCGCAGGCTGATCATGCCGAAGAGGCTGCCGCGCGGCACCGACTGGATGCCGTCCTCGCCGCCAGTGAACGGCGCCTGCAGCGCGAAGAAGTAGACCATCTGCGCGAAGGCGAGCGTCACCATCGCGAAATAGATTCCCTGCCGGCGGATCGCGAGCGATCCGAAGACGAGGCCGAGGAAGGCGGCAGCGGCCGTGCCTGTCAGGATCGCCAGTTCCGGCGACACGCCCCAGACCTTCGCGGCATGCGCCGAGACATAGCTCGCCGCGCCGAAATAGGCGGCGTGGCCAAAGGAGAGCAGGCCGCCGAAACCGAGCAGAAGGTTGAAGGCGCACGCAAAGAGCGCGAAGCACAGCACCTTCATCACGAAGACCGGATAGAGGAAGTACGGCGCGGCCAGTGCCAGCACGAGCAGCAGCGCGAAGATCGCGATGTGGTGCGCGGGCATGGTCGCGGTGCTGTCGCCGGAACGTGCCGCCGGTACGTTCAGCGTTTCGGTCTCGACGGCCATCAGGCGGTCCTCCCGAACAGTCCGGCCGGGCGCACGAGCAGCACGATGGCCATGATGACGAAGATCACGACGGCAGATCCTTCCGGGTAGAAAACGCGGGTGAGGCCTTCGATGAGGCCGAGGCCGAAGCCGGTGACGATGGAGCCGAGGATCGAGCCCATGCCGCCGATGACGACGACCGCGAAGACGACGATGATGAGGTCGGCACCCATGTTCGGGTTGACCGAGTAGATCGGCGCGGCAAGCACGCCGGCGAAGGCGGCAAGCGCGACGCCGAAGCCGTAGGTGAGCGTGATCATCAGCGGCACGTTGATGCCGAAGGCGCCGACGAGCGTCGGGTTCTCGGTCGCGGCGCGCAGATAGGCGCCGAGCCGCGTCTTCTCGATCACGAACCAGGTCGCGAGGCAGACGACCAGCGAGGCGAAGATGACCCAGCCGCGATAATTCGGCAGGAACATGAAGCCGAGGTTCTGGCCGCCGGCGAGTTGCGGCGGGATGGCGTAGGGCAGGCCCGAAATACCGTACTGGTTGCGCAGCAGGCCCTGGATGACGAGCGCGAGACCGAAAGTGAGCAGGAGGCCGTAGAGATGGTCGAGGTGGTAGAGCCTCGATATCAGCAATCGTTCGATGACGATGCCAAAGGCACCGACGATGATGGGCGCGAGCAACAGCGACGGCCAGTAGCCGATGCCGAGATACTGCAGCAGGAACCAGGCGACGAATGCGCCCAGCATGTACTGCGCACCATGCGTGAAGTTGATGATGTTGAGCAGGCCGAAGATGATGGCGAGGCCGAGGCTCAGGATGGCGTAGAAGGAACCGTTGATAAGGCCGAGCAGAAGCTGGCCGAACAGCGCTTGTGGCGGGATTCCGAGGAGTTCGAACATCTTGCGGCCCTGCGGGAGGTAATCCGGGTCATGAAGGACGGGACGTGCCGAAGGTCCGGCACGTCCCGCATTTCAGGCTGACGAGGTCAGTTGACCAGCGAGCAGCCGCCCTGGTCGAGCGGGCGGAATGCCTCTGCAGCCGGGATGGTGTCGACGGTCTCGTAGAGATCCCATGGACCTTCCGACTGATCCGGGGTCTTCACGCGGAACAGGTAGGAATCATGGGTCTTGCGGCCATCGGCGCGCACTTCACCCTGGCCGAAGAGCGGATCGTCGGTCGGCAGTTCCTTCATCTTGGCAACGACGGCTGCGCCGTCCTCATTGGAGCCAAGCGCTTCGACGGCCTTCAGGTAATGAAGGGTCGAGGCGTAGACGCCGGCCTGCACCATGGTCGGCTTCTTGCCCATCTTCTCTTCGAAGCGGGCCGACCACTCGCGGGTCTGGTCGTTCAGATCCCAATAGAAGCTTTCGGTCAGCACCAGGCCCTGCGCGACATCGAGACCGAGCGAATGCACATCGGTGATGAAGACGAGCAAACCGGCGATAGCCTGTCCACCCTGGGTGATGCCGAACTCGGAGGCCTGCTTCATCGAGTTGATCGTGTCGCCGCCGGCATTCGCAAGACCGACGACCTTTGCGCCGGAGGCCTGGGCTTGGAGCAGGAAGGACGAGAAGTCGGTGCCCGGGAACGGCGTGCGGACAGAGCCGACGACCGTGCCGCCCGCAGCCGTCACGACGGCCGCCGTGTCACGCTCCAGCGCATGGCCGAAAGCGTAGTCGGCGGTCACGAAGAACCACGAGTCGCCGCCGTTGCGCACCATGGCGCCGCCCGTACCGTTGGCGAGCTGCCAGGTGTCGTAGGTCCAGTGCACGGTGTTCGGCGAGCAGGCCGAGCCGGTCAGGTCCGACGTCGCGGCGCCGGAGTTCAGGAACACCTTGTTGGATTCGCGCGTGATGTCGTTGATGGCGAGCGCCACCGACGAGGTCGGCACGTCGAGGATGACGTCGACGTTTTCCTGGTCGTACCACTGGCGCGCAACCGTGGAGCCGACGTCCGGCTTGTTCTGGTGGTCGGCCGATACGACCTCGACGGTCATGCCCTTGTCGGCCGCGCCGAAATCATCAACCGCCATCTGGGCAGCCACAACCGAGCCCTCGCCCGCGACGTCGGCATAGATGCCGGAACGGTCGTTGAGCACGCCGAGCTTGATCGACATGTCCTGTGCGAGTGCCGAACCGGCCATCAGGCTGGCGGCGAGAGCGCCCAGGATAAATCCTGACTTCTTCATGATGTAACTCCTCCTCTTGGTGGCGCAGTTTCCCTGCGCCTTTGGGTGACCTACACGCCCAGATAGGCGTGCAGCTTGTCGATATTGGCCTCCAGTTCCTCGTTGCGGATGGTGTCGACCACCCGCCCCTGATCGACAATGTAGTGGCGGTCGGCGACCGACGACGCGAAGTGGAAGTTCTGCTCCACCAGGACGATCGTGAACCCCTCCTTCTTCAGCCGCGCGATGGTCGCGCCGATCTGCTGGACGATGACCGGGGCAAGGCCCTCGGTCGGCTCATCGAGCAGAAGCAGATTGGCGCCGGTACGCAGGATGCGGCCGATCGCCAGCATCTGCTGCTCGCCACCGGAAAGCTTGGTGCCCTGGCTCTGCAGGCGCTCCTTCAGGTTCGGGAAGATCTCGAAGACCTGCTCGACCGTGAAGCCGCCATCGCGCACCTTGGGCGGCAGCATCAGGTTTTCCTCGACAGACAGCGAAGAGAAGATGCCGCGCTCTTCCGGCACGTAGCCCATGCCGGCGCGCGCGATCAGCCGTGCGGGCATGCCGATCGTCTCCTTGCCGTCGAAGACGACCGAGCCCTTGCGCTTGCCGAGAATACCCATGACGGCCTTGAGCGTCGTCGTCTTGCCGGCGCCGTTGCGGCCCAGAAGCGTGACGACCTCGCCGGGGCGAACCTCGAAATTGACGCCGTGAAGCACGTGGCTTTCGCCGTACCAGGCCTCCAGGCGCTCGACCTTCAGAAGCGGCGCGGCAGCGCCTGCCAGCGCAGTCTTGGATGCGAGTGCGGCATCAGCCATGACCGGCTCCGATATAGGCTTCGATGACGCGGGGGTCCTTGGAGACGGTGGCGTAGTCGCCCTCCGCCAGTACCTTGCCGCGCGCCAGGACGGTGATCGTGTCCGACAGCGTCGAGACGACCGAGAGATTGTGCTCGACCATCAGGATCGTGCGGTTGGCGGAGATGCGCTTGATGAGGGCGGAGATACGCTCGACGTCCTCCTGCGTCATGCCGGCCATCGGCTCGTCGAGAAGCAGCATCTGCGGATCGAGCGCCAACGTCGTCGCGATCTCCAGCGCGCGCTTGCGACCATAGGAGAGCTCAACGGCCTTGGTGTTCATGAACTCGCCGAGACCGACATCGACCAGAAGCTCTGCCGCGCGATCATCGAACTGTGCCAGCACCTTCTGCGAGCGCCAGAAATCGAAGGAGTCGCCGCGCTTGCGCTGCAATGCGATGCGCACGTTTTCCAGAGCGGTGAGGTCCGGGAACACCGCCGAAATCTGGAACGAGCGGACAAGGCCGAGACGCGCAATATCGGCGGGCGACATCGTGGTGATGTCTTTGCCATCATAGATGATCTGGCCGCGCGAGGGCGACAGGAACTTCGTCAGAAGATTGAAGCAGGTCGTCTTTCCGGCCCCGTTCGGACCGATCAGCGCGTGGATCGTTCCGCGCCGCACATTCAGATTAACGCCGTCGACCGCAAAGAAACCCTTGAATTCCTTCGCGAGATCGCCGGCGGTCAAAATGACCCCGTCGCTCATATGCAACCAGTCCTCCTCCACGACCGTTCTCGCTCGTCCGTTTTTTCTAAGACGATCCTTCTCCCTGGATCGTCTCTGGACTGAACGCGGTCTCTTTTCTGGCCCTAACTCTGCACAGCTTGCTCGCAGTTGCAACAGCGTGAAAATACGACGATGAGGCAATGTCGCAGCGTCATTTCAACTTTAGCGCATCGAAATGCAACTGAGGCGTGCCGCATGCCGCACTTGCCCTCTTCACCCAACGGCATCGTGATTGTATGGGAAGCGCGACCCCGTTGGAGCCTTCATGGACCTCTTGCCCCTCATTGACCGGTTCGGCGAAACCGGCGCAGCGCTCTTCATCGGGCTTGCGCTCGGCGTCGCTTTCGGCGTCTTCGCGCAGCGGTCGGGATACTGCACGCGATCGGCGGCCATCGCGCTGTCGCGCGGGCGCGGCGCCGAGCCGGCCGCGATCTGGCTCGCAGGCTTCGCGGCGGCGCTTCTTGCCGTCCAGGCCATGCTCGCCTCGGGAATGGTGACGCTGTCGGAAACCCGCTTTCTCGCCAATGCCCAGAGCCTGTCCGGGGCGCTCGTCGGCGGCGGCCTGTTCGGTGTCGGCATGGCCATGACGCGCGGATGCGTGTCGCGCCTGACGGTGCTGGCTGCCGGTGGAAACCTGCGCGCGCTGGTCTCGATCCTCGTCGTGGGTCTTGCCGGCCTTGCAACCCTCGATGGTTTCCTGGTGCCCTATCGCGACAGCATCAACGCGGCGTGGAGCACAGCCGCGATCGGCAGCAACGAGGTGCTGGCGCAACTGCGATTGCCGCATACGGCCGGTGTTGCCGCCGGAGCCGCGCTCATGCTCGTCACCCTTTTCGGCGTCGCCTACGGGGCCGTCTCGGTCTGGAAGGTGATCGGCGGCATCGGCGTGGGGCTGACCGTTGCGGCCGGCTGGTACCTGTCCTTCTCGCTGTCGTCGCTTCTGTTCGATCCGATCCCCGTCGAGAGCCTCTCCTATATCCGCCCGCTCGCCGTCACGGTCGCCTCGGCGCCCGAAGGATTCGCCGGAGCCGGTCTCGAGCAGGGGCTGATTCTCGGTACGCTCGCCGGAGCTTTCCTGGCGACGCTGGCCGGCCGAAGTTTCCGCGTCCAATGGTTCGGCGAGGACGGAACGCCGCCTGTCTGGCGCTATATCGTGGGGGCGAGCCTGATGGGGTTCGGCGGCGTTCTGGCGGCCGGCTGCACGGTCGGCGCAGGGCTGTCCGGCGGATCGATCCTGGCGATCAGCGCGCTGGTGGCGCTAGGCGCGATGGTGGCGGGGGCGATTGTCGCGGATCGGGTGCTGGATAGGGGTCAGGCGTAGCGCCCGGCATCGGCACCCCCCTCTGGCCTGCCGGCCATCTCCCATTGTCGCGTCGGTTGCCGGGGCGTAGCGCGCGGCATCGGCACCCCCCTCTGGCTTGCCGGCCATCTCCCCCTCAAGGGGGGAGATTACTTAGTCGCGTTAGTTTGGTGCCTGATGCCTCAACACATTGGCCAATCTCCCCCCCTTTAGGGGGAGATGCCCGGCAGGGCAGAGGGGGTGCGGCGCGACTGGCCGCAATGCCTCAGACGCAAACGGCGGCCCGAAGGCCGCCGTTCCCGCATTCGCTATTCGGTACCGTCTTACGACAGCATGTCCTCGATGATGCCGTCGTACCAGCCGAGCGACTCCTCGTAGGTCTCCTTGCGGACCTCCGGCGTCTCGCCGACCTGCGAGACGAAAGTCGAGACCGAGGCGATCTTTTCGGGCGTCGGCTCGTACTGCGCGCCGACCTTCACGCCGTCATCGGTCTCGATCAGCGACCAGCAGGTGTTGGCGTAGCGCGCCGGGAACGTCGCCGACTGGGTCAGGTCGGCCCGGATCTGCATGGCCGCGACCTTGGCCTGGCTGTTGGCCGAGAACGCCGATTTCGGCATGTCGCCGGCAATCGAGGCGTCGCCGATGACGAAGATCGATTCATCCGCCGTCGAGCGCATGCTTGCGGGATCGATCGGCACCCAGCCGGCCTCGTTGGTCAGGCCTGCCTCGCGCGCGATCAGGCCCGCCTGCTGCGCCGGGATGATGTTGAGAAGCGCGCCCTCGAAGGTGTCGAGGTCCGTCTCGACGGTGCCGGCGGCCGCATCCACATTGACGATGCCGCCATGGACGTCGGGGCCGTACCACTCGACCACACCCGGATAGTGCTTTGCCCAGCCCTCTTCGAACAGCGCCTGCTTGGAGAAGGTCTCCTTGGGATCGATGACGAAGATCTTGGAGTTCGTCAGGCCCTTCTTCTTGAGGACATGCGCGAACATCGAGATGCGCTCGTAGGGTCCGGGCGGGCAGCGGTAGGGATTCGGCGGCGCGACGACGACGATGTTCTGGCCGTCTTCCAGCGCGTCGAGCTTCTCCTTGAGAAGCTGCGTCTGCCGGCCCGCCTTCCAGGCGTGCGGGGCGATCTCGGCATCGGCTTCCGAATAGCCCGGCACGGAATCCCACTTCAGGTCGATGCCTGGCGACAGCACGAGGCGGTCGTACTCGACGACGTCGCCATTATCGAGCGTGACGGTCTTGGCCGCCCGGTCGACGCCCTGCGCGTAGGCCGTGATCTTGGTGATGCCGTGATTGGCGACGAGCTGCGCCCAGTCATGGGTGATGTCGTCGAAGGACTGGAAGTCGCCGAGATAGAGGTTGGAGAAGAAGCAGCTCGTGAACTGCTCCGAGGCGTCGATCAGCGTCACGTCGAGCGCGCCGGCGCTGTCCTTGGCGATGTAGCGCGCGGCAGTCGCGCCGCCGGCACCACCGCCGACGACCACGACGCGCGGCCGCGCCTGGGCGCGCAGATAGGCCGGCATCGCCAGCGTGGCCACGCCAGCGCCGAGCATCAGCCCGAACTGGCGCCGGTTGAAGTTTGAAAGCGTCATCGGTTGAACCCCCATGGTGTTCGTTTGATCTAGTCGAGAGACGAGAAATGAGCGGCAAGGGCTGCGATCTCGGCATCGCCGAGGCGCGAGGCCGTGGTGACCATCACCTCGTTGTCGCGCAGCCCACTGCGGTATTCGACGAGGGCGGTCACGAAATAATCTGCGGGAAGCCCTGCGATCTGCGGAATGCCAGCCCCTCCGGACGCGCGGTGGCACGTCACGCATTCGCCGGCGAGGTAGGCGCCGTAGGCGGGATCACCCGTGATCGCGAGGATGGTCTCGACATCGCCGGCGACCGCAGGCTCGGCGTCCGCAGCGGCGCTTCCGGCGCCCGACAGGATCGCCAGCAGGCCAAACAACGGCGACATTCTCGTCTTAAACTGCAAAACTTGGCCTCCCTGACGCCGCCGCGCAAACCTCTCACGCCGCGCCATGGACGTCAAAAAACAGATTGCTCGAGATCAAGTCTCCCGGGCAATCCCATACTCTTTCGACAGTCTAAAGAAGAATGAATTGGCGCGGCGTCAGCTTACCGCAATGGCCTGCTCGTGCGTGTATACGGAACCGTCATCGTCATACCACGCAAAGCTGAAGGTGCCGCTGCGATCCACACGGGCCTGGAACTCGAAATACGGGTTTGCAGCAACGGCCGTATCAAGATCGCAAGAGAAAACGGGTTCGCCCTCGAAGGTGCACTCGAAACGGTGGATGATGCGGCGCGGCACGGACTGGCCGGAAGATTCGCGACGCAAGCCGTTCTCCATCACATGGCTGATGAGCGCGCGAACGCGGATCGGCTCGCCGGCTGCGACGGTGTCGGGGAGGCTGACGCGGGGTCTGGACGACATGGTTCTGATCCTGCGGCTCTACATCACGCAGCCACCGACGGCGACGTCGATGGTGCGCTCCGTTGCGGAGAAGGTGCCGTCGGCAAAACGCGCCACGGCGACGATCGTCTGCGACTGGGCCAGCCGGATGCGCGAGGACGCGGTGGCCGACGCCAGCAGCGGCGAGAAATGGAAGGTGGCGACGACTGGGTAGGGATTGCCCTTGCCGAGCAGGATCACCGACTCGACCCGGTCATCACCCGACAATGGCGCATCGACCGAGACGGTCACCGGGACGTTCGAGCCGTTCTCGACCCGCTCCTCGATGTCGATCGCGACGCGGTCACCCGTCGGCTCGATGCCGCCGGTAAACTCGTCGATCGCCGCGGCGACCTCGTCCTCGGTCGCCATGACGCGGTCGATGCCGAGCCAGGTGGCAAGGGCAAGCGCCGCGCTGCCTGTCAGGAACAGGCGGCGGTCGATCGGAAACGGGGCGGTGCGCGCCTTGGGCATCAGGTTCTCCGGGCGTGGACGGACGCCTGACACATAAGCAAGACAGAAATGTATCTCAACCTTCGGCCGCCCGAGCGGGAACACAAAGCGGCGAGCGGAGTTCCTATGGTCATGGGGCCGGACCCGCCATCGGGGTCCGTCATGACGTCCGGGGGCACGACAATGGCGAAAAGCACAGCCGGCACTTCGGCCGCGAAGGCAACGGCTGCGCCGTCTTCGCGGGCCGGCGCAGCGCGATCCGATGATCGGCGCAGCCTTGCCCGCCGCACGGCGATCGTCGCCGGCGTCGTGCTTGCGATCGCGCTCGCCGTCTTCATCGTCGTCTACGCGGCGTCCGGCTTCCTTCTCATCTTCGCTGGCATCCTCTTTGCCGTTCTCCTCTGCGCGCTCACCGATGCGCTCGGCAGGATCGCGCCCATTGGGCGCGGATGGCGGCTTGCCGCCGTCTGCGTCGCGCTCCTGCTGGCGATCGGCGCGTTCTTCACGAGCGTCGGTTCGGTCGCGGTCTCCCAGACGCCGGGGCTCATCCGCACGCTGGAATCCGAGATTTCCGACCTCCGCGACACAATCCGCAATTTCAGCGGCGTGGGAGAGGCGATCGAGGACGTCACGGGGATCGACACCGGCCTCGGCGGGAGCGAGAGCACGAGCGACCAGGGCGCGACATCCGGCGAGAGCACCGGTAACAGCCCGGCTGCGGGCGAAGACGGCGGCGGGTCGAGCGAGGCCTCGCCCGGCGGCCTTCTGGCGGACCTTCTCCCCGATCCGAGCGGGCTCCTCGGCCAGGTCCGCGTCGCCTTTGCCACGACCTTCGGCGTGCTCGGCAATATCGGCGTGATCGCCGTCATCGGCGTCTACATCGCGGCGCAACCGAGCGTCTACCGCAACGGCGCCGTGAAACTCGTCGCGCCGGCCAATCGAGAGCGTTTCGGCGAGGTGCTCGACGAGATCGGTCAGACGCTGCGCTACTGGCTGATCGGCCAGTTCGTCACGATGTGCATCATCGGCCTGATCGTCTGGGCGGCGCTTGCCGCCGTCGGCATGCCCGGCGCCATCCTGCTCGCGCTGACGGCGGCGCTGTTCAACTTCATCCCGATCATAGGCCCCATCCTCGCCGGCATCCCGATCGTGCTCGTCGCCATGTCGCAGGAATGGTGGGTCGTGATCTACGCGCTCGGCGTCTATGTCGCGGTCCAGATCCTCGAAGGCGACGTGCTGACGCCACTGATCCAGCGCCGCGCGATCGCGATGCCGCCGGCTGTGATTATGGCGTCGCTCCTGATCATGGGCATTCTGTTCGGGCTCGTCGGAGTGGTGCTGGCGACGCCGCTTGCCGCAGTGATCATGGTCGCGGTGAAGCGGCTTTATATCGAGGACGTGCTCGGCGACCGGACCTGAAACATCGGCAGTCGGTTGCGTCGCATCCAGCGCGCGACCAGAAGCAGCGCGACGACGGCGAGGCCGGCCGAAAAGCCCAGCCACACGCCCGCCCCGCCCATGCCGCCCCAGAAGGCGAGCACGAGGCCTAGCGGCATGCCGACGCCCCAATAACCGATCGCGGCCAGCATCATCGGCACGGCCGTATCCTGAAGCCCCCGCAGCATGCCGGCCCCGACGGCCTGCGCCCCGTCGACGATCTGGAACAGGGCCGCGATCGCCAGGAAAACAACGGCGGTGTCGACGACGGCGGCGTTGATCGGATCGGAGATATCGACGAAGGCCGAGATCAGGAGCCGCGGCGCAAAGAGCATGACGAGCGCGATGCAGGCCATGAAGCCGATGCCAAGCGCAAAGGCGGTCCAGCCGGCGCGCCGTACGGCATCCGCGTCGCCTGCTCCAACCGCGCGGCCGACGCGCACGGTCGCTGCCTGGCCGAGGCCGAGCGGCACCATGAAGCTCAGCGACGCGATCTGCATGGCGATCGCATGCGCTGCGAGCGACGTCGCATCGATCAGGCCCATGACGAAGGCGGCCGCGCTGAAGAGCCCGACCTCGAAGAGGAGAATTCCGGCGATCGGCAGGCCAAGCCGCGTCATCTCGCGAAGACGCGGCCAGTCGGCGCGCCAGAAGCGGCCGAAGAGCCGGTAGCGGCGAAAGCGGCGGTCAAGCGAAACGACGAGCGCGAGGCTGCCAAACATCAGGCAGCAGGATACCGTCGTCGCGATCCCGGAGCCGACGATGCCGAGCGCCGGGAAGCCGAGATTGCCGAACATCAGGCACCAATTGGCAAAGACGTTGAAGCCGACGGCGAAGATCATCACCGCCAACGCCCAGCCCGGCCGCTCCAGCGCCGAGACGAAGGAGCGCAGGACGATGAAGCCGTAGAACGGCAGGAGCGCCCATTGCAGCGTGCCGAGATACGAACCCGCCAGCGCCGACAGTTCGGGGTCCTGCCCCATGGCGAGCAGGATCGTCTCGCCGTTCCACATCAGCACCCAGAGAGGGATGGCAACGATGGTCGCCAGCCACAGCCCCTGACGAACGGTGCGGCGCACGTCGCGCACGCTGGACGCGCGCCTGCCGATCTCCGTGGCGACCATAGGCGAGACGGCGAGCAGAAGGCCGAGGCCGAACATCATCGGCGCGTAGTAGAAGTTGGAGCCGAGCGTGCCGGCGGCGAGCGCGTCGGGGCCGAGACGGCCCATCATCATGACGTCGGTGGCCGTCATGGCCGTCTGGGCGAGATTCGTCAGGATCATCGGCCAGGCAAGCAGCAGCGTCGCAGCGAGATCGCCGCGCCGGGTGGGCCCGCTGGTGGTCATCGACACTGTCGCCATGGTGGCGGTCTACAGGGGCCTGTGCGGATTCACAGGCCCAATGGCGGCATACCGGTTGGCTCAGCCGACTGTGGTCGCGCCCGGCTTGAAGGTCATCGACACGCCATTGATGCAGTGGCGCAGGCCGGTCGGCTGCGGGCCGTCATCGAAGATATGGCCGAGATGACCGCCGCAGCGGCGGCAATGGCACTCGGTGCGGGTCATGAAGAAGGTGTTGTCCTCCTTCGTCCCGATCGCATTCGGCACCGAGTCCCAGAAGCTCGGCCAGCCGGTGCCGGAATCGTATTTGGCTTCCGAGGAGTAGAGCGGCAGGTCGCAGCCGGCACAGTGGAACAGGCCCGCGCGCTTTTCCTCGTTGAGCGGGCTCGTGAAGGCGCGTTCGGTCGCCTCCTCGCGCAGCACGCGGTACTGCATGTCGGACAGGATCGCGCGCCACTCGGCTTCGGTCTTCACGACCTCGAAATCGCCGGTCGGCGCGGCGATAGCCTGGCCGGGTTGCGTGAGGCGCCAGAGGACGCCGCCGCCCGCCATCATGGCAGCCGCGCCGGCGCCGGCGAGGAGAAACTGACGACGATTCATGACCGTGACCTCCGTTGGGTAGAAAACGCCTATCACGTGCAGGCGCTCGCGGCGCAATCAACTCGTGTTGACGCCCCGGCCTGGAAAGAGTGCGCCCCGCAGCCGGCCGATGGGTGCAGGCATGGGCGGTGCGGGGCGCGAGGCAGAGCGGCCGTGCTCGGGATCTTCGGGATCGTTGGCCGCGCTACCGTCTCACTGGCCTCAGGCGGCCGGGAGAAGGACCTTGTCGATGACGTGGATGACGCCGTTCGACTGGCGGACATCGGCGATCGTGACGGTTGCGACGCCGCCCTGCTCGTCGGTGAGCGTGATCGTGTCGCCGTCCATATTGGCCTGCAGCGTGCAGCCGCCGACCGTCGGCACGGCGTGCGTGCCGCCGTCGTCGGCGATCATCTTGGCGAGCGCGTCCGACATGACGCTGGCCGCCACGACGTGACAGGTCAGCACCTTGGTCAGCTGGTCCTTGTTTTCAGGCTTCAGCAGCGTGTCGACCGTGCCGGCCGGCAGGGCCTCGAAGGCCTCGTTGGTCGGCGCAAAGACGGTGAACGGACCCGGACCCGAAAGGGTCTCGACGAGGCCGGCTGCCTGGACGGCCGCGACCAGCGTCGTGTGATCTGCCGAGTTCACGGCGTTTTCAACGATGGTCTTGTCGGCGAACATCGCCGCACCGCCGACCATCGGATTGTCCTGTGCCACGGCGGCGCCGAGCATTGTGAGCGAGACGGCTCCCGCCATCAGGGCTGAAACGAGCTTACGCATTGTTTTCAAACTCCTAGACTGTCGAACACCGGCTCTTTGGGGCGGATCGTTCCATCTCTCGGCCGGCTGACAGGGGAAGACACGTTTGACCCCGTTCGCGAGTTTCAGCGTCGCGACAGTAAATCTGCCCGGACCTCGCATCCGCGAATTTCCCGTATGACGGCTGGCGTTTGTATCAGATTGCGGTAAAGTACCTAGATCGGCGGACATGGCGGACCATTGGGGGGTTCGCACCACCAGACTACCGCCCCCCTCCGTATCGGCACGTCCGGTGCGCAGCCATAAGGACTGCCCGACCATGCCCGGGAACGTGCATCAATTGCATGAGCGTTTGCCGTCGTCGCTGGAAGAGCGCCGGCAGGCTGCTCTCGAGCGCTACGACGTTCTCGACACGCCCAAGGACGGCGCCTTCGACGCCATCACCGCGCTCGCCGCGCGCTTGTTCGACGTCCCGATCGCCATCATCAGCCTCGTCGATCGCGACCGCATCTGGTTCAAGTCGCGACATGGGCTGGAGGGGGTCGATCTCGAACATGTCGAGCGGACGCCCGGCATCTGCGCGTCGGCGATGATCGACGGCGATCCGTGGGCGGTCGGCGATGCGACGCTAGACCCGCGAACGCTCGCCAATCCGCTGGTCGCCGGCGAGTTCGGCCTGCGCTGCTATGCCGGCGTGCCGCTGACGACTTCGGACGGGCACAATCTCGGCACGCTGTGCGTCATCGACCGCAAGCCTCGCGAGATCAGCGAAGACCAGATGGAGATGCTGCGCGGCCTCGCCTCTTTGGTCATGGACCAGATGGAACTGAGGCTGTCGGCGCGCGAAGCGGTCAACGCGCTGTCGGAGACGGTGGCGCAGAAGGATGCCGCACTCGCCGAAGCGGCGCTTCTCGCCCGCGAGATCGACCACCGCGTCATGAACAGCCTGCAGCTGACCTCGGCGATCCTGTCGATGCACGGCCGCATGATGGACGATCCCGTCGTCGGCGACCAATTGTCGATCGCCGCCAGCCGCGTGCAGTCGATCGCGCGCGTCCACCAGCACATCTACACGACCTCCGGCGTCGCGGAAGCCGACCTCAAGACCTATCTGGAGAACCTCTGCGCCGATCTGTCCCACATGATCCAGGCGGAATCGGCCGATGGCGCGATCGACGTCCACGCCTGCGACGCGCGGGTGGCCACCAAGCGCATCGTGGCGATCGGGCTGATCGTAAACGAGCTCGTCACCAACGCTGCCAAGCATGGGAACGGCACGGTCACGGTGCGGCTGAAGCGGGTGGACAGCGACCAGTTCGCGCTGTCGGTCGCCGATCATGGCGCCGGCCTGCCGGACAGCTACGACCCGCAATCCTCGCGCGGGCTCGGCATGAAGGTGGTGATGGCGCAGGTGCGACAGCTCGACGGAAGGCTCGCTTTCGGCAATGCCGAAAAAGGCACCGGCGCCCGGTTCACGGTGTTCTTCCCGAGCGTCTGACCCGGCCTCAGATCGCGCGGATTTCGCCGGCGGCCACAACCGGCCCCGTGGGCGCGCCGGTCGGCGACCCGCCGCCTGGCTCGAGAGAGATCGCAAACAGCGCTCCGGCGGCAATGGCCTGGCGCGTCGCCTCGTCGGTCCGCAGGCGCACGCTGTCGCCTGCGGGCACGACGCCGAGCGACAACGGCGCGTTGTCGCCCACGATCACCCAGAGCTCGAAATCCTCGCCGTCGCCGGGCGCGCCGGACACGTTCGACATACTGATTTCGCCCGCCTGCGCGTCATAGAGCGCGAGATAGCGCACGTCGGAGCCGTCTGCGGCCAGCGAAGCGGCGAGGCGTTCGACAGGCGCGCTGACCGGCTGCGGCGCCATCATCGGCACGGCGACGGCGATCGCAGCAGCGGCAACCGCGGCAAACGTCAGTCCGCGCCATACTGCCAGGCTCTGCCAGAAGCCCGGACGGGCCGGCGCGACGTTTGCAGCCGAGGCAAAGAGCTTGCGGTCGATCGCCGCCTTCAGGGAGGCGGGCGGTTCGACAGGCACGATGGCGGCAGCGAGCGGCGCGAAATGCTGCTCCCACCTGTCGACCAGAGCTGCAAAAGCCGGCTCGGCATCGATGCGACGGGCAATCGCCGCGCGCTCCTCGAGCGACAGGACGCCGAGCACGAACTCGGCGGCAAGCAGCTCGTCGCCTCCCTCGTTCGTGTCGATATCGTCGCGTCCGCTCATCTTTCGAGACATTCCCTGAGTTTCAACAGGCTGCGTCGCAGCCAGGTTCGCATTGTGTTCAGCGGGACGCCGAAGCGCTCCGCCAAGTCGGCATAGCTGTCGCCGTCGAGATAGGCGCCTCTGACGGCGCTGGCCCGGTCCGCGTCCAGTTCTTCCAGGCAGCTGCGGATCTGCTCGCGCTCGCTGCCTGCAACGGCATTCAGTTCCGGGCCGGGTGTCGGATCGGCAATCTCAAACGCCTCGTCGATATCGGCTGTCGCCTGCCGGCGGGCACGAAGTCGGTCGATCGAATGGTTGCGTGCGATCGCCACCAGCCAGGAGATCGGGCTCAGGTCGGAGATGGCGAAACGGTCGGCCTTCGTCCAGATCTTGACGAACACCTCCTGCAGCGCCTCTTCGGCTTCGGCCCGGTCTCTCAAGACACGCAGGCATACGCCGAAAAGTTTCGCGCTGGTCAGCCGATACAGACGATCGAACGCGTCGCGATCTTTCAGCGACGTACGCACGATCAGCTTGGAGACGTCTTCCGCACTCATTCCCGCCAAACTAGAGGCACCGGCGCGGATTGCAACGACGGCGACACTTTCCCCCGACATACAAAATGATTTAAGGAGCGGCGCGTCCGCCCCGACCCGAGGAATCGCCGATGACGACCGATCCGCTCTCCAATCCCGCCGAACAGGCCCGGCTTCTGTCTGCGGCGCTGCCGTTCATGCAGCGGTACGAGAACAAGACGGTCGTGGTGAAGTATGGCGGCCATGCCATGGGCGATGCGGAGCTCGGCAAGGCGTTCGCGCGCGACATCGCGCTCCTGAAGCAGTCGGGCGTCAATCCGATCGTGGTCCATGGCGGCGGCCCGCAGATCGGGTCGATGCTGAAGACGATGGGCATCGAATCCAAGTTCGAGGGCGGCCTGCGCGTCACCGATCGTCGCACGGTCGAGATCGTCGAGATGGTGCTGGCCGGCTCTATCAACAAGGAGATCGTCGCGCTCATCAATGCCGAGGGCGAATGGGCGATCGGGCTGTGCGGCAAGGACGGCAACATGGTCTTCGCCGAAAAGGCGCGCAAGACCGTGATCGACCCCGATTCCAACATCGAGCGCGTGCTCGATCTGGGCTTCGTCGGCGAGCCCGTCGAGGTCGACCGGACGCTTCTCGACCTGCTCGCCCGCTCCGAAATGATCCCGGTGATCGCGCCCGTCGCGCCCGGCCGTGACGGCGAGACCTACAACATCAATGCCGACACCTTTGCCGGTGCGATTGCCGGCGCGCTCGGCGCCTCGCGCCTGCTCTTCCTGACCGACGTGCCGGGCGTGCTCGACAAGGACAAGCAGCTCATCGACGAACTGACCGTCAGCCAGGCGAAGAAGCTGATCGCCGACGGCACGATCTCCGGCGGGATGATCCCCAAGGTCGAGACCTGCATCGAAGCGATCGAGCGTGGCGTGCAGGGCGTGGTCATCCTCAACGGCAAGACGCCGCATGCGGTGCTGCTCGAGCTCTTCACCGAGCACGGCGCCGGCACGCTGATCGTGCCCTGAGGCAACCCCTCTAGCGCATCAGGACGAGGACGACGATGCCTGCGACGATGAGCAGGCATCCCGCAAGCTCCATGCGGTTGATGCGCTCCTTGAAGAAGAACACCGAGGCGGCGAAGGTGAAGAGCATCTCCACCTGCGCCAGCGCCTTCACGATGGCGGCGTTCTGAAGCGTCATCGCCGTGAACCATCCGAGCGATGCGATCGCCCCCATGAGCCCGGCCAGGAGCGACGGCTTCCAGGCTGCCGCGATCCGCGCGAACTCCCCACGCTCGCGCCAGGCGATCCAGGCCGTCATCACGACCACCTGGAAGGTGATGACGAAGGCGAGCGTCAACGTTCCCTGGACGACGAAATTCGGCCCGCCGAGCGATAAGGATGCCGCGCGGTAGGCAATCGCGCTGATGCCGAAAAGCAGGCCGGAGGCGAGCCCCGTCAGAGCGGTGGAGCTTACGAGCGAGGCGCCGAGATTGCGCAGGCTCATCGGCAGATGCGCGACCGAGATCAGCATCACGCCGACGACCGAGATGGCGATCGCCACCATGACGCCCGACGAAATCCCCTCGCCGAGAAGGACGAGTCCGAAGATCGCCGCCTGCACCGGCTCGGTGCGCGAATAGGCGGTGCCGACCGCGAAATTGCGGAAGGAGAAGAGGTGGACCAGCAGGAAAGTCGCCGCTATCTGCGCGATCGCGCCGACGACCGCCCAACCATAAAACAGCGCGCCGGGCTCGGGCAGGACAAAGCCGAAACCGAAGACGAGGATCGCCAGCACGCAGAGCACGAAAGGCATGCCGAACAGGAAGCGCACATAGGTCGCGCCCGTCGTGCCCATCTTCGACTTGAGGTGCTTCTGCGCGGCCGAGCGCAGGTTCTGCGCAAAGGCGGCTGCAATCGTGATCGGGATCCACAATTCCATGCGATCAGGGCTTTAGGCCCTCGATCCGTCGTCTGCAATCGGGATCAGGCGGCGCGGGACAAGCTTTCGAAGACCGAGCGGTTGCGGCCCGCGCGCTTGGCCTCGTAAAGCCGGCGGTCGGCGCTGCGGACGACATCGGTCAGCGTCGCCGACAAGCCGTCCACGGCTGCACCGATGCTGACCGTCAGCTTCACCTGCACTCCGGCCGACGTGCGCATATCAGTGGCCTCGACGGCCCGCCTGACCGTCTCGGCCAAGCGATGGGCATGGTGGCTGTCGGTACAGGGAAGGTACGCCGCAAACTCTTCGCCGCCGATGCGGGCGACCAGATCGCCAGCGCGCAGCGTTGTCCGGATGGTCGATGCAATCGCCTTCAGCGCATCGTCGCCGACGAGGTGGCCATGCGTGTCGTTGATATCCTTGAAATTGTCGGCATCGATCATCAGGAGGTGGGCGCGCGCGTCGTCGCTGCGCAGGGCCGCGACCTCGCGGAAGAAGGTCTCGCGGTTGAGGAGACCCGTCATGTCGTCGCGACGCGCTTTCTCGGCGAGAAGCCTGTGGGCGGCGGCCAGACGCTCATGCGCCTCCTCGAGGCGGTCGTGGACGGCCTGCAAGCGCGTGCGGACCCTGTAGTTGCGGTAGCAGATCGGGAAGGAAATCAGCGCCGGGCAGACGATGCACATCATGATCGCCGTGCGGCTGAACGGTGCACCCATCATCGGCAGCAGGATCGACGACAGCAGAAACGACGCTGTCACGGCAAACAGCATGACCGTCATTGAACGCGCTATAACCGACATCGCAAGCCCCCCGCCCTGCGCTACCTGCTAACGCATGATCGCTGAAGCCGGCGTGCAACCGATCGATACAATTTGAAGGAAACGCGATTTTCCTGTCATAGGAGACCCATGACGAACCTTCCCGACCCCGCCCAGTTCGAGACCATCCGCGATTGGGTCTTCGACCTCGACAACACGCTCTATCCGCATCATTCGAACCTGTTCGCACAGATCGACGTGAAGATGACGGCCTATGTCTCGGAGCTGCTGCAGCTCGACAAGGTCGAGGCACGGAAGGTCCAGAAGGAGCTCTATCGCAAGTACGGGACGACCATGTCGGGCCTCATCGCCCGCCACGGCATCGACCCGGACGACTTTCTGCAGAAGGTCCACGACATAGACTATTCATGGCTTGCGCCCGATCCGTCGCTCGGCGAGGCGATTGTGGCGCTGCCGGGCCGCAAGTTCATCTTCACCAATGGCGATCGCCGCCATGCCGAGCGCGCGGCGGGGCAGCTCGGAATTCTCGATCATTTCGAGGACATCTTCGACATCGTCGCCGCCGGGCTGGTGCCGAAGCCGGCACGTGAGCCCTACGACAAGTTCACGGCCCTGCATCGGATCGATACAGCAAACGCCGCGATGTTCGAGGACCTCGCGCGCAATCTCTCGGTGCCGAAGGCGCTCGGAATGAAGACTGTCCTGATCGTGCCGCGAAACTTCGAGCCCACCTTCTCGGAGATCTGGGAGCGCGATCCGGACCAGACCGACGATGTCGACTACGTCACCGACGATCTGGCCGGTTTCTTAAGGCAGGTGACGCCGGCGGCGTGAGCGCTACTGGCTGCGCCTGCCGCGGTCCGGCTTGACGCCGCGTTCTTCCGTCGCGCGTTCGAGCGCCTCCTCGGTATCGCTCTTCTGTTCGGGCTCGAAGAGGCCTCCGAGGCCCTTTGTGCCGACGATCGAGGCGCGGGCGCGATCGGCCTCGCCTTCGGCGTGATCGCGTTCCTGCTGGTGGCGGATCATATCGTCGTCGCTGCTGGTTCTGCCGGACATTGTGCGGTCTCCCGTTTCATGAGGAGAGAACGCCGGCTGCCGATGGCCGTTCCGCTCAGTCGTGCCGATGGACGTTCCGAGCACCGATGGCGCGCACGTCGAAGCTGATCTCGGCCTTGCCTGCCGTCTCGAACTCCAGCGTGACGGGAACCTGCTCGCCGTCGGCGAAGGCGCCGCGCACGTCAAGGAACATGAGATGCAGGCCGCCCGGCGCCAGTTCGACCGTCGCGCCCGGCTCGAGCGCCAGACCGCCTTCGACGGGGCGCATTTTCATCACGTCGTTTTCGATCGCCATGTCGTGAATCTCGACACGGCCGGCGCGCGGCGATGTGACGGCGACGAGCCGGTCGGCGGCCGCTCCGCGATTGACGATGGTGAGGTAGCCGCCGGCGGCCGGCTGGCCCGGCAGCATGGCGCGGAGCCAGGGCTTTGCAATCTCGATGTCTTCCACGACGACGGCCGACAGGTCGACGCACTCGCCGCTCGCCTGGTCGCACTGCGCCTCGCCATGCTGCGCGTGCGTGTGCTGCGCTTGGCCGGCATCGACGGTGGCGATCGAGGCGAGCGTCAGGCCGATGGCCGCGGCGGCCTGCCAGAGAAGCGAGGGCATGGAGACATCCTTTCGGCCCCCATCTGGTTCGCGATTAAGGCGTTTGCGCGGCGCAGGTATGGTGCTGTCGTCACTCATGCTCATAGAAGCGGGCGATGACCCGCCAGGCTTCCTCGGCCGTGTCGACATAGTCGATGATCGACTGGTCACCGGGCGAGATGGTGCCCTGCTCGGCCAGATAGTCGAGGTTGACCGCCTTTTCCCAGAATTCCTTGCCGAACAGCAGCACGGGAACGCGCTCCATGCGCCCGGTCTGGATGAGCGTCAGCGTCTCGAAAAGCTCGTCCATCGTGCCGTAGCCGCCGGGGAAGACCGCGACGGCCTTGGCGCGCATGACGAAGTGCATCTTGCGGATCGCAAAATAGTGGAAGTTGAAGCAGAGCTCGGGCGTCACGTAGAGGTTGGGCGCCTGCTCGTGCGGCAGGACGATGTTGAGGCCGATCGAGGGCGCGCCGACATCGGCTGCACCACGGTTGCCTGCCTCCATGACGCCCGGCCCGCCGCCCGTCACGACGACATACTCGCTGTAGCCGGACGCCGCCGAATGGCGCGAGCAGAGCCGTGCGAACTCGCGCGCTTCCTCGTAGTAGCGCGCATTCTTCAGGAGGTTCTTCTCCTGCACCTCGTTCTTGGCCGCCCAGGCGGGGCCGCCCGGCTCGGGGATGCGCGCGCCGCCGAAGAGCACCACGGTCGAGCAGATGTTGCGCTCGGCGAGCGCGAGATCCGGCTTGAGAAGTTCGAGCTGCAGGCGCACGGGACGAAGCTCGCGCCGCGTCATGAAGTCGGCGTCGTCCCAGGCGAGCCGATAGGTCGGCGCGCGGGTCTGCGGCGTGTCGGGAACGCTTTTCGCCCGCTCGCGGTCCTCATCGGAGTGCGAAAGCGGCGACCAGCCGCTCCTGTCTTCGGAATTCATGCGTTCAAAGCCCTCAAGATCGGTGGTGTCCCGCGCGATTGACCGCCCCGGACGCTTCGCATAGGGTCCGCGCCGATCGCGACCCCGGTTCCCGTGACCGTAGCGGTTACCCCTTAACAGCACATCCCAAACGGAGCCGCCAATGACCCCGCCCGATTTCGCTTCGCTCGAAAAGACGATCGAGGAGGCGTTCGAGAACCGGGATCAGGTCTCCACCGCAACGCGCGGCGAGGTTCGCGATGCGGTCGTCACGTCGCTCGACATGCTCGACAAGGGCAAGGCCCGCGTCGCCGAGCGGCAGGCCGACGGCTCGTGGACGGTCAACCAGTGGCTGAAGAAGGCAGTGTTGCTCTCCTTCAGGCTCAACCCGATGGAGATCATCAAGGGCGGACCGGGCGATGCCGTCTGGTGGGACAAGGTCGCCTCCAAATTCGACGGCTGGTCGGCCAATGAATTCGAGAAGGCCGGCTTCCGCGCCGTGCCCAATGCGATCGTGCGCCATTCGGCCTTCATCGCGCCGGGCGCCATCCTGATGCCGTCCTTCGTCAATCTCGGCGCCTATGTCGGGGAGGGCACGATGGTCGACACCTGGGCGACCGTCGGCTCCTGCGCGCAGATCGGCAAGAACGTGCATCTGTCGGGCGGCGTCGGAATCGGCGGCGTGCTCGAGCCGATGCAGGCCGGACCGACGATCATCGAGGACAACTGCTTCATCGGCGCCCGCTCGGAAGTGGTGGAAGGTTGCATCGTGCGCGAGGGCTCTGTGCTCGGCATGGGCGTCTTCATCGGCAAGTCGACCAAGATCGTCGACCGCGAGACAGGCTCCATCACCTATGGCGAAGTGCCGCCCTACTCGGTCGTCGTCGCCGGCACGCTGCCCGGCAAGCCGATGGGCAATGGCGAGCCCGGGCCCGGCCTCTATTGCGCGGTCATCGTGAAGAAGGTCGACGAGAAGACGCGCTCGAAGACGTCGATCAACGATCTTCTGAGGGACTGAGCGATGGCGCAGGGCGGCCTTCCCTGGCTCTTTTTCGGCGTATCCGGCCGCGTCGGGCGCGTTGCTTATTTCCTGGCGGGGCTGTTTCTCGCGATCATCCAGGCCTTCCTGCTCTACCGGTTCACGCTCGTGCCGGAAGGCACGTCGGCCAGCCAGTTCTGGGCGATGCTGTTTTCGGCGGCCGTCATCGTGTCGATCTGGTCGAACGTGGCGCTGGGCATCAAGCGGCTGCACGATTTCGACAAGCCGGGACTGCTCGCCGTCTCGCTCTTCATCCCGATCGTCTCGATCATGGCCTTCGTGCTTCTCTGCTTCGTGCCGGGAACCGTTGGGCCGAACCGCTACGGCCCCGGCCCGGATCGGCCCGCTCAGTAACCACGTCGGCGGGCAATCGTTTGGACAAGTGACAGGCGGGACCGCTTCGATTATCCCTCGACCCATGCACCTGCCGGTCGATCCCGTCGAAAATCTCCAGACGCTGCTGCGCTGTCCCTCCGTGACGCCGGATGAGGGCGGCGCGCTCTCCGCGCTCGCAGCCATGCTCGAGCCCATGGGTTTCGTCGTCGAACGGCCGGTCTTTTCCGAAGACGGCACGCCCGACGTCGAGAACCTCTATGCGCGGCTCGGGCGGAGCGGGCGGCACCTGATGTTTGCCGGCCATACGGACGTCGTTCCGCCTGGCGACATCGCCGCCTGGACGCATGGGCCGTTCGCGGGCGAGATCGCGGATGGGCGCCTGTTCGGGCGCGGTGCGGTCGACATGAAGGGCGGGATCGCCTGTTTCGTCGCCGCTGTCGCCCGCCATTTCGCCGAGGGCGGCAACCTGCCCGGCTCGGTCTCTCTGCTCATCACCGGTGACGAGGAAGGTCCCTCGATCAACGGCACGGTCAAGCTTCTCGACTGGGCGGCTGAGCGCGGCGAGCGCTGGGACGGCGCGATCGTCGGCGAGCCGACCAATCCCGACGAAATCGGCGATATGATCAAGATCGGGCGGCGCGGCTCGCTGTCGGGACGGGTCACCGTATGCGGCCGGCAAGGCCATGTTGCCTATCCGCATCTGGCCGCAAACCCAATCCCGCCGATGCTCTCCATGCTGCAAGCCTTGATCGACCCGCCATTCGACGAAGGCAGCGCCAGCTTCCAGCCCACCAATCTGGAGATCACCAGCGTCGATACCGGCAACCCGTCGGTGAACGTCATTCCGGCCAAGGCCGAGGCGAGCTTCAACGTGCGCTTCAACGATCACTGGAGCGCCGAGACGCTGCGCACGGAGATCGCGGCGCGGCTTGCGCGCGCCGCGGCCGACAGCGGTGCGGAGATCACCTTCGACATCGCCTGGCGCGACCGTCCGAGCCCGGTCTTCCTGACGCGCGACGATGCGCTCATCGACGGCCTGTCGGATGCCATCGAGGCGGTGACCGGCCGCCAGCCGAAGCTCTCCACCTCGGGCGGCACATCGGATGCGCGCTTCATCAAGGATTACTGCCCGGTCGTCGAGTTCGGGCTGGTCGGCCAGACCATGCACATGGTCGATGAACATGTCGCGCTCGGCGATCTTGAAACGCTGACCGAGATCTATCGCCGCTTCCTCAAGAACTGGCTCGCCTGACATGCCGCCTATCGACGATGTCCAGCGCGGGCTCGCAGCCTCCCTCCGCATGATGGCCGGCCGCGCTGACGCGCTGCGCCAGCACGATCTATCCATAGACGGCTTCTGGAACTCGTTCTTCGCGATCGTCGTGGCGCTGCCGCCGCTCACCGTCGGCTGGGTCGCCAACGCGGATGTAACGGCTGCCAATCCGGATTCGTTTGCCTCGCGGCTTGCCGCCGTCATCAAGCTCGCGCTCGTCGATGTGACCGTCTGGATTCTGCCGCTCGTCACCTTCATGCTGATTGCGACGCAAGCGGGCCTGCGCTCGCGCGTCGTGCCCTATGTGGTCGCGACGAACTGGGGCGGTGCGGTCTTTGCCTGGATCATGCTGCCGCCATCGCTGATCTGGATGGTGACCGGCGAGGTGGGCGACCTCGTCGCGATCCTGTCGCTGTTCCTGTTCGGACTGTCGCTGGTGCTGTCGTGGCGGCTGACCAATGCCGCACTTCAGAAAGGGCCGGCGATCGCGACAGGCATCTTCGTCGGTCTGCTATCGCTGTCTTTCGTCGTGCTCTTCGTGCTTCAAGGCGTCTTCGGGCTGTCCGGCGCCGGATAGTCGACCCGCACGAGGCAGAGCCCGTCGGGCGGCGCCACAGGGCCGCACGCCGCGCGATCGGCTGCCGCAAGCGCCGCCGCCATGTCGTCGGGCGACCAAGCCCCCTCGCCCACCCGCTTCAGCGAGCCGACCATCGAGCGGACCTGATTGTGCAGGAACGATCGCGCAGAGGCGTGGACGCGGATCGCGTCGCCCTCGCGCACCACGTCGAGCCGATCGAGCGTCCGAACCGGCGAATCCGCCTGGCATTGCACGGAGCGGAAGGTCGTGAAGTCGTGCTTGCCGAGAAGACGCTGCGCGGCCACGTGCATGGCGTCGGCATCGAGCGCGCGCGGCACGTGCCAGACCAGCCCCCGGTCGATGGCCGGCGGCGCGCGTCGGTTGAGGATCGTGTAGACGTAGTGCCGGGCAACGGCCGAGAATCGGGCGTCGAAACTCTCGTCGACCTCGTCGACAGCCGTGGCAGCGATGCGCTCGCCGGCGAGCTTCAGATGCGCGTTCATCGCACCCATCAGCTTGTCTGCCCGCCAGTTGCGCGACAGATCGGCATGGATGACCTGGCCGGTCGCATGCACGCCAGAATCGGTGCGGCCGGCGGCGCGGATGCGCACCGCCTCGCCGGTGAATGCGAGGATCGCCGCCTCTATCGCGCCCTGCACCGTCGGCACGCCGTCCTGCAGCTGCCAGCCTGCATAGGCGGCGCCGTGATACTCGATGTCGATCCGGTAGCGGGGCATGATCAAAGCGCCGAGAAGGCGGGTGCGTAGCGAAGGCGGCCGATTTCGGGTGCCGCACCGAAGGCCAAAGCCTGCAGCGCCTCGCTCTGATAGTCGCTTGCAAAGGCCGCGGCGCGGGCATGCGTGTAGCCGAAGCGGCCGTAATAGGCCGGATCGCCGAGAACGATCGACAGCGTTTCGCCCTTCAAGGCCAGCACGCCGTGCGCATGCTCGATCAGGCTGGTGCCGATGCCGGTTTTCTGCGCGTCCGGCGCAATGGCAACCGGGGCGAGCGCGACGGCGTCGTGCGTCGTGCCGTCTCCCTCGACGACGAGGCGCGAGAACAGCACATGACCGACGAGATTGCCCTCGTGCAGCGCCACCAGTTCGAGCACGGCGTCACTATCGGCAACGAGCGCATCGACGAGACGCGCTTCGTCATCCTGTCCGAAGGCTGAGGCCACAAGATCGCGGATCGCGGCGCGATCGCTCTCGTCTGCCTCGCGGATCACGAGACCGCGGATCACGACAGCGCCTTCCCGTCGAAGCCGTTGCGGAAGGCGGCACCCGGCTGCGGGCGGCCGCCTGCGCGCTGGACCTCGACGAGGCGAAGTGCCCCGGTGCCGCAGGTGACGGTGAGATCGTCGGCTATGATCGTGCCGGGCGCGCCGGCACCGTCGGTCGGCTCGCTGCGCAGCGCCTTCAGGCGCTCCTTGCGCCCGCCGGCGTCGAACTCGCACCAGGCTCCGGGGAACGGCGCGAGGCCGCGGATTAGGTTGTGGATGTCGGCCGCCGGCAGCGACCAGTCGATCCGCGCCTCTTCCTTGGCTATCTTGCGGGCGTAGGTCGCGCCTTCGCCCGGCTGCGGGACGAGCGTGAGCGTTTCGGCCTCGAGACGATCGAGCGCTTCCACCATCAGCCGTGCGCCCTCACCCATCAACCGGTCATGCAACTCGCCGGCCGTCATGGTCGGGCCGATCGGCACGCGGGCAGTGAGCGCGACCGGGCCGGTGTCGAGGCCTTCATCCATTTTCATGATCATCATGCCGGTTTCGGCATCACCGGCCATGATGGCGCGCTGGATGGGCGCGGCACCGCGCCATCGGGGCAGCAGCGAGGCGTGGCCGTTGAAGGCGCCGAGCCGCGTGCCGTCGAGTATCGCCTTCGGCAGGAGAAGCCCATAGGCGACCACGACGGCGACATCCGCGTTCAACGCGGCAAAACGCTCCTGCTCGTCCGGCGATTTCAGCGACACGGGGCAACGAACTTCGAGGCCTGGTTCCTCGGCAAGCTTTTGGACCGGAGACGGTGTGGGCTCGAGCCCGCGACGCCCGGCCGGACGCGGCGGCTGGGTGTAGACGGCAGCGATCTCGTGGCCGGCATCGTGCACGGCGCGCAGCGTCGCCGCCGCAAACTCGGGCGTCCCCATGAAGATGACGCGCAGGCTCATCGTGCGGCCTCGAACGGATTGACCAGCCTGACGTCGAGCCCCTCGAAATCGCGCACATTGCGCGTTGCCAGCGTCGCGCCATGAACGATGGCGATGGCGGCGATCATGGCGTCGGGCAGACCCAGAACCCGGCCACGCGCCTGTTCTTCCGCGCGAAGCCGGCCAGCAAGTAGCGGAGCGGGATGCACGAACTCCAGAATGCGGTCCCGAAATCGATCTTCCATGTGGGCCTTCAGCGCGTCGAGATACACCGTCCGGCCCGTCTTGCGACGATAGTGCTCAGCGCCGAAACTGAGTTCCATGATGACCGGCCCGCAGACAAAGAGCGTTTCGATCGGGTTGCGTTCAAGCCAGCGGCCTGCTGCTTCGTCCGGTCTCGGCTTCCCGAACTCGGAGACGACGTTGGTATCGAGCAGGATCACTCGAAATCCGGCACCGGACGCCCGAAATCCTTTTTCCGCTGTGCTTCAATCTCGTCCATGATGCGGGAGTACTCGTCGTCGAGCGGGCCGGCTTCCTCGAATGCGCTGCGCAGCGCTTCCAGCGCGTTTGCAAACTGGCGTGGTTCGGGGGCTTCCACAGTTGCAAGGCTGCGACGGATCTGCACCTTCGCCTCTTCCGACAGGCTTCGTCCGTTCCGGCGCGCGCGCTGTTCAAGCTCCGCCTTCATCGCATCGGGAATGTTGCGGATCAGCAGATCACCCATCAACGCCTCCAGTGGGTGATATCAACGATATCACCCGCAGCTTCGTGCAGCAATGTCAGGCGGTGACGCGATCGCGGGCGAGCTTCTTGAACTTGCGCACGACCATGTCGCGCTTGAGCCGGGAGATATGGTCGATGAAGAGAACGCCGTCGAGGTGGTCGATCTCGTGCTGCAGGCATGTCGCCATCAGCCCGTCGGCCTTCATCTCGTGCGTCTTCCCGTCGATGCCCTGGTAGCGGACGGTGATCTCGGCGGGGCGCTCGACCTCGGCATAATAATCCGGGATCGAGAGGCAGCCTTCCTCGTGGATGTTGACGTCGTCGCCGCTTCCCAGGATCTGCGGGTTGATGAAGATGTGCGGCTCCTTCGGCGCATCTTCCTTGGCGAGGTCGATGACCAGCATGCGGATCGGCTCGCCGACCTGGATCGCCGCCAGCCCGATGCCGGGCGCGTCGTACATCGTCTCCAGCATGTCCTGCGAGAAGCGCTTGAGATCGTCGTCGATGCGTTCGATCGGCTTCGAGACCTGGCGCAGCAGCGGATCGGGGAGGATGATGAGGGGGCGGATCGTCATGGCGCTCACCTAATCGCTCGCCATGGAGCCGTCAACGCATGCCCGAGGCGTGTTCCTGTTTTGGTCTTATGCGGCCCGGTCGAATCGTCTAGGCTTCGCCGATGAACGATCTTTCGACGCTTCTCGCCGCGCCCGTCCTCCAGATCGGCCAGACGACCATGACGCTCGGCCATCTGCTGGCACTTGCCGGCGTGCTCGTCGTCGCGCTCATCCTGTGGCTTGCGATCGGCCTGTCGCGGGCGGCGCGCGCCCGGGTGGAAGCCGCGGAAGAGGCAGCAGCGCGCGCCATCGCAGCCGAGGCGCGGATGGCGGAGATCACCAAGGCGCAAGCCGAGATGCAGGGCCGCATGGGCACGCTCGCCGAAATCTTCTCCTCGCGGCAGGCCGAGCTCAACAAGGCGATCGGCGAGCGGCTGGACGGCATGACCTCGCGCCTCGGCCATTCGATCACCGAGCAGACGAAGTCGACCCACGAGAACCTGGCAAGACTTCAGGAGAGGCTGGCCGTCATCGATACGGCGCAGACGAACATCCAATCGCTGGCGGGCCAGGTCGTGCAACTGCAGCACATCCTGTCCAACAAGCAGACGCGCGGGGCCTTCGGGCAATCGCGCATGGAAGCCATCATCCAGGACGGGCTGCCGCACGGCGCCTACGAGTTCCAGGCAACGCTGTCGAACGGCAACCGGCCGGACTGCCTGGTGCGCATGCCGAACGGGACACCGTCGCTGGTCATCGACGCCAAATTTCCGCTGGAAGCCTGGAACACGCTGCGCGAGGCGGCGGAGACCGACCAGCCGGACCTGCACCGGCAGGCGTCGGCGAACTTCCGGCGCGACATCGAGGTGCACATCAAGGCGATCTCGGAAAAATACTTCGTGCCGGGCGAGACGCAGGACACGGCCTTCCTGTTCGTGCCGTCGGAATCGATCTTCGCCGAGATCCACGAGAATTTCGACACGCTCGTCCACCGTGCCTACCGCTCGCGAATCGTCTTCGTGTCGCCGTCGCTCCTGATGCTGTCGATCCAGGTCATCCAGTCGGTGCTGAAGGATGCGCGCATGCGCGAGCAGGCGCACCTGATCCAGCACGAGGTGGTGCGGCTGATGGAAGACGTGAACCGGCTCGACGATCGGGTGCGCAAGCTGCAGGGCCACTTCATCCAGACCGGCAAGGACATCGAGATGATCGTGACCTCGACGGACAAGATCACCAAGCGCGGCGCCCGCATCGAGGCGCTGGAGCTTGCCGAGGAAAGCGGCGCCGAGAGCCAGCCGCGCGAGGAACGCGCCGTGACGTCGCGCACGGGCACGCTCAAGCTGCGCGTAGTCGACGAAGATTGACGCCTGCCCGGCGAAAGCCACATTTGCGGTCGATCGGCAATCGTCTCCCGCCAACGGTTCTCCCATGATGGTCATTCGCCCTTTCGTCACGAGCTTCGTCCTTGCCTGCGCGATTGCGCTGTCGGGCTGCATGTCGGCGCTCGACATCGGCAACCAGACCGGATCGGGTGCGGGCGTGACGGGATCGGCGACCTCCAAGGTCGCCTCCATCCGCCAGCCGCAGGGCCTGTCGCAGCTGCGCGCCGACAGGGGTCTGGAGGCCGCCGCACTGCAGCAGGCGGCCAACATGCAGCGCGCCGGGCGCATGGCGCACGACACAGGGCGCGGGCGCGATTTTGCCAGCCGCATGCGCGAACGCGAAACCGGCGGCGCGGCGGCCGAGAACATCGCCTATGGCCGCTTCGACCTCGACCGCGTCATCGACGTCTGGATGAACTCCGCAGGTCATCGCAAGAACATTCTCGACGAGCGCTTCTCGCGCTTCGGTCTAGCCTACGTCGCCGACCCGAAGGATCCGGAGCGGCGCTACTGGGCGATGGTGCTCGCGCGGTAGCGCCAGCGCGAATGCTTTGTTCACCGGCGCGGCTCTGGCGCGTCCGGTGAAGGCGGCCTACCTGTCTGCGCAACAGGAAAGGACGCTGCCATGGAAATCGGCCTCTATACATTCGGCGATGTCGGCAAGGACCCGGTCACCGGACGCATCACCAGCCCCTCGGAGCGCCTGAAGCTGCTCGTCGAGGAGATGAAGCTTGCCGACGAGGTCGGGCTCGACGTCTATGCGCTCGGCGAACATCACCGTCCCGACTATGCGGTTTCGTCGCCCGCCGTGGCGCTCGCCGCCGGCGCCGTCCAGACGAAATCGATCAAGCTGTCGAGCGCGGTGTCGGTGCTCTCCTCCGACGATCCGATCCGCGTCTTCCAGCAATTCTCGACGCTCGACAATCTCTCCGACGGCCGTGCCGAGATCATCGCCGGCCGCGGCTCCTTCATCGAGAGCTTCCCGCTCTTCGGCTACGACCTCGCCGACTACGACACGCTCTTTGCCGAGAAGCTCGAGATGCTGATCAAGCTCAACGAGAGCGAGGCGCTGACCTGGCCGGGCGGCAAGCACACGCCCGTCGTGAACGGACGCGGCGTCTATCCGCGTCCGGTCAACGGCAAGCTGCCGCTGTGGCTCGCCGTCGGCGGCACTCCGCAGTCGGTGGCGCGCGCAGCGATGCTCGGCCTGCCCCTTGCGCTGGCGATCATCGGCGGCGAGCCGGCAAGGTTTGCGCCCTTCTTCGATCTCTACCGCCAAGCCGCCACCCGCGCCGGGCGCGATCCGAAGACGCTGAAGACATCGATCAACGTGCACGGCTTCGTCGCCGAGACGACGCAACAGGCCAAGGACATCTTCTACCCGGCACAGGCCGAGGTGATGAACCGGATCGGCCGCGAGCGTGGCTGGCCGCCCACCAACCGCGCGCAGTTCGAGGCCGCAGCCGGGCCGCGCGGCGCGCAGTTCGTCGGAAGCCCGGCCGAACTCACCGACAAGATTCTCGCCCATCACGAGATCTTCGGCTTTGACCGCATCCTCATCCAGATGGCGATCGGCATCTTCGACCATGCGCAGATGATGAAGGCAATCGAGCTTCTGGGCGCGAAGGTTGCGCCGGAACTGCGCAAGTCCGCCGCAGCAAAGCAGCAGACGGCCGTCGCCTGAGGACTGCCTGGAACCGAAAGGCCGCGCGGGCGTTCTCGTGCCGCGCGGCCTCTGCCCATTGCGGGCTACTCGCCGTCGCCGGGGTGGCGGGGCATGACAATCGGCAAGAAACCAGTTCTCGACGGCGACGAGGCACCTCTGCGCGCGCGTCATCTCTCGACGATCAAGGCGATGCTGATCGGCATCTTTCTGCTCGCTTCGGTCTACGCCCTCTATTTCGCCCGCGACTTCTTCATGCCGGTGACGCTGGCGTTCCTCGCGGCGCTGACGCTGACGCCGATCGTCCGCTTCCTGCGCCGCCGCGGTGTGCCGGAAGCGATATCGGCAACGCTTCTTGTGTTTGTCTCGGCGACCGTCATCGGCCTCCTTGCCTATGCGATGAGTGGGCCGGTGGTCCAGATGGTCAACGATGCGCCCCAGATCGGCCAGAGGCTCCAGGAGCGTCTCGAGGAGTTCCGCGAACCGCTCGACCGGCTGATGCGGGTTTCCAAGCAGGTCGAGGAAGTAACCGAAGCCGCCAAGGAACCGGGCGTCCAGCGCGTTGTCGTCACGCAGCCGGGGATCGTCTCGCGCGCCGCGGGAAACCTTCTGTCTGGCAGCACCACCGCGGCGATCGTGCTGGTGCTGTCCATCTTCCTGCTCGCCTCGGGCACGATGTTCTACGAGAAGATCGTCCAGTCCTTCACCAAGATGAGCGAGAAGAAGCGCGCGCTGCGGGTCGTCTATGACGTCGAGCGCGAAATCTCGCGCTATCTCCTGACCGTCTCCGTCATCAACGTCGTTCTCGGCGCGGCAGTGGGCGTGCTCATGTGGATGCTCGGCATGCCGATGCCACTCGTCTTCGGCGTCGCGGCTGCACTGCTCAACTTCCTGCCTTACGTCGGCGCCGCCACGACGATCGTGCTCGTTGCGATCTTCTCCCTCGTCACGTTCGACAGCTTCGCCTTTGCGATGGTTCCTCCACTTGTCGTGCTCATGTGCCAAATCGTGGAAGGCCAATTCATCACGCCGCTGATCGTCGGCCGCCGCCTCGAGATCAACGCGGTGGCGATCTTTATCGCAGTCGCCTTCTGGTCATGGCTGTGGGGTTTCGTCGGCGCGCTGATCGCTGTCCCGCTGCTCGTCGTCATCAAGGTGTTCTGCGACCATTTCGAATCGCTTGCCCATGTCGGCAACTTCCTGAGCGCGCAGCAGACGGCGCAGGAGGAAGAGGAAGACCGCGAGGAAGCGCGCACCGTCGCGCCCTGATCCCCCGCCTGGCGTTTGAACGGCAGCCCGACAGCGCCTACATGGGAGCAAGCCGAAAGGATGCTCCCATGACCCGTCTGTCCGTCCTCGATCTGTCGCCCATCGTCGAAGGCAGCGACGCCGCGCAATCACTCGCAAGCACGCTCGACCTCGCGCGCCATGCCGAGCAGCTCGGCTACACGCGCTATTGGCTGGCCGAGCACCACAACATGCCGGGCATCGCGAGCGCGGCGACGGCCGTGGTCATCGGCCATGTCGCGGCCGGCACCTCGACGATCCGTGTCGGCGCGGGCGGGATCATGCTGCCAAACCACTCGCCCCTTGTCATTGCCGAGCAGTTCGGCACGCTGGCAACGCTCTATCCGGGCCGCATCGACCTCGGCATCGGCCGTGCGCCCGGCACAGACGGTCTGACCGCGCGCGCGCTGCGGCGCAACCTGGCGCAGGACATCGACACATTCCCGAACGACGTCTTGGAGCTTCTCGCCTATTTCGGGCCGGAGGAACCGGGCCGCCGCGTCAATGCGGTGCCCGGCATCGGGACGAACGTGCCGGTCTATATTCTCGGATCGAGCCTATACGGCGCGCAGCTCGCTGCGGCGCTCGGCCTTCCTTATGCCTTCGCCTCGCATTTCGCGCCGGCCGAACTCGACCGCGCGCTCGAAATCTATCGCGCGAGCTTCCGACCGTCGGAATGGCTGGAAGAGCCCTATGTCATGGCCGGCATCAACGTTGTGGCTGCCGAGACCGACGAGGAAGCACGATATCTGTTCACCTCGGTGCAGCAGGCTTTCGTCAATCTGCGCACCGGGCGCGCCGGCAGGCTGCCGCGGCCGGTGAGGGGTTACGGCGAGACGCTAGACCCGATGGCTGCCGGCATGCTCGGCCAGGCACTGGCCGCGGCCGTGATCGGGGCGCCGGACAAGGTGCGCGCAGGCGTCGACGCCTTCATCGAGCGAACCGGAGCCGACGAACTGATCGTGACGGCGCAAATCCACGACCACGAGGCTCGCCGGCGTTCCTACAAGCTTCTGGCAGATCTCTATCTCGATCGAAAGGTGCTGCGCGCCGCCGAATGACGGCGCGCAACCGGCCTGATCATCCGCGGGCGCACTGGCCCGAATAGATCACTCGGTAGCCCTCGACATCGGCCTCGCAGGCATTGCCGAAGGTGCGTTCGCGGCCACGGCGCGTAGCGCAGACCGGCGCATATTCGCGGGTGCAGAAGCGGTCGCTCTGGTTGCCGCCGCCACCGCCTCGACGGCATTCGCCGCCATAGACGATGCTGGCGCCTTCTGAGCGCGCGACGCAGGCATTGCCGTAGGTCTGCAGGTTGCCGCGGCGGTCCTCGCCGCAGACAGGGTCATATTGCTGCGTGCAGATCGGGCCCGGGCCCGGACGCGGCGGCAGCGGACGGGGGTCGTCTTCCACGACGACGGTACAGGCCGACAGCACGGCCCCGAATGCAAGCGCCAGCGCGCCGGTCTTGATCAGCGAAAATGTCATGGTCCCCTCCTCCACATCTGCGAGGTGAACCCGGGAAACGCTCAAGCGGGGTTCTGGCTCCGCCTGAGCTGTCACTTCGTTCACGACGTCGTTGATCAGGCGTGAACCGGGTCAGCGCAGATTACGCACGATTTCGGCGTCGGGGAAGCAGGTGGGCGCGCGGCCGTTCTTCTGTTGCCAGTCGCCGATCGACCGCCGGGTACGAAACCCGGCAAGGCCGTCCGCCCCGCCGACATCGTAGCCGAGGCGCTCGAGCCCGCGCTGCATGGCGGCAACTTCGGAGCGCATCAGCCCTCCGACGCGCCCCCAGGCGCCACGGAACGGCGCGCCGCCATAGGTGATGCGGTCCCCGGCATGACCGACGAAGAGTGCGTAGAGATCGCTCTCGTTGTAGGCCTTCAGCACATAGAAATTCGGCGTGACGATAAAGGCCGGGCCATGCCGGCCGGCCGGCATCATCAGGTAGCCCTCGCCGCGCAGCTCATTGTCGGGAAAAGGCCTGCCGGAGACCCGCGCGACGCCCATCGATGCCCATTCGGCGATCGGGCGACCGCGGTCGGGACCTTCGAGCGCACAGGAGACGCTGTCGGGCACCGTCACCTCGAAACCCCAGTCGCGACCCCGCACCCAGCCATAATGCGCCAGATAGTTGGCGATCGAAGCAAGCGTATCGGGCTCCGAGCCCCAGATGTCGGCACGCGCCGAGCCGTCGAACGCGATCGCGTGGCGCAGGTAGGCGGTCGGCATGAATTGCGGCTGGCCGAGCGCGCCTGCCCAGGACGAGCGCATGCGGTCCGGCCGCACGACACCGCGCTCCAGCATTTGCAGGGCGGCGAGGATTTCGGCGCGGAACATCTCCTTGCGGCGCGCAAGCCATGCCTTTGTCGCGAGAACCTCGATCGCATTGTGCGGGATATCCGCATTGCCGAAACCGGATTCGCGGCCCCAGACCGCAAGCAGGATGCCGCCCGGTACGCCGTAGCGGCCCTCAAGGCTCGCCAGGACGGATTGCAGGCGACCGCTGCGCTGGCGGCCACCATTGACGACGCCCGCGACGATGTTTTCGGCGAAATAATTGCCGGGCGAGCCGAATTCGGCCTGGTGCTGGGCCTGCGGGACGTCGGGCGTCTGACCCGGCAGGACAAGGTCGGGCAGCCGCAGATTGGGACGGATGCCGTCGAAGGCGGCCGCGAAGGTCTGCTGCGAGATGCCAGCGCGGGAGGCTTCCGGCCAGAGGTCGGTTTGCAGCCAGGTACGGAACTCGGCGTCGAGATTGGGCTGCGCGAGCGCGGCTGGCCCGAAGAGCGCGATGCAGGCGGCAAGGAGGAGGACGAGCGGATTGCGGCGCATCTGGGCTCCCGTTTCGGTCAGGTCAGAACAGGGTGCGCGAGCGCATGGCGGCCGCGAGCGTTCCCTCGTCAAGGTAATCGAGTTCGCCGCCGACGGGCACCCCATGGGCAAGCCGCGTCACCTTCACGTTCAAGCCGGCAAGCTGGTCGGTGATGTAATGCGCGGTCGTCTGGCCCTCGACGGTGGCGTTGACGGCGAGCACCACTTCGGTGACCTCGCCTTCCGCCACGCGCGAGACCAGTCCCGCGATGTTCAGGTCGTCCGGCCCGATGCCGTCGAGCGGCGACAGCGTTCCGCCCAGGACGTGGTAGCGCGCATTGAGGACGGCTGCGCGCTCCAGCGCCCAGAGATCGGAAACGTCCTCGACGACGACCAGCGTCGCGCCGTCGCGGCGCGGGTCGGTGCAGATCGTGCAGGGGTCGCTCGTATCGACGTTGCCGCAGGTCGAGCAGATGCGCACCTTGTCGGCGGCTTCCGCGAAGGCGCCGGCGAGCGGGATCAGCAGCTGATCCTTCTTCTTGACCAGATGCAGCGCCGCGCGCCGCGCCGAACGCGGACCCAGCCCCGGCAGCTTGGCCAGAAGCTGGATCAGGCGTTCGATCTCGGGACCGGCGATTCGCTTGGACATCGCGCCGGTTTAGAGCCTTTTCCGGCAAGCCGGAAGCGGGAGGCTCATTCGGCTTGCGTCGGACCCTCGGCTGCCGCAATAGCGGCTGCGACCGCATCGGGGCCCGAGGTCGGCGTGGCACCGTCGAACGAAAGCGCCGCCTGGCCACCTCCCCCCTCGATGCGTCCGGCAGATGCCAGCTGGGCCTGAGTGCGTACGCCGGTCTCGGCGCGCTCGGCCCGGCCGCGCTTCTCGTAAAAGGCGTTGCCACCGGCCTTCAGCACGTAGTGCATGTTGGGATAGGGGAACGACAGCCCGGCCTGGTGGAAGAACATCGCCTTCTGCACGTGCGGGTGGCGCTCGCCGGCGAGCACCGCATCGGCGGCTGCCATCACGTCCGGCATCGCCTTTGAATTCATCGTGCGGGTCATGACGCCGGGCGCGAACTGGTTCTTCTGGCTCACGACGCCGCAGACCGTGTTCGGGAATTCGGGCGACTCGACACGGTTCATCACGACCGTACCGACCGCGATGAGGCCTTCACGGCTGGAGCGATGCGATTCGAAGAACATGGCGCGCGCCATGCAGTCACGCGCGTCGGAGCCATGCGCCGTGCGTTGGATCGATCCGGTCGTGATGTCGTCGAGAATGTCTGTGGTGCTGGTGCAGCCAGTCGCAACAGCGCACGATAAGGCTACCGCTGCCACGGTAGTCGGTCGGATGTACACGATACTTCCCTCTCCGATCGGCCCCCACCGCCCGGCAAGCGGCTGTCCAATCGGAGTTTTGGGGCGAAAAGGTGGCGAGAAGCGTCAGTCGACCCAATTGGGCTCGGCGAAGACGACAAGATTTTCGTCGGGGTCGGCCAGCCGAACGATGCGCGTATAGTCGGCGTCCTCGATCTGCCCCGGGCGCAGGCCGGCCTGTTCGAGGCGAGCGCGCTCGTCGTCGAGGCCGGACACGATCAGTGTCAGCGTTGATTTTCCGGCCTTGTCGCCGTCTTCGTGCAGCTGGAAACCGGCGCACGTCTCGTGCCATTCGGCAAGCCCGGCCATCGGCCGTTCATCGGGATCGCGGCCGAATACGGCCGAATACCAAGCGATGCTGCGCTCGAGATCGGAACAGCTTGCATTCGCAAAGATTGCGACCAGGGACATGACGGCACCTCCAGCCCGCTTAACGGCAGCAGGTGCTGGCGGTTCCCTAGAAGGGCAGCTTGAAGCCGGCCGGCAGCGGGAGACCGGCAGTCATCTCGCGGGTCTTTTCCTGCATGGCTGCCTCGACCTTGGACTTAGCGTCGTTGTGTGCGGCGAGGATCAGGTCTTCCAGTACCTCGACGTCGTCCTCCTTGAAGAGCGACGGGTCGATCTTCAGCGCGCGCATCTCGAACTTGCCTGTGATGGTCACCTGCACGAGACCGCCGGCGGACTGGCCGCTAACCTCCATCTCCGAGATTTCCTGCTGCAGCGCCTGGAAGCGCTCCTGCATCTCGCGGGCCTTGCCCATCATGCCGAGAAGGTCCTTCATCGGGGTCTCCGTCCTAAGTGTCTAGAAAAGGTCGTCGTCATCGTCGTCGAGCCCGGGATCTGGCGGCGGCGGGGTGTCGTCTTCGACGTCCGGCGCCTCGACGGCATCGGGGATGCGCACGTCGATGATCTTGGAGCCGGGGAATTTCGCTAGCACGGCGGCCACCACCGGATCGCTGCGTGCGTCGGTCATGGCGTTGTCGCGGCGCTCGGTCTCGAGCTCGGACAGCGTCGGTCCGCCTGCCTCGCGCGACAGCGAAACGATCCAGCGCCGTCCGGTCCATTGCTGGAGGCGTTGCGTCATGTCGCCCATCAGCGTGCGCGGCGCTTCGGGCGCAAGCGCGATCTCGATCATGCCGGCCTCGATACGGACGGGGCGCACGAAGCGCTTGATCAGGACCTTGAAGGCCATGTCGCGATTGGCGTCGGCGAGCGCGACGATATCGGAAATGGTCCGGATGCGCGGGCCGGGCGTCTCGACAGGCTCCGACTGGACTGTCGGGGCCGGCTTCGACGCTTCGGCTGCGACCGGCTCGACAAGCCGCATCGTCTGTCCGCCGCCATTGACAACGGGCGCCATCGGCCGCGCGACGGCCTCCACGGAGCGTGCCGGCGCCTGTCCCGACGGTGCCGGAGACCCGCCGCCGGGAGACGGCAGGCGCGGTGCAGACGACGCGGACGCGCTGCCGTCGGAAAGCGCCTTCAGGGCCTCGTCGAGCGTCGGAAGATCGGCCGAGTGCGCGATGCGGATCAGCGCCATCTCGGCAGCCGCGACCGGGCGCGGGCTCGTCTGCACTTCGGCGATGCCCTTGCCCAGCATCTGCCAGGTGCGCGACAGGACCGGCATCGACAGCTGGCCCGCAAAGGCGACGCCGCGCTGGCGTTCCTCTTCTGCTAGAGCCGGGTCTTCGGCGGCTTGCGGCACGAAGCGCAGGCGGGTGACGAGGTGGGTGAACTCGGCCAGGTCGGTCAGGATCGCGACCGGGTCGGCTCCGCCGTCATACTGCGCGCGGAGCTCGGCAAGCGCCGAGGCGACGTCGCCCTTCATCAGGCTTTCGAAGAGCCCAATGATCCGGGTGCGGTCGGCGAGGCCGAGCATGCCGCGAACGGCCTCGGCCGTGACATTGCCCGAGCCGTGCGCGATGGCCTGGTCGAAGATCGACTGCGCGTCGCGCATCGAGCCTTCGGCGGCGCGCGCGATCGCGGCCAGCGCATCATCCTCGACGGTCACGCCTTCGAGGCCGGCGATGCGCTTCAGGTCCGACATGATCAGGCCGGCATCGATGCGGCGGAGATCGAAGCGCTGGCAGCGCGACAGGATGGTGATCGGAACCTTGCGGATCTCGGTGGTCGCGAAGATGAACTTCACGTGCGGCGGCGGTTCCTCCAGCGTCTTCAGCAGGCCGTTGAAGGCCTGCGTGGAGAGCATGTGGACCTCGTCGATGATGTAGACCTTGTAGCGCGCGGAGACCGGCGCGTAGCGGACCTGCTCGATGATCTCGCGAATGTCGTCGATGCCGGTATGCGAGGCCGCATCCATCTCGATGACGTCCATGTGGCGGCCTTCGAGGATGGCCTGGCAATGTTCGCCGAAGCCGTCCGGCTGCACGGTCGGGCGGTCGATGCCGTCCTTCTTGTAGTTGAGCGAGCGGGCGAGGATGCGGGCGGTCGTCGTCTTGCCGACGCCGCGCACGCCGGTCAGCATCCAGGCCTGGGCGATGCGGCCGGCGGCGAACGCGTTGGTCAGCGTTCGCACCATCGGCTCCTGGCCGACGAGTTCGGAGAAATCGCGCGGCCGGTACTTGCGCGCCAGCACCCGGTAGCCGGTACCGGCAGAGGTGGGCGCGTCCGTTCCGGCTTCGCTCATGACCCTCTCGTCGTCGGCTTCAACATCGGCATCCCGCCGGCGGCGCGCCGCGGCGGATGCATGGCGAAGCCGATGGCCGGAAAGGGTGGGAGGCTGGCACGGTGACCCGTGCCGGGGCTCGTTAGGGCTGCTTCCTTCCGGACCTGACCCGGTTGGCGAGTGGCTCGTCCACCACCAACCTCCCGTCCTCCATATCGTCAATCCCGGTGCTCATTGCAAGCCGGTTGATCGGCCCGATTGATGGCAAGCGGCCTTGCGGCTTGCCGGCCATGCCTCTAGCTTCGTCACGACGAGAGGGAACGTGCCGATGGTGCCGGTCATGGCCGCGGGCTTCGCGCTGGACAGAAGGCTGGAACGCGATACCGAGCCGCTGATGTGGCTCGGCCTGTGCGAACTGCGCGTGATGAACGATTCGCGCTGGCCGTGGGTCGTGCTCATTCCCCAGCGGCCCGGCATCGAGGAAATCCACGATCTCACGCCGCTCGATCAGGCGATGCTCACCTTCGAGACGGCGATGGTCGGGCAGGCTGTGAAGACTGCGACTGGCTGCAGGAAGATCAATGTCGGCGCGCTCGGCAATGTGGTGCCGCAGCTCCATGTGCACGTCATCGCCCGCGACGAGGGCGATCCGTTCTGGCCCGGGCCCGTCTGGGGCAACGGCCCTGCGCTGCCCTGGCGGCGCGAGGACCTGCACCGCTTCGTCGACCGCGTGAAGCAGAACCTTTGACCGCTTGCGAGACCTCCTGACACCATGGCGTTTCCCCTGTTCGACAGGCCGGCCGACGAGCCGAGCCGTTTCGTCGGCTTTTCCGGTGGCCGCATCGACCGGCTGTCTGAGAACCGCAGCGAAGACTCTCTACCGGCGGCTCTGGCCGACCCGGATGCGCGCTACCTGATCCAGGCATCGGGCCGCATGTGGCTGAAGCAGGCGGGCGAGGCGTTCGATCCGTGGTTCGCGCGAACCGAGATCGACGTCCTGCCGGTCGTGCTCGACAAGGCGATCTTCCTCGGGCTGCAGGACGGGCGGCCCGTCATCGCGTTGCCCGGCAAGGCGGAGCCGGAGGCGTTGCCCGAACCCCTGAAGGCGATCGACAACCGATCCGTCTACGTACAGGGGCTTGCCGACGAGCCGACGCTGGGCGCCGTCGCGCTGGCCGCATCGCTTCTCGCGTGGAACGCAGCAACGCGCTTTTGCGGGCGCTGCGGATCGCCGACCGAGATGCGCATCGGCGGGTACAAGCGCAAATGCACCGGCTGCGGCGCCGAAAGCTTTCCGCGCACCGACCCGGTCGCGATCATGCTGACGGTGACGCGCGAGCGCTGCCTGCTCGGCCGCAGCCCGCATTTCCCGCCTGGCATGTATTCCGCGCTTGCCGGCTTCATCGAGCCCGGCGAGACGATCGAGGACGCGGTGCGGCGCGAGACCTTCGAGGAATCCGGCATCCGGATCGGGCGCGTCGCCTATCATGCGAGCCAGCCCTGGCCGTTCCCTCATTCGCTGATGATCGGATGCTTCGGCGAAGCGCTCGACGAGACGATCGACGCCGACCTGACGGAGCTTGAGGACTGCCGCTGGTTCACCCGCGAGGAGACCCGCGCGATCGTGGCGGGCACGCATGCCGGCGGCGTCAGGATGCCGCCGCCGGGCGCGATCGCCGCCCACCTCATCAAGACATGGGCCGGTTCGGACTGACGCTACTCCTCGCTGCCCATCGACACGCGGAAGCCGTGCGCCGGATAGACGCCGAGGATGCGGACTTCGCGCGAGAAGAAGGTTAGTTCCTTCAGCGCCTGCGCGACGTTCTTGTCGTCGGGATGGCCTTCGATGTCGGCGTAGAACTGGGTCGCGAAGAAGGTGCCGCCGAGCTGGTAGCTCTCGAGCTTGGTCATGTTGACGCCGTTGGTCGCAAAGCCGCCCATGGCCTTGTAGAGCGCGGCGGGAATGTTGTGCACGCGGAAGACGAAGGTCGTCATCATCAGCTCGTCGGCGCGGCTGCGGTCGGTCCAGCTCTTTTCCTTCGACAGCACCACGAAGCGCGTGACGTTGTTCTCGGCGTCCTCGACGTTTTCCTCGATGATCTCGAGGCCGTAGAGCGAGGCGGCCAGCCGTGGCGCGAGCGCGGCCATCGAGCGGTCGCCCTCTTCCGAGACGATGCGCGCGGCACCGGCCGTGTCGCCGGCCACGACCGGCTTCCACCGATGCTTGCGGATCACCTTGCGGCACTGGCCGAGCGCATGGATGTGGCTGTGGACGGACTTGATCTCTTCCTTCTTCACCCCCGGCAGCACCATCAGCTGGAAGTGAATCGGCAGGAAGTATTCCGCTACGATGTGGAGCTTCGATTCCGGCAGGAGGTGGTGGATGTCGGCCACGCGGCCGGCGAGCGTATTTTCGATCGGGATCATGGCGAGGTCGGCCTTGCCGGTCTCGACCGCGTTGAATGCGTCCTCGAAGGACGGGCAGGGCAGCGGCTCCATGTCGGGATACATGTCGCGCGAGGCCGTGTCGGAATTCGCGCCGGGCTCGCCCTGGAAGGCGATCCTGTTGGTGGTCTTGATCATGCTGGTCCCGTCCGTCCTTCGTAGATCTTTCGTGCGCGCTCGAGATCGTCGGGCGTATCCACGCCGAGCGGCACCGCGTCGACGATCGCCGCCTCGATGCGCATGCCGGCTTCCAGCGCCCGCAATTGCTCCAGCCGCTCGCGCATTTCCAACGTCGAGGGCGGCAGCGCGACAAAGCGGGCAAGCGAGGCGCGCCGCCAAGCGTAGATGCCGACGTGATGGAAAAGGGGTCCCTCCCCCCACGGCGCGGTCGCACGCGTAAAATAGAGGCAGGCGAGGCGGTTTCCGGGACGCGGCGAGCCGACGATCTTGACCACGTTAGGGTTGGTCTTTTCGTGCTCGTCGGCGATCTCGACGCCGAGCGTCGCAAGGTCGGCCTCCGACGAGGCGAGCGTGTCGACGCAGGCGCGCACGCTTTCGGGCTCGATCGTCGGCAGGTCGCCCTGCAGGTTGACGACGACGTCGTGGCGTTCGTCAGGATCGATGCGCCTCAGGGCTTCGAAAATCCGGTCCGAACCCGACTGGTGGCTCATAGCTGTCATTTCGGCCTCGAAACCGGCAGCGATCACGGCATCGGCGACCGCCAGCGTATCGGTCGCGACCACGATCCGGCCCATCCCGGAATCGCGCGCGCGCGCGGCGACACGCACGATCATCGGCTGTCCTCCTATGTCTGCCAGCGGCTTGCCCGGCAGCCTCGTCGAGGCCATGCGGGCCGGGATCAGGACGATGGGATTCATGGATGGAAAGTTCCGGTCGATAGGCCACCCAAAGTGGCAAAAGGTCTCACTGCGCCGGGCCCTTATATGTGTTGCAAGGTGACGGCAAAAGACCTAGTTTCCGCGCGATTTTTACCGGCATCGGCCTGCCGCTCCGTGGAGGAGCGGCTTCCGTGCGGGCCCGGGCGCCCGTCAACGGCCGAATTAGGGAGCCTCGGGCCATATGGATTCTTTTGAATTGAACAAGGTGCTTGGAGCTCTGCTCGGCACCGTCTTCGTTGTCTTCTCCATCAGCCTCCTGTCCGACGCGATCTTCGCCACACACTCGCCCGAGACGCCCGGCTTCGCGATCGAGGTCTCGGAGGCGGCGGCTGGCGGTCCTGCCGAGGACGTGCCGTCCGGCCCGAGCGCGCTCGAGCTTCTGGCAACCGCCGATGCGGCAGCCGGCCAGGCTTCGTTCCGCCGCTGCACGGCCTGTCACACCGCTGAGGAAGGCGGCGCCAACCGCGTCGGTCCGAACCTCTGGGGCATCGTGAACCGCCCGGTCGCGGGCAAGGAAGGCTTCGCCTATTCGGCCGGCATGCAGGCCTTTGCCGAAGGCGGCACGGTCTGGGATTTCGAGCACCTGTCGGGCTTCCTCGTGAATCCGCGCAGCTATGTTCAGGGCACGTCGATGTCGTTTGCCGGCATTTCCGACCCGCAGGAAGAGGCGAACCTGATCGCTTACCTCAACACGCTGTCGGCCACGCCCGCGCCGCTGCCCGAAATTGCGCCCGCCGCTGCAGAAGAGGCTCCTGCCGAGGATGCAGCCGCTCCCGCCGAGGGCGAGGCCGCACCGGCTGATGCCGCAGCGCCGACCGAGGCTACGCCGGCGACCCCGACGCCCGAGACGGACGGCACCGATGCCGGCGCCGAGCCCGACGCAGCGACGCCGGCCGTGCCGCAAGCTGGTGACGGCCAGTCCGCGCCGGAAGGCCAGGTTACACCCGAAGACGCCGCGCCGGCCGAAGAGGAGGAGCAGACCTCCGCTCCTGCCCAGGCCGATCAGGCTGCGGCGCCTGCAGCCGCACCGGCCGGGCAGCAAGCTGCAGCCGCTCCCGCCGCCGCCGGTCCGGGTTCCGAGGCGCTGGCGCTCGTTGCGACGGCCGACGTGGCCGCTGGCGAAGCCTTCTTCCGCCGCTGCGCAGCCTGCCACACGGCAGAGCAGGGCGGCGCCAACCGCGTCGGCCCCAACCTCTGGGACGTCGTGAACCGTCCGGTCGCGAGCGTCGAGGGCTACACCTACTCGGCCGCGATGGAGGCCTATGCCGAAGGTGGTCGCACCTGGGATCTGCCGACGCTCAGCGCCTATCTCGTCGACCCGCGCGGGACGGTGCCCGGCACCCGCATGGCCTTCGCCGGCATCCCGAACCCGCAGGACGAGGCGAACGTGCTCGCCTATCTCCGCTCGCTGTCGGAAAACCCGGCGCCGCTGCAGTAGGCCGCTCACGGGATCGTCACCGATCGTTCATGAAAAAGCCGGGTTCGACCCGGCTTTTTCTTTGCGCAGGTTTTCAGTCGCGCGACCGGAAAAGCATCCGTCACGGGTTCCCATCGTCGATCCGTCCGCTAGTCTGGAACCAATGAAGTCAAGACAGGGACCGACATGATCGCAGCCGCCCGCCGCCTTCCCGCCCTCCTTCTGGCCTTCGCGCTTACCCTGCCGGCGCAAGCCCAGGATGCTGGCGGGGACATGCCGGAAACGCAGTGGCGCACGACCTCGTCCCTGATCGATCCCGAGGCCGAGGGCGCGCCGTTCGAGCGCTATGCGTACGTCAATCCCGATGCGCCCAAGGGCGGCACGCTGAATTCGGCCGCCTTCGGCACGTTCGACAGCTTCAATCCCTTCATCGTGCGCGGCACGCCCGGCGCGGGCTTCAGCCAGTTCGGCGGGTTCCTGTGGGACACGCTGATGCAGCAGTCGCTCGACGAGGCCGGCACAAGCCACGGGCTAATCGCCGAGGCCTTCACCTATCCGGAGGACTATTCCTGGGCGATCTACCGCCTCAACCCCGATGCGCGCTGGCATGACGGGCAGCCGATCACCGTGGAGGACGTGATCTGGTCCTTCGAGATGCTGAAGGAAATCAGCCCCGCCTATAACCGCTACTACGCCAACGTGACCGAGGCGGTCGCGGTATCGAACAGCGAGGTTCGCTTCACCTTCGACCAGACGGGCAATCGCGAACTGCCGCACATCATGGGCGACCTGGCGGTGCTGCCCAAGCACTGGTGGGAAGGCACCGATCCGCGCGGACGCCAGCGCAACATCCGCAACCCTTCGCTCGAGCCACCGCTCGGCTCCGGCCCCTATCGCGTCGGCTCCTTCCAGCCCGGATCGCGCATCGAGTGGCTGCGGGTCGAGGATTACTGGGCCGCCGACCTGCCGGTGAACGTCGGCCGCAACAATTTCGACCGCATGGTCTACACCTATTTCCAGGACGACAACGCCCAGTTCCTTGCCTTCACCAAGGGCGGGATCGAGGACATCCGCCGCGAGCTGAGCACGCGGCGCTGGGCCTCTGAGTACAACTTCCCGGCCTTCGAGCGCGGCGCGGTGGTCAAGCGCGAGTTCACGTCGGGCGGCATCGAGGGTCTGCAGTCCTTCGCCTTCAACATGCGCCTGCCGCGCTTCCAGGACCGGCGCGTGCGTCAGGCGCTGACCTATGTCTACAATTTCGAGGAGCAGAACCGGCTGCAGTTCTTCGGGCTGAACGAGCGCTTCACGAGCTATTTCCAGAAGTCGGAACTCGCGTCGTCCGGCCTGCCGCAGGGCGAGGAACTCGAAATCCTCGAGCGCTTCCGCGACCAGCTGCCCGAGGAAGTGTTCACGCAGGAGTTCACGCTCCCGGTCTTCGACACGCCGCAGGCCGAGCGCGACAATCTCCGCCAGGCGGTGCGGCTGTTCCAGGAAGCCGGCTGGATGATCCGCGACGGTCGCATGGTGCACAACGACACCGGCGAGCAGTTCCGCATCGAGTTCCTTGGCGCCTCGCCGACATCGGAGGTGATCGCCGGCGGCTTCATCGCCAATCTGCGCCGCATCGGCGTCGACGCGACGCTGCGCATCGTCGACACCTCGCAATACATCCAGCGCGTCCAGGCCTTCGAGTTCGAGGCCGTAACCGCGCGCTTCCCGCAATCCGAATCGCCCGGCAACGAGCAGCGCGACTACTGGAGCTCGGAAGCGGCCGACATCCAGGGTTCGCGCAACATGCCCGGCATCAAGGATCCGGTGGTCGACGGTCTCGTCAACGAGATCATCTTCGCCACCGACCGAGAGCACCTCGTCGCCGCGACGCGCGCGCTCGACCGCGTGCTCCTGTGGAATTTCTACACGGTGCCGCAGTACTTCCAGCCGACCATGCGCTACGCCTACTGGGACAAGTTCGGCATACCGGAGACGCAGCCGCGCTATTCGGGCATCGACACGCTGTCATGGTGGGTCCGGCCCGAGCGCGAAGAGGCGATCGCCGAGGAATATGAGGAGGCCGAATGAGCCTGACGACGATCGGCCGACGCGGCTTCCTCGCGCTCGGCGGCGCCAGCCTCGCTTTGCCCTTCATCCCCGTTAGTGCCCTCGCGCAGGCGATGGGGCCGGGCGTGCCGCGGCACGGCATTGCAGCCTTCGGCGAGCTCAAGCATGGGCCCGATTTCGCGCATTTCGACTTCGTCGATCCGGCGGCTCCGAAAGGCGGGCGCATCGTCACCCAGTCGCCGGCGCGGGCCTACAACCAGAACTTCAACACGTTCGACACGCTGAACATGTACGTGCTGAGGGGCAACGGCGCGTTCGGCATGAACCTCACCTTCGCCACGCTGATGCTGTCCTCGCCCGACGAGATCGGCAGCTCCTATGCCTATGTCGCCGAGACCGCGACGGCGAGCGAGGACGGGCTGACCTGGACCTTCGCGCTCGATCCGGCAGCGCGCTTCCATGACGGGTCGCCGATCACGGCCAACGACGTCGTCTTCTCGCTGACGACGCTGCGCGACAAGGGCCACGAGAACCTTGCAAGCACTTTGCGCCAGATCGAGGCGGTCGAGGCGCCCGATGAGCGCACCGTTGTCGTCCGCCTCCTGCCCGGCACGGGCGCCTCGGTCGTGCAGACGATCGTCGCCGGCGCACCGATCTTCTCGGCCGCCTGGTGGGAAGGACGCGATTTCGGCGCGACGATCTCCGAAGCGCCGCTCGGCTCCGGTCCCTATCGCGCGGGGCGCTTCGCCTTCGGGTCCTACATCGAGTTTGACCGCGTCGCAGACGACTGGGCGGCGGCGAAGCCGATCATGGTCGGGCGCTGGAACTTCGACCGCATCCGCTACGAATATTACCGCGACCGCACGGCGGCCTTCGAGGCCTTCAAGGGCGGCAGCATCACCTTCCGCGAGGAGTTCACCTCGCGCAGCTGGGCGCTCGACTACAATTTCCCGGCGATCATCGACGGGCGGGTGAAGCGCAACGAGATCCCCGACGAGACGCCGTCGGGCGGGCAGGCCTGGTTCTTGAACACGCGCCGCGAGAAGTTCGCCGACCCGCGCGTGCGCCAGGCGATCGGCATGCTGTTCGACTTCGAATGGACCAACACGAACCTGATGTACGGCTCCTACGAGCGCTCGGCGTCGTTTTACGAAAAGACCGACTACAAGGCCTCCGGACTGCCGGATGCCGCCGAACTGGCGATCCTCGAACCCTTGCGCGGCGACCTGCAGGAGGCCGTATTCGGCGAGCCTTACGTGGCTCCGGTCTCCGACGGGTCTGGCCGCGGGCGCGAACAGGCGCGCGCGGCGCTGGCGCTGCTTACGGAAGCGGGCTGCCGGCTGGAAGGCCGCCAGCTGCTGCTCCCCAACGGCGAGCCGCTGACGATCGAGTTTCTCGACGACGACAACACGTTCGAGCCGCACCACAATAATTTCATCGCCAATCTGCGGCTGATCGGCGTCGCCGCCACCTACCGCGTGGTCGATGCCTCGCAATACACGCTGCGCATCCGCGACTTCGATTTCGACATGACCGTCTCGCGCTACACGATGCCGCTCTACCCCGACCGCTTCATCCGCCAGTTCTTCGGATCGTCCAGTGCGTCGACGCCCGGCTCCTACAATCTGGCCGGCATCGCCAACCCGGCGATCGACGCCATCCTGGACAAGGTGATTGCGGCCAAGACGCCTGACGAGTTCATCGCGGCGAACCGCGCACTCGACCGCGCACTGCGCGCGGGGCACTATTTCATCTTCCAGTGGCACAAGGCGACCAACTGGCTTGCCTTCTGGGATTATTACGATCGGCCGGACACCAAGCCGCGATACGACCGCGGCGTACTTGACACCTGGTGGACGCGCCCCGACAAGATCGCCGCATCCGGCATGTCCGGCTGACACAAGCCTGACATGCGAAACCGACGCTTGTCGCAACAATCCGATAAGAGCTGATGGGCGCCTATATCCTCCGACGCCTCCTTTTGATGATCCCGACCCTTTTCGGGATCATGGCGATATCGTTCATCGTCATCCAGTTCGCCCCTGGCGGACCGGTGGAACAGGTGATCGCGAACATCACCGGCCAAGGCGGCGGCGCGGCCGAACGGCTCGGCGGCGGCATGGCCGATGGCGGCCAGCTGCAGGGCGGCGACCAGTCCTCCTATCGCGGCGCGCAAGGGCTCGATCCGGCGTTCATCGCCGAGCTCGAGCGCCAGTTCGGCTTCGACAGGCCGCCGCTGGAGCGTTTCGGCCTGATGATCTGGAACTATGCGCGCTTCGATTTCGGCGAGAGCTATTTCCGCGACATCACGGTCATCGATCTGATCCTGGAAAAGATGCCGGTTTCGATCTCGCTCGGGCTGTGGATCACGCTGATCTCCTATGCGATCTCTATTCCGCTCGGCATCCGCAAGGCGGTCAAGGACGGTTCGGCCTTCGATGTGTGGACCAGCGGCGTCGTCATCGTCGCCTACGCCATCCCCGGCTTCCTCTTCGCCATCCTCCTGATGGTTCTGTTTGCCGGCGGATCATTCTTCGACTGGTTTCCCCTGCGCGGGCTCGTATCGGAGAACTGGGACCAGCTTTCGTGGCCCGAGCGGATCGTCGACTATTTCTGGCACCTGACCCTGCCGCTCGCCGCCATGGTGCTGTCGGCCTTCGCCACGACGACGCTTCTGACCAAGAACTCGTTTCTCGAGGAAATCCGCAAGCAATATGTGGTGACCGCACGGGCCAAGGGCCTGTCGGAACGACAGGTGCTCTATGGGCACGTTTTCCGCAATGCGATGCTGATCATCATCGCGGGCTTTCCGGGCGCCTTCATCTCGGCCTTCTTCACCGGCTCGCTGCTGATCGAGAACATCTTTTCGCTCGACGGCCTCGGCCTTCTGGGCTTCCGCTCGGTTCTCGACCGCGATTATCCGGTGGTGTTTGCCACGCTCTACATCTTCTCGCTGATCGGCCTTCTGGTCAGCCTTCTATCCGACCTTATGTATACCTGGATCGACCCGCGCATCGATTTCGAGCGGAGGGACGTCTGATGTCGGACGTGATCCTCAAGAAGGAAGTCGAGGAAGTGCGTCACGCCGCGCGACGGCCGTGGCTGTCGCCGCTCAACCAGCGCCGCTGGCAGAACTTCAAGGCAAACCGGCGCGGCTACTGGTCGCTCTGGATCTTCCTGATCCTGTTCGTGCTGTCGATGTTCGCGGAGTTCATCGCCAACGACAGGCCGATCGTCGCCTCCTACAATGGCGAGATCCTCTTCCCCGTCGTCGTCGACTATCCGGAGGAAAAGTTCGGCGGCTTCCTCGCGGTCACCGACTATCGCGATCCCTTCATCCAGGACGAGATCGAGGCGAATGGCTGGATGATCTGGCCGCCGATCCGCTACTCCTACCGGACCGTCAACAACGAGATCCCGACCGCGGCGCCGGCAAAACCTTCCTGGATGTTCACCGAGGAAGAACGCTGCGCGCGCTATGCGCTGGGCGCCGACGATCCCAACTGCACGCTCGGCAACTGGAACTGGCTCGGCACCGACGACCAGGCGCGCGACGTCGCCGCGCGCATCATCTACGGCTTCCGCATCTCCGTGCTCTTCGGACTGATCCTGACGGCGGCGTCTGCCGTCATCGGCGTATCGGCCGGCGCGGTGCAGGGCTATTTCGGCGGCTGGACGGACCTGATCTTCCAGCGCGTCATCGAGATCTGGTCCTCGATCCCGGTCCTTTACCTCATCCTCATCATCGCGGCCGTGCTGCCGCCGGGCTTCTTCATCCTGCTCGGCATCATGCTCCTGTTCTCATGGGTCGCCTTCGTCGGCGTGGTGCGGGCGGAGTTCCTGCGTGCGCGCAACTTCGAGTACGTCAACGCCGCGCGCGCACTCGGCGTGGGCAACGGCACGATCATGTTCCGCCACCTCCTGCCGAACGCCATGGTGGCGACGCTGACCTTCCTGCCGTTCATCCTCAACGGCTCGATCACGACGCTGACCTCGCTCGACTTCCTGGGTTTCGGCCTGCCGCCCGGTTCCGCCTCGCTCGGCGAACTGCTGCGCCAGGGCCAGCGCAACCTCAACGCGCCCTGGCTCGGCATCACCGGCTTCCTGTCGCTGTCGATCATGCTGTCGCTGCTGATCTTCATCGGCGAAGCGACGCGTGATGCGTTCGATCCGCGCAAGACGTTCCGGTGATGGGTGTGGCGTGGTATAATTTCGTCCGAATTCTACCGTGGAGGTCGCAATGGGCCTGAACATCAAGAACGAGGACGTGCAGGCGCTGGCCCGGCAAGTCGCTGCGGAGACTGGCGAAAGCCTGACCGGCGCGATCAAGGTCGCTCTGGAAGAGCGCCTGGCTCGCCTGCGCCGCCAGCGCAGCGTCGAGGACAAGATCAGGCGGATCGACGAAATCCTCGCCAGATTGCCGCCGGTGCCGCCGGGCGTGACGAGCGATCACTCCGATCTCTACGACGATGACGGGTTGCCCGCATGATCGTCGATGCGTCGGCACTGGTCGCCATTCTCTTTCGCGAGCCCGAGAAGGATCGCTTCCGCGATACGATCGCGCAGGATCCCGAACCGGTGATGTCGCCGGTGAACTATCTTGAGGCCGCGGTCAGAGCGGATGCGCTTGGCGAGGACGTTGCCAGCGGCTTCGACGCGCTTTTCCGCGAGACGGGTATCACGCTGGTGCCGCTCGATGAGCGCCAAGCCGTTCTCGCGCGCGAAGCCTACAAGCGCTTCGGCAAGGGCAATCATTCGGCACGGCTTAATATCGGCGACTGCTTCGCCTACGCGCTGTCCAAGACGCGCGGCGAGCCGCTGCTCTTCAAGGGCGAGGACTTCCGCCAGACCGACGTCGAGGCCGCCCTTTGACCGACATACCCCTCCTCTCCGTCCGCAACCTCTCCGTCGCCTTCACGCAGGGTGGCCGCCAGTCGCTTGCCGTCGATCGCATCTCCTTCGACGTGGCCAAGGGCGAGACGGTCGCGCTGGTCGGCGAATCGGGTTCGGGGAAGTCCGTATCGGCGCTTTCCGTCCTGAAGCTCTTGCCCTATCCGGCCGCCAGCCACCCGTCGGGTGAGATTCTCTTCGAGGGCGACGATCTCCTGTCGAAGAACGAGAAGAGCCTGCGCAAGGTGCGTGGCAACGACGTTACCATGATCTTCCAGGAGCCGATGACCTCGCTCAATCCGCTGCACACGATCGAGCAGCAGATCGGCGAAATCCTGCGGATCCACCGCGGCATGGCCGAAAAAGCGGCACGCGCGCGAACGCTGGAACTTCTCGAAGAGGTCGGCATCCGCGATGCGGAGAAGCGTCTCGGCGCCTATCCGCACCAGCTTTCGGGCGGCCAGCGCCAGCGGGTGATGATCGCCATGGCGCTCGCCAACGAGCCGAAGCTGCTCATCGCCGACGAGCCGACGACCGCTCTCGACGTGACGGTGCAGGCCCAGATCCTCGAACTGCTCGCCAGGCTGAAGGCGAAGAACGGCATGTCGATGCTGTTCATCACCCACGACCTTGGGATCGTGCGCAAGATCGCCGACCGCGTCTGCGTGATGACCAAGGGCAAGATCGTCGAGTCCGGCCCTACGAAGGACATCTTCGCCCGGCCGCAGCACGACTACACGCGCCATCTGCTGGCCTCAGAGCCCAAAGGCCAGCCGCCCGAGGCGGACCTCGCCGCAAAGGCCGTGATGGAAGGGCGCGACATCAAAGTCTGGTTCCCGATCAAGCAGGGCTTCTTCCGCAAGACGGTCGATCACGTGAAGGCGGTCGATGGCGTAGACGTCACCGTGCGCGCCGGCCAGACGCTCGGCATCGTTGGCGAGTCCGGATCGGGCAAGACGACGCTGGGCCTTGCCCTGTCGCGCATGATTTCGTCGAAGGGCGCGATCCGGCTGGGTGACCGGCAGATCGACCAGAACACGTTCCGGCAGATGAAGCCGCTGCGGCGCGAGATGCAGATCGTCTTCCAGGACCCGTTCGGCTCGCTCTCGCCGCGCATGTCGGTCTCGGAGATCATCGAGGAAGGCCTGCGCATTCACGAGCGCAGCCTGAGCGACGGCGAACGCGACCGGCGCGTGGTTGACGTCCTGAGGGAAGTCGGTCTCGATCCCGAGACGCGCTTCCGCTACCCGCATGAATTTTCCGGCGGCCAGCGCCAGCGTATCGCGATCGCGCGCGCCATGGTGCTGAAGCCGCGCTTCGTCATGCTCGACGAGCCGACCTCGGCGCTCGACATGAGCGTGCAGGCGCAGGTGGTGGACCTTCTGCGCGACCTGCAGAAGAAGCACGACCTCGCCTATCTGTTCATCAGCCACGACCTCAAGGTGATCCGCGCGCTCGCCAACGACGTGATGGTCATGCGCAACGGCAAGGTGGTCGAATACGGCCCCTCGCGCGAAATCTTCGACAACCCGCAGACCGACTATACCCGCGCCCTGATGGCCGCGGCGTTCGACATCGCCACCGCGCCGGAAGGCGTCGTCAGCCAGTAAGACCGATCATGCCCGAAGCCTCCCGCATCCTTCTTTCCGTCACCGGCTTCAGCCCACGCCGCTGGCAAGAGCTTCTGTCACGCACCCGCGACGTGGTCACCGAGCCGCCTATGGGCGCCGATGATCCGACGATCCGCTACGCCGTCGTCTGGAAGCATCCGCACGGGTCGCTGGCCAGGCTGCCGAACCTGAAGGCGATCTTCTCGGTTGGCGCAGGCGTCGATCATATCCTGGCCGATCCCGACCTGCCGGACGTGCCGATCGTGCGCGTCATCGCCGAAAACCTCACGCAGCACATGGTCGAGTATGTCGTCTGGCGGGTGATGGACCATCACCGCCAGGGCATGCTCTACCGCGCCCAGCAGCCCCGCAAGATCTGGCACGAGCCGCGCCAGCCGACGACGTCGGAGGTGACCGTCGGCATCATGGGACTCGGCGAGCTCGGCCGCGCCGCAGCCGCAGCGCTGCTGCCGCTCGGGTTCCACGTCCGCGGCTGGAACCGCACGGCGAGGCCGATGGACGGCGTGGAGATCTTCTCGGGCGCGGACGGCCTCGGCGCATTCCTGTCGGGCACCGACATCCTGGTCGTGCTCCTGCCGCACACGGCGGAGACCGAAGGCATCGTCTCGCTCGACCTGCTCCGCCAGCTCCGCCGCACCGGCGCGCTCGGCGGCGCGGTGCTGATCAATGCCGGCCGGGGCAAGCTGCAGCGCGAAGCCGACATTCTCGCCGCGCTCGATGAGGACGCGCTGAAGGAGGCGAGCCTCGACGTCTTCGAAACCGAACCCCTGCCCGAGGCAAGCGCGCTCTGGACGCATCCGCGCGTCTTCATCACCCCCCACGCCGCCGCCACCTCGGACCCGGCGCACCTCGCCCCCGCGATGATCGCCCAGATGGATGCGTATGACCGCGGCGAGGCGCTGAGCAATCTGGTCGATCGTGGCGCGGGGTACTGAGGCTGGGTGCGTCCTTCGAGGCTCGCTCCGCTCGCACCTCAGGATGAGGGAGGTGGGTGTCGAGCATTACCTAAAAGGCCTTCCTCCTTTGGGCTTCGGCTTCGCCAAGTACCCCAGGGTGAGGGAGGTCAGGGCTGAAGCTTAAGCGTTGTAGCGAACGATGCGCGCTACCCGCCCTCATCCTGAGGTGCGAGCGAAGCGAGCCTCGAAGGACGCACCCAGATCGCTAAGGCCTGCGAAAGCCCGTCGGCCTGCCATAGAGCCGCGCGATCCGCTCTACGGCTTCGGCAAGGGGTTCGGAATTCACCATCATGGTGCGGCCGTTCGAGTGGATGATGGTATCATCATCGCGCATGATGGCGACGTGGCCTTTCCAGAAGACAAGGTCGCCGCGCTTCAGGCCTGAGAGATCCTCGCCGACTGTCAAGGGCGTGCCGATTGAGCCGGCTTGCATATCGGTGTCGCGGAGCACGGTCCTTCCGCACAGACGCATGGCGAGCTGGACAAGGCCCGAGCAGTCGATGCCGAAGGCGCTGGCGCCTCCCCAGAGATAGGGCGTGCCGTCGAGGCGCTCGGCGACGGCGCCGAAATCGCCATGCATCGTGGAAACGGGCTCCAGATGATCCGCCACCATCGCGCCGCCATCGGCGAGGAGCACGTAGGCCGTGCCCCGCGTTTCCGCCTCGCCCGTGACCGCGACGCCGGCGCCGATCGAATGCGCCATGACCATAGGGCGCTTCATGTCCGGCTCGCGATAGACGAAGCTGCGCGGCACGCGGACGCGGTGCGTCGGCGCGGGTGCGTCGACCAGAAGCGCCCAGGATGGCGCATAGCCGACATAGCCATCGCGGGCCGCCTGAACCCAGGCCCAGCCTTCGTGATCCTCGAAGATGCGGACTTCGTCGCCGGCGAGGATCTGGCTGTCGAGCCCCGCCTCCGGCGATGGCCGGGAGCGCAGGTCGGCGACGGGTGCGACGACGCGCGCAGGAACACCTTCGACATAGCGTTCGGCATCGACCTGTCCCCTCAGGTCGACATCGGCAAGGTCGGGTCTGAACGCGTTGAGGCGGCGGTCGAGCGTGGTCACAACGGTGTCCTCCGGCCTTCCGCGATGACCCTGTCGCCGAACCGCTCCAGATAGAGCGCGCCGTCCACGGTGCGCCTGACGAGCACGTTACGGCGGTCCGTCTCGTCGCGATGGCGGGAGACGAGCCGGCGCTCGCCCATCGTGTCGAGCGCGCGCGTGATCACCGGCTTGGTGACGCCGAGGCGCGCGGCAAGGCCGCGGATCGTGTGCGGCGGCGGGTCGAGATAAATCGTCATCAGGATCGCCAGCTGGCGCATGGAGAGGTCGGGCTCGCCGGCGCGCACGGTTTCGAGCGCAACGGCGCGCCAAAGGTGAAGCGCCTGCGAGGCGGAGAGTTCGACGCCCATGGCAGGCTCCGGTGATCGTTACCGCAGGCTATCATTTCGGGTCCGTACCGGAAAGTCAGCCGGCGAAGCGCCGGAAGAGCACGTCCTCGATCGCGCGGATCGCCTGCGCCTCGCCGCCGACGGGCGAGTGCGGGCGCTCCAGCGGGCTCCAGCCGTAGATGTCGAAATGCGCCCAGGACGACGCCTTCTCGACGAAGCGGCGCAGGAACAGTGCCGCCGTGATGGCTCCGGCGAAGCCGTCGGTGTTGACGTTGTTGAAGTCGGCGACCTTGGAGGAATACCGGCTGTCATATTCCTTCCAGAGCGGCAGCCGCCAGACGGGGTCGGCAAGCCTTTCTCCGGCCTCGCCGAGCTCGGTCGCCAGCGCCTCGTCATCGGTGAAGAAGGGCGGCAGGTCTGGTCCGAGCGCGACACGGGCGGCGCCCGTCAGCGTCGCCATGTCAATCATCATCTGCGGCGATTCCTCGTCGCCGAGCGCCAGCGCGTCGGCCAGCACCAGACGGCCCTCGGCGTCGGTGTTGCCGATCTCGACGGTGAAGCCCTTGCGGCTGCGCAGCACGTCGCCGGGGCGGAAGGCGTTGCCGGCGATGGCGTTCTCGACGGCCGGGATCAGCACGCGCAGGCGCACGTCGAGCCGGCCGCCCATGACGAGGTCGGCGAGGCCGAGCACGTTGGCCGCGCCGCCCATGTCCTTCTTCATCAGCACCATGTTCGAGGCCGGCTTGATGTCGAGGCCGCCGGTGTCGAAGCAGACGCCCTTGCCGACCAGCGTCAGCTTCGGCGCGTCCGCCCTGCCCCAGCGCATGTCGATGAGGCGCGGTGCGTCCGACGAAGCGCGGCCGACGGCGTGGATCATGGGGAAGTTCTTCGCGAGCAGGTCGTCGCCGAGCGTCACCTCGATCTGCGCGCCATGGCGCTGCGCGAGCCTGCGCGCAGCCTCCTCAAGGCCGGACGGAAGCAGATCGTTGGTCGGCGTGTTGATCAGGTCGCGGACGAGGGTGACGGCTTCCGCGCGACGCTGCACGGCCTCCGTGTCGATGCCCGGAACATGAAGGCGCACGTCGCGCCAGGCCTTGCCGGCGTAGCTGAGATAGGCGTAGGCGCCGAGCGTCGCGCCAAGGGCGGCGAGCGAAGCGTCGGCAGCGCCTTCGAGATGCCAGTCGCCTTCCGGAAGGAGCCGGGCGAGCCGGCCGGTGGCCAGGGGTGCGAAGCCCTCCCGGCTGTCGGAAACGCCGAAATAGGCCTCGCGGGCGCGGCCTTCGCCGTCCGGCACCAGCAGGAACTCGCCCTTCCTGGCAGCGAATGCGTTCGTCTTCGCCCATGTAGCGACGTGCGCATCCTTGGCAAGCGCCTCGAAGGCGGCGGACGTGACGAGGCGGACGGGCAGCGAGTTCGCGGCCTTTTCAGTCGACAGGGTCAAGGGCATTCGGGGTCTCACGCGTGATGGCCGGCCTTCGAGAGCCGGCGCCTTAACCATCCGTTAGGGTTAACGGAATATTTCTCTAACCGTCCGATGCGGCCGAAGAGCCGCCTGAACAGGCGATTGGAGACGGGAGCGATGTTGACCCATTGCGGATCAAAAGCAAAGGCCAGCCGCCTGGTGAAGGTCGGTGCAGCTCTTCTCCTTGCGACCGCTCTTGCCGGGTGCGCCAACAATCGCCTGACGACGGGTTCCATATCGCGCGGCGGCGAGGCACCGGCCGCCAAGGCCACCATGAGCGCCGGCGAACTGTCCCAGGCGACGGAGGCTCTCGGCCAGCGCTACATTCGTGACCCCAAGGACCGGGATACAGCCCTGCGCTATGCAGAGGCGCTGCAGATGACCGGCCGCGCCGACCAGTCGCTCGCCGTCATGCGCAAGGCGGCGATCGATCACCCCTCCGACCGCTCCGTTCTCGCAGCCTACGGCAAGGCGCTCGCCGCAGTGGGCGAATTGCAGCCGGCTCTCGACGCGGTACGCCGGGCGCAGACGCCGGAATTCCCGGACTGGAAACTGATGTCGGCGGAAGGCGCCATTCTCGACCAGCTCGGCCAGACGGCGGAAGCGCGTGCGCTCTACCGCAAGGCGATCGACCTGGCACCCAACGAGCCGTCGATCTATTCCAATCTCGGCATGTCGCATCTGCTCGAAGGCGATCTCGCCGGAGCCGAGCGCAACATGCGGCAGGCAACGCAGATGCCCGGCGCCGACAGCCGCGTGCGCCAGAACCTCGCGCTCGTGGTAGGCCTGCAGGGCCGGTTCGAGGAAGCCGAGCAGATCGCGGCGAGCGAGCTCTCGCCCGACCAGGCGCAGGCCAACGTCGCCTATCTGCGATCGATGCTGGCCCAGCAGAACGCCTGGCAGCAGCTCGACAACAAGGCTCAGTGAAGCGTCGAATCGGCTGGGCGCTGCGGTTCCTGCCCTGATGCGACGGTCTCGACGTCGCGCAACACCTCGACAGGCACGGGCAGAAGCGTGCGTCCGCTCGCCTTGAGCATCATCGCATAGGTCATCGCGGCCGCACCCACCTGCCCCGCATTCCGATCATCGGCCAGCGCCAGCGCGCAGAAGCGGGTCGCGATGTCGTCTCCGTTCTGCAAGCCGGCCACCAGGCCGAGGACCATCGCCTCGTCGCGGCAGAGCGCCCGCGTGCCGGGGCGCAGCATGCGCAGCGGACAGCGGGCGCACAGGCCCGTGGTGGCCACGAACTCCGCCAGCGCATCGAGTGCCGCGCGGCCGGTGCGCTCACCAAGAAGATCCCCATAGAGTGCTTCGGCTTCCACCAAGGGTGCACGCGAGGACAAAGCGATGCCGCGCGTCCAGCAGCGATATCCATGCAGGACGAGATGCTCGGGAGGACGCTGGAGATAATCGATCATCAAAGCCTCGAAGGAGCGGCAGTCGCTCCCTCTCGGCTACATAAACATGACTAAGATTGTCAAGTTAAAGCAGTCAGAGCACGCCCTGCTGGCTGACCGAGATGCCGGCCGGCCCGAGGATGATCGCAAACAGCACCGGCAGGAAGAACAGAATCATCGGCACGGTGAGCTTCGGCGGCAGGGCGGCGGCCTTCTTCTCGGCCTCGTTCATGCGCAGTTCGCGGCTCTCGGCGGCAAGCACGCGCAGGGCGGACGCAACCGGCGTGCCGTAGCGCTCTGCCTGCACGAGCGCCTGCGTGACCGACTTGACCGTCTCCAGCCCGGTGCGCATCGACAGGTTCTCATAGGCCTGCTTGCGCTCCTGCAGGAAGGACAGCTCGGCATTGGTCAGCACGAACTCTTCGGCCAGTTCGACCGACTGGCCGCCGATCTCGTCGGCGACGCGCCGAAACGCGGCCTCGACCGACATGCCGGATTCCACGCAGATCAGCAGAAGGTCGAGCGCATCAGGCCAGGCGCGCTGGATCGACTGCTTGCGCTTCGTCGCGCGGTTCGAGACGTAGATGACCGGCGCGTAGAAGCCCGCATAGGCGCCGACGATGCAGACGACCAGCTTCATCAGGAAGGGCTGTCCTTCGAGCCCGTTCAGCACGAAGACATAGACCGCCGCGAGGATGAGGCCGATGAAGGGCAGGATCAGCCGGAAGAACAGGTATTTCGTCAGCGGGTTCTCGCCGCGGAAACCAGCGACGCGGAGCTTGGTGACCGTTGCCTCGTCGGCCAGCGCGCGGCGCAGGTCGAGCCGTTCGACGATCGAACGCATGCCGGTCGACTGCTGCTCGCGCAGGCCCTTGCGCTTGCGGTCGGACTCCTGGGCCAGCCGCAGGCGCTGCTTGGCGCGCAGCTCGTCGCGCTCGAGCGCTACCGAGCGCATGCGCGACTTCAGCGGATCGCCACCGAGAGCCGGAAGGAGGGTGAACACGGTCGCGAAGACGGCGAGCGCGACGAGCATCGCGATGAGAAAGCCGGGGTCGAGAATCGTGCGGACGATCTGGTCGGTCATGCCCGAGCCTCCTTGCCCATCGTGGTGCGCGCTGTCCGGTCCACGGTCAGACGTCGAAGTTCATCATCTTGCGCATCACGAAGATGCCCATCGACATCCAGATGCCGGCGACGAGCAGGATCAGGTTGCCGGTGCTCGTGGTGAAGAGCGGTGCGATGTAGTTGGGGCTGGTGAGATAGACGAGCAGCGCAACGGCAAACGGCAGCGAGCCGATGATGACTGCCGAGGCCTTTGCCTCCATCGAGAGCGCCTGCACCTTGGCCTTCATCTTCTTGCGATCGCGCAGCACGCGCGACAGATTGCCGAGCGCTTCGGACAGATTGCCGCCGGCCTGGCTCTGGATCTGGATGACGATGCCGAAGAAGCCCGCTTCCGAGCAGGGCATGGTTTCCTGCATGCGCAACGTGGCGTCAGGCAGGGACAGGCCGATCTGCTGCGACTCGACGATGCGGCGGAACTCGCCGCGCACCGGCTCGGGCGATTCGTTGGCGATCAGGCGCACCCCGTCATTGAGCGGCAGGCCGGACTTGACCGCGCGCACGAGAATGTCGAGCGCGTTCGGGAATTCGTTGAGAAAGGCTTTCACGCGGCGACCGCGGATAAAGCCGACGACCCAGCGCGGCAGGCCGAAAACGCCCGCCAGGAACGCCCCTGGCAGGAGCAGGAGGGGGGCGCCGAAGATCAGCGCAAGAAGCGTCACCACGACGCCTGAAATGGCCGAATAGACGTAAAAGCGTTCGATCGACAAAGTCAGCCCGGCCTGCTTGATCTGCGTCTTGATCGGCGGCTTGCGCATCCGCTGGTCGATCTGCTTCTGCTTCTTGTCGAGGTCGACGAGCGACTCCTGGATGGACTTGCGGCGCTTGGCGGCTTCCGCGATCCGGTCGCGCGAGGCTTTCATGACGGCGCGGTCGGTCTCCGCGCTCTTGATCATGTCGAGCCGGCGGCCCGTGTTCTGCTCGCTCGCGATGGAATTGAACAGAAGCGCGTAGGCAAGGCCGCCGGCGGCCGAGGCCGCCAGCAGGACGAAAAGGATCAGGTTCAGGTCCATGTCAGTCCATGCCCTTCACGTTGTCGTCTCGATCACGCTGCCTTTTCCATGCTTTCCAGCGCGGCGGCCACGCGGCCTTCCTCGCCGTAGTAGCGCGCACGATCCCAGAAGCCGGGGCGGCCGATGCCTGTGGAGACGTGCTGGCCGATCAGCCTGCCCTGCGCGTCCTCGCCACGGATGTCGTAGAGAACCAGATCCTGCGTGATGATCACGTCGCCTTCCATGCCGACCACCTCGGTGATGTGGGTGATGCGGCGCGACCCGTCGCGCAGGCGGGCGGCCTGGATGATGACGTCGACCGAGCCCACGATCATCTCGCGCACGGTGCGCTGCGGCAGGCCGAAGCCGCCCATGGCGATCATGGATTCCATACGGCTCAGGCATTCGCGCGGGCTGTTGGAGTGGATGGTGCCCATCGAGCCGTCATGGCCGGTGTTCATGGCCTGGAGGAGATCGAACACCTCCGGGCCGCGGACTTCGCCGACGATGATGCGCTCGGGGCGCATGCGCAGGCAGTTCTTGACGAGATCGCGCATGGTGATCTCGCCCTCGCCTTCGAGATTCGGCGGGCGGGTCTCGAGACGCACGACATGCGGCTGCTGCAGCTGGAGCTCGGCGGAGTCCTCGCAGGTGATGATGCGCTCATCACGGTCGATGTAGTTGGTCAGGCAATTGAGAAGCGTGGTCTTGCCGGAGCCCGTACCGCCAGAGATGACCACGTTGCAGCGCACGCGTCCGATGACCTTCAGGATGTCGGCGCCGGCTTGTGTGATCGAGCCGTACTTGACCAGCTGGTCGAGGGTGAGCTTGTCCTTGCGGAACTTGCGGATGGTGAGCGCTGCGCCGTCGATGGCCAGCGGCGGGGCGATCACGTTGACGCGCGATCCGTCGGGCAGGCGCGCGTCGCAGATCGGCGAAGATTCGTCGACGCGCCGGCCGACTTGGCTGACGATGCGCTGGCAGATGTTGAGGAGCTGCTGGTTGTCGCGGAAGCGGACGCCGGTCCTTTCGACCTTGCCGCCGACCTCGATGTAGACGTCGCGTGCGCCGTTGACCATGATGTCGGCGATCTCGTCGCGCGCCAGCAGAGGCTCGAGCGGGCCGTAGCCCAGAACGTCGTTGCAGATGTCTTCGAGCAGGTCTTCCTGCTCGGCGATCGACATCGCGAAGTTCTTGATCGCGATGATGTCGTTGACGATGTCGCGGATTTCCTCGCGCGCCGATTCCGGATCGAGCTTTGCGAGCTGCGACAGGTCGATCGTGTCGATCAGCGCGGAAAAGACCTGGCTTTTTGTGTCGTAATAGCTTTCCCCGCGCTCGCGCTGGACGCGGCGCGGTTCCGGCGCGATCGGAGGCGGCGCCTCGATCGTGCGCTTGGGCGCTGCGGGTGCCGGGCTCGCGGCGGTCGCCGCGCGCGGCTCCGGCCGCTCCGATACGGGAAGCGGCGCGCTGCCGGAGACGGGCGTCGACGGTGACGGCGGCCGATAGGCCGGTGTCTCCCGTGGTCCGCCGTCGTTGCCTCTCTTGCCAAACATTGTGCTGCCGTTTCCGTGGACTCGGGGCTACTTCTTGCGGCGAAGCCTGCTCAGCAGGTCTCCGAAACCCGCCTTTTTCTTCGCCTTGATCTCGCTGCGGCCGGTCAGCACGTGTGCGATATCGGTGATGGTCTTCACGATGGCATGCTGGGCGTCCATTTCACCGAGCATGCGACCGTTGTTGGCGCTGTTGCCGAACAGCGCCGGGTCGAACGGGATCACCGCCATCGGCTCGATGTCGAGCGGTTCGGCGAAATCGGCAGCGCTGATCTCGGGCCGCTTCGGCACGCCGGCCTGGTTGACGATCAGCTTCGGCGGGCCGTCGTTCGGACGCAGCTTGCGCAGCGTGTCGACGATGTTCTTGGTGTTGCGCAGGTTGGCGAGCTCGGGAGTGGCGGTGATCACCACCTCGTCGGCCTGCATCAGCACGTTCTTCGACCATGCGGTCCAGATATGCGGCACGTCGAGAACGAGCAGCGGCGCGGAGCGCTGCGCGATGTCGATGATCTGGGTGAAGGCTTCGGGGTCGAAGTCGTAGGTGCGGTCGAGCATCGACGGCGCGGCCAGCAGCGAAAGGCGTTCGGCGCACTGCGCGAGCAGCCTGTCGAGATAGACTTCGTCGATGCGCTCCGGCGAGAATACGGCCTCGGCG